>JACLAB010014725.1_pt1 | contig 66542 bp, 54 predicted proteins | sample 8027921 | NCBI WGS metagenome assembly JACLAB01 (sample SAMN15725117, study PRJNA655200) | protist metagenome | isolation source: fluorescence activated cell sorting (FACS) single amplified genomes of... | place: USA: West Boothbay Harbor, Gulf of Maine | collected 2000-07-19 | reverse complement strand
ATTGCAAAAACGGACTTTGTACTCGAACACTCTCAGCCGCTATCGTGCACGTTGACGAGCGTTACAAACAATTTCGATCTGATTTTCTTCAACAACTTTTGAGAACGTTGTCAATAGCACAAAAACAAAGGTTTGAGAAGCAGCGCAGAGTGACGTGAAGAGCAAAAGGAAATACTTAACTAAAATAATACTGACAATGAGTTCACTCAAAAATGGGAATCGAAGGTGCGCGCGGTGGATGGATACTGTCTTCAGGTAGCTCAACGTAACCGCCACCAGGAATGTTACAATCCCTGATGAGTTCGTACTCATCTACGACCTTTTGCCACACGTACTCTGCAAGTGCTTCACTTTCGGTGAAAGCAGTCACATCCACTTCTTCACCAATGGCGAGACCAACACCGGTATAATTCACCACACGTTGCTCGCCAATTGTTTTTTCGGAAGACGCTGGAGGGGGCATAATGTCGTAGGTTGCCATAGCAAAGGGGTAGTAATGCGTCTTAGCAGAAGTTGATTTGGTCCCAAGCTTTCGCATCATTTCTATTGCCTGCGGATCAAACTTGTCTGGGCAGAGCGTTCCGTCGGCTTGACGTCGATCTCTACCACCCGCGGGCGCAATCCATATAAGCATGCCACCTTTGTTTAGAAGCCTTTGCATTTCTTTCACAGTCGATAAGTTCTGTTTCATCTTCTTTGACTTGTCTTCTGGAACGTCGTTCATGTGCTTTTTGGAGTGAACGCACAATAAATCCTTCCCCATACTAAAAGGCTTCGCCAGAAGATCGCTAACAACACGATCCCCTGCTACATATGTCACTTTTTGCCCCAGCCCAGGATGCGTGACTTCGGTGAACAGTGGGATGAACGCCGCATCTCCTTCACTTTGGTGATTGGCAAATAAGATTACGTTTTCACCGGCTGCTATCTGAGACTGTATCGTCGACCATCGTGTAGGGTGCCTCATAATGGATCGCTCAAAGTCAATCAGACTACCAATGTACATATTTGCCATTTGAAAGTAGTCATAAGGCGAACGGATGGCTCGATGATAAGAAGGGAACTCATACGGTGTGCCGAGAAGTTGTCCAGCGTACGCCTTGACCATGTCCTTGAAAATATAAGTTGTTGCCCTGGAAGCAATATCGTCATCCCCAGCTGCAATTGTCATCTGTGACTTATAACTGTCCATCAGGCCTTGAAACGTTCCCCGTATTTTTTCCGGAAAAGCTGAAGCGAGTGAACGGAGACCCCGCTCACCAGGAACTATATCCACGACAAGCTGCGCCAACCGGACCTTCAAGGGCGTACTTTCGTTGCTCGCCCGTACGAAACATCGTAAACGTTGACGACGCGTTGCTTGCTTCGCATAATTTGATTTCCTTTCAAAACTCGATATTTGAAGGCGGAAAGTACCAACGAGCTGCGTTGAAAGCATGTTCTACAGTGATAAGTTGCGTAAGCTTTATTTCGGTTGGAAAGGATTGAAGCGTTCGGGTACGCTCTTCGGAATAGAGCTGCAGGTGCGTGGGGTCAAAGTTAGTTGGGGCGCACGTCGCTGAGTACGAATCGACGCAACAGTGGTTCGTCTTGCGAAGATCGGCGAAAGCGATCGAACGTGGCCTCACAGCAAAAAGACGCGTGATTTTCGTCAAGCATGAGAATATCATATCCTCATAGCGAACACTCATATACACTGGTGTATTTCCATATAAATTTATAAAAATAGGAAGAGTTGCCGAGAAGCAAGCACAAACCTAACGCGCACTTGCGTCGACAGTCCAACGTGCCGCGTTGAGACATCGCGCGACGCAGCAAGATTTTGCGCTTGGAACACGAATCTTCGTTTCGATCCCGTTTCAATCAAACATGCCGGAGTCTCAGCAGCAGTCTTCACCGACGAAACATCCTTTGGAACATACGTGGACTTTGTGGTTTGACAATCCCAACGGGTACGTTCAAAACCCATCTTAGGCTCCAAACTAATTCCATTTCTAGCCGCCAAAAGCAGACGACTTGGGGACAGACGCTTCGTAGTGTTTACACTTTTAACACCGTAGAGGACTTCTGGTGTCTCTACAACAACATTCTCAGCCCCAGCAAACTTATCATGGGCACAGACTTCCACCTGTTTAAAGAAGGTATTGAACCGAAATGGGAGGATGATAAGTGTGCAAACGGTGGAAAGTGGACGTATTACTTTCCAAAAACGAAGGATACGAATGACTTAGACGAAAACTGGTTGAATCTCCTGCTCGAGCTTATCGGAGAGCAGTTCGCAGAGCCCAGTGAGATTTGCGGTGCCGTGGTCAGTGTGAGGCAGAAGCAACATCGCATTTCACTGTGGACAAAGACAGCATCAAGTGAACCTGAGCAGCTCGCGATTGGACGTCACTTTAAGACGGTACTCTGCGTGCCAGAGCCTGAAAAAATCGGTTATATGGTACATGACGATGCCATTAGACTTGAGCGTCGCGCAAAAGAGCGTTACATGGTCTGAGCACTTAGAACATAGTGAACGAATCGTAATACAAACTATGGCCGATTCTACTTCTTTTCCACAAAATGGCGACGCGCGGACTCTCACCACCCATCAACGCAGTGTAACTCGGAGCTCGGATTCCAATCTCGCTCTAACGACTTCTTGTATTTTATTTACCTCTTCGTCTGTCAATGAACGTTCCATCGATCGGTACGTAAACCTGTAACAGTTAGACGTTCGACCAAGTTTGGGGTTCGTGAATTCATCGATCAGTTTGACCTCTTCCACTAGGCTTCCAGCAGCATCACGTACAAGCTCACACAAGGTGTTTTCAGTAAAACTCGAGTCATCAGGTAGCCAAAATGATGCATCCTTGTAGCACGGGGGGTACTTGGAATAACTTGAGAACTTTTTCATGCCAACACCTCCAGCTTTGAACATCCCGGCGCTGAACTGTGCTGAAAATCGGGTGTCGGACGTCCAAAATAAACGAATGTCTGGAATATCAAAAAGAATCATGGCAAGACGCTCCAAACCAAGTCCGAATGCCCACGCCCGCCGATCACCCAACGACGCATTGTCCAGGATACTACTCTGCATAACTCCGCATCCTAAAACCTCCAACCATTCTCCTTGAAAAAAGATTTCCAATTCATACGACGGCTCTGTGAAGGGAAAATATGCGTCTACCCAGCGCATTTCGCAGTCTCCAAAGAGGTGTCGTACAAGCCCCTCCAGCGTAGTTTTGAGCTCTGTGCTTGCAAGCTCGAGGCTCGAAATGTTCCGAGATTCCCATTCGTGTGGTTCAAACACACGTACACCTTCAACTTGGTGAAATACAGGGAAATGTGTAGCATCTATTGAGTCGCGCCGATAAACGTCGCCGGTGACCAGAAACTGTCTGTGCCCGTTCTTTAGTAGCTCAAGCTGGTGCGCAGATGTATGACATCGAAGAACAGTGTCTTCAGTCACATAATATGTGTCGTTTGTAGATCTAGATACATGATCAGCTGGAACAAGAACGGAGTCAAAGTTTGCATAAGTTGTGACAACGGGTGCAAGGTCATCAAACATCACAAAAGCTCCCTTCTCCGTGTGCTGCGAAGTGAAATAATTTTCGATAACCGCTTTCAAAATACCAAGCGGGTGATCTGGAAGGCGGTGTAGGCCTTTATCAATCTTATCAAAAATGTATTCGCTCACGTTATTCTTTGGATCCGCCGTAAATATGTCTGAACTGCAAGTGAGAGGGTTTGTTAACGAGATTGAAAATTTAATTACCTTCGCGCGTTACTGTCGCCCGCGTCGCAATGTCACATTTTGATCCATTCGAGAGCCAATGCGTTCGATTCACCAAAGCTCGCCTAGCACCCTTGCGAAGACAGAAATCTTCCGGAAACGAAGCATTTGCCCTCCGACTCACCACCCTTAACGCGCGTCAGGCGAGGTACGCTACAGTTTGTTCGACTCTTACCTTGCTGCAGTTAGAGCAGATCGCATTTTCAATCTGGACTGTACTAAACGATAGCGGCTTCTGCTATCACGTCTATGCTTCGCGCGCAAGGGTCTCGACTCGCACGTGACGTCGTCACCCGAGACGCTGAATTTTATCGTCCTATGGACAAATAGATGAAGAGTTTTGCATCTGTACAAATATTTAATGGCTTTGCCTATTGACGTTATATTGATATTGATATTGATTTCACCAACATTCCACAAGTGTGTTCAAATGAATTTTCGCCCGAGCTGGATTCCACTCTCCTTTCGAGGTTCACGAACCGTGAATTCGCTCTCGACGAGGAATATTCTCGGAATCTTGCCTTTTCAAATTCCTGCGTGGGAATATGCGCATCGCCGCCAGAACACGTCGCGCGCCGTCTCGTCACGCACAACGATGAGCTCTTCGGATACGCTCGCTCAAGCGTCCCGCCACCTTTTGGCCGGCGCTGTTCAAACCAAGCGATTCGAATGGATCGTCGTTTGCGGCGGTTTCCTCGCCTTCTTCGCCGCCTTTGGCATCGGTACGCACACGATGCGCGCACTTTTTACCTTTCGCGTTCATCAGGCTTTAATGACACGGCGTGGTCGCACACGTGCGATTGGAGTGTATTAGAAGCGTCACTGACGTCGTGCGATCAATCGTATTTATCTACAGGTGCTAACGACGTCGCGAATGCGTTCGCCACCTCTGTCGGGTCTGGCGCGTTGACCATTAAAAACGCCGTAGTTCTCGCCGCGATCTTTGAATTCTGTGGTGCCATGTTCATGGGCGGTCACGTCGTCAAGACGATTCGCAAGGGCATTGCTAACCAGAAATGCTTCGCCGGTAAAGGCGGTGCGAACGATCCCGGTCTCTTGATGTACGGCTGCCTGTGCGTCATTTTTGCCGTCGCCATCTGGCTCGTCGTCGCCTCCGCCTTCGAAATGGCCGTCTCCACGACGCACTCGTGCGTTGGGGGTATGATTGGAATGACGTTGGTCGCGCGTGGTAGCGATTGTGTCATTTGGACCGCGAAAACGACCGATTTCCCGTACGTCAAAGGCGTCGTCGCCGTCATCATCTCCTGGCTCTTGTCCCCGGTCATCTCTGGCACCTTTGCGTTCGTCTTCTTCGTGACCCTGCGTACCCTCGTCATGCGTTCCGAACATTCTTATGCTCGAACTGCCGTCGCATTCCCGGTGTTGCTCGGGTGCACACTCGTCATCAACATCTTCTTCATCGTGTACAAGGGCGCCAAGTTCCTTGAGCTCGACGACACACCAGTTGGCACGGCGTGCGCCATCGCGTTCGGCATTGGCGGAGGATGCGGCATTCTTGCGTACTTCTTCGTCACCCCTTACATCCTCAGGACGACGGATGAGCTCTTTGAGAAGCAACAGCTCGAAAAGGCGGAGCGTGGTTCAGGCAAGAAGGCTGAAGAGAAGGTTGTCCGTCAACCGCGCGCATACCCTATCGGTGTCTTTGGCGCGCCGCGTCGCTTGTGGTACGCTCTCCAAGATCATCTCGAATCTTCTCTCAGCCACAAGGCTGAAGACATCCTCGACGAAGACATGGCTGTTTTGGCGATCCACGAAAACGCCGAAAAGTTTGACGAAAAGACTGAACTTTGCATGCGATACTTGCAAATCCTCACCGCGTGCTGCGACTCGTTCGCGCACGGCGCCAACGATGTGGCCAACTCTATCGGTCCCTTCGCCTCTATGATAGTCGTCTTCAAGAGCGGCAAGGTTGATAAGAACGCTGACATGGGCGACGATTCGTATTGGATTCTCGGACTTGGCGCCGCCGGCATCGTCTGTGGCCTCGCCTTGTACGGCTACAAGATTCTTCACGCTCTCGGTACCAAGATTGCCAAGCTCACCCCGAGTCGCGGTATCTGCATCGAGCTTGGTGCGGCTTGCGTCATCATCATGGGATCCCGTCTCGGCTGGCCGCTGTCTACCACTCACTGCCAAGTTGGTGCCACCGTCGGTGTCGCCCTGCTCGAAGGCCGCAAGGGCATCAACTGGTTCATCATCGGTAAAACTGTGTTCGGTTGGATCATCACCCTCGTCATCGTCGGCCTCTCCACGGCGGCGTTCTTCGCACAAGGTGCCTATGCTCCGATGAAGAGCTACCCGTGCTACATCACCGGTGCTTGCTAAATACTCTCGGTACTTTTTTCGGTGTAGGCTATCGATATTTCATCAGGACTTATTAATACATTTTTCTAGCAATTCCTCGGAGTAAACCGTTTGATGTCGCCACGCCTTCATCTTTTGCATCGCCTCAACCGCTCGAGTGAAGCATCTGCCTCTTGATGTCTAACATGTGCTGTTGAAGCTGGAAATTTCGTTGCGGTGTCATCGTTCCATCCTCTATGGCTCGTTTGTACTCTTTTTGAAGCTCTTCGACCTGCTTTTGCAATTGAAGAAGGAATCGATCGTCCACGTGTTCGTCGTTTTGTGTCATATCCGAAACGGCGACTGAAGTGTTGTCGTGTCGCGGAACAGCACTGTGCACAACATTGGCACGTGGAGCATCACGTGACTTTAGTACGTTCGCATTTCGAGCATGTTCCCAGCCACCTATCGCTTTCCGCACTTCTATCGGGAGTTCTGAATCGATGGCGGAAGAATCCATGCCATAAGTTTCTATTTTGTTCTGTAAATGTTGTTCCAGTCTTGATTTGCGAATGCTTTTGGCGTATTTACGCCAGGTTCTTTCGTCCAGGCCGTAATTGAAGTACGAACTAGCATCTGCGCCCCTCTCCCTCCATGGAGCTACATCGATATTATCTAAGTCGAGATCAAATATGCCTCCGTGGCCAAGCTGCAGGAACTCTTTATACTCCTCTGGTGGGATGAAACGTGCACCACCTCCGCCTCCCGGCAAAATCCTCTGGCCTTTGTTGTTGTACCTCGCATTCGGCGACTGCCCATTGTAAGTATTCAAGCGTCCATCGGGCAAATGAGATAAACGCGTCTCCGGATGTGATGGAGCGCCTGGGGGGGGTGCTGGTGGTGCCAAGTCGGCACGTTGTACCCTTGCTGTGACAAAATAAAGAACTTTTCGCTTCTAGACAGATTTAGAACTTACGCTCGATAGGATCGGCAGAAGCTTCAGTGTATAGCTAAACGATCGTTAAGCTTGACGGTGGTATACGTTCGACGATCAATATCATACCTCGACGAACAACTCATCTTCAAGACTTTGTCGTACTCTTCCGTGTCCAGAATCGCTCATGGTGTTTTGGGGTTTCCGGGTTACCCACCGCCGCGAACGCACTACGAATGATGGGGTAGTCTAGGTACAGTCTACGGATGTGCCCGTTGGAATGATTTGACGATCGCGTCGCTCAACCGATACCTTTACGAAGTTCGCGTTTTCACTTTTCGGCGACGGAGTGACAACGATGACGCGCGTTTCTGGTAGATTTTATTTTGCATTTCATTTAAAAGCAGTGCTTGTACGTACATAGAATGTAAAAAAGCCCAGTACGATTAGGCCCACGGACCACTCGAGCGGGCTCTACTTTTTCAATTGTTTTACGTCTCCGGCAAGTGGCGCAAGTCAATTTGAACGGCGTCGCCATTGACACTGCAAGCTCGGTTCGTAAACGTGTACACGTTTGGACGCCCTGGTATCCTCCGTTTATCGAATACATTTGAGACTTCAAGTTTTCGATTGACTTAACTGAGGCGACATGTCCAGTCGAAAATACTCCGAAGTGTTCCCGACAACTGACGACGCGCCTGAGCCAAAACAGCCCAGGCCCGAGAATACAAGCAACAATTCAAACTTAGGGTTTGACCGTCATGCGAATCAGACAGGAGACACGTCGCAACAGATACTTTGGGTCAACAAATATCAACCGAAAAAGCTGACGGAAGTAGTAGGGAACGCCGCCAAGATTAGCAGACTGAAAGACTGGTTGAACAACTGGCACTCTCAGTTGCAGAGGAGAAATTCGAAAGCAGCGATTTTAATCAGTGGACCACCAGGGATAGGGAAGACAACTTCGGCTAAGCTCGTGAGTGCAGAACTCGGATATGATTGCTTCGAAGTCAACGCAAGCGATTCCAGAAACAAATCAAATTCAGTTGTCAGTGATGGTATAAAAGGCAACCTCATCAGCGTAGTTAAGGAAATGGTCACAAATTCATCAATAGTATTCAACGGTCAGAAGAAAAGAATGGTCCTCATAATGGATGAAGTGGACGGCATGAGTAGTGGAGATAGAGGTGGAGTTGCCGAGCTCATCAGCTTAATCAAGGAGACAAAACTCCCTATCATTTGCATCTGCAACGACAAATATTCAACCAAACTCAAAAGCCTTTTACCTTATTGTGACGAATGTGCTTTTCAACGCCCGTTACGACCGCAGTTGGTGAAGTACATTACTGAAGTTGCGCGTGAAGAAAATTTGAATATCACGAGCGATTCAGTGCTGACGCTTGTGGAAACTTGTGACAACGATGTGCGTTTGATGTTGAACCAGTTACAAATGCTCAAAATAGGGTCTTCTTCTAATTACTTTTCCGATAAACTTATCAAGGACGTACCAGGAAATCCATTCTCGAACACAGACAAGCTCTTCGACGGAGCAATGAAAAGCACAGTCCAGCAGAGAGAGAGCCAAGCTCTCTCAGACGACCTGATACCACTATTTGTACAAGAAAATTATGTGAATATACGTCCTAGTATAGCTCAAAGTGAGGAAAAGCGACTCGAGTTGTTAGCCGCATCTGCATGCAGGATATCAGATGCTGATATCATTAGTAAGGCCGTATATGTGGACCAGAGGTGGGGGTTGTTGCCAGTTGCCACGATATCTAGTTGTGTATTACCTGCATCTATCGTTTCTGGTAGACGGGAAGTCCTCTCGGTCTCGCAGAATGAACGTAATTTTCATCGTTTTCCTGCCCTACTTGGAAAGATATCAAGTAGATCGAAGGTAAATAGAGTATGCCATGAGTTATCGAGCCACTTTTGCTGTCATGCACCATGCGCCGCAACAAGTAGTCAAGTGCGACTCGAGTACTTTCCCCTGGTTCGCACAAAAACTCTCCGCGCGATGATGTTTGCGACAAAAGGTGGCAGAGAAAGTGAAGGTATAGCAGAAGTAGTGTCGTTCATGCGGGAATACAACCTGAATCGAACAGACTGGGACACATTGCACGATGTCACAAAGTTCAATGGTAAAGGTCTTATGTTTCAAAGTGTAGCTAGTGTTCTTTGCAGCAAAGTAAAGTCCGCCTTCACAAGGGCTTACGGAAAATCGCTACGCTTCCACTGATTACGTTATTGAATTAATACGTTTTTATGCCACTTTGCGGTGAGTACAAGTAGTGTGACATTCAAATGTTCTCGCAATAACTGTTGCCACTGGGCATCCGTGTGCGACTCAAGGAATTTCTCCCGCACGATGTTCGCTGCCCTTCTTCCTTCCTGTCTTGTGGTTTGGTGCGCATCATTTGCCTGTCAACATCATAAATGTGAGGAATAAAAGCTAATGGAATGAACTTACTAGTGTGAATATTGCTTCGATGAGTCCTTCATTCGTGGTAACAATGTTCTGTGACACCAACTGTTAGCCAAAAATGGAATAGTTGTAGAAATACTTTATACCTGAAGCCCATGTGCTCCACTTTTTTCAATAGCAATCGCAATTGAAAATGCAACTTGGGCCCTGAACTGTGGTCTACTATGTTTCACCAAAAGTAACGCACTAGTAATGACAACTTCTGATGGAGCGGTGTCAACCAAGAGGTATAGAGCGCGACGCGCATCAGACATAACGAACTTCTTCTCAAAAGAGCTCTTCTCGAGTAGAGCATGGAAAAGGGAAGACGTCTCGGCGCTAATAAACGGAGCAACGGATAACTGCCGCGTATTCAAAATATCGATCACACACAGCAAGGCAGCCTTAACTACAGCACTGCGCAAATTTGCTAAGGTTACCAACAGAAGCGGCATCCATTTGGTGAGTTCACGCTCTCCAACTTCGTCTGTGTGATGAACGACAAGCGCTCGAAACTGAATAAGACCCTCACATACGTCTGACCAGTTGTTTGACGAGAGTTTCCGTTCCAATGTTTCGGTTACAACGTGTGGCTCCGCAAGAGGTTCCACGTTTGTCCTCTCGTGGAACTCACACACCGAGTGTACCGCGAGGGGACCGAACGACATGTTCCTATGACGTACAGTTACGCATCAATATAACCTTTCGGAAATAAACCTGTCACGTCACCATCTCACGACGGCGCGCGCGAAAGTTTATTTCACCCGTTGAGGGGCTTCAATTTTGAAAAAAAATACCAACTGCCCACCCGGTTAGGCAACTCGATCTCGTTAGTGTGGTATAATATTTTGAAAAACGTTTTGCGTGGCTTTGGGTGTACACACATGTGCAAAATATTTGACTCGAGATCAGAGTTTTCGCACGTTCGACGACAGTGACGAGTGTTTCAAACAAGCTTGCATTCCTGCACTTTCCAGGACTCTACTATACATACAACTTCTTCTAATTTGAAAGCTGGATCAAGTGCGCATCAAGGGTCATACTTGCAGATATGCAGCAGCTCAACGTTTCCTTTTATGTCGTCGGGAGTCACTACTTCCGCCTAAGGCAAATTGAATATGAAATTTTAGCTCTAAACTCTTGAACTCACTGTTTTATGGTGTAGGTCGACACGCAGCAACTTTGCACACTTTCCTTTCATTTTTCCTCCGGTGACAACAACAGTGGAGTTCAATCTCTAGACAATATTCAAGACGTTAACTCAGAAGAGTCAAAATACACACATACAGGTATGACTTTATCCAAGTCTCCTTGGTGTGCCTCTACTAGACAGCCAGAAAAGTTTATGCATGCAAGACCAGCATTTACTGTTATAATAGTGCCTTTGCCCATTTTGCGGTCTTGTTTTAGTCGGACAACAAGTCCGGTGGATAGCCATTGTTCATCTTCCAGATTTCCTTTGGTACGTGAGTCGATCGCCTGCGTCTGCGACATCAAAATTAAGTAAATCCTCGAAAAGACACATTTTTGCACCTTTCGTTCAGTTGTAGTTTTCATCTACGTGGCTATCTTTCAGAATGATTGAACACAAATTTACAACAAGCTCACCTTCAGAACAAAGCCTTTGAGCTCGTTACCGCCACTTATCTCAGATGGTGCCTTGACATCACGCATTTGCGTGGCGTGTGTATAAGCTGACTGCAGCTTAACCATCTGTCCTAAAATTGAGTTGTGACAATGTAGAAAAGAGTGCCTTTCGACCTTTTCTAACTGTCTTTCGTCCGCACTTTCTCGGGATCTTTTGCTATTCAATTGACGACGAAGAGCCTCCTCAGTATCTACGGGGTTGTACACTATGAACCACCCTTTGGGAGTTTCTTCTATTGTGCAGTCTAGTCTACTATTCAAGTGCTTGACGAACTCAGTCAAGGTAGTCCATTTTGTAGCTGCAGCGCGACTTGAGGATACACGGAGAGGTGATATTGCTTTAGGAAGTCGTACCATTCATGTGCACGTGGGTTTTGTGTGCAATAACCTCGTTATAAACTTTGGTTGCTTCGACCCGCGCGTGCCTGTATCTGTAGTGTGGTTCACTTTCGGTAATACGAAACAGAAGATTAACTCACGACAGCTGCAAGGTTTTGATGAAATTTTGCTCGAATATTGTCGAATACTCGTCGACTGCACGTTTTGAATTCGATCCAAATAGCTGTACTCGACGAAGGTGGCTTTCTGAAGCGCAGTGGCACTTGAAACCGTTTTCATCTCTACACTGCTTTTCGCACAGCTGACAGTACCATCTTAGCTTTTGAAGGCCCTTAGACTTCAAATGTTTCGAAATCGCGCTAGTTGCAGTTTTTGTGCCTCCCATCTGATGTGTCGGGGTGTCCGGCGCGGCGACGCGCTGTCGTCGACTTTCCGACGCTGAGCACTGTCAGTTTGTTGAAGGAATTCCGCTGCCCGCATGTGACCGAGTGCCAGTACATATTTAGTAAATGGTTAGTACTATATATTTCATTATACTGACCGTGAATGATATGTGAGTGTCAAGGTCAGAGTACTATAATGTACGATGTGAATGCGAGAAACGCGTCTATAATAAAAAGCAATAAAAAATCAAAAATGGCGGCACGCAGCTCTGCCTGAGAGCGGTAACCCGCGTCGCGACTTGCATCGTCCGCACACGCGTATCGAACGCAAAAATGACGAAAGGTATCGCCGTTGGACTGTCTAAAGGCCATGATGTGACCACTCGAACGTTGGCGCCTCGACCCGGTTCGCGCAAGGGGGTAAGTAGTAGACTTTTGCTTGTTTGCGTTTTCTTACTTTTTGTTTCGTAGCGCTGCGGGAAACGCGTCGGGATGATTCGAAGCCTTATTCGCGAAGTTGCGGGGTCCGCACCTTATGAGAAGCGTCTGGTTGAGCTTTTGAAGAACGGCCGAGACAAGCGCGCGTTGAAGCTCGCAAAGAGAAAAGTAAGTGCCCGTGGACTAGGGCTTTCCCGCTCTCCCCGAAACTTGTCGTCGCGCTCACGCTCGGTTTCCTAGTCGAGTCGAGGAACTTCGTTCGCGCCTGAAATCTCCAAAATTGATGACGATCGCGATACTCGGATTAACCCTTCGAATCCCTTTTTTGCGCCGTCGCAGCTCGGTACGCACTTGCGCGCGAAGAAGAAGAGAGAGGAGATGGGCAACTTGATGCGAAAGTCAAGCAGGAAGCCCGCAGCGGAAGGGAAATGATTACTTAGCCTCTGAAACATAGCCGATCCCAGTTGTTATTACAAGCGAGCGGTTTCACGTACTCGAATCTCTTTTTCGTCTGTTAGCGTAGTAGATTTCTGGAAATCTCCTTGGCGTTTGCCAGAGCCTGCGACAAGGGATGGTCTATGCTGCCTAGATTACCGACCGAATCTTGCATCGAAACTCGGTTGCATATTATATCTGGATCTGTTTCAAGGATGAAGCCGTCGTCAATGAGCTCGTCAAACGTCAGCATGCACTCGTCGAAGTGCTCCAGCAAGATGTGTTTCTCCATCACACCACTTGTCAACGTGTTTAAAGCCCCATGAAGTGCTTGAAGAACAGCCGCTACGATGACTTCATTTTCAAATTTAGGAGCGACTGCGTAAACTTGAAAATCGATTGCATTTCTGTACACGACCAAATTGTGCTCCAGCACTATGACGTCAAGCTCTTGCGTTGCTGCGTTGGTTTTGTTGAAAACTGCCTGCTCAAATGCGACTTGTTTCTGGGAAGTTTTCCTGTATGCGCAGCATAAGTAAGTATTCAAGTTGAGATGTTCTCGTGGTGATACGAGTACGCACCATTCTGGGCTGTAGTATTTTGCCGCAAGCCGCTTCCCTTCATTGTCTAGAATTATTAGACTTGTGATCGAAGGCAAAGAAGCTGGCCGCATGGTACAGACGTTCAGGCGAAACTGTAGCACACTGCGCTAAGCAATAAAGCTTCAAGCGAAATCCTGTAGCTATCCCGATGATGCACTCAAAAGTGTACGAAAGAAGGGAAGTGACGCGGGTTGCCTTTCAGTAGCGTGCGAGGATAGTTCGGGCTGTTCGATCTTGATTCGTTAGCGTCTCGTTGCCAAATAGCTCGCTATGGCGACGCCTGGTGTTGCGCGCGTCCAGGTGTCGTGCAACACGCTCCCGACTGTCCTAATACGACCGCTTTCGAGGAAGTCTGGCACGTTTGACGTGGTCGCGTTTACTTTCTCATTTTCTGTTACTCGTCGAAGCATTTGCGTATTTCAATTGCATTTTGCTCTAGAATATCGGCGACTACAGCACTACTATCCTGCTACCATAGTACTTTTGCAGCACAAGGCGTGGAGCGGACTGGTTCGCTCTATCGCGAGTTGTGCATGCACAGCGCTTCCCGCCGCGGCCGAGACACGGATACATTGGTAGACGCTAGCGATGCTTGAAGAATTTGTCGTGTTCCAGAGAAGTGGACTCATTCTATTTTCTTGGCGGTCAAACGAGAGTCAGGACATCGGTAGCATAGCAACAAAGGTCACAGAAGAGATTCTTTTGGGCGGCCGTTCGGGCGAAAACTCCATGCTGCTTCATGAACACGGAACAAACCCGATTTGTCTGCAATGGAAATTTGATAATAACTTTGAGTTGATATTTCTAGTGGCTTTCGTTCAGGACCAGCACCCAACGGGAGTTTCGGCTATGCTGGATGCAATACACAGCGAATTTCTAACGTACTACAAACCAGGCGTTGTACTATGCGATCGTTTCGCGAAGTTCGTCTTGGAACTATCTCGTGCTGGATTGTGTTCGGGGATTCAGAGTGGAAACAGTACAAATATGGACAACAAAGAAAATTTATCCAAGGTTGCAAGACTTGATTTCTCTGAGCAGGTACCCATATCATACGAACGACGTGTATGGATGAAGAATATCAAGGCGTCTACGCGTGAAAATCCGATACTGGTTACCGAGTTGCAATCGTATAAAGGAAATTGGCTGTCTCGTCTCATGAACGAAAGTTTCCATGAAAACATTTTTCAAAAGAAGTGCATCACCGAGGAAGGTTTGAACCCAGTTCTTAGCAAAATAAGAGATTCTTTGCTCGATAAAAACGTCGCTTCTGCAATAGTTGAAGACGTATGTGCAGACGTACGTGTAGCTTTACTGGGGAAAGAAGTTTCTGTACTTGGGTCAGTGGGTGCAGCAGTTCACGGCACAATAAGAAATTCACTAACGCAAACACTCTCTCCTGAGCGTACCATAAATTTACTCGCACAAATTCGTTCGGCTCAAGCACAGAAAAGACCGTATACGATCACATTTATTGGCGTGAATGGTGTAGGAAAAAGTACGAGCCTGTCAAAAGTGGCAGCATGGTTATTGTCGAACGGTTTATCTGTCCTGGTTTCAGCGTGCGACACGTTTCGTGCAGGAGCGGTAGAACAGCTTCGTACGCACTGTCAACGTCTAGAGATACCTTTGTACGAACGCGGATATGCGAAAGATCCGGCGACAATAGCCCAAGAAGCAGTAGTTCAGGCAAGGCGACAGGGAGTTGATGTCGTCCTCATCGATACAGCTGGTCGCATGCAAGATAACGAGCCATTAATGCGTGCTCTTTCCAAGCTGATATCCATAAATTCACCCGATCTAGTTCTTTTTGTAGGAGAAGCCCTCGTCGGTAACGATGCAGTCGACCAACTCCAGAAATTCAACTCCGCGCTGGCCGATTTGGACAGTCGCGGAAGGCAGCGAATGATAGATGGTATAATTATTTCAAAATTTGATACGATAGATAGTAAGGTTGGTGCTGCATTATCGATGGTACGAGCTTCTGGCGCTCCTATCCTCTTCGTTGGCTGTGGACAAACGTATCAAGATTTGAAGATACCAAACATAGGGCACTTGCTGGATACACTTCTGAGTTAAGTTTTCTTGCACTTTTGTTGCCAAGTATCTACTTGCCTCGACCTTTTGTAACATCATTATCGTCAGACCTCACAAAAACATGTATTTGCCCATCTCGTAAATTCATCGGAAGTCCGGGAAGGACGTGCTTGTTGTGAAACTGTGGAGTGTGAAATGAAACGGTATTCATTGTTGCCACCTACGGTAGTATTCCCGGCGATACTTCTACGGTCCGCAGTGTGCGACGCAACAAACTTTGCTCGCATCGTGCCACGAGTGTTGACCCGGGGACGCACGATTTCAGCATCGGATAACTTAAACGCAGTTCAAGCGCGCAGAGTCCCCTCCAAAGTCAACGAGGTTGTGGCGGTTTGTCACATCAAACTACGATGAGTCCGAACAACAGAAGACCGAGTCGACACGAAAGGTAAGCTTCGCTTCGAGTAATGAAGGCATGTGGACTTTTACATCTCCGCAGCTCGTTGAGTTTGCTGACGCAACGTTTCATCGCTTTGCTGAAGTGTGAAACTAGCCAGTATTTCGATCTAAACTATGCAGCCCAAACTCTTGGGGTACAGAAGCGACGCATATATGATATCACAAATGTACTAGAAGGAATCGGTTTGATAGACAAGACTTCGAAAAATACCGTGAAGTGGAGGGGTAGCGTCGAATCTACCCTAAGCGACTTGGATTCACATGATGCACCGTACAAGGGAGCTACACAAGCTGAAACCACGCCTCTAAGCACGTGCATGCATTGTCGCACTACAGAAATATCTGAAATAGTCAAGATTTTACTTGCGGACGATACGAGCAAGGTGAACTCACAATTCTCGAGCATTGATTCGGACTAATATATTTCCAGGCAGCTTTTTTTGTCGCCGAGGACTGCTTAGCTACTACGTCGTGTCTACAATGGGACACACTGTTGGCACTTCGGGCCCCGGTTGGTACCACATTAGAAATACCTAACGCCAATGATCAATCTAGACTTTGGCTGACGGCTAAAACCGGACAGATAGAAGTTTACGCCATCACACTACCTGGTTCTATCTCCGACCTACCTCGCCAAGGTATCGTCGCTACTTTCGTCATTTTTTTCTTCTCAAGCTCTCGACAAATAGATATTGATTCGAACAGATATCGAAAACGCAGAGGCACAGATAGTCAACACATGACTCAAGATGGTAGCAAAAAGTCAACGACAAAAAGTGAAATACGAAATAGACTTGCAACGCTGGATTACTTGACAGATATCTTTTAATATTAACAACTAAACATTAAATTTGAAAAGTAACACATCTCCTTCGTTGACAACATATTCCTTGCCTTCTAATCGCCACAGTCCTCGTTCCTAATACCACTCAGAAGAACTGCGGTAGGATATGTGCAACTCACTCACCTTCGCGACAGTGTAGCCTTTACAAGTAACAAAGTCATCAAAACCGACGGTTTCACACCTGTTCACAGAGTTACCACAGAAACGAATTGACTTAATCATATTACTTGATAAAGCCACGCTCAAAGTCCGAATGAATGACGCCAGCAGCTTGAGGGGCAGTAAAGCCACGCTGAGAAACCATAAATGAATGTTTTCAGAGGAGGTAAATAAAAACTACCTTTATGGTCCACGCTCTCGTTTCTTTCTTGCCAGTGGTGAAATATGTTTGAAGACCCAACTGCACGTATGTTGCTCTAATCTGAGTTTGACATGAGTACAGTGACACGGAGACTCTCAAAACTCTCAAAACTTGCCAATGATTCGAGACCGCTGCGAGTTAAGCCAAGATCACTTAGGAACATACTCCTCTCGTTCTTATCGAGCTGCATAATCTCAGCCTCAACCTATGTGTGTTTCAAAATGTGATCACTATTGCATAGAACAGACCGGACCTGCGCAGAAACAACGATAACACCAGCACCCTCATCGTTTGCTGTCTCGCGAAGTTTCTGTACTTGATCGTTCTTCGATCCCTGAAGTTACACCGTTAAAGTGCAAGTGCCATATTTCATCACTGAAAACGGACCTCATCTTGCAGGTCGCCTTCGTTCACGTTAGCTGCATAGATGCAGGGTTTCATGGTGAGTAATTTCAAGTCGGACAAAATACCGTTTTCCTCCTGAAAGAAGTCATGTTGAGAATCAAAATGAAGTGATTTACCGCTTACCTCTGAAAGATCGAGTGTCCTCACAGCGTGTCCAGACTCCAATACTTTGATCAACTTTTCATATAGTTGTATCTTTGATGCGGCGTTTGATATCTGTATGTATTCAGTGCCTTACTGGTTAGTTATACGAGAATATTCCCACCTTCCCACGAGTCTTTAGTGTCCTTTCAAGGGCACGCTCAACTTGAGATAAATCAGATAGAATCAGTTCAAAATTTATCACTGCAATGTCGCGCTGCGAATCGACACTGCCGTCGACGTGAATTATCTGAGTTCAAAATGTGGCGTTAGACAAGGAAAACAGCACCACTTTGATCATACGTACATCAGTGTCTTCAAAACAACGAACCACGTGTACAAGGGCATCACACTCTCGAATGTTAGACAAGAACTTGTTCCCTAAACCTTGTCCGTCCGCTGCACCCTTCACGAAGTTTTAGCCATCTTGATACCAGAGTAGAAACATTACTACCTTCACAAGCCCCGCAATATCCACAAATTCCACAGTTGCAGGCACGATTTTCTCTGTCTCCGAAATGTTTGCAAGGACGTCCAGTCGGTCATCTGGTACATTTACGATGCCAAAATTGGGCTCGATCGTACAGAATGGAAAATTTGACGCCTTGGCGGTGTTAAAAGGGGCGGTGTTAAAAGGGGCAGTTATGACTCGTTTTCAAGGTACCTGTGCCACACTGTTTTCAACAAGTGCATTGAAAAGGGTACTCTTGCCAACGTTTGGTAAGCCTAAGGATGCCGTTACGAAGTTTCGTCAGAGGGCTCCAAGTACTCACCCACTATACCCGTTTTCAGAGACATTGAAACATGACTCGTGTTACGGGTGTGACGGCTAAAGAATGTCTACCGACAAAGTTTAGGCTCGGCCACTTTTTCACTATGGCAACGTACCGACTTGAGTACTAATCGGTTTAATGACCGGCTTAGGGCCACGCGCGAGCAATTTGAGGCCATCATACTGAAACGGTTTGGCTGCTTTCGTCGAAAATCTGCCGTTCGATTGCGACGGGTACTCGACGGAAGCTGAACTTGTGCCACGTGCTATCACCCAGGGGCGCACTAAGCACGACCCGTTTTATTCGAAATATACCGAGTTTTTCGTACGAAGCGTGAAAAAGGTCTATGAATATATTTCTTTTTGCGTGCAGGCTCGACCGGTGTCGCATGCGAGACTTCGAGGCGGCGCACAGTGAGTCGTGCCGCACGCCGGCTGGTTCGCCCGGCCGTTTCCAATCGAGACGCTCGGACACAAGGGCCTGGCACGATACGCAAGCGCGACTAGTCATAGAAGAATCACATGCCAAAAAAGAAGTTTATAAACGGGCCCGCCGCAACGTACGCTCTTCTACCCCAGAACGGAGAGGGTTCAGGACCTGCTTTGCGTTGGATACGCACGGATCTGAATGGCGCTTTTGAACCGTTCGCAAACACAGAAAGAGTGAGTGAGTTAAGGTCACGTGCATGTGATGGCATCACCATACGCGACGAATCAACTGGCGCTGACAACAGTCGATTGGTAGGGCCAGCAGGAGAGTGCACCGAAGAGCCAGCACCCATAGTGAATTATGACTACGATCGCCATCTGCGCGTGATGGGCTCAGATCCGAATGCGATATATTTTCAATCAACTCACGCGCGAAAGGTTGTGGCCCCTTCGGATTGTGGAATCGACAAGAAAGAGCATGGAGTAGAGATATCAACAGATGTCGAGCTCGACCGAGAACTTTCTGAAATTGAGTATAACCTAACAGACATCACGTCAAACTTAGCTTCAGATTGTGACCTGGACGAGTACGATGACTTTTTCAATAGCATCATCGGCGCGGAAATAACGATTCGGCAATCGTGTGAAGGCGCTTCAAGAGGTGAGCCTCGCAGCCTGAGTGGAGCAACTTGTCTCAATAGAAACGCTGCGACGGACGCTATTTCGAGCGATGCATTCGTGAATGTGATGAGATCCTACGAAGATATGATGCCAGATTATTCTAGTTATACTTCGGTCGGTGGATCGGGCGAAGTGCTGAATGCTTTAAATGAGTTGCAAATTCGCACTGCAGTAAGGACGAGTTGTGCAGCAGAAAAAGAGGTAGGAGAGGCAGGAAATCCCTCGTCCAGTACAAGAATTGACGTGAAAAGGATTAACCATCGCGGTATCAATCCTTATGAAGATGCTGGTACCAATTTACATTCCAAGTTCGACTGTGAAAGTGTTCTTAGCTCCTACTCTGCACTGGACAATCACCCCAAACTACTTGGGGCAACTATCAATCAAAGGCACAAGCAGAGGGCTCCTGCTACTCGCTTAGGGCCGTCATCTACGATTGCCTCGCACAGCACAAATTTTTCTGACATCGTTGCTACTCCTATCGATCCTTCGATTCAACATCAGGACTCATCTTGGAGAGAAAATATTATGCGAAAGGGTGAAACACGTGAGGAAAAGAAAATTCGAAAAGCTGCGGTGAAATTAGGACGAAAGGAGGCTCGAAAGCACAAAAAGAGTTTCAAGGAGGCATTTAAGAAAGAAGAAGTCTCGCAGAATTGTATTTTGGTTTCAAACAGTACACCCATTAACGCATCGATAAGCAAGCTATCATAGTAGCATTTCCGTCAGTTCTTTTGTACAAGTACTGCATGTAGTGTATTTATGTTGTATCTATTTTAGGATTGGGTAAATTATTATTACTAGATATACATCATTCGTTGTGACGTAAGTTGTAGAAACTTAAGAGCAGTCCGATGGGAAAAAGCGTTTATGGCAATGAAATCGTACGCCTTGACATTACTTGCGTTGTAAATAGCTTTTTGCCCTTGTTAAAGGGAGTAGCAACATGATACCAACAACACAAGCTGCGAGTAGAGCTGCAAAAAAAGCATCCCAACCGTACTGTTGAACCAGTAGTGAAAGCGGCACACCAGCATTAGCTGCTCCAAGATATGCTACCCATCCAAGAAAACCCTCACTTGCACCAACAGAGCGCCGACCAACTATTTCTGCACCGCACAGACCTATGAGCATCTGTGGACCATACAAGAAAAAGCCAATCATGAAAACGATGGCTGCTTGTGCACCCGCACATCCGTTTGGCACTGCTTTGAACGCGAGCAGTGCTGCAACGACACCGCAAAGATAACAGATGACAATTTGGATACGTTTGCCCACGGCGCCACCTGGATATCGAGCGATATACCAGTCACTTAGTTTTCCAGCAATCAAGCTACCAACCAGTCCACCGAGTTCGAGACCAGAAACGCGCACTGCTGCTGAGCCAGCATCGACAACTCCTTTTTCTTTTATCAAGTAGAAGATAGACCATGATGTAATACCTTGCCTTACGACATACACACAAAAATATGTAAATGCGAGGCCCCAAATGAAAGGGTTGGAAAGAACGTTGTGAAGTAAATTTTGGACTAGATTCGGCTTCAAGTCATCAGAGTCTTTTGGAGACAAGTCTGCTGATTCGATCTCGACAGGAGCGAAACCGCGACTTTCGGGTGAATCGCGAAGTGTCGCCACAATCACGAGACCAACAGAAATAGCTATCACTCCTGGAGCCCAAAGACCCCAATTCCATCCTAATGTTCGTGCGGCTGTACCTGCCAATATGGGTGCGGCAAAACCTCCCAAGTTATGAGCTATATTCCACATTCCCCAGTAGGTTCCGCGCTCCTTAGCTGCAAACCACGACGTCAATATTTTGGCACAACTTGGTGCACCGAAGCCTTGTAATATCCCATTCATAGCCCAAAGAAGACAAAATAACGGCAATGTACTACTAAAGCCGAAGATGAGATTGACACAGCCAGTTGCTATCAGCCCTCCTCCAAGCATGATCGCAGGAGACAGCATATCACCAACAACTCCACTCACAAACTTGCTGCAACCATAGCATAGAGGGAAGATTGACGTAATCACTCCAATAGATGTTATGTCAAGTCCGAGGCTCGGTGTTGCCACCATAGCTGGCGCAGTGAATGTCAGACTGTTCCTCGTTAAATAATAACACGAATAGCCCAGCAAAATACTGAGAAAAACTCCGAGACGGACTTTCAGGAACTCGCTCGTGTAAGCTTTTTCTGGCTCAACAGTACTATTTGCCGTTGCACTTGTCAATACAGTTCGTGTGCGACGCCCAACAGTAATGCTGAAGTCTACTGCCATCAATGCATGACTTCGAACTGGTTGAATAGCGCACGGTAGTGTGCGCCGCGGATGACAGACTCGAATTGCGTGCCGGGCGTTGCGACTCTGTCGTTGAACTGGATATCGATTCGCATCAGCGCGGGCGCGCACTGAAACGCTCGATTTCGTGGCAAGAGTCCAAATCATGACGCCCTCTTGGCCGAGCCTTTCAGGCCAAGGGTGTGCAGTCTCCGAGGCGTTGGAACGTTGACGCGATTGCCAAGAACACTAAAGAGCCACCTGTGATATCATATTGTCAGATAATACACGTAAGTATTAGGCCTTCTACTCCTATAGTATGAGTATCGTATAACACTACAAGAATACCTAAGTATATACTCGAGACATAAACGGTAACTTCGTGTGTAGAAACGCATACGTTACATGTGAAAACGCCTAAGCTCCTTGCAATGAAGGCGCCATTAATCGTCCGTATCATCCTTATCGAACGTAAACCCAACATTACTTGTATATAAGTGATTTATCGGTATATATATATATGGGTTTGTATACTTGTATATTGGTTTGTATACTTGTAAACTTGAAACCAAACCTGAATACGAAAATACTTGAACCCTCTCCTCTCACGCGGTTCCATGCGAGGTTGGGAACCTGCCATTACTTCAGAATTTGCGAGGGGCATTGTACACGTCCGCATGGCCCTACGGGATGACTTCTCTCGATTGATGCATTTACAACTCGTTTCGAAGGTGAGCGCTTTTACGCGCCTTGGGATGATTACCTCTTAGGCTATCTCAGATATGTGGTGCCGATGTCACCATCAAAGAGACGACCGCAGAAATTTTCTGCCAAATACTTGCATCGTAAGTCGATTACGTTGAGTAGCATAATTTGTTACGGCTAATCTTCGTCGTAACCAAAAGGTACATCCAGGAAACCGCGATATTATCCAAGAATCTGGCTCAAGTTGGAGTACGTGCTCTACTTCAGCTCTTTCCAGCAGTGCAGCTAACTAAATTCAAGGGTCGAACAACTGTAAACATTGCCGATATTTTGCAAAGTTGTGAAGATTTCCATAGTCTAGCGGAGTTTTTTGAGAGAGTTTCTCAGGGAACGTGCAATGCGCATAGTGGAAACGGCGGCATCTCTTTGCGCAGAAGAGCAAAAGTACGTTTTACGGAATAATTTATAACTTGAAATTCATACGTGTTGCCTTCGCAGCTACGGCCTACCTTAGCGACGGTCGATGAGCCATATCCAGAGTATACGCCTGGCTTTTTGCCTGTTCTACCACGGCAGATTTCACAACCAACAAATATAAAGCTTATGAAGGAGGAATTCATGAGCCAATTTACAGAGGTCGTGTGACATTGAGATCACTCTAAGTGACAAATTGAGATTTTTCTAGGGAACTGACCAGCGACGGAGTACTAGGGTTTTGTATGATGACCTAAAGAAACAGGAAGTCGCTGGAATGGCTCCAGAAATTGTCGGGGCACCTCTGAAGTGAGTGCAGCATTTTCATTTCGTCCACACTTTGCACTGACGAGACACGTAGGTCATTATGTTCTCGTGTTCCTACATTGCAACCTGATCAGAGTCTACGCCATTCCCAGAAAGAACAAGGAATAGTCGCAAAAGCAAGTGGTATTGTGTCCGGTACCATCCCCATTTTGGACAACTCGTAACCACCGTGAGACGCTATGTCTTGAAAAATTTACACATCGACCCTATTGCTTAAAAAGTCACTGTCTCACGTCGCCCGTAACGACGCATCCCACACTCTGGCCCCAGATAGCATATTTAGACGAACTGAGCCATTTGCAACACTTAATCAGTTAATACAATTATTGTATTACAATATCTACCATCAGACGACTCTGAGTCAAGCACCACAGTACGACGGCCTCCACGAGTGCTTCGCATCAACGCTAGTTGCATCAAAGATCGTGCTCAACGGGATCTCAACTCGCATTCATCGCTTCAAGTCACTATGCGACACCGGGCCTCTCAACGCTGGTTGTTTACGACGAAAGACAAAAGGCCGCTGGCGAACATTGGGCGCAACAGATCTCAGCCCGTCGGTGTTTATCGCTATCGTTATATTCCGAAATCGCTTAAGGAGCACGTGCTGATCGCAAAGCGTATAGATAGCAATAACTTCAAATCATACGGACAAGTACGTCGTTGTTTGGACTTCCCTCATTTAAGTCAAAATCAGACGTTTGCAGGTGACACATTGGGAAGAAGATGGCAAGCAATATGATGAGCAGGTTACACTTTTAGCGTCATAGTACGATGAGAAAACTAAATAAGAAATAGGATTTAAAATTGGAAATATGCCGAGGTAGTCCGCGCCTATATATTTTCCGAGCTAGGGACAGAGACCTATCATTCGACAAAATTACATACCACGAGAAAGTCACGCAGTGTCTTTTTCGCATTGGCAATCATCCTTGGTGAGTCGCTCTCTATTGTAGAAATCAATTCTCAAGGAAATGCATTGCGTAGGTTTCTTGCGGTGGCAAAACCAACATTTTCTGTTGAGGAGTTTCCGAGCAGTGATGATATTGAAGTGTTTCAGATTGAAGGTACAAAATCTTCTTGCGACACGAACTCGCTCGAGATGAGTTGTGTATAGGTGATTTAATGGTGAAGTTAAATGCCGGAGTATGGCATGCTGGACCATTGTTCGATGTATGCCAACTCTCGTCACTCCTTTGAATTTACTTGACGCTCACTTCAGGGCACTGCTTACTTGGATTTTGTAAACTTAGAGCTGAGTGACACGAACATAGTCGATCACCATACTCACTCATACGATGCGCTAGGTCTCACCTTTTCTGTTCAGCCGGCACGTGAAGAACCTGATTCAATCTGGTGACTCACCGCTGAAGAGTCATCGAGCCACGCCGTTCAGACTTGAAAGATTGTAGAGGAGCACCCGCCCACGCGCATTCCCTATTGCTAAATGTGTGCTACACGGGTGGAAATCACTCGAAAATACTTTGTTCAGAGGAGTATTTTTAGTCGGCCAGTTGGGTAGAGTGAAATTGGTTAAGGTATCAACTATTCTGACTGCATCTTTTGATGTACTTGAGCTGGCAAGCAAAAGGTTGCCATCGTGGTTGAAATGTAAGCCATCGATTGCAGTTATCAGACTGTTCACAAGTTTCACAGGAGTGGCTGTCATATTTACTTGTCTCGCGTGCCAGTCAGGAAACAAGCCAATCGCACCAGAAGAAGTCCCAACTGCAAGGGATCTACCACTTGGACAGAGCGCTATCGCCGTGGCCGCGGACAAGTCATTGTTCTGGAGTCGAAGTTTACATCTATTTGTTCTCAAGTCCCACACATGAACGCTACCATCACTGTTTAACGTTGTAAAATCCTGCATACCTGGGCCGAAAACCCCTGCTGTCACTTGACCACTTACTTTCAAAGTGGCCACTTTACTACGCGATTTGAGTGCAAACAATCCAACTCGCCCTTGTTCGCCTAACACACACGCAAGTGAACAACTTCCAACAGTCTTACTCACCACAAACGACGCTGCACGCCAGTTGTTCTCAGCGCCAAGCACAATTTTTTCAGCAATACTTGAGTCTACGTCAACCACGTACAAATCTCGTTTACCTGCAAGAAGTACCTTTCTGTTATCACTTCCATAGAAGTCCGCGCGCCGTATAGGTAATTGTTCGACATGAAGGGTACGAGCATTCTCGTAACTGTCGCTGTTAGACTTTTGCACAAATATCCTGGCGTGTCCGTCGAGGCCCGCTGTTAATAATAGCCGACCAGTGCGGTCAAATTTCGTCGCGTGAATAGGGCTATCACTCGGACAAGATATGTTTGCATCAGCTAACCGCCTGAGGACCAAGTGTCGATACTTATTAGTCACTGCTAGTGCGTTCTCTGAGTCCTTAAGTGTGGCGGCTTCGTTGTCTCGTGACCATTTCGGTCGCTTTCGCGACGTAGTATCCTTTCGATGTCTCTCAGTGTCGACTCCCTCGACCAAAGAAGCCTTCGAGAAAGACGTCGTATCCATTGCACTCGTATGTCAATTGTCGCACTTAACTAGCAGCGCGCCTGTCTGGAACCCTGCTCTGCTTTTTCTAAGCGGTTAGAGAAATTAGCAAGCTGCGAGCTCGGAATGTACAATGTGAGAGATGCTGACACATATGAGCCCATCCCGCATTATAGTGATGCTAACGAGTATATCTACTAGATTTGGACCTAAATTAGTACATTCAAACTTAGCGCGTATTCATGTGAATCAGGACATCCGACGTTGTATATAAACCCAAGGTTGCTCAAGGGAGGCATGTTCCCATATTTTCTTACTCGGTATTCTAATGATAAAAGTTTGCTTCATGTCATAAGCACAAATTACACCCGCGTACTTTGCTAAGTTACGGCGACTGGAGCGCGATTCTGCGCACACGCAGTGTCAGTGAGTGAGAAGCATCGAGGGGCAACCAATGCGGTCATTGCACGAGATGATTCGCCCGAAACTACTTTTCCGAAATTACCTTACGTGGTTCCCTGTTTCTAGCTCTAAAACGCCACCTGAGTGAACCGCCCAGAGAACCCCAAGGACGCAAAGCGTTCGGTGCGCAGATCACAGAATACGCACAGCGTGTCGCGTACTTGTACGGGACATCGCGTCGCGTCCGATTTGGCTTTCGTGTGTCCTCCATATCCTGTGCAAGTTTCACCTTCGCAAGGAAAGAAATGCAAACACTGAGTGGCAAAAAAATTTACTCACGGAATGCACGAGACGCACGAAACAGTTGGCTACCGAAGTACCGCAAGAATCCTAGAACCTTTTCCTCGAATCGTGCAATCGCCGTCACGTCAGCTAAGCATTCCTTTTTCACTTTTGGTGAACTATTCTCTGTTCAAACTGAACAATTTGGTTGCTGTATACATTTCCTCCCCTCAAGCCCGCCCCTTTTACTGGCAACTGAGGCTGTTCTACCATCACCACAAGAGTTTAATGTTCCTCTAATCATGATTTTGAGCTTTTGTTGCGGTGCTGTATGTACTGGATTTGCCCTGCGCATGCAGCAAAGTAGGCAGGGCGAGCTGGAAGCCAGAGCCAACAGCAGACAAGCACTTGCTGAAATAAGTACGTTGGATGAAGGAGAAATCCGCGAGTTATTCGGCGAGTTACCTTCCTGGTTAGCTTTGAATGATTTTCAGCGCGGGGGCTGGCTGAATAAGGTCGTCTCTGCAGCTTGGCCATACTTGGATGAGGCTACGTCAAATGTCATAGTCAACGCGTTAGATCCAATCCTGCAAGCAACTCGTCCAAACTTCTTGACTTCGCTTAGATTTGAGAGATTCAGTTTTGGTAGTGTACCTGCCAAAATTGAAGCCGTCAAAGTCTACGAAAGCACTGGCGAGGGCGCTGTTGAAATAGACCTTCAAGTTTTCTGGGCAGGGGATCCTAATGTGGTCTTAGGTGTTCGTGCTGCGCAGGATACCCTCTCCGTCCCGGTATCTTTGACCGAAATCAAATGCAAATTCACGCTTAGATTGATTTTTGCACCCCTGATTGGGAAATTTCCATGTTTTGGTGCACTGACAATAGCATTAACGGAAGAGCCAGAGGTGGTGTTCGATCTTCGTGTTGTTGGTGGTGACATTACGCTTGTACCAGGACTAGCTCAACCCTTGAGAACGTACATAAAAGCTCTAATTTCTTCGTATTTGGTATGGCCAAGATGCATAACGGTTCCAATTCCGGGGACGGGATATTCTCTGCCAGCGAATGAGCGACTAGAGGACCTTTCGGGTCTGTTGCACGTGGAGGTCATTTCTCACGACGCTTTGACCAATCAGCCTGGCGAGCTCGGCTTGGAAGTGTGTTGGCCGGGAAATATCATATCACAAGAAGAAGAGCGTGTGAAGGCACTACCAGGAGGTCGAATGTTTTCATCAAAACCCATTAGCCTCCTAGTAACAGACCCCAGGTTCCAAACGCTCAAGTTACGTTGGTATAGTGAACAAATCGACGGTGAAAACGAGTCAAATGCCAGAGGCGAATCGGCTATTGCCTTAGAAGACCTGGTTCGTATGAGTTTGTATAATGAAGTAGCTATTGCGGATGTGAGTAAGAATTGGGGACCGATAACTTTGGCAGCAGAACTTGACCCCATCGTAGAAAGTACAACCAATATCAATAAAGTCCAGGGTGCGGATATTTCCTTGAAAAGCCGAGTTTTGGGCATTTGGGACGGTACAAAGTCTTTGTTTGCAATAAGGCGTGGGAAAAACTCAACGGAGAAGCGCGTGTACGCCGTAGATAAAGTGGAGAACAAAACATACGATGTGCAGCAGGGTTGCGCCAAAATCGTTCAAATAACTTTGCGGTACCAGGCACTCCAATCAAACAGCCAATCCTTGCCGGAGACTTTGGACGATCGATACCAGTCTGAAAACAGTCAAAGCTCATAGCTCATAGATGGGTGGTACGTGCGTCAAACGAGAAACGGACATACACGAGACGCAGAGAATGTTTGGAATGTTGTGGATGAGCTGTGACGTCTACTGTCGTCACTCTCACGTGTAATAGCAAAAGCGTTGCAGTAGAGTTAGAATTTACTGTCAGTTCACTTCAATATTTCATTTTCGACCGTTTTAAACGATATTCTATATAAAACTGTCGCTGTAACTAACAAGTACTGATGCATGCAACTCCTGCACAAATCCTCGTATTTATGGCTATTGGAAACTGGAGTTCACTCAGAGTCGGTGTATCTTTTGATCATCATCAATCAGCACCTTGCCCGCGTCTTGCAGCTTGTGTAGGAAGGTAAACATGTCAGTTCGACTAAGATCTTCACATCCCTCCCAACTGTTCACCATTTCTTCCAAAGTAGCCATCGCAATTGTTTCGCAGCGTTCTGTCAACTTTGCAAGTTCTTTCGTGAAACAGTCGTAGTGATTTGACACAATTGCACCTTCTGCAGCTACTTTTTTCGTATCCGTCGCCATCACTGACTGCATTATCTCTAGCGCTACAAGAGCATCACCCCTCTCAACTGTGGTCGACAGACGCATTTTTGCGTGTGCAGTCGACAATCGAATCATGGTCTCGAGAGTACGAGCCGTGATTGGGATTTCGTGTTGTGTCCCTGACTTTTCGTTTCTCCAAGCAGAATAGTGCTCGGCTAGGCAGCGCTCTGCATCAGCCGTCAGCTCCGCCCGGGGACGCCTTTTCACGTAGAATATGAACTTTTTCAGAAACGTTTTGTTCAACAATCTTACGTCATCTTCACCGCCTTCGATAGATGAACACGATAGAAGCCTCTGCTTGCCGTGATCCGTCTCAAATCCGTGATGTTCATCTCGCGCATGCATAGATAATACGTGTGAAGAGATCTGACGATCATTCACAGTACTCGCTTCATCAAGAACAACAAACAGAAGATCAAATCGAGATAAAAGAGAGTCTGGTAGATTAATGTTCCGAGGTACGGGCTGACTATGATCATATGTACCATAAATTGGATTTGCAGCAGCAAGTACACTGCAGCGTGCATTCAGAGAGGCATGGATACCTGCTTTTGCAATAGTTACGGTTTGTTGTTCCATGACTTCGTGTATGGCAACGCGGTCTGCATCATTCATTTTGTCAAATTCGTCGATGCAAACTACTCCACGATCAGCGAGTACCATGGCACCGGCTTCAAGTCGCCTTTCACCTGTGTCTTGATCTGTGGAGACAGCCGCAGTGAGCCCAACTCCAGATGAGCCTCTGCCCGTAGTACTTATTGCAAATGGAGCGACACCCATGACGCAGCGTAATAGTTGAGATTTTGCTACGGAGGGATCGCCAACCATCAAACAATTGACATCCCCACGTATGTGCGTACCGTTTTGCAAGTTCTTCTCTATTCCACCTATCAGCAGTAATATTAGAGCGCGCTTTATCGTGTCATGACCAAAAATAGACGGAGCCAGTGACTGACCTAGAAGTTTCAGTAGGTCTTCGGGATCTCTTTTAGCCAGTTCTGTAATCATAGCGTGGTCTTCACTTGTCAAGTCTGGTACACTAATTTCCCCTGAAAGTTGAGTTATACCAATTGCTACTAGAAGTGTTCGAAATGTGCCACCAAGTGCCATGTTTGGTAACCGTGATGGTAGTACTTTATACACGCCGACAATATTGACACGATCACCGGGCTTGCAAGTATCGACTAGTTCATCTTCGAGCACAACTTCGACTGATCTTGGCAGCTGGCCACTGGGAGAGTGCTCGGGCATTTCTTGAATAGTGATACACTGTTGATCGCTGTAAGAACTGAGACCATATTCAGTGGTGAGTTGGTTTCCAGTTTCGTCTCGTGCACTGATGGCGAGAGATGTCGGTGCCCCTCTCAGTGTGGTAGCGTCTCTATACGTCCTGTGAGAAAATTTATTTGTCTCTGAACAAAACTGCGTGATTTTTGTGAGTTTTGGGCGCACCGCTGTGCACTTTGTGACTATGCCCTTAACGCTCACGATCTTTTCAATATAGTGAGATAAGAGATCTCGTGGAGAGATACTACGGCTGCCAAAGTTTCCTTTCAGGCATATTTTAAATTCGCTTTGCTTCGAGACTCCTTTCAGTCCGGTGTTGCGCTGACTTTCAAATTCCTCCACCGCAGATGCCAAACTAGTTAGGTATGTGGCAGGCTCGTCAAGGATCTTCGTAATGAGATCTTTCTTATCTTCATCGTCACAATACTTTCGCAACTTGTCGAGATCTATGGTGTGTCGACCACTTTCAGCTGAGAACTCACAAGCGTGCTCTTCGTCATACGCCTCCAAGAACTTCACGAACTCCTTTTTAGCGTCGACGGCGTCGATCTCGTTGCTCGACATCACGGCGAGCGCGAACGTGAATGTGTCGCTCTCAAACGGACGTTTGGCAACAACGCGACCGGCTGCGGCACGCGCGACCGGCGTGCGCTGTTTTCGAATTTAAAAAAAAGAAATTCAAACGCCGTCTGTCCTCGCGTTCGACAGAGGGCGAACCTAGTGAGTCGATTTTTGCCGTTTCTATGATGTTCTTTCGTTATCTCCGTAGATAATTTTCTCATAGTGCAAGTGTTCCAGATACTATAAAAACACTTGCATCGCTCAGATAGCGACTAGCATCGTATTTCACTTGTGCGATTGCGAGCACTGGAGGAGTGACTCGAGCGTGCATGCTACACGCCCGTGAAGAACGCAAGATGACTGCTTCACGGACAAGCAGTGCGACGTACGCGCAGTTGAATAACAAGCCTAAGTTCAAGGCAGGAGTGCCCCCGACGCTCAGTCGCCGTCTTGGCATGTTGGGAGTCGCGTTTTCTCCTACGCTCGCCTTCAGGAAGGCCTTGGTGTGTAGAACCTCAGACTTGACTGAACTGGACTAACGTCGAGCTAGGCTTCGACCCCTGGAAGAATGCCTGGCTTATCTGCCGCAAATGCGCAGGGCGAGAGAGTATATGTGCGTCCACTGGGCAAAAGTGGTGGTCACGGCGTGGGCTGGAGTGAAATTACGCCGTACAAATTTCTCATCTACGACGGTTGGGACGAGAGGCCTGTGAGTATAGCTGATCCTGAGGGTACAGAGATTGATGCGAAATTTGCGAGTGATGAAGACGGTGAATTGAAAATTATCTTGGCACCTATCCTTAGATTTGCAGACTTCCCGAATGAGGTATTAAGGTCTTTCTCAATATGCACGATAACTAACAGACAAAATTTCCAGTCGAACCCGCAGATACAAGATTTTCTATCTTTGGCAAATTTCATTAAAGGCTTTGGTCCTGAGCTTGTAGGTTCGCCGGTTCAAGAAGAAGACATAGTAAGCAGCTACACGGATGAGCGTGATGGGTTGACGTTTTACAATTATGAGCTTAGGACTCACTGGCTCATCTCAGCAACGGTGCATCAGAGAAGAGTATATATTATGGCTATACACGCTAACGCTTTGCAGTGGCGTAGGAGCTACACGAAACTTTTGAGAACTTCAAATTCGTTCTCTATTCCACGTCCATTTGAGCCTGGAATGTAAGATGCGAAAATTTTGCGAACGGACAGCTATACTGGTGGCCAAATTGGTATTCCTCTGCGTTGAACTGAAAAGTTGTCTCCGTAGCTCTTTGGTTTCTTCTCTTTTCTTGAAGCTCCACTGATGACCGTCGTAGCTGTGCGTTTTACGGGTGAAAGTGACTTTTTGCTTGTCAGGAATAAATCCAATCCACTGCGTTCGCAGTAGGACCTAGCAGCTTGGCTCGAAAGGAATTCTATGTTCGTTGCGAACCTAGCAAAATACGGTTGTTCGCTGCTAGTCCAGCCAGTGAGTGGATTTTGCCAACGAGTGGTTCCGTTTCTCGGCCGTACTTGCCATGCGTGTGATCCTGAACCCTGTTGGCAAGTTGACGGGAGCTTTTCTTCTAGTAGCACCTACTGAAGGTAAGTTTTCGTAAACAGGTTCTGTGTTCTTGGATCACCTCGAACTTCGCTACGTTAGACGCTGTTCTCCCGCCCACGGGTATTTGGGACCAGTTTGGCAGTTGTATCACGGCTTTTCGCAGCGTGTTTGTAAATTTTTGCATGCTCTAACTTTAACGTGTCACACACAACAAAGACCCGTCCGACCCCTCACGCGCTAGCAGCGTCCCCCGCGCTTTTGCGAAGCTCGGGTACAGCTGACATCAAGTACTTCTATACCATAATAGCTGAATATATGTGGTTTCTCAAAGTTGTTTTTCTAAAAATATAGAACAAAAATATGTTGAAATATGTTAAAAAATGCTTAAAAAATGTTTAAAAAAATATTTAAAAAATATTTACTGAGAGTGGGGTTCGAACCCACGCAGTCAATGACTACCAGAATTCTCACTCGTCTTTCGGTGAAGCTTGCTAACTTGAGTCTGGCCCCTTAGACCACTCGGGCATCCCAGCGTACATGTCGCGACACGCGAAATCAATATATTGACGTGAGAGCGCTCCTCCGCACAATGTCGCCAGAACTGTGGTGAACTACGATACAAGTCCAGTAAACTCGGGACGAGTGCCCATGGATTGTTTAGGCAATCGCTTAATGAATTGGCCAATAGGAAATCAGCCGTTTGCGTTTCGTTTTCATCGACCTCCTTCGCACGGCCCGTGGCAACTGAAAAGTGGTATTGCAAGTAACGTGTGTTGTCCGTTTCCACGACATCGACATCGAAGTTGTTCGGTGAAGGGCGACGATAACGAGACGAATCGCAAGCACGTTGTCACTCAGTACTCGTTGTTCAGTGAAGATGACGACCTCGGAGACGAGAGAGCACGAAATCACAACGGGAAAGCGCTACTTGGGCTCACCTGGTTGCAGGCTGCAACAAAAAAAGTCAAACACTGGTGAGTCAGGCATACATCTTCATTTCGAAAGAATTCTAAACTAGGCAAACTTTTGTTCCAACCCCAGGAGAGATCTCGATCTGAAAGCTCTGAAGTCGCGCGGTTTGGCGGGCACTCTCGCTTATGGTTTCTTAAACTCTGTGTATTATGGTTTGGGAATAATCTTCGTCTGGATTTTTATCTCTCAGGTGAGCACGAAACGGTAATGCGGCAACGTGCTCAACATTTCAACCGAATCCCCTAGGTTCCTAAAGGTCTAAGTTTGAACGAGTTCACACAGTCTCTTATGCGAGTCGCTGCATATACTTGGGTGAGTAAAATATTCACTAGTCCCGCGAAGTGTCAAACTCTTCACGAATATTCAGGCAGGTAGTCAGGTGACGAAAAGTTTTAGGATCATATCAGCCGTGACGCTGGCTGGGCATGTAGACAAATTGATCGACAGAACTGCGAATACACTCAATACTTCTCACAACACGGTACGTACTTTATGGTTACTGTTCCGGCTCTGGTTGATACAGTACTAATCAATAAGTAGATATTTTTCATGTACACACTTTCTTGCTTCCTTTTCGTTTTCATATGTGTTGCTATTCTAGCGTCTGCGTGGATCAAGTGATGCGAGTGAACTAGAGCAGCTTTTACAACGATCTTTCTGCAAATTCTATTTGTCGAAATTTCTGTGGTTTCTAATAATTTACATGTAACGATTTAGCGATGTTCGTAGTGATAAGATATATCTTTAGTGAACGTTTCTTCGTCAACATTTACAATGTAGTCTAGTTTGCGCGAACCTCATCGTAAACCTCGTCAAACAAATTCAACTTTCTAGGAGTAGTACGGGAGCACTTGAGTGAGAATGTATGACCAGGCAACGCCTGACAAACCGCCTACGAGCCAGCCAGAAGTGAAAGAAGCCCATCCATCCGCGCTCTGAAGCGGATCTTTAGAGATAGTTCGCCCGCTTAAGGTCTTGACACCAACAACTTCATCACGTTGAAAAGCAGTGGCGCCATAGATGCTGAGACACGCAGTGAGGATCAACACAAGCCCTGCACCAGACAAGCAACCAGCGAGCTCCGCGGCATCAGTCGCTCTAAGAGGGCCAAGCTTGATAAACGGCCCAGTTAAGAAGAAGCCATGCGCAAGTCCGACCTCAACACCGCGTAAGAGAGGGGCGACGCCAGTACGGTATGCTGGCAGGTTTGAGAGGAAATTGGCCACGTCTGGGGAAGAAGTGACCGGAGTTTCGAGCATACCGATGAAAGGATCACCATTGATCGGCTTGACGATTTGAACTTTCTCGACCGATGCAGACACGATGGAAGCAGTACGCTTTGATACTCTAGGTGGATTCAAGAAAATGAGTTGTCAGTAAAACGTGTTCAGTATGTATTCGGTATACCGTTTCATTCCTCTAGACGAGGCTTGAAAACGCGTTCGTAGAAATTCATTTCAGATCAAGTCGAAGAATTTTCTCGCAAAATTCGAGCGCGTCTATTGACTGACGTACCGCACAGATGTACGAGAGGCACGAGCACCACGGAAAGAAGCGCGGCGAGATCGCAGTCCCTGTTGAAGGAAACGAGAACACGTTATCGTCAGTCGTGCTCGAGGGATAGCTCGCAGATCGACGTTAAATCACAACTAGGATTATACCTTCACAGTGATATGTTGCTTCGCACTTGAGAGCTGAAGAGACTGCATGTCGTCCGCAGATGGACAAAGCACGATTTGACGCCGAGATCGAGAGATACGCCGAGAATCTGTCGGCGTATCCAGTTTCTTCCAAAATAAATTTCATATCCTAGATAGTCTTGTGTTGTTTTTAAATATATCATATCCATATTGAATAGATATTGAATGGAAATGATTTGCATCGTACTTGACATAGGAGGTACCTATGTAGCACGTATCTGGGTAAACCCTGGTGGGACGACGCGAAGCTATCTCGCATCTTCATTTCGCGAGCGGAGGGCTGCAGTTGTTCAGAATCGCGTCCAGTGCTCTCGAACGAGGACGCTGGTGGAACAGTAGTAGTGGCGTGAGCAATGAGTTTCGGTGGTACGAGGAAAACGCTTACCACTGGTATCAGTTTGGGAAAGGCCGTAAGCGTCACAAGCAGGGCCGGCTTCTTGCCCTGGCGTTTGACTGGACCTGTTTCGCACGCTGAGTGGAAAGATGTACCGGTAGGTGCCGTTGAGTATCGCGGTTTATCGCCTACGACTTTATCTATTGATCTCAAAATACCTCAATCGATCGCACATCGGATTTACAACACTCGCTATTTTGTGCGCGACGCCAGAAGACATACTGTGTCCCTTCGAAACACCGGGTCAAAGATAGCAAGAACTTTCCCTGAGCTGCAATCACATGCACTTGGAGTACAATCACGCAACATAGAAGCAGCCGAATCCCTATTCGCGCAGCAATCAGAAAGGGTTGGTTTACTTGAAGACCCGAACAGCGGTTTCGTCTAATCGAGCGAAACCTCACAGGGTGAGTTGAGTCGCCGTGTCAGACTGGGTGATGAAATTCTAGTCATTCACAGTTTTACGTTTGACATCGTATGTACCATGTCTGGCTTTTTTTCAAGCATCCTTAACTTTCGCTCTGCTCTGCACAACGCTGCAAGCTTAGCAGAGTGGAATATTCCGAGGTATACAGCATATCAGCAGGTATTCAAGCGAAACGGATCTGTGCTTGCCTTTTATACATAACCATTCATATGGTGTACTAGTAGTAGCAGTAGGTGGATAGATACATGTGTATGAGGTCTAACAATCAACCTTTGCAAAAAGCTTTTCGATTAGTTCAGTCGGTGTCGTTCCTACGACGAGTATCTGTCTCGCAGTTTCACTAATAAAACCAGACGTGACGGCATCATCGAGGAACCGAAGAAAGGAGTCGAAAAAACCACTGACATTCAATATGCCAACAGGTTTTGCATGCAGTCCAAGCTGACGCCATGTGAGTATCTCTAGTAGTTCTTCCAACGTCCCAAACCCGCCGGGCAACGCGATAAACGCATCGGCAAGCGTAGACATGTACTTCTTCCTTTCATGCATGTCTTCTGTGACGATGAGATCTCCAAGTGTTTCACCACTAATCTCTTTCGGAAGTAATTTCTTCGGAATAATCCCTAACACTGACCCTCCTCGTTCGTGAACTTCTTTCGAAAGCTTGCCCATGAGCCCGACAGAGCCCCCTCCGTAAACAAGACCGAAGTTTCTTTGAACTAGCTCTCGGCCCAAATTTTCTGCCGCGCGTGCATATTCACTGTTCAGTCCCACAGACGAACCGCAGTATACGCAGATCTGTTTTAGAGTCATCGGTCAGAGTGAAGTTAAGCGAAGGCAGAATCGGAAGTTGGGAGCAATCGAACCGATGTGCCGAGATAACTCCGATATAACGTCCTAATTTCATGATTTCATGTGAAACCGTGCATGCGCAACACAAAAAGAACACGTCTTTATCACGTCGATGATTGCTTGGCTTTCGCATGTTTCGGTACACTATTTACAAAAGTAGAGCCGACTAGACAAATTGAGGCTGCTTTAGCAGCGGGAATACCTGAGCATGTAAACAGTTCCTACGAATACTCCGAGAATGGCTCCACAAATGACTTGAAGGGGACTGTGGCCGAGAACTTCTTTGAGCTTTTTGTCACTTATTGCTGACCCGTGGAACAAGTCTTCCACAATTTTGTTTAGGACTTCAGCCTGTTTGCCTGCATGTCGCCTCACACCAGCAGCATCATACATCACAATAAGTGTAAAAGCCAATGACAAAGGAAAGTAAACACTTCCTAGACCATATTGATGGGCGATTGAAGTGGTGAGACCCACAACGAGCGCTGTATGCGAGCTGGGCATACCACCACTATCGAACATAACTTTGTAATCCCACTTACCGTCACGATAAGAAGACGTAAATAGTTTCGCTATTTGAGCGATGAACCAACTCCAAAACGCACTCATGAAGATATGGTTGCCGCTGAGGTCACTGAATGCAGTCGAGAAACCACAAAATATGGGAGAGAGGCACCAAACCCAAGAGTTAATCATGCCAGATTGTGGTTGTCCAGACTCCACGTGCACTATGCTCTCTTTCAAGGCACTGTTCGGTCGCAACAATGAAAATTTGCGCATCTTTCGCATCATGTTGAGATTTGCGACGACACTTGTTGTCTGAAAAAACGTTGATGTCCCGCGCGCTTGCTTAGTGTGTGACCGTGTGTTGGCTAAAAGTTCGGACGCACTGCGATCGTTATCAGTTCGCAAAGACATCGCTGAATGTTGAGATGTCGTGTTTCGTGAAAAGCGAAGGATTCGGGTGCGCTCGCGTTTTGCTACACTTCGCCGCCCCGCCAAAGGCGTCCTGTTCTTCGTGGCATGCAAGTGCTCAGCTCGTAAAACAGGTAGAGTCTCGTACATGTTTGATGAAGACCGTAGTGAAGCCAGTGATGACTGATCCAAAGCAGTGGGGAGCGTGATGTCGCGCTGTCCGCGCCGTGCTTCACTCCTTGCGTCGAGAGATAAAAGCCGTTCGACTCGCGCTGGTATTCTCCTCACGCCACTGCACGCGACTGAACAGATTTGCCTGTTTGCGACCACAAATCCACATCTGTACATATATATCGACTTCAATCGGGCAAGAACATCAGCCACGGCGACTGTCGACGCATACCGCATTCGTACATATATTCTCGAGAGTTTTTCTATACAAATGTAGCAAGGAAACTTTTATCGAAGTCGCGAAAACCTCGAGAGAACGGAAATACTCTCCCGACGGCGTGCGTTGGCAGTGCGTGCTCGGCCTGTCTCGGACCGAACTTCTGCTGGTGTGAGCTTCAGGTACGCCCATCGCTCACCGCATTTGCGGAGAGCCGCGAACCCACGTTGTCTCGTTTGCTGAGGATCACGATCCCCTTATCTATCTTATTTCACGTCTTCAAGTCAGGGTTATCGCCCTACTTGCCTCAGGCACGACAGCCGAAGCATATTGTGCACCATCACCTCTCTGCGACATATGCGCGTCTGTGAGCGTACGTTTACTGACTCTGGAAATGCGCCCATTTGCAATCGCAGGCAACTTCCACGACAACGAAGAAATCTCAAGCGGCATATAATTGACGGCGTGATGAACTCTTTGGCAAGCAGGCAACCAACGCACAATATCTTACGCGCGACCCCTAGATCGTCATGTCGGAGATCAAAATCTCGTTCCGCCATTATTGCGATGGCACGTCAGACTGATCCGAAGAAAAGAGTCGTGATTACGGGCATGGGGTTATGTTCTGTGTTTGGTAACGACTACACCGCATATTACGATAAGCTTCTTTCTGGACAAAGTGGCGTTGCGCCGATCGATCGATTCGATACGAGTGACTTTCCAACGAAATTCGCTGCACAAATTCGCAATTTTGACAGCGAGGGTTACATCGACAAGAAAAACGATAGACGTCTTGATGACTGTCTTCGTTATGCTCTCGTGTCTGGTAACAAAGCTTTGGAAGATGCAGGTCTGGATGCTGCCGCACTCGAAAAACTCGATAAACAACGCGTCGGTGTTCTCGTTGGCAGCGGTATGGGTGGCCTCACTGTTTTCCAGGATGGTGTGAAAGCACTCGTGGAGAAGGGGCCGAAGAAGATAACTCCATTTTTCATTCCTTATGCCATTACAAACATGGGCGGTGCAATGCTCGCTATAGAAAAAGGTTTTATGGGACCGAATTATTCTATCTCGACCGCTTGCGCAACGGCAAATTACGCCTTTCACGCGGCAGCCAATCACATCAGGAACGGCGACGCTGAAATCATGATCGCCGGTGGCTCTGAAGCACCCATCATTCCCGTTGGCCTGGGTGGCTTTGTCGCTTGTCGAGCTCTCAGCCAAAACAATGATGATCCGGAGGGGGCTTCTCGACCCTGGGACAAGTCTAGAGATGGGTTCGTGATGGGTGAAGGTGCTGGTGTCCTCATCATGGAGACGTTGGAAAGCGCAAAGAAGCGTGGTGCTCGCATCCACGCAGAGTATCTTGGAGGCGCCATCACCTGCGATGCGCATCATATGACCGATCCGCGAGCCGATGGTCTTGGAGTATCCACATGCATAGAGCTTTCCATCAAGGATGCTGGTATCTCGGTGTCAGATATAAACTACATCAACGCACACGCCACTTCAACTCTTGTCGGCGATGTCGCAGAAGTCAACGCTGTTCGCAAGGTGTTCAAAGACGTACAAAATGTCAAAATGAATGCGACCAAATCAATGATCGGGCATTGTCTCGGTGCTGCAGGGGGGATGGAAGCCATCGCTTGTATCATGGCGATAAAGACTGGCATGCTGCATCCGACTCTGAACCAAAACGAACTGGAACCGATAGTTGAGGGGATCGATACATGTGCGAACGAAAAGAAGGCGCACAAGGTTACCGCCGCCATTAGTAATTCCTTCGGCTTCGGTGGCCACAATTCTTGCGTCATATTTGCACCCTTTGAAGAATAAATCAAGATGTGTACAACGTACTTCCTGAGAAGCTGGAACTGTCAACGCACCCTTTGCCTTTGGGACGAGCACGACGCAATACACAACGGTGAGCAACGTAACTTTTAATCACAATCCGTACGAACTCGATGCCCGCATCAGCTTCTCGACTAAAAGTGATCTCACAATACGTGTTAATGAAGCACGGTAACCACACTCGCAGCGTTTAGTGATAAGCGTCCAAACGCTCACCGAATTTGATAGGAAGGAGTTGGGCGTATTGCTGTTCCGAAGCAACAGCTAGAAATTTTGTACGTGCATATGTTCGCCTCTACCCCATCAGTTCTTCAATCGTTCTATGGGCCTCCGAAATCTTCATTCGCATATCATATCGACGACTTTTCAAATGGCGGAGTGTGGCCGTCGGTCAGTATCTGCATACTTGCAGGAAGACGAAGCCTCACACAGAAACTCCACCATCGCAGACTGCACGTCGCGCGCGCAGTATTTGAACGCAATCTATCACTCGTTACCTCCGTAATCGCGCATTGTATTGCATTGCAACAGCGCGTCAATCGCTCGTCTGTGATCAGTGCACGATGAACTTCAAGTCGGGGCATCTTTTCGGCTGCGCAGGAGCTGTATTGTGTCTAACGCTGTCGTGTAAGTTTGTGTCGACGTGCTAAATTGATGATTGCTCACGTACGCGATCGTAGGTTTGGGAGCTGCATATGGCACCGCGCAGGCCGGGTTAGGTATATGCAGAGCTGGAAGCAAAGACCCCGCAGTCGCTATCAAAGGGATCATTCCCGTAGCCATGGCAGGCGTAAGGGCAATCTACGGGCTCGTTCTTTCTATCATAATACTAAGTGGAATCCACGCTATCGAGTATTCAGACTACAGCGGTCTAAGACATCTAAGTGCTGGAATTTGCTGCGGTGTAGCTCAGTTTGTGAGTGGTGTCACAGTTGGGGTTGTTGGCGAGAGTTCCACGCAGGCGATTTCTCTCAGGGGTTCACTGTTTGCTTCCTCGGTACTAATCTTGATATTTTCCGAGGCATTGGCGCTGTATGGACTCATATGTGGAATGATAATGGCTCAAAATGGATGAAGACGAAACGTATGAACATGACATCTGGGAACACGCTACATCAAAGAGCCTGTTATCGCTACTCGCTGTGTTAAAGAACAGGCCGTCATCAGATAAGCAAAAGGAACAGTAGACAGTAAGCGTATCTACCAGTTGAGTTCACCTTCGTCCAACTTGAGCATCTTCATGTTGCTCGCGAAGCGTAAAAGGTGCGGTATGCTACGCACCAAAGTTGGGGTTATAAATAGACTCAAAGCAGTCGTTCCGAGCAAAAGAAGATAAAGCTTTCTCTCAATGAGGCCGACGTTCGAAGCACGAGACAAGAGTACAAAAGAGAATTCGCCTATCTGCGCAAGAGATATACCGACTGTCACACTTAACCCCGAAGAATATCCGAATGCACGAACTACCATACCAATTATGCTAGTTTTTAAGGCAACAATGATGAGTAAAGAACCAAGCAAAATGTCTGAGTGTATCCACAGAAAGAAAGGATTCATTATCAGTCCGATAGACACCATGAAAAGCGCTGCGAATATATTTTGTATTTGATGAAGATTTTCTAGCGTCTTTTCAGCATAAGGCGTTGCTGATATCATGATGCCGGCAGAGAACGCACCAAACTCTAACGATAAGCCGAGTTGGTCACTCACGACGGCGACAGCGAGACAGAAAGCAACAGTTATCGTCTGGAAAAGTTCTGCAACTTGCCTTGAAGCAAAATGAAATAGCCTCAAGACAAGTGTCCTGCTCAAGGCCAAACAGCAACTCAGAAAAACTATCATCTTGAAAGATATACCGAGAAGAGTGAAGGCACACTGCCCAAAAGATTTACTGCCTGCAAGAACAGGTACAAGTGCGAACAACAACCCCACACAGCAATCCTGTAGAATGAGAGTCCCCATAGTTATTTGGCCATGCAGGGTGTTCAAGGCACCAGTTTCTAGGACACACTTTCCGGCTATCGCTGTAGAGCTCATTGATAGTAGGGCCCCAACGAAAATACCTTCTTTGGTACCCGCCCCTGTTACATCACTGGCAACTCCACATAACAGCATCATCAATGATATCTGTGTGCACCCGCCCCAAACTGCAACTCCTCGTACATGGCGGAGCTTCGACGCACTAAATTCAAGTCCAAGACCGAATAAAAGAAATATGACTCCAAACTGCGCTAAGGTCTCGACTTGTACTAACTCAACAATAAGTCCAAGACCGCCAGGTCCGATAAGTGAGCCCGCCAGCAAATATCCCGTTATGACCGGCTGTCCAAGCAAGCAAAATAATGTTGATCCGAACGCAGCAGAGCAAAATAAAATAACCAAATCTTGGATAAGCCTCAGATCCTGTTGTAATTCCATAGTGCCACTCTTTGGGTTTGAGATAACGAACTCGTTGTCAGAAGAATCTATGAGTCTTTCAACGTCTTCAGCGTCACCTTTACCGTTACGCATCATTTTGTCGATGCCTCGAGATACGTCACGTAACTGATGGATGAACGAATCCTGCGGATACAGTTGTTGTTCATTTTCGCTTCCTGCCCGCACGATAGGCGAGGCACCTCCTACACTGCTCTCCTGTTGACTGTTGACAACTATATTCTGTGTGTCAAAGTCGTGTGCTCTGGTTACCCGAGCCACAGTTTCTAGAGTACCGCCTCCATTTCGCACGGTGCTGTCAAAACTTCGTCCTGCTCCATCTGAAGCGACTCCCTTCACCGTTTCATTTTCATTAAACTCCTTCACTAAAACTTTGTGCAACTGCCCTGCGATAGTGGATTCAAAGTTACTATTTTGACCGGATATGGAAGGTTGTTCAACTGCTTGATCTTCTGAAAGAGTTGCAGCATTTGGACCCAGATCATCTATATGTTGCTCAGCCATCTGTCGTCCAAACCGCGCTTCTTGACGATCAGCAGCACACGAACGAAAGCAACATAGAACCACGATGCAAACGAGTAAAGTCGTACCATTTCGACGCGAGCTACACATGAGAAACGAACAGGCGCACGCACTACGTTCGGTTTCCTTTTGAAGGACGTCTTGGTGAAGGATACCTCTACGCGTTCCTCGGGTCATAGTGCCGTTCGCGTTCCTGTCGTCGAAAGTGCCCACGTAGTAAAACGTTCTTACTAAGACAGTAAGAGACAATCTATACTCTACTAGTACTCTATTTTGGGATCATTTCTCATACTGAAACCAACGCGCAGAATATTGTTTCGATAGGGATTCAAGTATTGGAATATGTACTATACTTTCTATTTATCTTTGTTAACAGTGCTCGCAAACTTGTTCCCGTCGTTGAATCGCTTCGATCAATTCAATTCTTCAAGTGTGGGCTAGGGTTTTGGCGACTTTTACGTTGAGCGACAGCTGACACGACGTCCCATGCACACTACGGCAGCGTGACGCACAACGACACGTGACGACGTCACGTGCACGGTGAATCACAAGCCATTCGAATTTGGGCATGCGCGTGCTTGATCATTTTATTTCTCGAAGTGCGTGCGAGTGCCCTTCTTTCTGTGTCCCAACACGAACCGTCGAGCAAACTCAATTACTGTGTCAGTAAGAAGAATGAAACCCGAAAAAAATACAAGGCGGGAACTCGTTCTTCCCGGCGCTTTGAATCCAGTATTCTCCCAACCGAGGGAGTTTGCAGTGAGATCGACTTGGCGCATTTCGACGAGAGTCCATTGGCGCAAAACACTGAGAGATGCCGCCAAACGAGTTCGTAGGACCGAATCGTGCTACGACGCAAAACCAGGAGAGAGAGTCCTGGGAGTTCTAGTATCCAAAGGGAAATCTTCGTGCACCGTAGATATACGTGGTCGGAATCGTGGTACTGTAACTACTGTACTATCTGCTAATCGTGATGGAGAATTCGCTTCTACCAAACTCGGTGAAAGCATGTATTTACGCGTGAGATCAGTTTTTGCTGACGGAACACTTCTGGAACGCCTCGATAAACAGGTGTGCACCGCAATTTCACCTTTACGCCGCGGGCGTCTGCAGACCTACGCAAAACTTGTACCGGGATCGTTGAAAGTGACATCATCGCTCTCCAGCATTGCGGCAAAGTCGGTCGAGTCAGAAGTGTGCAGTTTCGAGTTCGCAGCAGGTGCAAATAATTTAATGTGGGTAAAAGCCAAAAGTGCGCGAAGTGCGGCCCTAGTGATTCAAAAATTAACACAGAGAACTGAACAAATATGGAACTAAACCACGGGTTGTGATGGAAATCGTTTGACCCAGCCAGGCATGAGAAGGAGAAATCTTGAGCACTCAAACACTGACCCTACTCACTTCAAATTATTTATTTAATGTTTCGTCAACGGCATTGGATGCTGCCGTCCCAATCTCGCAGCATCGAGGTACACCATTCCCTCGAACTTACATGCTTTCGGTATCATAGATAGTTATTGAATAGGAATTCATTCGTGAATCCGAAGCTTACGTCATAGTTAAATATCGAAATCAGATTCTCACAAGTGCTCACTAATTTAATTAATAATATTTCGAGAAGAAAGATGCTCGATTGGATGACACGGGATAATGTTTTTGAGCAATGCAGATTAATGTCAGAGCGTGTGACTCAGATGACCTACTTGAGCCCGAGTTATGGGCGCAAATCGTCTTATTTGCGGTATCTCACTTTTATTTAGTTTGAAAGCATCTCACGGCTCAATTAATGAAAAAGATACGATGTCGCGATACCGGGACAGGACGTGTTCGCGATGTAATTTCGATGTAATTGATAAAATCCATCACAAAGGTTCCTCAAACGTTGTGTGCTCGAAGATGCATTTGTGGATCGTTCACATTCAGATGTACTCTGGCAAACAGAGGTTTAAAAATAATTGATAGAAATAATTCTTTTCCATGCCGGGAAAAGAATGTCGCACTCATCGCCATGTCGTTCAGCTCGTCACCGTGCGAAATGATCAGATATTCACGTACATTGCTTGCAATAGTAGATACGACGCCCGACGATATCTCGCTGGACGCAAATAACAAGCATGAATATTTATTTATTTATATTTATTTATATTTATTTTTCCAGAATTCAACTAAAATAAATCAGTCATACTCCTGAGAGCATCGTGAAGTTCTGAAAGTAAGCACGATAGGAATCATCTGCGTGTTGATAGAGCTGACTGAGCACATGTTCGAAGTCCAAGAAGAAGAGTTCGTATCAAGCGTCGTCGCTTTAGACGAAATTTCAAATCCCACCTTGTTTGTTTGTTTGTTTGTTTGTTTTCAGACGCCTGAGGCTTCGTCCCATCACAGGGCCGCGCTACGTCACTTCATAGTTTTGTGCGACGACGGCGTCGACGGAATCGAATGAAAAAATTGCTTGCACGCAATTTATGCTTCCAGCTTCTAGGCGATCACTCTCTTCTTCGACGCCACACCAGGTTCAAGCATATAGGACGCACTCCACCGGCGATTCGTGGTTGTGGTGGATCAAGAACAAGAAGACTTGCCCTCAAATCTCAATCATTCACGACGACAGGGAGCACTGCGCCGATTGCTCTTATTGATATTCCGGCAAACCTTCGAGAGCAACGTCTCAAAGTAGCGGAGTGGAGAACATGGGCAAGGCAACAAGCAGAGTACTTCAACAAGAGTATGCGTGAGCACGCAGACAGCCCTTCACTTGAAGCTCTTTTTACCGAGATTGATTGGCTCATTGACGATAACATTTCGTTAAAAGAACACAGCGTTTCTTACGTCAAGCTATCCAGCTATTCCAACGAGGGACCCGGACGAAATTGTTCTTTAGACTATTTATCTGTGCGAGTACCTCTTGAAGAACTGAGTTTGCTATGGGATCGCAGACTTCGTGAGCGTGTGCCCCTTCAGTATTTGACCCATATCGCATACTGGAGAGATCTTGAACTCATTGTTAATCCTGATGTACTCATACCTCGACCCGAGACGGAGTTGGTTGTCGATTGGGCGTTAGAAGCAAGTGCGCGAAATCGTGCGTTAGGTTCATCTTCATCAGGTAAGCTTGAACACGGTCCTTGGTTAGATCTTGGAACTGGCTCTGGAGCTATAGCCATCGCGTTGGCCAAACATTTTGTTGTTGAAAAGGAGGCTATACGTCCATGTGTTTACGCTGTAGATATCTCTCCCGGTGCTTGTAGTATTGCTGCTCACAATTTGGTGCGGCACGGAGTACAAGAAGTTGTTCATCTTACGCAAGCTTCGTGGTTTGATGCATTCGAAAACAACAAAGAAATGCAAGGAAAGTTTGCTGGTATAATAAGTAATCCTCCTTATATTCCGAGCGATAAACTCAATTCGCTCCAGCCAGAAGTACGACACGAACCATTGCTTGCTCTTGATGGGGGCACTGGTGCAGGTTTAGATAGTTTGACCAAAATATGCACAAACGCGGCCAAATATCTAATGCAGGGAGGTACCTTGATCCTAGAAACACACGGACATGAGCAGTCTATTATGCTGAAGCAACAACTCTCGTCCACCTCACACTTCACACACGTCGAGGTACGCTATGACCATTTCGGTGTCGGCCGATTCGTCACAGCTCAGCGCAATGATGCAGCATGGTATTGATTGAATGATGATTAATCTAGTACCACTAGTACTGGTATTGAAAAGTATAATACAATAGCGCAATAGCGACAACTATTCATAGGTATCTACCTGTGCGTCACGCTTTTTTGTGTGTACGCTAACTTTCTTGGGAGAACTTTTTGGTAACTCGTTTGGAGTCATGCGCGCACCCGGAGCTTTGATGAGATGCACTTGCTGCGATAGCTCTTTCTTATCTTTCTTCCTCCTAGCATCCTCGACACCCTTCATCCTATCTTCGTAAAATCTCTCCTCCCTTCTCTCTCGTATTCCTTCAATAGACTTCATCGCTTTAATGGTAGCAAGAGTGACCTCACGACTGTATTTAACAGGGCGATTTCGACGTCGCTCAAAAGCAAATATCGCATCTGCTTGTAACTCCTTGCCGTGTAATGCTCTGTATGCCTTCGTCCACTTTACTTTGCGTGGGTTTCTCTTCATCTTGAAATTCTTATGGCACTTGGACCGACAGAAACGGAATTGCTTTGAGTCGTTCCGAACGAAGCAAATACCGTGGCCTGGGTAAATAGTTGAGCTACAGAACCAACATTTTTCAAGTCTCATTTCGGTAGCAACGTGTGAACGAAAATACTCGTGTGCGCGCGCGAGACGCTGCTGGAGCGCCGCCAAGACTCGCCGCACGAAGTTCCCATCTCCTATGGTAATACTTTAAAATCACATCGAGATATGAAGATTAAAAATATGGCAAAACGACATTTTATTCAATATTTTATTCAACATTATTTTTTTAAGAATGAGAATGGACATATTCTTCTCCCAAGGTTGCCTATGTGAGAATGGCTGCGCAATTAACGCGAACGGAAGCCCTCCAGATATGGATAAGCCCGACCACCGGCGTCTCGGCGCCATAAGTTACCGACCACCTGGTCAGTTACAGACTGAGAGAACGCAATCATAGAATTGAACAATGATGACGTACTTATCACCAGTCACTCACTCAGTTGCTTCATTGCGTGACAGCCGAAGAGGTACGCAGAATCCTAATCTCGCAGCCCACTTCGTGACGAACTCGCTTGTTTCGCAGCTGTCTCCCATTCGAGAACGAAAATGACCACTAAATCACGGAGTTGCACTCGATTGAGTAAGTCTGCCTTCAGGCTCCGCGCAGTTTCTGAAGGTAAGTTTGTCGCTGTCCTGAAAGGTACATGAAATGACGCGTGCTTAAGAGGGCAGGGTCGCTGAAGCCAGACCGGTCTATCCCTTCACTGCAATCATTGGCCAGGAGGAAATGAAATTTGCGGCGCTCATGAACATCATCGATCCCAACATTGGCGGTATCATGGTAATGGGTGATCGAGGCACTGGGAAATCTACGACTGTTCGTTCGTTGGTATGTTCTTTTATGGTGCTGGAAAACTTAATTGTTTACTCTTGTACAGGTTGACTTGCTTCCTTTAATCGACGTGGTTAAGGATGATGCCTTCATGAGTAGCCCGACGGATCCTAATCTCATGTCTCCTGAAGTTCTTGCGACTTACCGTGCGGGGTAAATTGAAATAAGATACTGAAACTTCCTGTGAAGACTGATTTTTTCTTCGCACAGGGGACAGCTTGAAACAACAAAAGTGCCCATCAATATGGTCGATCTTCCCCTAGGGGCCACAGAAGATCGTGTTTGTGGCACAATTGACATCGAGAAAGCTTTGACAGGTACATGTTCCATTAATCTTACGGCTCCCTGGTATTCATTCCTCCTGTTAGAGGGTACTAAGGCTTTTGAACCTGGACTGTTGGCGAAGGTGAGTGCCAATAACTTGGTAAGCTCTCAAACTGAAACATGTTCCTAAGGCAAATAGAGGTATCTTGTACGTCGATGAAGTCAACCTTTTGGACGATCACCTCGTGGATGTGCTCCTTGACTCCGCGGTGAGTTGAGATGAGTTGAGCTTCTTTTCCCAAAATAATACTTTCTTTCAGGCTTCGGGCTGGAACACCGTGGAACGGGAAGGAATCAGCATATGTCATCCCGCGAGATTCATTCTGATCGGCTCAGGTAACCCGGAGGTAATACTTTGTGCGCTCTATCATTCATTGCTCACATCCCCATCAGGAAGGAGAACTACGACCGCAGCTTCTTGATAGGTTTGGGATGCACGCTCAGATTCGAACCGTCAAGCTTCCAGAGGTGAAAATATCACACTTCGCTTCCAACATACGTTAACAACTCGTAGGAACGTGTGAAAGTTGTTGAAGAACGTACAGAGTTCGACTCAAATCCGAAGGCCTTCCGTTCAAGTACGCCGTCCAATTATCTCAACTAAACTTTTCCTGACATCCTTCTCAGAATATGCGGAAGAGCAAGCAAGCGTGATTGAAAAAGTGACGGCGGCTCGGGCATTACTTCCTGAAGTGGAAGTTCCAATGGAAATCAGGCTGAAAATTTCTCAAGTACGCATACAAAATTTTCTGTATACTTTTCTCACAGAAGAGGCCAGGTGTGTGCGGAGCTTGATGTTGATGGTTTGCGCGGTGACCTTGTTACAACACGTGCCTCTCGCGCCGCTGCTGCTTATCGGTGCGTATGAACCTAAATCAGTTTCCAGTTGATTGACTTATGTGAAAATCATGCAGTGGTTCCAAAGTTGTTACCGATGAGGATGTGTATTCCGTCATTTCGCTCTGCCTCCGACATCGACTCAGAAAGGACCCGATGGCCACTATCGACGAAGGTTCGCGAGTTTACGAGGTCTTCTCGTCGGTTTTCGGCTACGAAATTGAATAAAACTCTGACGAGAGCAAAGTTGGGTCTCCACTTTTTAATACACATTCAAACACTTAAGTTTTAACTTTCTCGCAAGGTCGTGACTGCATGCAGCTAGTTGAGGGCGAATTCATACTACGTATGATAGACGTGTGATAGTAAAGACAAATTAGGATCGATGTATCTTTCGAAATGTCTTGAAGTTTACGAATCTCATTACAAAAGCTTCATACTTGCAGTTCGGACTTGAATTGACGAGACCCTAAAGGGAGAGGCCACTATCGTCATCCTTGCCACCGGCAACGATGGAAGCGTCTTGCTTGCCAGCGACGAAGTAAAGGCCGAAAATGGCGAGCGGTACGGTAGCCAAAATGATTCCAAGAGCACCGTCATTAATGCCCAACGGAAGCCCGGTGCCATCGCCGTTGAGTCGGTCATCAACCTGGGTAATAATTTAGACGCCGCTTTAACAACTATTGAAATAGGAGACGTACTATAGCGAAGGCAGGAAGCGTTTGCATCGCAGTGAGAACAGAAGCAACCTTAGCTAGCGGGCGCTTAGCAGGGAGCACATCCATGGAGCGCCGTTCGGCGCGGACTGTTAACAAGGTAAGATACAAGTCAGTCCCCCTTAACTAGCGACCGAGTTCGCTAGACGCGCGATGTCGCCGAACCAACGCTGGAGTAAGATAACAGTCGTAAAAATTTCAACGTACCGATGGTCTTCTTCATGCCTTGGCGCTTCGTCGACCCTGCTCACGGAAAAGATGCAGCAACGTTAGGACCGCGATAGATCTACGTGATGTGTTCGATATCCAGCGCGCACCGACAGTGCGAGATCCGTGGATAACGTACCACGCGGTGTAGAAATAATCCTAGAAACGTTAGTACTCGTCGTCGTGAAAGACATGGTGAGTCGAAAGCGCGTGTGTGTCTGCCGTTGTCACGGTGAACGGGAGCGATCGTCCAGATGATACGGTTGCCCCATATCCCGATACGCGGAGTGACGTAAAATTATAAAATTCAGTACATAGAGAAACTCTCTTTCCAATATTGTCCTGCCGCGAGAATCAGAAAAAAAGACAGGATTCGAGCCGCCGGATCGCAGAATCTTTCTCCGTCGAACATTGAAAACCACGTATTATATTACGATGTGGTCCATTCAAGACTTTGCATGTCGCAACGGTGACTACGTCGCAGCTCTCTCCGCTTCCGGATAGGGCGAAGTGGCCGGCCGCGTACGTCGCTATCCACTATCCGGACGATCAAGGTATACAACAGTAAAAATGATTTCTCTCTCTGCCCACTCTGCGCGCCTCGCGCCCACCAACGCTTTCGTCGCTCGTCGCTCTCGTCGAGGTGCGTATCGGACTCTCCGCGATCCAAGATTTTTCTCTGCTCGCGCAACGCACGAAGTTGAGCGCGGTTCCTTTGCGATTATCGCGCAATCTTCCAGAAACTAATTAACATTTTTGACAGGCGTTATCCGCTCGGGCGCTCAAAAAGCTAGCGCACCGGTGCGTGCGGTCGCCAACCAATCGTTTGAGCGGTACGTGTTGACACTCAGCTAGTTCTGAAACAGTGTTTCAAGAAGTGCAAACTGCTCAGTCAACCTTTCACTGACATTTATTTCGCAGGGAAAGTGTCCAAAACAAGCTCTCTGCAGCAACTACTGCGGCTTTGATTACTTCCCTGTCGAACCCGCTCGTGGCGGAGGCTGCGATCACACCGTCCTTGAAGAACACATTGTTGTCTGTCGTTGCTGGCGGTGTAGTTCTCGGGGCAATCGCCGCGGCCGTCATCGGAGTGTCCTCGTTCGATAAGGTGTCTCGAAAATAATGCACTAGTGGCGTTTACGTCCACCAATGCTGCGCCTGAATCGTTAAAGTAATCGTGAACTTGTTATTACAAATTTTGCGAACACGAACTAGTCTCTTTTTTCCAACTTCACCCTTTGAGGGGAACGCAAAAAACACCGAACTGCTCGTAGCTAATCATAGGGTCCACCCACCGAGAATGATCTCAGAATGGCTTTAAGAGTCTAGGAGGACACTTTTAGAGGGTTCGAAAATATAACAGACAGCTTTGTCAATTACCTTCTCTGAGTTCGCCCACTCTTTTTCAGTTGCCGAAATAGTTGCCATAACCAGATAATTCTACAACAAAATTAAAACCTTTCCATGCAAAGGTTTTGCAACGTACCATCGACGTACAGACGGTGGTCAAATTATGTGCACCGGACTGTGCATACGGTGTAAACAGCTCATACTGAAGTCGCAATAAAAAAACTATCATATGCCAAATGTTCGTCGCCAGTGCCTTACCTCGTAATAAACTTTTCCTTGTTTTTCGACCTCTTTCACGTCAACAATGTCTTCTTCTTCGATTGCCACGCTGTTCGGGATAATTACATGCTTCAACAATCTTCCATATAGTGCTACTTACCTTCCTGTGATAGCAGGTGATATGGCATTCAGTATACCAGTCGCGCTCCCGACATCTTTCAATGATGGATTTTTCTTCGCGATAAGAAGTTTTGTCGTCGGAATGATAATAACCTGTAAGATTCCTTGCTCACTATTACCAAACGAAACTTCCGTCGTCGCCTGATTAAATTTAGCCTCTCACCGAAACATTTTGGACACAAACTCACCTCATCACATCGGGGCTGGCAGTAGTTACCACTTTTTGCATTGCTTACGAGTACCTTCGTAGCGCGTTATTAGCGTGACGGATAAAATTCAAAGTAGCACTACCTCTTTCCATTCTGCTGGTAGATTTACTTGATATTGTTCTAGTGCACCGGCTCTAATATGTACAAAAATAAAAAAGTGAGTTATACTCACTTTTTAATTAAGGTGGACATACCTCAAAGCAGGTGTTCGACTTTCTGAAGCCGTGAACTCGTAGAATCCGTCCTATATAAAGTCAGCACGCCGCAGAAAATTGAAGTGCAAACGCCGGAGAGTACAGTATTCTTGCTTCTGTACTTACATCTGTTTTTGACTTGGGAAGGTAGGAGCCAACCTAGTTGCCTTATCAGGTCTTTCATCGAATAACTAATCAACTTTTACTACCATTTTCGTGTCGAGCTATGGGAAGTTTCAGAAAATGAGCCTCACTAAGATGATTTCGCACCACTTGTGGTTCTGCGCACGCCACTCCACTCGTAGAGATCTGTGTAAGTGCCAAAAATGCCACCGATAGGCTGCAATGCCGTCTACCCACAGCTATTCCAGCCTAGAGCGTTGTCAAATTGAAAGTCTTTAATGCGAAATGATGAACGCGACTTACTGATTGATTGCTTGTGAGGGTGCAATTTATTTCATCATCCCATGCTCGAGGAGTCAGCTTATGTGTTCTCCTTCTAACGGTGGTCCTTTGCCCTTGCGTAGGCCACTTTGATACACCGCTGATGCCGCTGCTGTACGCACGCATTTCGGGAGGTCGTGACTTCAAAATGATCGAGCGACTAAGACACGCAGAGATGGCGTATATACCGCGATGCCGCGAACGTTTGTCCGCGGGCTGCCTCGGTCACTTCACGCTCTCGTCTCGGTTGGAGGAGAGCCCACCTTCCACATAAGTATGGGGTGTTCGTCTGAAACTATACGTGTATATAGATAGGCAAAAAAACTTTGCGCGCGTGTGTAATGCTTAAATCCACCCCCTTAGACCACTCGGGCATCCTGGCGCTTCTTCTCTTCCTCTCTTCCTGCCAGGAATGGGGTTCGAACCCATGCGCACATTGTACAGTGGGTAGTTTTTATATGAACGGTGTGCCATTGTGCTCAATACATGTATATATCTAACTAGTTAGTACTAACCTCCATGTAAAAACTAACCGAAAAGAGGCCCATTATACGAGACGCCGCAATTTATCGTGGCATGCCGCACGGCGTTGGAAAGCTCTCGCGATTTCCCATATCCTGGTGCAAGTTACCTTATCATATCTGAATTCGCATGAGATTGACGAAACACGATGGTTTCCATTTTGCTTCATTTCCAAAATGATAGGGAAACGCGAAAAAAGTTGCAAACTTCGGAAAGTGATTTAGCTAAATTTTCACCTCTCTTAGGGTTTGCCCCCTTTTTCTACGCGTGTCCGCCTATCGATAGAAGCGAGGCACGCGCGGCGGCTTGACGACTCGGTTTCGTTTAGGCATTACCTCTTTGCGCATAGCGCGTGCGACGAGCGAGCGTCATGAGCAGGTGTAAACGCGCTGACGAATGCTTACTCTTCGTAGAAGCGATCGAGAAAAGTGGCGTTCTGTCTCGCGCGGAACTGAAAAAGTTGACGAAGAGAATTTTTCGTTTTGAAGACAAGTTAGTGCGAACTCGTGTCGGCACCGCGGAAGCAATTTTAGAGTATATCCACTACATCAGAGCTTTAGAATTTCAACATCATCGGAGGGTCAGGAGTGCTGGAATCACCAGCGTGAGCCCGTTCAAACAGTTTACACTGAATATATTTAGGCACGGCATAGCGCGCTTTCCCACAGATAGCAACTTGTGGTTGCTTTTCTTATCGTATGGCGCGAGTCAAGGCTTACGTAGGGTTGTTTCGCATAGTCTCACTCAAGCTCTTCGATTGAACCCGACGAGTGCAGGGTTGTGGGCTTATGCTGCCTCCTGGGAGTTCGCAAAAGAGGGAAACCCGTTTGGGGCACGACTGATACTTCAAAGAGGACTTCGAAATTGCCCGGACGCGAAAGAACTTTGGAGAGAATATTTCAATTTGGAGCTTAAATATGTAGATAAGATAAAGTGTAGGAGCGCAACTCTCAATCCGGAGCCTCAAGGTGTGGAGACGCACACGCAAAACTCAACTTCTTTGACAGTGCATGATGGGGCTTTTGCTGCAAGTGTCTATGAAGCAGCCAAATCGAGATGTTGTGGAGATTTTCGTTTCCTTTTACACTTCTTGTTGGCTCTGTCGACTTTACCGTGGGCGATGAAGCTGCAGAGGCACATATACAAAGATCTTTGCGACAGTTTTCCAGAACATGCAGCACACCTTGTTCTGGGTTACAAGAGGGGGTTTTCTTCTAAAAGTAGGGACACGTATACGTATTTGGCTCAAAGTCTGAGTTTAAAAGAAGAAGATGAGAAGTTTCAGAAATTGTTTGCAGCGTTCGACAGTGAGAGAAGGGTTTTCACTGCAGTATCAGACTGTCTGCAAAACATTTCAGGGCTATCTTCTCTGCATGGTTTGATCCTTTCGCGTAGAAAGTTCAATGAAGGTAGCAAACAATGTTTCGTAGGCGCGCACAAAGTACGGTCAAGGCGCGTGGATGCGGTCGGAAAAGTCAGATTCTACACTTTTCGAAATATGTTTTGCCATTTGAGATGTGAACACACTTCCAGAGATAATGACTACTTAAACGGAGGAGGACTTCTATTTTCACCTCGCGACGTATTAGAGGCACGATGACGAAGAGTGCATTGCATACGCTAGGCCGTGCAAATGCTACACGGTGCTAGGTTAAAATCTCACTCACAGCAGATCAAGTTCGCCCTATCGCAAAAGAAAGAAAGAAGTCAGACAAGTTGAATGCTTGTTTCCCTGCCGTTGCCATACCTTTAACGCATCTAGCTTAGTTTGAAGAATTCCTAGACCCTGATGAATCACCTCCTCGGAAGGAAGCGCACCAGTGCTTTCCACAGTAAAGTTGAATTTGTCTTCACGTGGTCGAATTTCAACTAAACCCGGCTTGCCAAGCTCTGCTGCCTAGGGTGTTTTGTAATTCATAATGCAGATCAGGCTCGAGTTAAAAATAGTTTGCTTACCTTCTTAATCGCCTCGCCGTCGTATGTATGCATCGAAGTAGTCTCGACTTCGATCCGGCCAGTTTCTCTATCAAACCGGAAAAGTCTCCCTGGACAACTATTGACAAAGCTCTCTTTCTCGACATCTGGTGCTGATCATTAGTCTCAGGAGGCAAAAACGAAACGAGCAACGTACCGGTGAGAGATTTCATAATTGATTCATTCAAAGTTATCTCCGGCTCGTAACGAAAGACGGCAGTAGCTACCGGTGACCACTTCGCATGATCTTTCCCTATTCCCTTCCGCGCAGTGCAACGCACTTTTAACTCTTGATTCTTTCTTAATTTTACTATCAGAATCCCAGCTTTCGCTGAATTCGCACCAGTCTCTTCCGGAGAAGTGTACTTTACTGGAAATACTCGCTTATCGTAACACTGTAGATCGTCGCTGGTGACGTCATACGTCTGGTCAGACCTTCCTCTCGCGTGTAGTTCAAAATCCACCTCTGTTCGTCCGCTTTCTTCTTCGTCATTGAACTCGTACGGAAAGTTCATATCTTTTGCTGTTGTGCTTATGAGCGGAATCAGACCGAGTCGGTGGCTGATGAATTCGTCGCAAAGGACCGATGAATTTTCTAGTACTTCGACCAAGTCTATTGCCAGTGTAGGAACCTCGGCAATACAAATACGGCGAATCGCATTGGATAAACTTGCGTCGACGCCTTCTAAAGAAAAGTTGATTTGAGTCGTCGTCAGATCTTGTACTAACACGCGAGGCATCTTGATAGTGCGTTGTGTGCCCTTCTGAGACATCTGGAAATACTGTGCAACGCAATTTCTTCCTGGTCCTGTCCCCGGTTTTTTGCATCCGTAAAAAACCATCCGAGGTGTAACACGTATATATAAGTACCCAAAACTCTATGTAATCGCGACGCGGATACAGCACTCACGCGTGTTCTAATTTTGTGTTTTATCCGCATATAGCCTCAAATCAGTCCTAAGAGTGAAGACGGAAATCTTTCAGCTGGGGTACTGCATCGTGAGTCCGTCTGAAAAGAAACCGGCGACGAACGTTCAAGTTGCAGTCGCGCCACGGGAGCCACACGGCAAGTTGCAATACTTTGTCGCGTTCATGGGTATCCACGGGGCAGTCAATATCTCATCATCCAATGGTGTGTCATACAATTGTGGAGGTTAGTTTTTACCTGCTTTCAAGCCCAATACCCGACAATGACCCCTTTTACCGTAGACTGTGGCTCCGAGGTTGTCTTACGGCCCGGTGACGTCGTGATATGTCGTGAATGTGGCTATCGAATCTTGTACAAGAAGCGAACTAAACAAGGTACTCTTTTGTTCTTACCTGTACTATGATGTGATTTAAAGTTTCAAAAGTTGTCCAGTTTGAGGCTAGATGAGGTCGAATAAATGCCAGATCGTGGGAGTATGGTGTGTTAACATTACCGGCTGTATTGTAAGATTACATTATGATTATATTTCAATTCAAACTATTCGTCCGCCGCATCGCCCGTGTCTTTCCATCTATGTGCACACGCCGTGCACTGAAAAAATAGCGACATGCCCTCACTTGTGGTGAGGGAGAAAAATACTGCTTCTTTATTCTCGCAACGGATGCATCGGACTCCTCGCGACAGTGGAAGAGTTGGATCAGACGTGACGTCTGCGATGATCGTCGTCGTCTCTAGCGCGCTGTGAGAAATGTGATGGCGATATACACAGCTTCCGTCTGAGTCTATGGCGTAGTCACAGTTTCTGCAAATGTAAACAAGCTTCTTACGCTCTCTATCCTCCTTAGGGTAAAGGAGGTCGTTGCTGTTTGGGCAGAATCGAAGACGTATTGTTCTTTCTGCTGACGGCATCTTTCTGATGCGCGGCGCGACACCTGAACCGGACGAGGACTTAAAGTGGACGTAACTTAGGCCTCACTGGGGACCTTGAGAAAACTGCACGTCCGTAGCGTCAACTGTAACTATGTTCTTCAACCGGGGCTTCTTTGGTCACTGTCCTGTCTTGCCGTTCAAAATGAAAGTCAGCGTGTGGAACGCGCCGTGAGATGCTCGTCTCTCACTTGCGGAAACTCTTGCATTCGACGATCGTCAGTACGAACGTCAGCACGTGTTTGCGACAAATAATATTAGAGAAAAATAACCACTTTATACGTTACCGACTCATTTCGGAATTTCGCCAAAAATCGCGAAAACGAAATCCGTGCGCCACCGTCACGACCGTATCCGGCAGCGAGCACGCCGTTTCCTCACTATCATCGTTCGGAAACGTACGAACGGAGAACTTGAGCAGAAAAAATGTTTTCCGCTTCATTCCGACCCATTCAAAGCGGCAGGTACGTTACGTTCGCACGTTGAGCACTATGTCGACTTCCTATCCACTTTATCCCGCGATCGCGACACGCATGTGCCACGTTCTCGGTTTGAACAACCCTGAGAGCTGCTTCCCGAAGCGGTCACTAGACCTTTGACGTGAAAATGTGATGCACGAAGATCACGGTGTTCTGACGTACGCATATCTTCGTTTACTTTCCGAGAACAGCCTGAGCGCGAAGTTGCACGAACCTAAGCTGTCGCGTTCGCGCACGACGGCGCGTGTGACGTCACGAAATGTGGTCACAGCGTCTGGTGCGCCTTTAACTGATCGGAAATTGCGTGTCGCTGTCATCGGTGGTGGTCCTGCCGGTGCTTGCGCCGCTGAAACACTGGCGAAGGGTGGATGCGAGACCTACCTGATCGAGCGCAAGATGGACAACTGCAAGCCCTGTGGTGGCGCCATCCCGCTGTGCATGGTTGGTGAATTCGACTTGCCGGAAGAAATCATCGACCGTAAGGTCACTAAAATGAAGATGATCTCGCCTTCGAACCGTGCCGTGGATGTCGGACAAACTCTGAACGACAAGGAGTACATCGGTATGTGCCGTCGAGAAGTCATGGATGACTTCCTGCGCAAACGCGCGAAGAGCCTTGGTGCGAACCTTGTCAACGGTCTTTTCATGAAAATCGAAGATCCCGGCCAAGGAAATGGCCCTATCATGGTCCAGTACAACGATTACGAAGAAGAAAGCAAGACTGGCGTTCCCAAAACGCTTGAGGTTGATGTCGTCATCGGCGCGGATGGCGCCAACTCTCGCGTTGCCAAGTGCATCGACGCAGGTGAATATGACTACGCCATCGCCTTCCAGGAACGTATTAAGATTCCAGATGCGAAGATGGAGTACTATAAAGACCTTGCTGAAATGTATGTCGGCGACGACGTGTCGCCAGATTTTTACGGTTGGGTTTTCCCGAAGTATGACCACGTTGCGGTGGGGACTGGCACGGTTGTGAACAAGACTGCCATTAAGCAGTATCAGACTGCCATGCGCAACAGAGCCGAGGAAAAGTGCGAGGGTGGTAAAATCATCCGTGTGGAGGCGCACCCGATCCCGGAACATCCGAGACCGAACAGAGTGAAAGGTCGCGTGGCGTTGGTTGGAGATGCAGCAGGCTACGTCACGAAGTGCAGTGGCGAAGGTATTTACTTCGCGGCCAAGTCAGGTCGTATGGCAGCCGAGGCCGTTGTCGAGCAGTCGATGAACGGAACGAAGGAAATTGGCGAGTCTGATCTTCGTGTTTACCTTGACAAATGGGATCGCAAGTACTGGGCGACGTACAAGGTTCTTGACATTTTGCAGAAAGTCTTCTACCGCTCTAATCCGGCGCGTGAAGCCTTCGTTGAAATGTGCGCGGATGAGTACGTGCAGAAGATGACTTTCGATTCCTATCTGTACAAAACTGTTGTGCCGGGCAATCCGTTGGACGATGCGAAGCTCCTCGCCAATACTGTTGCCTCGCTGATGCGCTCGAACGCCCTTCGAATTGCTTCCAAAAGTGGTATCGCTGCGTAAGACGCGATCAATTTCAACTCTTCACGGATCATCTTCGCAGCAAATTAGTAGCGCTACATCTTACAATGTTATAATCATTTTATTCATATCTATGAGCACTTCGTCACTCCGATCGCTGGAAAGGCGCTCCACTCTTTTGCCGAAGTCACTGTGCTGGTAATTTGTACAGCATTGAAACTAGTGTAGTACATATTACGAAGAGATTCGAGGTTGAATTGATTGATCTTCTACTCCCTCACGGTAATGCCAAGCTTTCCTACACTCAAGACGATGTCTTTCTGCCATGGCATTCGCGTTGGACAGACTGTCTGTAATACTTTCCTTTGATGGAGTGAAAGAGTAACAGAATCCAAACTGCGCTTCGAATACGAGTGGTAGGAAAGGAGACACGACAAAATCAATAAGCGGTTTAATGGGGAGCAAAGGAGTGAGAATCTTAATCGCTTCACTATTCATCCTTCCAAGTCCTTGTATGGCAGCAGTTCGAAACAAACGCTTTGCGTAATACATTTTGAGTTTAGTTGGAGCCTCAGATGGATGCTTTACATCCAAAAGAAGGTCGGACAGAACAAAAGCATCTTCAAATGCCAAACCAGACCCTTGACCGATGTTAGGCATCGTCGCGTGGCACGAGTCTCCAAGCAATACGACATTTCCATCAGACCAGCCCTTGAGGCAAGGGGGGCGATCCCATAAATCCCTTTGACTGATATCTTGATCCCGTGAAATAGAAATCAAAGTACTGATTTCGGGAGCCCAGTCGCTAAATTTATCCAATAAATATTGTCTCGGCTCATCAATCAGTTTACTATCAGGACCCGCCTTGATAAAAGCATACCACTGAATACGTCCATGTCGGTCTGGACACGTCACAAAATAATGGTCTGGTCCGATGTATGCACAGTATCCAACATCGAAAAAGTCGCCAGTTTCGTGAACAGGCAAGTCACTAAACAGGCGATAACCAGTATGGGAGGCCGTACTCTTGGAACCACGCCCTGTCCCCGCCTCGTCAAGCATTTGAGCCCGGACGCAACTCCATATGCCGTCTGCGCCCACAAGAATATCACCTTCAATATTGGTACTATTCTCAAGTTTGACGCTGACTTTTCCCGAAGTAAAATCCTGAGTATACGACTTAACTCTAGAACCCATCTTCAAATCTGTATTACCGCATGATTTATCACTGTTGATAGATGCAATCTCGTCTAGCAGACAGCGCTGCAAATCTGACCTGTCAACACAGATGGCAAAAGGCAACTGACTTCTTCGAGGTATTTCTGTAATTGCATCAAATGTGAACATCCAATCAGCCGTGTATCCGTCTTTTATACCGCTTATCGTGCCCCAGAACGGTCGACTGTTTTCCAGGATGGCCTTGTAAAGTCGTTCACTCGTTGCTTTCAGAACGCTTGTGCCGTTACTGGCCAACTGGATAGGGCCACCATACGGACGGTACTCCTGAGTACGTTCAACTACCGTCACGTTGAAACCCTTCTTAGTCAAACAAATGGCGAGAAACAAACCACCTAGTCCCCCCCCAGCTATCACGATATGGAGTTTGGGTGCGTCGCGCGTATCATCGCTACTTTCACTGGAAGTTCCTGAAGCTGAGAAGCGTTTTACCATGGTTGCGCTCCGTCGCCGTCCTTTCAGCTTTGTATTGGCACCAATGCGTACGTTCGATTTACAAATATTCGAACAAGTGCGTTCGTGAGGTATCCATAGCTGTACGTTCGCCATGGTTCCCGTCCCGAACTGAACACCTTCGAAGTATCGGGCTGTCGTGGGTTGGAGCAGGGCATGCGGAATTTACACTGGAGAGTAGGGTTGACACACATACGGAGGTGTTCGTTTTTTGATGGCGGTGAGCTACTCGTGCGCGCCACATGCCACGTCAGGGTGTTTAAAGCGGTTTTAGACGATTCACAACGTCATAACTTATATTTTTCTACAGAGCACATTGAGCTCCTGTTCTAAGCTTTGTAACTCTCGTAGGTGTAGTTGTAGCATATGGAACATGGGACCAAGAGTGGTGGCCCGCGTTTCGTTCTAGTTTTTTGTCAATTGTGGCGAATGAAGTGACAGCGACTACGTTTACCGATTGTTTTGGATGCAATTCTGATTGCAGAAACATCTGTGTGACAGCTTGGACCTTGGAACTGACGTCTTCACCAAAAGTAAAAAGTAACTCTCGTTCGTTGCTCGTCGAAACAAACGCGCTGGTGTAAAATTAGACACTGGTTGTGAATCGTGAAATGGAGCGCGAACCTTTGCGCTGTTTTGAGATCAATACTCAGTGTTTTCAACACGTTGTCCATCTCTATTTGATGTGCCTCTAGTATATCCAACTGTCTTGAAATTCTACAATGATCTGCAAACGAGGTTGCGAGCTGCGCCTATGTTGACAAACGAGTTTTACAAACAGTTCATGAAATGAGTTTCGGAGCTTGACGGACCTGCAAATGCTCTAATATAGACCGATTGTTGATGACCTGCTTGTCTAAACTGTGAAGTCGTTGAACCTCTCTTTCAAAGTCCTGCTGCAGAGGTTTGAAATATGGAAAGCCTTAAGTAATATGTATCACTTACGCTGTATTGTTCGAGGTCGCGCGACCATCGCACTGCGCGTATAGCGGCATACGTCATGTCCTGAGAAAGTTGCCTCGTCATAGCGACCGGAGGTCTGTGTTCGTTGCCGCGGTATCTACAAGCGCTCTGATAAATGTATAAGCGTACGCGTTCTTGCGGCGTGTCGCGCGAGTAAATAGTATGCGAAATTCACTTTGATACTCTCACTCGCGCAGTTCTTTCACGCATAGGTTTCCGTCGTCTCACCAATACGACACGTGCCGCTGTATAGCCAACGCCACACGTGTGCCTGTGGGGAGAGCCGGGGGCTCGGATTTACGATTTCACGATTAGACGATATTCGTCCACTTCGTATAGCGAGTAGCGCGAGCCCATAAAATACATCTGATGATGGACACTGTGTATCAATCAGTAAGAGAAAACGTCAAAGTTCGAACGGTAAGCCCGCTTGCGCTCGCACGCTAATGTGGATACTAGATGGTAGATGGGTGACTCCTTTGTACTGGTCCATATATGAAATTGAGAGTGTAAAATTAGTAGCGTCTAACAATTCTTGAGGCGTGTGAGAACTCGACCAAATTTCATACTTTCACCACGGCTGAAAACGATACGGACACCCAGTACGTTATCAGTTATGTTCTCCGAACTGTTTCGTAATCTGGCCAAGGTGGTGGGTTACGCATATTGTATCGCGGCGGGAACTTTGTTTACTTTTCAAAGGAAACTTCAATACATCCCTTCGGCACAGCGTCCTAGTCACCCTATTCGTCTGTCTGCAAGTTTCGCAGCAATAGAGGAGATTTTCACAGTTTCTGAAGACGGTCTCAAGCTTCATGGTTGGCATTGGCCAGCCGTTAAAGGTAGCATGTACGCCCATATCTCTATCTTACACTTGCATGGTAACGCCGGCAACCGTGAGCACCGTCTGAGGTGGGCATATATGATACGGCAGGAACTTGGTTGTGGTGTTACTCTCATGGACTACAGAGGGTACGGTGGAAACAAAGGACGTCCTTCAGAAGCAGGTCTTATTCTAGATGCTATCGCTGCTATCAAATGGCACTATGATAGGAAAAATGCAGTTGATGCCAAGCTCGTTTTGCATCTGGAAAGTATAGGAAGCGTTGCGGGGATAACTGCTCTTCTCAAAGTTGAGCCTCATGTTCAGCGTGCAATATCTGGTATAGTTGTCGAAGGTGGCCTGAGCTCTTGTATCGATCTAATTCGCGATAGTTTTCGAATTTTCCCTCTATCTCTTCTAATGTTGGATAAATGGAATAATACGTGTGCAGCAGCGAGACGGCTCAACATGAAAACTCACTTCTTGAGCTTGCACGGCACGTCTGACGCCATTGTACCTCTATGGTGCGGTAGAAAGCTCTTCGATGCAGTTGCTTGTGAGCACAAGCGATTTGTTCATTTTAATGGCGGCGGACACAACGATCTACTGGATCAGCCGACATATATCCAAACGCTCGAGGAATTTTATGCAAGACTATAGCTATATATGTGAGCGACATACAGAACACATCAGCTTGCCTCGGGCATGAACTGCACCTTCGCTAGAGTCACCGAATCACCCTTTCTAGATCGTGTGACTCGTAGTCGCGTATAGCCACCTCGCCGCGTTTGATAACGAGCAGACATATCAAACTGTAGTTTTTGTGCAAGTTCCTCCGACCCAAGTACACCTTGGATCCGTCGACGCGAACTTAAACTATTCTGTCCGCTGCTTAATGATTTCGTGTACGGACTTAGCGAAAACACTCACCTCTTTACCAATCGTGATTAATTTATCTGCGATCGTTTTGAGCATTTTAGCGCGCGTTAACGTCGTCTCCACTTCTCCATGAGTGACGAGTTGAAAGGCCAAGTTTCTGTTGTACCTCTATGAAACTAGAGCTCAGATGAGAGTATCGAAAGTTTACCTCATCGCCGGAGAACGTGTAAAGTTATTAAGCATAATCGTTGCTTCGCGATAATTGAATTTTCAAAGCAGCACTCGTCAACAGTGACGAATGCGGGGACCGAAGACACTCCGTAGCTCGGCGGCGGATATGTATCGTGCTTCACAGTGCACGTACCCTACTCCATTTTAGTCGGAACTAGCCAAAATGGTCCGCATTTCACTACCGGATGTCCTTATTATTTAGATCTCTTTAGTCACCTTATTACAGTTTATCTACCGAGTTAAAAGTAGAGAAGATTCTGTCTTGAGAAGGTTGCTCGACGTGCCGCGGAGCTTGCGCACTACCTCGTAAGCTCGCCCGTCGTTTGCACTATCCACGCCGACACGTGTAGAGGCAGTTGAAGCAAGTCGTATGCGCAATTCTTTGCTTCAGACAGGATTCTTAGGCAAGGGTGAACTCTCCGGAGCATGGAGTGTATTCAAGTGTTCGGGAGAGCTTCGTTGAACGAAAGGGAAGAAAGGGAAGTTCAGAAGACAGAAACACGAAAAACAACAATACAGACCTTGCATGTCATTGCAGAGGATAAAGATTACCAGCTACATGCGAAATTCAAGGCTGTTGCAGTAAGTGCTGCTGAAATACTATCAAACGCACCCGCATTGCAGGGGACAACTGTCAACACTCAGGCGTCGGTACAAAAAACGTGGTGAACAAAGCGACGAGAACAAACAAGTAATCAAATGCTCAGTGATGCAGGGCTATCCGTGGTGCTCGTACAACGACGCTTTAGAGCCAAACTGGATGGCTTTTTTTATTCTTCGAGCGGTGGTCGACAGGCCAAGATGTAAGGCCAGCTCACGGAGACACTTCTTGTCGCCAATTCCCGGTGGCAAAGATAGTTCAGCGATCTCATGTACGGGTGTTTTCAGGATTGACAGCATGAAGTCCTCATCTAAGTAGGGGAATCGTGCTTCGCGTCCATGATCTGACAGTATGCGATCGTCTCGACCCAAGTTTCTTTGCCAGATCCTGAGAGTGTCTAGCCTAAGGTTCTCCTCGAAAGCGTCGTTACCAAATGTCTTGAAAATGTTACGATGACGAGTATATCCGCCGCACAGTTCGTCCGCGCCCGATCCTGATAAAATTATACGACAGGTGGTTTGGTAGGGAATTCGCGCGGAACTTTGTTTGCCACTTTTGATTGTGCCGGCTCCCTTAGCTGCGAACCACAGAGCAGCGCTTATGTTAAAATCCATCACTGATTTACTCGGATAGATCAGAGACTCGATGTGTTGTCTCATCGTGGATAATTGCCTACTATGAACATTCACTTCAATGAAGCGCCAGTTGCGTCCAGGGCAAACGCGCTCAAGCTCAGCAAGCGCGCTTCGGGCTGCTTTCCTATCTGGAGACCTACCACCGTCGAAACATACACTACAAAGATCAATTATTTCATCAGCTTGAAGATTTCGGTGCAGTAAAGCACACAATATAGTGCAGTCCAAACCTCCTGAAAAGAGAACGCCAAAATATGCCTTGTCACGATTTGAAATACTTTCATGCAAGGGAATCCGACAATGTGCGGATCTCAGCTGCACGGATCTATCGAGACAGTACCATGAAGCTTGTTTGCGACGAATAAACTCTTCATATTGTCGTGTTCGCTTCGTTCGTACATCGTAAAGCTCACACTCGTCTGTACGACAGGCGAAGGCACCTCGACGGAAAAAGAAAAGTAATAGTGCCTTGTCATCACGCCAAATGTGATTTAGCCAAATTGATTTATTACTATATGACGCACATCTATCGATGTGAGTGCGCGACGCATTCGCGTCGAAGCTGAATATCCCCGGAGGACACTCAAACCAATCATGCCCTCTCACTTGAGCTTCACGTGGTACGACAGAGCACACACTTAAATAACCACGAGAACTACTCGGAAGGCAAAGTAACAGGCTTCGCCGACCCACTATATCCTTTGCAATCCAAAGACGATGCGTTGTGTGATGCCAGTACACCAGGCTCCATGGCCCTCTTACAGTAGAAAGCAGTTGGGAAATTAGCACGCTATCACCTTCAGTAGCGTCAAGTTGAGCCAGCAACCACTTTGAATCACTATCTACTACGACGCTGTTACCACTAGTGTAAATTTCACCATTAAACACCAGCACGTTCTTTGTCGTTTCAGAGCATAACGGTACTTTAGTTCGGATGTGGCCTCTAAGTTGAAGAATAGAGCCGCGGAAAGTCACATGCGTTCCGTGCTTGGTTGACCGTTGTACTGCGCCATTACCGTCTGGACCCCGGCGTGCGAGTGCCAAGTCGGACGTTAGGCACGCGAGTATTCGATCGCTTACGCGTGTTCCTTCTGATTCTGTGCGCACGGGACGATTAAACAGTTCGGAACTTTCGGGTATGTAGGCTACGGGACCCAGTTCGACGTGAATCCCGCACATTATTCGCGGTGACTCACTACGGTGGATAGTTGAGCGATAGAACTAATTCGCATGGATGTAACTCGTGCGGGCATCACGGCAGCAGGCCAGTCAGTGCCGGTGCTACGTGGTGAATACGAGTAAAAGCGTGAGTAGCCGTTCTACAGTATCGCGCGATGCTTCGAAGGCGGATCGATGGTAGATGCGACTGCGAAACTTATATCATTCTTTTAAAGTGCTATGAACGCCCGCATGTTACGGGCTTATCTCAGACGACAACGCTCGGGTCCGCGACGCTCAAACCCCGTCTGGATTAAAGTCTGGCGTAAGGCAAGCAAGACCTGACGAGGGGGAGTTGAGATGTCCCGATGGCCACATCAATACTCAGGCGCGCTTTTCTTTCGGAGGTTTTGGGACCGTTAAGGTGCGCTTTACCCGGTCGCCGGTGCATCACCTGTGGAAAGCGTTAGTTGTAGAGAAGCCCGCGAACGAGATAACGGCGAGGCGAGACGCGTCTAAAATCTGTGGCGATTCGACAAACGAACGTGCGCGTACCTTCCCGCTTGCTGTAACTTTGTAACGCTTGGCGGCAGATTTCCGCGTTTTCATCTTCCCCGCGACGATTGACGTACTCACACGGTCGTTCGCCGAAGTTGTCTTGCCGCTGGTGCACGACACCCCCGCAAGTGAGGACTTCCGCGCAGTGAGCTTCGCCGACGACGATGGGGAGATAAGTCGAGTGATATTCATAGAAGCAGTCGCGATTTGTGCAAACATTTGCGAGTCGTGGCGACGGCGACGGCGGTGGCGCGACCGAACGTGCGGAGTACGCGGACACGACGTCACGGATAGCCTTTCACTAAAAGGGTTTGTTTTGTCATTTTCCGGCGGCTTCGTCAGTTTTTGTCATTTCA
>JACLAB010009512.1_pt1 | contig 66547 bp, 74 predicted proteins | sample 8027921 | NCBI WGS metagenome assembly JACLAB01 (sample SAMN15725117, study PRJNA655200) | protist metagenome | isolation source: fluorescence activated cell sorting (FACS) single amplified genomes of... | place: USA: West Boothbay Harbor, Gulf of Maine | collected 2000-07-19 | reverse complement strand
CAAAACGAACAAGGAAGCTAAGAATTAAAATACAAATCACCCGCTCCATATTAGCTCATCCCAATGCGATACAAATACATCAGCAACAAAAAGGAACCAGACGCCTCCTGAAGTTGATCAACTCTATACGCATCGAATATGCTATTAAAACCAGAAGTTGAGCCTTTACCGACACAAACATTGTCAAGAATGTATCAAGCAGATCGTGCAGAATCCTAATCAATAATCAGCTCTTGTTTATTCAGAGACAGTCCTGATCAGCAACGCTATAAGTAGGGTACACATCGATCCTGAGTGCAAGACTTGAGATTGAGAAATGCCTAAAAAGCTTCTCGACGGTTCCCATGCTCTGCAACGACGCTGTTTATGTCATGAGCTGATGTCATGGAACTCAAGCAGCGAGGCTTTGATCCCCATGCGAGGGCTTAACTTAGTTGATCAAAATATGCCCTGAGGGGCCTAGAAGCGATGCCCCATCCATCACGACTGGCAGCTCTACAGGCCATTCAACAACGCAAGCCAATGGTTTGCGAGACAACTCCTTCTCTGGAAGAGATCTGGGCCAGTGATGTCTTCACACTGGCGCGCATGAAAAATGCACTCCCCAAGGAAGCATTCAAGGTGGTTCGTCGCGTGATCCGTGATGGAGGCAAGCTGAACTTAGAAGTAGCTGACGCGGTTGCTCAGGCGATGAGGGATTGGGCCGTCAGCAATGGTGCTCACTATTACGCGCACGTCTTCTACCCCCTCACAAATTCAACGGCTGAGAAACACGACGGTTTTATTAGCCCACAAAGAGATGGCCAAGCCATTCATGAATTTTCGGGCAAACTCCTCATCCAGGGAGAGCCGGATGGGAGTTCCTTCCCCAATGGTGGGATTCGCTCCACATTCGAAGCCCGTGGATACACAGCCTGGGATATCACAAGTCCCGCGTATTTGATGCGAACGCCTAATGGCGTCACCCTATGCATCCCCACTGTGTTCGTGAGTTGGACAGGCGAAGCTCTCGACAAAAAAACCCCACTCCTGCGCTCAAACGCAGCAATGAATCGCCAAGCGCAACGGTTGCTTCATTTGCTTGGCAACAAGGACGTAGCTGCAGTGAACAGCTCTTGCGGCGCTGAACAAGAATATTTCCTGATCGATAGTCAATTTGCAACGCTCCGACCAGACCTCCTTCTCGCAGGTAGAACCCTGTTCGGCGCTCCCTCACCCAAGGGGCAGCAATTTGATGATCATTACTTCGGTGCAATTCCTGAACGCGTTCAGGTCTATATGCAAGACGTAGAACACCAGCTGTACAGGCTCGGTATTCCTGCAAAAACTCGCCACAACGAAGTTGCTCCTGGACAATTCGAAATCGCCCCTGTTCATGAAGCCGCCAACGTGGCGACGGATCATCAACAAATGATCATGACTGTGTTGCGCAGCACGGCAAAACGCCATGGATTTACATGTCTCTTGCATGAAAAGCCATTTGCTGGCATCAATGGCTCTGGCAAGCATGTGAACTGGTCTGTGGGCAACAGCACGCAGGGCAATCTTCTAGATCCTGGCTCAACTCCCCACGACAATCTGCAATTTCTCTTGTTCTGCGCCGCCGTGATCCGTGGTGTGCATCGCTACGGCCCACTCTTAAGAGCAGTCGTTGCGACAGCAGGAAATGACCATCGATTAGGAGCCAATGAGGCTCCACCAGCGATCATCTCGATGTACCTGGGCAAACAGCTAGAAGAAGTCTTCCAGCAGTTCCAGCGTGGCGAGGTGACCGGAAGCAGCACAGGCGATGTGATGCGTCTGGGTGTCGACAGCCTGCCTGAGTTCAAGAAGGATGCTGGTGATCGCAACCGAACATCCCCGTTTGCATTTACAGGCAACAGGTTCGAATTCAGAGCTGTGGGATCTGGACAATCCGTTGCTGGTCCACTGGTGGCGATGAATACCGTCCTCGCGGATTCACTGGAATGGATTAGCGATCAAATTGAGGCACACATTTCCGGAGGCCAATCCTTGGAAGCCTGTGCGGCAGACGTCCTAAAGCAAGTGATGGACCAACACGGTGCAGCTGTCTTTGGAGGTGATGGATATTCCGATGCATGGCATCAGGAAGCCACCGAGCAACGGGGATTGGAAAACCTACGCAACACCGCCAACGCCCTTCCAGTGCTGCGCCGGGACGACGTAAAGGAACTGTTTCAGCGTCAAGCTGTGATCTCACCAGTGGAATTAGAGAGCCGCTACGAGGTGTACAGCGAGCAATACTCGCTGGCCGTAGAGGTTGAAGCCAAAGTTGCACTGTCCATTGTTCGGACACAAATAAGCCCTGCTGTTCAGAAACATCTGGGCTCATTGGCACGCAGTATCAGCCAACAACAAGCCGTAGGCCTAAACCCTGATCAACGGACCCTGCAATATGCGGCAGAGCTACAGCAACGAATGCAGGATCAAATCAATGCTCTCGATGATGAATTGCACCAGCTGCATCACGGCGACACCACTGCATCAATGAACCACGCAGCAAACGTTCTTCTACCGCGTCTCCTGCAGCTGCGGGATGTTGTGGATGGGCTTGAAGGACTCGTCGATGACGATCGTTGGCCTCTTCCTTCCTATCGGGAGATGCTATTCGTCAGTTGAGCAAAGATCCCGTCATGGCATCAACCAGGAAGGCAGTAGGTCACAGCATGCTCTTAGGCCTACTGATGGGTTCAGCTTTACCGATTGCTGTTGTGGGCGAAACGACCCATCCCAGCCAAGTTGTGACCGTACTCAAGGTCAACAATGGCCAAGAGGTGCTGGTTGACATCAATGGAGAAGGAAGAGCGGTTCGACTGGCCTGCATTCAAGCTCCCTTGCAACAGCAACAACCCTGGTCGGCTCAAGCGAAATCAGCGCTGAGCAAAGCACTGCCGCAAGGCTCAGCCGTACAAATGGAATTAAGGGCCCGGGATGTCTATGGGCGTGTTGTAGCAAGGCTCCTGAAGGGAAAAACGGACATTGCCGCCCCTCTCCTTAGCAGTGGTCAAGTCTTTGCCTACGACGGTTATCTGGGCCGATGCGACGACCTGAACTATCAAAACTTGCAGAGTGAGGCTCAACAAAGGAAAGCAGGCCTATGGGCCGTGCAAGGCGGAATTGCACGACCATGGGACTTGATCGAGGCAAGTGGAGAGCAACAAGAGCCCTAGAAATAAGCCGCTTGGTAAAAATGGCCACAACCTGGCTGGAAACAATCATGCTGAATTAGAAGCAGTTACAGATTTCCCATGGGCTACGAACCTGGAAGTACCGATTGCCGACTGTTGATTGATGCAAAGCACCATCTCGAGGAAGCGCTGTTGACCTTGTACGCCATGCCACACACGGATCACATTCAAAGACAGTTGAAAGCCGTCTATCGACAGCTTGAAGGAATGCATGACCTCAAACGTGCCGGAGGATCTCAGGTGTCTCTTCAAAATGCAGATTGGTATTCAGAATCCGTTCGAACATGACCCAGCAAGAGCGTTCAAAAGATTTCATGGTTTTAAAACGCTGATCAGGCAGAATTGGAGGGTCACTTCCCCCGCATCGCATGTTTGAGAACCGTGATCGCCCCGCATGGGTGAACTGGCTGTTTCTTGCGATCTTCCTGTTCAGCTCGTGGCAACTCGCCGGATACTGGTTTCAGCAGCTTCACGGCTAACGACGCGACTGCAGGCTTCCTATAAGAAAAGTCCAAGAAACAATCAGCGCAATCAATGATCAACACATTCAACACATATAAGTGAAAAATTCAGTAGCATTAAAGCCTTAATTTTATTGCTGAAAAATCGAAACAGGCGAAGCAAGCAAAAGCCACCATTGATACACTGCAATGTAACCAATAGACGATGAAAGATAGACCGGAATGCATATTATAAACGCAGTAATGACACAGTATGTCAATTCCTCAAAAGAATTTCACTCTCTCAACTCAAAACTCGAGGGTTGATGAAGTCAGCAATGAAAGCATAAATATCAACACAGAAAAAGATGTAGAAAAACTAATCAATAATTGCTACGGGCAAGTGTTTTTCCACCGATTAGAAAATGATAGGGAAGTGTATCTTGAATCACAGTTACGCAATCATTCAATAACAGTACGCGACTTCATGCGTGGGCTATTTCTCTCTGAGAGATTCCGACGAGGCTACATAGAATGCAATAACAACTACCGATTAGTAGAGCAAGTCGTCGCAAGAGCATTGGGGAGAAAAGTATACAACGGAGAAGAAGGGCTAGCATTATCGATAATCATTGCAGATAAAGGATTTAATTATTTTGTAGACTATATCCTGAATAGCAATGAATATATGTCGAGGTTTGGCTACGATATTCCACCAAGTGAATTTTCACGCCTTTTGCCGGGTCGAGCAACAGGGTCAATACCCTTGTATCAACAATATCCAAGATATGGCTTTGACTGGCAAAAGAAACTAACATCTAATAAATTCATGATGTCGATTACGGATCATTTAATTTTCAGAAAGAAGACATCACTTGAGAAACTACTTTACGACAAACCAACAGGAAAAACTCTGAAACTCTGGATACTTACTCTCGCCGCAACAATCGGGATTACGATCTGGATAACATTGGCAATATTTGGATCAACATTTACAATCAATTGATCAAAGTTTCTAGTATAAAGCTATAGTAAAATCCAAATTTTATCCTAAAACAGATTGAGCAAGAAGCCCACTTATGGGACCACTAAGTTGGCATTAGCGGTTAAGCTTTTATCATTAAAAAAAGAAGATCCTATAAGTCCAATAGGACCAAAACTAATCCAGCAATCAACCATATCCAATATTAATGGTTTTTGGATACTGCCCATGCTGCACTTAAAAGACCACAGGGCAGCAAAACAAAAAATATAATAATTAGAATGCAACTATTTAATTTGCGAAGTTCGTAGCACTGACCTTACAGATAAGGATATGAAATTGGAATATCATGATTGACGGATGAGTTAAGAATCTATAGTAGCTACAAGTGAATGATTAAAATCAAAATAAATCAAGGCAGACGCAACAAATCAGCATAAAGAGCAAAACCAAAAACAACTAATAGAACATGATCTAATCTCTATATTTAAGCAAAATACTTACTATTTACTCTCCCTTTTAATGGTGCCACGCGCAATCTTCATGCTTCCCATGATTTCAAGAGCCAATGGTTGGGTATGGTTGAACCATCGCTCAATCGCTTCAAGCTCTTCTTCCTGATACTTCCCAAGCAACGCAACAAGACGAAGATCCATCTGTAAGCATTAAATTTAACATTGAAATATTAGATGCTGAGACGTAATGCACTTGAAAAACAATCACAATCAATGGTGATATATGAAATCAAAGCCTGTATCTAAGAAAAAGCACAGAGCAGTGAACTGATCTGATCTGCAAAACCCAGGAATGTACAGATCAATAGGCTTAGGATCCCAGATCATTTCAACATTCGCTCAGATGCATGAAAAATAAAAATGGCACCTTGCCCCCTACTGACTCTCTCTTGCTGGCAGAAGAGTCATTACTCAATATCGAAAATATTTCACTTTTACCATTCTTCCTCTCATTCCATCTTCGTCTTTCCAAACACCCTCTTGAATCTTCTTGTTTTCATAACCTACAAATAATTGTTCTTTTGGCTCATACTCACACATGCGGGAATAAATTTTCATTGCTTTTGTGGGGTGCTTGGCAAGAAAATTCTCCACTAATTGATTCCATTCATAGAGCCTATCTGCATATTTTAATTGGTCTGTTGTTGAACCAGACGAGTTTGATATAGGAGCTGGATTCTCAAGACCAAACCTTGAAGCCTCCTCCGCTATATTAATATTTGTCGCGTAAACAACAACATTCCCGCGATCCTTCCAGTCTTCGCACTCCTCAAAGGCTTCTGCTTTTGAGGAGTGTAAGTTTGTACCTTTATCGAAGTCAAAACCTGACAAGCCAACCATCAAAAAAGCTAACGTGGGAATTTTTAGAAACCTCATTGCCATACATTCTTGACGATGGTCATCCTAGCCGATAGTAGAAAAACAAACTATATCGAGGAATAATTGTTATGAATCAGAGAGGAAAAATGAGGCATTTACCAAGGAAATGAAAAGCCTAGACTTAAAAAGCTTTCGAGATCCCCAAAATGATGTCCCATAGCTTAGAAAGCTTGACGTGACGATGGCTTTCATCTGCCTATCTAGGCACAAAAGAATTAACTGATTAAGCAATAGAAGCTAGGGTTAAACAGCCAAGAGAATTATTCACTGGTCTGATCATAAGGATAATGATTGGGAACAAAAAACTGTTCATTAATAGGTGGCCTATCATAGGAGCCCTGTTTTGGCCTTGGTGGTAATTCAATCGCTGGCGGAGTCATATCTTCCCATGGAACCTTGCTAAGAACATGCCTGAGACAATTAAGCCTTGCTCGTCGCTTATCATCGGCTTCTACGGTGAACCAAGGGGCCTCAGGGATATTTGTGCTGGCGAACATTATATCCTTTGCCTCTGAAAACTCCACCCAACGATTACGTGCTTCAAGATCCATCGGACTGAGCTTCCAACGCCTGGTTGGATCATCAATGCGTGATTGAAACCGTGCCTCTTGTTCCGTATCACTCACAGAGAACCAATACTTCAACAACAACACACCACTACGAACCAACATTCGCTCAAACTGAGGGCAATCTTCAAGAAAATCCTCAACCTCATTAGGGGTACAAAACCCCATCACCCGCTCCACACCAGCACGGTTATACCAACTGCGGTCAAACACCACAATTTCGCCAGCAGCTGGAAAATGTTCCACATATCGCTGGAAATACCACTGCGTTTTCTGCTGATCAGAAGGGGTTCCCAAAGCAACAACTCTGGCGCCACGGGGGTTTAAAGGTTCAGTTAAGCGTTTAATCGTGCCTCCCTTACCAGCTGCATCCCGTCCCTCAAACAGGATGATCATGCGGAAGCCCTTTTCCTTGATCCAATATTGCATTTTGACGAGTTGAGTCTGAAGCTGTTCCAGTTCAGACTCGTAAATCTTTTTCTTGAGTCGTTCTCCGTTGTAACTAGGTCGATGGAGTCCATCTCCCTTCCGGTCGGCCAGGGCCGCGCTGCCGAGCTCACGTCCATCAAGCCCACCCATCTCCGCAGCAGATAGGGGCTTAGACCCATTCGGTAGTGCCGTTTCTTTGCTTTTGCTGTTGTGTTTTGACTTTTTGTTTTCCTTGTGGCCCATAACGAAGCAATCAGCACCCTCCCATTGGTGCCTCCCAAATCAACAAAAGGAACAGGACTTCAGCTTTTCGCAACGTTCTGCACCATGAGGTCTATTGGCAGTGACAAACGAATCGCGAAGCGCCCTGGAACCTTCGAGTCATTCAAACCATCGGCATAACGGCAGTCGAGGTAGCCACCATGCAGACGTGCCACATGCACAACAATGGCCAACCCCAATCCACAGTGGCCCTGTCCTCCACGCGAGGAATCGAGGCGGTGAAACGGTTGAAGAGCCTGCTCAAACAAACGCTGAGGCATGCCATCTCCCTGATCCCACACTTCAATCGAACATTGATCTGCAGTGCGCAACAACCTCAACACCACAGGGGCTTGGCCATATGTGAAAGCGTTATCAATCAAGTTGGCAACAGCTCGACTCAAGGCCACTGGCTTCACCATGACCTCAAATGTGTCCAACTGAAGCTGCAATTGATCGGCGGGATGACTGCTCGCCACCTCTGCCAGCAGTTGATCCAAAGGAACAGGCACAGAGACTTCTTCATCACCGCCTCCTGCAAACAGAAGGAACTGACCTGTGATGCGTTCTAGAGATTGCAAATCTCCAGCACAACGTTCGCGTTCTTTTGCACTGAGTTGAGGCAAAGACAATCGAAACTGCAGCCGAGTGATGGGAGCGCGTAAGTCATGGGCTATTCCAGCGAGCATGGTGGCTCTTTCATTTCGATTGGCAGCCAAACGTCGGACCATTGCATTGAAACGGCGCGTAAGGCGCTGAACCTCAGGAGCACCACGAGCCGGAACAGCATCAGGATCAATTCCGTCTCCAACCCGGGATAAGGCCTTTTCCAATCCACGTAACGGTGCCTCCACCTCCACGAGCAGAAACAAGCCGCCACAAATCATGCCCGCCCCAACCAGTGATAACCCCAACAGGGTGGGCTCAGGCGGCCAGCTCATCGGAGCACGCACATTCACACGCAGCCAAATCGGTTCCAACGGTGAAATCAGCTCAATCCAAATTCCGCGTTCGCCCTCGTGATCTTGATCCGCCACAACCATCGGACAATGGGAGAGACGCTCACAAAGCTGCGTCTGAAGCGCTTTCGCCTGGCGTTGAAAGCCTGCGGAAGGAACCTTTTGAACCGATTTGGGGTGGATCGCAACTGTGAGGTCAAGACCGGTGAGTTCAGTCACCAAATGGGGTGGATAGCGCTCTAGAGCCAACTCAGTGAGCCTTACATTGAGGGCCAAATCACGGCCGAGCTGCACCGTCTGAAGCTGCTCAAGCTGCTGTCCAAACAACACCTGTAAAACCAACAAGCAAAACGCCCAACTGCCAAGAGCAAGGCCACTCCAACCGAATAAAGATCGCAGTCGAACTTGCCACACCCGTGGGGTCATTCCATCCCTCAACGCGAACGAGGTTGTCCATCAGGAACGAAGACATAACCGTATCCCCATACCGTTTGGATGTAGCGAGGACGCGCAGGATCTGGTTCAACCAGCTTGCGTACCCTCGAAACTTGCACGTCCATGCTGCGACTATCCGTATCAGACCCTGGTCCGCGAGCCAGCTCGATGAGTCGTTCTCTGGACAGAGGTCGGTGGGGGTGCTGCACGAAAGCCGCCAACAAGCTGAACTCACCACTGGTAATAACAACAGGCTCGCCCTCGCGAAACAGGGTCCTGGCAGAAAGATCAAATTGATTTTCTCCGAACGTCACATCACCGCCTTCAGCCAGGGGAGTTCCGGCAGGAATCGAGCTACGCCTTCTAAGCACTGCTTCGATGCGTGCTGACAACTCACGGGGAAGAAATGGCTTAGCGAGATAGTCATCAGCCCCCTGCTCCAAGCCAATAATGCGATCAACGCCATCTCCTCTGGCCGTCAACATGACCACGGGAAGATCGTCGCCAGCATCTCGCAAGCGACGTAGAGCTGACAGGCCATCATCGCCAGGCATCATCAAGTCGAGCACGATCAAGTCTGGGCGCTGAAAGTCCAGCCTTGCCTCGAGCTGCTTGACATCACTAAGACATCGAACGTCATAGCCCTGATCAATCAAGTAGGTGCCCACCATCTGACGAAGCTCCGGATCGTCATCCACGACCCAAATCATCGAAGCTTTTTTGGCCGGGGAGTGCGAAGCGGTGCCGGAAGGTTGGGTCATCGCCACTTCAATTGAATGCTCCGATCGTATGGAGCATCAAGCAAACTGTCTCGCTGAGGCGGACCATGTCACAGTTAATTGACGATCTGTCATCACTCAGACATCTCTTCAGCAATCACACTGCATAGTCTTCTGTGATGGAGAAATGGGTACCTTTCACACTCGTTGCACTGGGGGCAAGCCTCCTGCTGCCAGACCAAGGTGCTCAAGCCAACCCTGTGCGTCATTACGGCACCCGGATGGAGGCCTTATTCGTTCGGATGGATTCCAATCGTGATGGACGCTTGGAGAGAAGAGAAGTCAGTGGCCAGCCCTACCTCGAACGGAGATTACAGCGACACACAACCCGAAACTATTTGTTGATTGAAGACATCAGGCCCTCCGCTTCCCACCCAAGTGGTCTGCGATTACAAAGACGATTTCAACAAGCCGATCGGAATTTTGATGGAAAACTTGATCGTAAGGAGGTGGCATCCCTTCCCTGGCTGCAACGAAATTTCGAAAGTCTGGACCGCAATGGAGACGGAGGTCTGACCTTGAATGAACTTTGGATGATGCAACGTTCACTCGCTCCTCGATCAAGATAACGTTGAGAACGGTAGAAAGGTCTGAATTAGCGCATTTTTCGTAGTCGGCGGCGGCGAGCCGAACGAGAGCTTCGTCTAGGAGTGTTGGAAGCTTGAAGCGCTTGCCGACGTGCTGACGATTTAAAAACAAAAGAGAACGTGCGCACGAGTCGAATCAAGCCTGAAAGAAGAGCCAGCAGACCCAATACAAGGAGTGCAGCAATCAGAATGGCTGCAGACAAGCCAAGAAACGCTTCCAACAGTTGACTGAGGCCGCGAATTAAATCAGCAATCGCTTCACTGACAACAACGATTGCATCAACCTTTGTCGGTAACCAGCTCAAACCTGCAAGCAAGCCGGTTCCAAGCATTAATAGAAGGACCGACTCCAAAAACATCCTCCACACAGGAACGCGCGTGGAGTTACGTTTGTTTTTGCTAAAAACGCGACGTTCTGTTTGAGTTCTAGGCAGACGGGGGATGTTCTTCGAGGTCATGACACTAATGACAACTTGGCTCGACGCATCCAGCGCTCAAATTCAATGAGAACCAACTCATTCGGGCACTCGATCAAACTGAGATCACCAACCGTGCAATCTCCGTAACCGCTGTGATGAAGGGTGAGTTGATAATCAGCACCACTCAAACCACAAACCTCCGGATCGCTACGCACGACGACATCCAGTGAGGCTCCAATCCTTGCGACACGACGTCTCAGATCAGACCAACTGGAGGACATAGAACACAAGCAATAAAAGCCAATATATGGGCGAAAACCACAAGCGGCTCAACGTGATGGATCAGCTTGTGAAGGATCGCTCACAGGGTCTGGACGGGGAGCCTCTATGGAGTCAGTAGGAGCCTTGGTGTCTTGGCTGGGCAATGGAACAACCATGGCCATGACCCCAACGACAACAAGAGCTACACCACCAAACACAGGTGCAGCCAAACGACGAACCAAGGGAACCCGCTCCACTAATTCACGACGACTCAAGGGGTGATTGATGATCTCGGGCCAAGAAATAGCAACGCGTTCGTCAGCACGAAGCGCATCTAGGCAGCGCAAAAGATCAGCAAGATCAGCATCATCCAACTTGATTTCCAAAGGGGGAACATCAGGCTGACTACTGGTGAGGCCAAGCTGATGGCCACCATCAACAGGGCGGATGCTCACTGGATGATGCGACCAGCCTTCAGGCCTGGAAACACCGGAGATTTGATGGCGTGCATAGGGAAAAACAACAGCCATCAACGCTTCAAGGTGATCGCGTTTCCCCTCAAGCTCAGGAGCACCGACCAATTGAAGACGCCAAGCAGACAAGATCCCAATCACGCTGTCACCATGGCCGGACGAAAAGTCAGGGAGGCCATCCACCTCAAGCCTGGCCGCCGTTTGGTCGTAGCGGTAAGAGAGTTTGAGCATCGAAATCATCAGGGTGTTGGGTCAAGAAGACTGGCCCGAAGGCGATCCACTCCACCGGGACCTGCGGCCAGCGCCAGAGTCAAAACAAGCTGTCGTTGAATCGACGAAGAGTGATCGGTGCTGAGCAAACGTTGAACAGCCCCCCGGCGGAGATTGAAGCGCTCAGCGATCAAATCCCTCAAGCGTTGGTCAACTAAAGCCCAACGCTGCTTGCTCAGGTCAGCGGGTTCACGACTCGAGAGAAGCTGGTGAAGCATCGGATAAAGCCGATCAGCCATGGCACAGAGAAGCCTGATAAGGGCCTCTGTTTCAGCCGAACCAAGTCGTCCACGACGCGTAGAACGACGAAGCGGGTTATGGCATCGACGCTTCCAAAGCTCTACCCGGTTTGGGAACAGACTTTCGAAGCCGAGTTGTTGGGTGGCCCAAAGCATGGCCTCCCCACCGTTGAAATCCAAGGACTCCACTGTGAGCAAAAGGAGATCGAGACGCTCCATCCCACGACGACCAAGCACAGCTATTGGCAAAGACGCTGCTGGAAGAGGAGTGACTGTTGCTTCAGTCATGGCTGGGTGGCGTACCGATTCGAGACATACAGCTTCGAGTTCAATCAAGACAGGCTTGGATGCAGTGCTAACACACGATCAGAAAAGCCTGGACACGGCCTCCTGATCAGCAACCAAAATGTTTGACCTTATTCAAAACAATCCAACCCTAAGGCTTTAAACAATTCTTTCAAGGGAACGGCAGCAACAGCTGGAATTGACACAAGATCCCTGCTAAACAAGAGACGAGAGAACAAAGCAGAATAAGATTCTCACTCATCAATCGGATCTACGATGCGCAGACGGGCTGCACAAATAAACCTATAAAATGGGCAAAAAGCAGCAACAAACCAACTCTAATTCACTCAGAAGACAACGAAAAGTCTCCTCCGCTAAGCAAGACAACCGCTTAATCTGGCATGATACAAAAGATTACTTTATCGATTGAAACTAATTTTCGAAGTTTAAAGGCGCTATTGCGCCATCGAAAAACTAAACTTTTGGAATGGGGTAGATCTTCTCCTCTCATGGATCAATTCAATCTGAAAGAATCAGCAGGAACGAGCTGCTTAGAGGACACACGTAATCAAGCTCATCCACAGTCGTATCTGCGATAATTGCGTGTAAGTCTCACTAGAACATGTCCTTGGATCTTCGTCATTACATTCAAGATATTCCAGACTTTCCAAAACCAGGAATTCTCTTCCGAGACATATCCCCGATGTTGCGTGATCCCGTGGGCTGGGCAGAGGTCATGGATCGTCTTGGAACGCTATGCGATTCGTTGAAGCCAGACCTGATTGTGGGAATTGAAGCCAGGGGTTTCATTGTGGGAATGGGTTTGGCAACGCAGAAGAAGCTGGGATTTGTTCCAGTACGCAAACCAGGAAAACTCCCCGGGCAGGTCTACGGAATTGATTACGCCCTGGAATACGGGACGGATCGCCTCGAGATTCATGCAGATGCCATGAGAGACGAACCGAGAATTTTGATTGTTGATGACCTGCTAGCAACAGGCGGGACTGCCTCGGCCACAACCGATTTAGTCAAGAAGGCTGGCGGTCAACTGGTGGGCTGCGCCTTCATCGTGGAACTCACAGCTTTAGGTGGACGAGGGCGTCTTCCCGATGACATCCAGGTTGAATCTCTGATTCACTACTCCTGAGCTTGCTGCCAGTCCAAAACATCTTGGTAACCTTGCAAGCTGAGCAGTCCAAAACTCCAGAGCACCACTGGCAGGGGAGCCTGTTCTAATTCAGCTTGCCGCAGGCCAAGATTGATGGCACTGGCACTCAATCCAAGCTTGCCCTGCAAGTAGGCAAGCAAAGCAGCAGACGGCTTGGGTTGCGGGTCACTACTAATGACCATTAAAAGCAATCAATTCCACTCACTTTGGCAAGTTATGCAGAAGGGTGCTTGGTCCATCTGACATCGCCTGCAGTGAAATCCTCCGAAACAAGGGTGAGTGCTTGAGCATGAAAAGACCGAGACGTCGTACGAACAGAACTGCTGACTGGCGGTTGGAGAACAAACGAACAAGAAGATCTGTGGCAAGCCCAACGGTTAAGAGATCGAAAAAACGGAGCCTGGTGTAGCGGCCAGGAACAGCTTTTAGCCCACGCCGAGCACAGGAAGCAGACGTCATCAGTTGAAGGAGAGTCTCAACATCTCGCCAACAAAGATTGAGCCCCTGCCCACCTACAGGATGACAACGATGACCAGATTCACCAACGAGAACTACATTCTGTTGATGCAGTTTTGGAGCAAAACTAATCTCTAAAGGGAAAGCAGCAGGTGAATCGAGCAACGCATCAGGTTCGAGACCGTTCGGAAGGATCGTGCAAAGCTGGTCAAGAAAGGCCGATGTTTCAAGACCAGCTAACTGACGACATCGATGAAGAGGAGCACTCCACACCACCTGAAAATCAGTTTTACCCAATGGAAGAATGGCTAAAGGACCTTCTGGCCTGAAACATTCGAAAGCTTTTTCTGAATCAACATTACGAAAACGAATTTTCGCTGTTAAACAACCCTGAGAATACGAGTGTGTCCACCAAGGAAATTTGAAATATGTGCGGGTCGGTGAACGTGGACCATCTGCTGCGATTACCAAACCAAAATCGTGACTAAGAGGCAGAGATTGGTCGGCCGCTTCGCCAAAAAAAAGATTGACATTGCCAGATTTCTCTAATCGGCTTATTAAGAGCGTCATCAAAGAGCAATGATCCAAAATCCAACCAACTGCTTGGGATGATCTGTTTGCTATTTGGAGATCTAGCTCAGTAAAATCTACCGATCGGTTGATACCACGATCCTCGAGACCCAAGGTCCTAAAGGGTGATAAAAAAGGAGATAACTCATCCCAAAGTCCTAATCGCGTTAAAAGACGTCTGGAGGAATGAGTTAGCGCGTATGCCCGACTACGAGAACAAATTCGATCGGAACTCAGCGGATCATACAGATGAACCGTATACCCGAAATTTGCAAGCCCAAGGGCAAGCAAACTTCCAGTTGGACCGGCACCATTGATCCGAATCGGAGCCAGGTAGCCGGTCATCACTGCGTTTAGCCGATGCCAAGAAGTCCACGGGTGAAGGCTTCACCACCCATGGCCAATTCAGTTGCAAGCAAAGCAATGAATCCGAGCATGGCCATGCGGCCATTCAACTTTTCTGCGCGCTCATGAAAACCCCAACCGCTCTCAACGTCCACGACTTCCATGCGTGGCTCGGTTGCGAATGCATTAAGACGGCCGCCATCTTCTGTGGTAACGGTCGCACCACGGATGGTTGCTGCGTTTGTAGAGGCTTGAGTCATGAGGAACCTGCCGGTGTTTAAGAAGTGTAACCCATTTGTGAAGAAACTTTGCGCAAGCGCATACGGCATAGGTCTTCGAACGCAGGTCGGAGCAGATATGGGTACTCTCCAATCCAGATCCGAAGACCTGGAAGCCAAGCATCGGTTAGGGCTCCCAATCTCGAAAAATCGTTGCGGTCGCTCAGCACAACACAACGGATCAACGCTCCAGAGCGTATCGATGCATGCTGCTTGGTCATTGGGAAAGAGATCCGTCCGAGATAGCCGTCTTCATCAGCCAGCTCAAGCACCAACCACGTCCTTCGGTTTTCAATCAATTCGAGCCGACCGCTCGCATCAGCCTGCTCCCGTTGATTTTCAACGCGCTCCTGCCGAGAAGCCTTAACAACCTCCCCTTCAAAAAGAGCCGCCGCGGGGTAACGGCGCAACACTGCATTTTTTCGACCGGCTTCCACAATCGGCCCCCACAAGATGTAGAGAAAAAAAACGACGCCAATGATCAACAAAATCGAACCCCATCGACTGGATAACTGGCTCTGACTAATTAAGAGAGTGATCACCCCCCCAATCGTGGCAATCAAGAGTCGCTGAAGAATTTTTCGGGGGTTACCAAGGGATGATCTGAATTGCTGGCCTGTTGCCACAGCGGGAATCAACCGATGCAATTCACCAGGTCGAAGCGGAATCAACATCGTGCCAACCCCTTAAAGAAGACGCTCGAGGCCGTACACGAGCGCCGGTAACTGTCGGACCTTACGGACGCAGAGCAAAACGCCTGGCATATAGGCAGCCCGGTCAATCGTGTCGTGGCGCAGGGTGTAGGTCTCACCAGGGGAGCCAAACATCACTTCCTGATGCGCCACGAGACCAGGCAATCTCAAGGAATGCAAGCGCAGGCCACTTGGCCGCTGTCCTCCCCGACTTCCAGCAAGCGATTCATGCTCATCCACTTCTGATTCATTGAATTGTTTGCCTAGCTCCTCCATCAGTTCGGCAGTTTTGATACAGGTTCCACTAGGAGCATCGGCCTTACGGTTGTGATGGAGCTCCGTCAGCTCGGCATGGTCATAAAAACGAGCAGCAGCGGCAGCCGCCTGTTGAAGCAACACCATCCCCACAGAAAAATTGGGAATCACAGCCCCACCAATGGATGCCTTATCAGAAAAGGATTGGAGGTCATCGAGTTGGGCGGGCGATAGCCCCGTAGTCCCGATCACGGGATGAACTCCGTAGGCAATCGCAGCTCTGGTGTTGGCATACACCACAGATGGATGGGTGAAATCCACCATGACGGCTCCTTTCCCAGGCCCTGCATCACGAACCGCCTGACTCGCAGAGCACAAGCAGCCCTCTAGGTCAGCAGTAACAGCCACTTCAAGAGCATGAAGCCCAAGTAATTCGCCTACGTCTTGGCCTTCTTTGCCAGGCGTGTTGTCCACTGCACCCACCAAATGGCAATCAGGAGCCATTTGCACAGCCCGAATCACTTCTGCACCCATTCGACCCAGCGCACCAGTCACCACAACGGGGATCGAGCCGGTCTGGATGTCGCTCATGAACGTGCTGCAGATGGACTCAGCCTATGGGGCCAGGCGCGGATGTAACACGAAATGCAGATCTCATGCAGAGCGACACTCACACCCGTAAGCTTCTTTACATTGCTCATAAGTGCTGATGTTTACGCAGGTCCGTTCCGCTGATCGTCGGATTGTTCCTGCTGAGAACAACAATCATCAATCGGTCATGAAGGCCGTCTACGTCGTTCTTGAACCGCAATATCAGAGTGCGTTAACCCAGGCAGCGATCACCCTTAATGCGCAAAATGGTCCGATTGGGATCGAACTCTGTGGCTATCTCATTGAGGAACTTCGTGACGAAAATAATTATGCAGATTTTCAAAAAGACATTGCTGAAACCGACGTCTTTATTGGGTCCCTTATTTTTATTGAAGATCTCGCCCAAAAAGTTGTTGATGCAGTTAGTCCTCACCGCGATCGCCTAAAGGCCGCAGTGGTTTTCCCCTCAATGCCAGAGGTGATGCGACTCAATAAGTTAGGCAGCTTCTCGATGGCTCAACTCGGCCAGAGCAAAAGCGCGATCGCTGGCTTCATGAAAAAGCGAAAAGAAGCAGGTGGCGCAGGTTTTCAAGACGCCATGCTCAAACTCTTGAACACGCTTCCAACCGTGCTCAAGTATTTGCCTGTCGAGAAAGCTCAAGATGCTCGCAGCTTTATGCTGAGTTTTCAATATTGGTTGGGTGGCACACCAGATAATCTTCGAAATTTTCTGTTGATGCTGGCCGATAAATATGTATTTCCCGCATCAGAAGGTAATGATCGTCCTGATCTTGTAGTTGCAGATCCAGAAGTCTTTCCTGATTTAGGAATTTGGCATCCACTAGCACCTCAAATGTTTGAGGATTTAAAGGAATATTTGAACTGGACGGCAAGTCGTCCAGATCTCAACGACAAAGCCCGCAAGGGTCCAGTGGTTGGTCTCGTCCTTCAGCGAAGCCACATCGTGACGGGAGACGACGCCCATTACGTGGCAACCATCCAAGAACTTGAATTCAGAGGCGCACGCGTTATTCCGATCTTCTGCGGAGGCCTTGATTTCTCAAAACCAGTCAATGCGTTTTTCTACGACCCGCTCAATTCAGAGCAGCCCCTGGTGGACAGCATTGTGTCTCTTACCGGTTTTGCCTTGGTTGGTGGTCCAGCGCGTCAGGACCATCCCAAGGCCGTTGAATCGCTGAAAAAGCTCAATAGGCCTTACATGGTTGCCCTGCCATTGGTCTTTCAAACCACGCAGGAATGGGAGAAAAGTGATCTAGGCCTTCATCCAGTGCAAGTAGCACTGCAAATCGCGATTCCCGAATTAGACGGCGCAATCGAACCGATTGTTTTGTCTGGTCGTGATGATGCCACTGGCAAAGCCCACACTCTTCAAGATCGCGTCGACGCAATTGCTGAGAGAGCGATCCGCTGGTCATCATTACGCCTGAAACCACGGGCAGACAAAAAGCTTGCGATTACCGTTTTCAGCTTTCCCCCAGACAAGGGCAACGTGGGAACAGCGGCCTATCTGAATGTTTTCGATTCCATTCACAGGGTGCTTCAAGAGATGAAGGCCAAGGGGTACGACGTGCAGAACATGCCACGTGATGCCAAGGCACTGATGGAAACAGTGATCAACGATCCCGAAGCCCTTCAAGGATCACCAGAGCTTTCGATTGCCCATCGAATGAGCGTTGAAGAATATGAACGGCTAACACCCTATTCCGAACGCTTAGAAGAAAACTGGGGAAAACCACCTGGAAATTTGAACAGTGATGGGCAAAATTTATTGATTTATGGGCGTCATTTTGGAAATATCTTTGTAGGAATTCAACCAACCTTTGGTTACGAAGGCGATCCTATGCGCCTTCTCTACTCACGCAGTGCAAGTCCACACCATGGGTTTGCCGCTTACTACACCTATGTAGAGAAAGTTTGGGGAGCAGATGCCGTGCTCCACTTCGGCACGCATGGCTCTCTTGAATTTATGCCCGGCAAGCAAATGGGTATGAGTGAAACTTGTTACCCAGACTCCCTCATCGGAGCCTTGCCAAACCTCTATTACTACGCAGCCAATAATCCATCTGAAGCAACGATCGCAAAACGACGGGGGTATGCATCCACGATTAGCTACCTCACACCACCAGCGGAAAATGCTGGCCTCTACAAAGGACTTAAAGAACTTGGTGAGTTGGTGGGTTCCTATCAACAACTGAGAGAAAGTGGTCGGGGCATTCAAATCGTGAATGCAATCGTAGAAACCGCACGTTTATGCAATCTTGATAAAGACGTCACTCTTCCCGACGATGATTCCTCTGATTTAACCCTCGAAGATCGCGACGCCATTGTTGGGGCTATTTATCGCCAATTGATGGAAATTGAAAGTCGGCTTCTTCCTTGCGGCCTTCATACCATTGGCAAGCCGCCCACAGCAGAAGAAGCCATTGCAACTCTGGTGAGTATTGCTGCTTTGGAGCGTGAAGAAGAGGGCCTACGTTCGTTACCCGGACTACTCGCTGAATCTCTCGGGCGCAAGATTGAAGACATCTATAAGGGAAATGACGATGGTGTTCTTGAAGATGTGGAACTCAATCGCACAATCACGGAAGTTTCGCGGACAGCTGTGGGATCCATGGTGCGATCTCTTACAGGGGGCGATGGTCGCGTCAATATGCGCGAAAACTTTGGATGGTTCCTGGATCTGATCTCACGCTTTGGATTCAAACTGCCAATGCCCTGGTTCCGAGCCTGTTCGGCTGGTGGTTTCACAAGCGTCGACAGCACTGCGCTAGACACCCTCTTTACCTATTTGCGTTTTTGCCTCCAACAAATCTGCGCAGATATGGAAATGGAGAGCCTCTTAAGGGCTCTGGATGGTGAATACATTCTTCCTGGCCCCGGAGGAGACCCAATCAGGAATCCAGGCGTACTGCCGAGTGGCAAAAACATCCATGCTCTTGATCCTCAAGCGATTCCTACGAGGGCAGCCGTGGCTGCAGCAAAAATTGTCGTCGACAAATTGATCGAACGACAGAGAGAAGAACAGGGCGATTGGCCTGAAACCATTGCTTGCGTGCTCTGGGGAACAGACAATATCAAAACCTACGGAGAGTCACTCGCACAGATCCTTTGGTTCATTGGAGTTCGCCCCGTTCCCGACTCCTTAGGCAGAGTCAACAAACTAGAGCTCATTCCGCTGGAAGAATTAGGAAGACCAAGAATCGATGTTGTTGTGAATTGTTCGGGTGTGTTCCGAGATTTATTTATCAATCAGATGGCCCTGATTGATCAAGGTGTAAAAATGGCGGCCGAATCCGAGGAAGCCATTGAACAGAACTTTGTACGAAAACATTCTCTGGAACAAGCAGAAAAAGAAGGAACAAGTCTTCGTGATGCTGCTTGTCGAGTGTTCTCCAATGCAAGCGGTAGCTACAGCTCCAATGTAAACCTCGCCGTTGAAAACAGTAGTTGGGAAGAGGAGGGAGAACTTCAAGAGATGTATCTCTCGCGTAAAACATTTGCCTTTAATGCCGATAATCCTGGTGAAATGGATCAAAAGCGTGACGTCTTCGAGTCAGTCATGAAGACAGCGGACGTGACGTTCCAAAATCTCGACTCCGCTGAAATTTCACTGACCGATGTTAGTCATTATTTCGACAGCGACCCCACCAAGCTGATTCAGGGACTTCGCGAAGATGGAAAATCTCCAACGAGCTACATCGCAGATACGACAACGGCGAATGCTCAAGTTCGCTCTTTAAGTGAAACGATTCGCCTCGACTCACGCACCAAACTCCTCAATCCAAAGTGGTACGAGGGCATGCTTGATTCGGGTTATGAAGGTGTGCGTGAAGTAGCGAAACGCTTGAACTTTACCTTGGGATGGAGTGCGACTAGCGGTTCTGTCGACAACTTTGTTTACGAAGAAGCCAATGAAACATTCATCAATGATCCAGAGATGCGCAAACGCTTACTGGAGCTAAATCCTCACAGCTTTAGGCGCATTGTTGGCACCTTACTTGAAGTCAACGGACGTGGATATTGGGATACCTCTGACGAAAATATCCAGCAATTGCAAGAACTCTATCAAGAGGTTGAAGATCGGATTGAAGGGGTCTCATCATAAGAATAATTAGTGCACATTACGCATCATCGATGAACCTTGGAGACGAAGAATAGACCTTAAATCATTAACTCAATCAACTTAAGTTCAGTCATGGTTTTTTGAACAATCAAAGCAAGGTCTAAAGCAATCGTCAATAGCGGATTGCCAAAACACTAATTTTCAATGTTAATTATTCAATTAAAAGATCCATTCACATAGCGATGATAAATACTCAAAGAATAACACTTTTTAGCCTTGTCGTGGCATCTAATAGCGCTCTAATTACGATACAATCTGCTTGCAATTGCACAGTTCATTGAGACTTGCACGTCCAGTCATTCGCAGACGCTGCGAGGCCCAAAGTGCATAGATCCGATTGATCAACGTTCCAATCAAAGGCCATTGAGTCGGGGCATAGATCCAACCAAGGCCAACGCAGCGATAAGCCTCTCGGAATACAGCTACATCTTGGAGAACCTCTCCGTCAGCTCGAATGGCATGAATGCGTGCCATCGCCTCTCTATAACCAATTCCCTTCCATTGGGCTGGGTCATATGTGTCCTGATCGATGTCGACAAAAGCAAGCCTTCCATGAAGATCTCGGCGTTTCAAAAACTTGACTTCACGAAGGCAAAGCGGACAAGCTCCGTCATACAAAAGAGTGAGACTTGTTTCACTCATCATCAACACTTAGAAATAGAGATCAGTTCTAGCGATTTGAACCAATAGCTGAGGCCATCGTCACCACTTGATGAATAGGTCCTACGTCGTGCACTCGTAAGACAGCTACGCCAGCATCAACGGCCCGAGCGCATACCGCTGCCGTTCCCCAAAGACGAGCACGAGCCCTTGGTTCATCCAAAACAGCACCAATAAAACGTTTGCGCGAGGGTCCCAACAACAGAGGAATCCCTTCATCTACGAGGGTGTTGAGCTGCTGCAGAAGGGTGAGATTTTGGGCTGTTGTTTTGGCAAAGCCAAGGCCTGGATCCCAGAGCAACTGGTCACGATGCACGCCGACTTTTAAAGCTCGATCTGTTGCTGCACGTAATTCCTCCAGAACCCCCTGCACAACACCCTGTTCCCCGTAATCCGTACAGAGATCCATCGTTCGGCTGGTCCCACGACTGTGCATCAGCACAAATGGGCAGCCAGCCTGTGCGATCAACGGCAACATCTCTGAGTCCCGTCGGCCACCGCTGACGTCATTAATCCAATCAGCACCAGCCTCAAGAGCCTTGTTGGCAACTGCAGCCAGAAAGGTATCAACTGAGATCAGAACCTTGGGGTGAGCGGCACGAATGGCTCTGAGCGTTGGCAAAAGGCGCTTAAGCTCCTCATCCTTTCCCACTTCAACGGCATTTGGCCTGGTGCTTTGGGCTCCCAAATCCAAACAATCAGCCCCAGAGGCAATCTGACGCGACGCCTCGGCCAAGGCACGATCGAGTTGGTTGAACTGACCACCATCGCTAAAGGAATCGGGAGTGAGGTTGATCACTCCCATCACTGCCGTACGCGTGCCCCAATCCTTTGGCCAACGCATCAAGAGTCAGCTCTTGATGTAATTCGCGATTCGCCCAAAGCCTTCAGGGTCCAGGGAGGCACCACCAACCAGCACCCCATCAATATCGCTCATTCCCATCAACTGATCGATATTGGCGGGCTTCACCGAGCCCCCGTACTGAATGATCAAATCTGGTGAGCCAACCCAGCTGCGAATCAATCCACAGATTCGATTGGCTTCACTCGCTTCACACGTTTTACCGGTACCAATTGCCCAGATCGGCTCATAGGCCACAACCAGCTGGCTGGGATCAAGACCTTCTAAGCCCTGTTCAACCTGACGACGGATGACCCGCTCAGCCTCACCCCTGCTGCGCTGCTCGTCGCTTTCACCAACGCAAACAATGGGAATCAATCCATTGGTTTGGGCTGATCGAGCCCGGTGATTGATCTGTTCATCACTCTCGCTGAAGTACTTGCGAGGCTCGCTATGGCCAACGATCGCGTACTCAACGTTGTGCTCTTTGAGCATGCTCGGAGAAATCTCAGCGGTGTAAGCGCCCTCTCCCTCCCAGTGCACGTTCTGGCTGGACAGTTCAAGGCGGGTGCCATGGCTCAGCTCAGCAAGCGTGCTGATGGCCGTGAACGGTGGCGCCACCACCAAATGTCGGTCATCGGGCAGTTCTGCAATAAGAGGAAGAAACGTGCCCATCCAGGCCCTGGCTTGCGCACAGGTCATGTGCATTTTCCAGTTGCCAGCAATTACCGGTTTGCGCACGCTTCCGTCCTCTGCATCTCAGCAGCTGACAACTTAAGGCCCAGCCTGAAGAGAATCCGAAACTTCGGCAGAGTCGACACCCATTTGGACGCGATCGCCGGCTTTCAGTTGACGGCCACGCCGTTGCTCCAGGTCGCCATTGACGAACACGTCACCCCCCTGAATCCTCAACTTGGCTTCTCCACCCGTCGCCACCCAGCCCATCCATTTAAGGAATTGATCAAGTCTCATTGCTGCACCAATCAGTCCAATCGCCATTGATAGTCTGACTTGATGCTGAAGCCATCAGAAGCGGGATTCCGCAGGTTGATTCCACTGCTGCGACCTCACAGGCGGCTCCTAACGATCGGCACACTTTGCATGCTGGTTTTTGTCAGTAGCCAGTTGGTGTTGATGCGACTGATGGGCCAACTGTTGCCCGATGTGGGATCAGGCGATCTAAAGCGCATCCTGCCTGTCATAGGCCTGGTTCTGTTGGTGTTCGCGATCCAAAAACTTGCTCAATTTGGCCAAGACTCCCTACTCGCAGGTCCTGCTTTACAAGTCAGCCAGTCGCTGAGACGAGACCTGTTTCAGAGGCTTCAAAAGGTACAGCTCGGCGCCTTGGAAAAGATGTCGTCAGGAGATCTCACCTATCGGCTCACAGAGGATGCTGACCGTGTGAGTGAGGTGATTTATAAAACCCTCCACGACAGCATCCCGAGTGCTCTGCAATTGGTGGCCGTTCTTGGCTACATGCTTTGGCTTGACTGGAAACTAACGCTCGCAATCCTGCTGCTCGCACCCTTCGTTGCCTGGCTGATCAGCCTGTTTGGAGCGAGAGTGATGATCGCCACAGAACGCAGTCAAAAAAAGGTCAGTGAGCTGGCAGGTTTACTGGGAGAGGCCATTGAAGGCCTACCTCTCGTACGCGCCTTTGCCGCAGAACCCTGGTTAGAGAGCCGTTTTGAACAAGAAATCGATCAACACCGGCAAGCTCGTTACAACACCTATCGGCTTGTTGCTCTTCAACATCCCGTGGTCGGGATCATTGAGGTCCTGGGTTTCGCCACAGTCCTGGTCTTGGCAGCGATCAGGATCAGTAGTGGGGATCTAGGTGTCCCTGAGCTGATTACCTACCTCACCGGCTTGGTGCTCCTCATCGATCCGATCGCCCATGTCACCGCGAATTACAACGAATTTCAGCAGGGACAATCCTCGCTTCGCCGTCTCCGTGAAATCGAGAAAGAACCCTCGGAACCGGCAGATCCGGTTCCATCGATTCCCCTAGGCCGCCTGCGCGGAGACTTGAACTTCGATCAAGTCGAGTTTGCTTACACACCAGGACAACCCGTTCTTCAAAACTTCAATCTCTCGATCCAGGCAGGACAAGTTGTGGCCCTTGTGGGACCTTCAGGGGCTGGCAAGACCACGCTTTTTTCTCTGCTCCTGCGGTTTAATCGCGTTAACAAAGGTCAGCTTCTTTTTGATGGCAAAGATCTCAGCCAAGTCAGCGCGCGCGACTTGAGACAGCAAGTGGCTCTGGTGCCGCAACGCAGCAGTGTCTTTTCTGGAACGATCGCAGAGGCGATTCGATTTGGTCGGCAGGCCACGCAAGAACAGCTCCAACAAGCCGCAAAGCTTGCCAACGCCCACGACTTCATCATCCGTCTCCCAGACGGCTACAACACGCGTCTTCAGGAGCGAGGCACCAACGTTTCAGGGGGACAGCTCCAGCGCATCGCCATCGCGAGAGCTGTGCTTGGAAATCCCGCAGTGATGTTGTTGGATGAAGCCACCAGTGCCCTCGATGCAGAAGCGGAGGCCTCCGTTCAACTGGGACTTAAGCAAGCCATGCTGGGCCGAACAGTGATTGTGATTGCCCATCGTTTGGCAACAGTTCAGGAAGCCGATCTCATTGTTGTTCTTGAACATGGTCGTATAAGCCAACAAGGCAGCCACGACGATCTAATGAGTCAGGGCGGTAGATATCGAGAACTCTGCGAAAGACAATTCATCCGCGTCAACGAATGATTGGTTTCAAACAACACACCAGCCAATAAGATCTTTGCGTTTGCTTTCCATTGATGACCAGCTCTTCCGTTTCCCAAGACCAGAATCCAATTCTGACCTTTGAAGGAAAACGCTATGACCTCAATAAGCTCCCAGATGACCTGAAAGAGCTCGTCAGAGGAATGCAGGTCGCCGACGCCCAACTACGCATGCATGAGGACACCCTCAAAGTGCTGGCAGTAGGACGTCAGTCCATGGCCATGCAACTCAACGACCGACTGAAAGAAGTTAGCCCTCTTCCTGAGAACGGTTGAAGTTGTAGTCGCTTGTGAGTTTAAAAATCACTGGCGACAGCAGGAGCAAAGAGACAAGGTTTGGAAGAGCCATCAGGCCATTCAGGGTGTCAGCGACACCCCAAACAACACCACGATCTCCTGCCACTGAGCCGATCACAACAACGGCAACCCAAACAAAGCGGAAGGGCTTAATCGCCCTTTCGCCAAACAAGAATTCAGTGCAGCGCTCTCCGTAGAAACTCCAACCGAGCACGGTGGTGAACGCAAACACAACGAGACCAGCAGTAACGACCCATCCAGCTCCGTTCAAGCCCGTGTTGAACGCCAAGATCGAGAGGTTGGCCCCGGACTCACCCCCGCCATAAACACCGCTGGTAATGATCACCAATGCCGTCAACGTGCAGAGAATCAAGGTATCAATCACGGTGCCCAACATCGCCACGGTGCCTTGACGGACTGGATCATTCGTTTTGGCAGCCGCATGAGCAATCGGTGCACTGCCTAAACCGGCTTCGTTGGAAAAAATACCGCGCTTAAATCCCATCAAGACCACCTGTCCTACCGCTCCACCAACAGCAGCTTCACCACTAAAAGCATTAGAAAAAATGGTTCCAAAGGCAGCAGGGACATCAACGATATTTATTCCTAAAACAAGAATGCAAGCAAGGATATAGAGGATCGTCATGGCTGGAACCAGGGCTGAGGCTGCTTGAGATATCCGGTCAATACCACCAATAATCACAGCAAAAACAAGAACACCAAGAACCAATCCGGTCACCAACCTGGGGATACCAAAAGCTTCCAAGGCACTAGAGACTTCAAAACACTGGACACCATTACCGATCCCAAAGCCAGCCAGCATTCCAAACGTGGCAAACAACACAGCAAGCCATTGCCAGTTCTTACCTAGACCGTTGCGGATGTAATACATCGGACCACCGACGTGATTTCCAAGAGCATCCACTTCCCGATATTTCACAGCCAACACAGCCTCGCCATATTTGGTTGCGATACCAAACACAGCAATCACCCACATCCAAAACACAGCCCCTGGTCCACCCACGGCGATGGCCCCAGCAACACCGGCGATATTGCCCGTGCCGATCGTGGCAGACAGGGATGTCATCAAGGCTGCGAAAGGGGAAATATCTCCTGTTTCAGAAGCCGTAGACCTAGTAGCCAGCACACGAACGCCAAAAATCAAGCGTTGCAATGGCATCAATCGCAAGCCGAACATCAAAAGAATGCCCGTCGCTGCGATCAAGATGACCATTGGCCAACCCCAAACGACCCCATTAATGGGGTCGTTGATCGCCGAAATAAGTGTTTCCATCCATCAACTGATACTCAGCAGATGGTGACACATTTCAGGCGCTTGTCAGGTCAATAAAGCGAAAAGTCTGCTCACTAGCAGGAGAATCTCCGCAAGCATCCGTACGAATTGTGCGCTCGCTCAGCACCCAAGAGCCACCATCAGAGACGGGGACAAAGGTGTCGGTAAAGCGATTCATTCCTCCGCGCACGTCTCCCGTTGCTGGATCTGAGTATTGACTTGTGTAGGAATGACTGAGGTAGCCATCTCCTGTGTCGGTCGTACTTTCGGTGTGAATGGTTACAACCGTTCCATGAATGTGGCGATGAACCATGGTGACAACATCATTTTTAATGCGGTACTTATCACCTTGACCCTTGCCACCAATAATGACTTCAAGGCCCTCGTTCGTGCAATCACCAGCGGTAAATGTATTTTCAGAGTGGGTCTGTTCGAATGTGCGACGCACACGGTGAATGCATACTTCCCACAACTGTGAAGCAAATGCTTTTTCAACTTCAGCATCTGAAACCCCTTCAACCTTGGCCTTTAAATCAGCGCCAACACGGAAAGTGCCTTCAACAGAGCGATCACCTTGTAGCCAGATGCAACGACCTGAATATCCAGCAAATCCTGGATCCCAGGTGTAACGGTTTTGATAAGCGGCACGAAAAGCATCCCGGCAATCGCTACCTGGAGCGATCACTGTCTTGGAGGTCGTGGTCAAGAGATCAACAGCAAGCTTTCAAAACCCTACTGGCCAGCAAGCGATGAATGGACGTCTTGCAAAGCATGGATCACGATTGTTCGAGTTTGCAAGGCCTCAATGGCCTCAACGGCAGCACGCGCACCAGCCAGTGTGGTGAGGGTGGGAACGGAATAGTCGAGAGCGGCCCTTCGTAAATAACGATCATCGTGAGCAGCTTGGCGTCCAATTGGAGTGTTAATCACAAGCTGCACGCCACCTGAGCGAATGAGGTCTTCGATATTGGGCCTTCCCTCATGCACCTTGAGAACAGACTCAACCTCCAACCCTTTCTCACGCAGTGCCATAGCCGTTCCGGAGGTCGCAATCAATTTGAAACCCAATCCGATCAGCTGGCTCGCCACAGGCACGAGTGCCGTCTTATCGCGATCATGCGTGGAAAGAAAAACAGTTCCACTCGTTGGTAGCGCTTCACCTGCCGCTAGTTCTGCCTTGGCAAAAGCCATGCCGAAATCAGATGCAGAACCCATCACTTCACCCGTTGAGCGCATCTCCGGACCCAAAAGAGAATCGGCTCCAGGAAAACGCCGGAAGGGGAGCACTGCTTCTTTAACGGACTGCAAAGGAGGAATCGGCTCGCGCAGCAGACCAACCTGGCGCAACGTTTCACCAGCCATTAGGCGCGTTGCAATACGGGCCAAGGGAACACCAGTTGCTTTTGCCACAAAAGGAACAGTTCGAGACGCACGAGGATTGGCTTCGATGATGAACACCTTTTCTTCCCCATCAACAGCCCGTTGAACCGCGAATTGCAAGTTAATCAATCCTTGCACTTTCAATGTGGTTGCTAACGCCTCACTCCAACGCCGAATAAGAGCTAGAGCATCTTCACTCAGAGAAATGGAAGGCAAACAACAGGCTGAATCTCCAGAGTGAATTCCTGCAGGCTCGATGTGTTCCATCAAGCCACCAATCACAACCGTGCCCTCATGATCACAAAGGGCATCAACATCAACTTCAACAGCATTTTCTAGATACTGATCAATAAGCACTGGATGGTCTGGCTCAACTTGAACAGCTTCTTTCATGTAGCGATTGAGTTCTGCCTCGTCGTACACAACCTCCATGGCGCGTCCACCCAAAACGTAAGAGGGGCGAACAACAACGGGGTAGCCAACGTTGTCAGCAATGGACCGGGCTTCCACTTCACTTCGGGCCAGACCATTGCGAGGTTGACGAATCTCTAACTTGCGAAGAATGGCCTCAAACTGCTCCCGATCTTCTGCAAGATCGATGGACTCTGGTGAGGTTCCCCAAATCTGAGTGCCGGTGGAGAGCCCTTGCGGTGTGGAAAGCCAATTCAAAAGTGGCAATGCAAGCTTGAGAGGTGTCTGCCCACCGAATTGAACAATCACTCCATTCGGACGTTCTGCCTCAATCACATTCAGCACATCCTCAAGTGTGAGGGGCTCAAAATAAAGGCGATCACTGCTGTCGTAATCCGTAGAGACCGTCTCAGGATTGCTGTTCAACATCACCGTCGCGAAGCCCTGATCCTGTGCCGAAAACGAGGCATGGCAACAACAATAATCAAATTCAATACCCTGCCCAATGCGATTAGGACCGCCTCCCAAAATCATCAGTTTGGGTCTCGTTTCAATGGCAACTTCAGTGGATGGAGCCAAGGGCTGAAGTTGTCCATCCTCCGTCAAACGGAGAAGTGGGCGTTCATAAGTTGAGTAGTGATAGGGAGTGGAAGAAGCAAATTCAGCCGCACAGGTATCGACTGTTTTGAACACGGGCATCACACCCAACTGGTTTCTACGCTCTCGCACATTCAGCTCTTTACTATCAACAAACCAAGCAATCTGGCGATCGGAATACCCCAAAGCTTTGAGCTTGAATAGCGTTAACTCATCAAGCTCTTCTAAAGTACGACCATTTAAAAGCTCAGACTCGGCATCAATCAATCCTCTTAATTTTGCAAGGAACCAAGGATCAATATGGCTTAATTCATAAATACGGTCATCAGTCATTCCAGACAGCATGGCGCTGCGAACAGCCAGTATCCGATCAGGAGAAGGTGTCCGTAGTGAGCGTTCAAGTTCAGTTTTGGAGCAGGAGGGCTCCGGACGATCCCCCCCCCAGCCAGACAGGCCTGTTTCCAGCGATCGCAATGCTTTCTGAAACGACTCTTCGAAACAACGACCGATTGCCATCGCTTCACCAACCGACTTCATTGCGGTGGTCAAGACCGCGGGAGATCCACGAAATTTTTCAAACGCAAAACGAGGGACTTTCGTGACCACGTAATCAATGGTGGGCTCAAAACAGGCCGGTGTTTGTCCAGTGATGTCGTTGAGGATCTCATCAAGGGTGTATCCAATCGCCAACCTTGCAGCGATCTTGGCGATTGGAAATCCAGTGGCCTTACTCGCCAATGCAGAGGAGCGACTAACCCTTGGATTCATTTCAATCACCACCACTTCGCCGTCAGCTGGATTGATGGCGAACTGGATATTGCTTCCACCCGTAGCCACACCGATCTCACGAATGATCGCGATCGACTGATCTCGAAGCCTTTGGTATTCGCGATCTGTGAGCGTTTGGGCCGGTGCAACGGTGATCGAGTCACCGGTATGGACCCCCATGGGATCCAAATTCTCAATGCTGCAAACAATCACGACATTGTCTGCCAAGTCACGCATCACCTCAAGCTCAAACTCCTTCCAACCGAGCAGAGATTTCTCGATCAGGATCTGAGAGACAGGACTGGCATCAAGACCCGTCTTGCAAATGGCGCTGAACTCCTCTGGGTTGTAAGCGATCCCTCCACCACTTCCGCCAAGCGTGAAGGCAGGTCGAATGATGCGTGGATAACTGCTGATCGAGGCACCAACCGATTCAGCTTCCTCCAAATTGGACGCAATTCCTGACGGGCATACGTGAACGCCAATGCGCTCCATCGCCTGCTTGAACAGTTTCCGGTCTTCCGCTTTTTGAATCGCTTTGAGATCAGCTCCGATCAGCTCGACACCAAAACGATCCAGCGTTCCATTTTCGGCAAGAGCAACCGCAAGATTCAGAGCGGTCTGCCCGCCCATGGTTGGGAGCAAAGCATCGGGCCGCTCGAGTTCAATGACTCGAGTGACAACGTCGGGGGTGAGCGGCTCGACGTAAGTACGATCCGCCATTTCCGGATCCGTCATGATCGAGGCCGGATTTGAGTTGATCAGAATCACCTCATAGCCCTCTGCCCTCAGGGCTTTACAAGCTTGAGTTCCTGAATAGTCGAACTCGCAGGCCTGACCGATCACAATCGGACCGGAACCCAACAGGAGGATGCGACGAAGATCGTTCCGCCTGGGCATGGGCCTTCAATACAGCCAAACCAGCCAATACTCCCATGTGGAGCCCTTGAAAGATTTCATCAGCAACCTTTCGGGTCGGTTGGTCGCTAGCGTTAGGTGAAAGGAGTGCTTAATCCACCATGAGTGAGCTCCAGCGACTGAAAGGGTTGCTGCCACCTGAGATGCAGAGCTGGGTGTTCGTAGAAGCTGCTGCTGCTGTGGAACCTGCTTTGATCACTCTTGAAGAGATCGGCAGAGATGAGGTTGAGATTCAGGTGGATCTTGATCTGTGGGACAGCTTTGCTCTAGATCACAGAAACCTGCTGTTTTGGCACGAGGTTGGTCGTATCCAAAACGACACCATTCCTAGAGATGGTTGGGAAATGGCTGCTCTAGCCATCGGCTTAGGTGGTGCCATTGGTGAGCTTTGGGTCCAAGACGGTCTGCTGCTGTTTATGGCCCTGGGCTTGTCTGGATTTGCTGGCTATCGCTTGTATCTCAAAAACAACGCAGAAAAGCGTCTTCGTGATGCGATTTCAGCTGACGAGCGGGCCATTGATCTCGCTTGCCGCTTTGGCTACAGCGTTCCGAACTCTTACAAAAGCTTGGGTGGAGCCCTGAAAGAGTTGGTGGAACAAACACGCAAAAAGAAAAAGAGGAGCTTCTACGAAGATCGGCTCGAGGCACTACGCAAAAGTGCAGGCAAAGCGAGGGCAGAGATGGCTCAGCAACAGGGCTCCAATCAATCCGTTACCAGCGAGAACGTTTATGGATAGTGAACAGCTGGCTGAGCTGGCAGCGGAAGCTTGCGACGATCGCAAAGGTGTAGATATCCAGCTGATTCGGGTTGACGAGGTTTCAAGCCTTGCCGATTGGTTAGTGATTGCAGGCGGTCAGAGCGACGTTCAGGTCAAGGCAATGGCCCGATCGGTTGAAGATCGTCTGGAAGAAGATGCCAAACGACTCCCCTTGCGCAAAGAAGGGATGAACGAGGGCCGTTGGGCCCTGCTCGATTACGGCGAATTGATCGTGCATATCCTTCAATCTCAAGAACGCAGCTATTACGACCTGGAAGCGTTTTGGAGTCACGGTGAACGCCGTTCTCATCAAGCTTCCGAACCATCCGTAGGCCACTAAGACCTGTTCGTATGGCTGCGACTATCTCCTGTCCTGTTCCTCCCGACCAACGTCCTCAGGAAGAGTTCACCCAGCTAAGTCAATCGTGGTTTTTTGCCTGGCCTCGTCATCGACAAATTGATTTAGACAAGGCTTTGCTCTTGAGTTGGCTGCTGATCGTTCCTCTCACTGTGCTGATTGCAAGCGGTAGTTGGAGCTTGAGACACGATCCAATCCGTCTCGTCCTCGCAGGGGCTGTTTCTGGGCTGATTTTGCCAATGTTGTTATTGATACGCCAATGGTTGGGTTGGACCTACGTCCACAAGCGTCTTCTTTCTGAGCGGGTGGAATACGAAGAATCCGGTTGGTATGACGGGCAAGTCTGGGAAAAACCTTTGTCCTGGCGCGAGCGCGATCTGCTGCTTGCACAACATGAAGTACGCCCAATCCTGGGACGGCTCGGCAGAGCCATGGCCACAACAACGGGGCTCATTCTTGGTGGAGCCAGTCTCTGTCAGGCTCTCTAATTTCGCTGACATTATTTCACTAGTACTCCCTCTATGACACTTCCTCCTGGCTACGGCAGATCGTCCAGAAATGCAGGCTCTCCTGCTTTTGAGGTTGTGCTGAAACGAGGTTCATCGGTGGAATCCATCCATCGGGTGCATGCCGTTGTTTGTGATTCAAAGGGAAGAATCCTGATGAAGGCTGGACGGCCTGATCATGAATCTTTTGTTAGATCAGCACTAAAGCCTTTTCAAGCCTTGCCTGCCCTCAGCAGCGGCGCCTCTGGAAGCTATGACTTTGGCGATCGCGGTTTGGCCATTAGTTGTGCCTCCCATGCCGGAACGGCTGAGCATGCCAGGGAAGCCTTCCGACTGCTTTGGAACGCCCAACTAGAAACGGACGCTCTCCAGTGCCCAATTCCAGCATGGGGTCACAGTCCCCTGGAGCACAATTGCTCCGGCAAACACGCTGCATTTCTTGCCACATCACGAAAAATGGGGTGGCCCTTGGAGAGCTATCTCCAAGGTGATCATCCACTGCAGCAAGAGATCAATCGACGTGTCGGAGAATTTCTCGGGCTCCCCGCAGAGGAATTAGTCGCAGAGCGCGATGACTGCGGTGCACCCACCCTGCTGTTGCAACTTTCCCAAATGGCCTTGCTCTATGCACATCTCGGCTCTTCAACCCATGCTGAGCTGGAGCAAATCAGCAGAGCCATGCTCGCCCACCCCAAGCTTGTTGCTGGAGAAGGCCGTTTCGATACCGAGCTCATGTCCCGCTCTCATAAACAGGTGATTAGCAAAGGTGGCGCCGAGGGCATTCAGTGCCTCAGCAGAACGGGAGATGGCTTAGGTGTGGCGATCAAGGTGGAAGATGGCTCTCGCCGTGCCAAACAGGCTGTAGCACTCCATCTACTGCGGCAACTTGATTGGATCACGCAAGGGAGCCTGGACGAACTGGAAGACAAGATGTTGATCATTGGTCCAGGCGTCCGACTTGAAGTGAAGGGAGAACTACGCGCGTGAACGCTCACAATCCCCTGGCTTGCGAACCCCCAAGTTGTATAGTTTTTAAGTCAACGCGGGGTAGAGCAGTCTGGTAGCTCGTCGGGCTCATAACCCGAAGGTCGGGAGTTCAAATCTCCCCCCCGCCACCAAATCAAAACCCCCTCTTAATGAGGGGTTTTTTATTGGCTGAAATTTCAATTTTTTTGAAAGTCGAAGAATCGCAGACTTCTTAGCGGTCCAGGCCCAGCAGCGGTTCCCAACTCTTCAAAAAAGAATCAAAAGCAAATTACTTTCTGAAAAAACACAACTCCAAAGCAAAATAACCTTGAAATATTAACAACACAAGTGCTTCACGCGCTGATCACAAGGGCATGAAACAGGCTAGCTAGCAGAACACAAATACTCTTCAAGCTAGGACTAGACACAACAATTTTATCTCCAAACCACCAGGACTATCAACAGTGAAGACTGAAAGAGTTTTGAATAATTGGATCAAGATATGCGCAACATGATCAACCGATTGCAAGCCTCCAACCTGATCAAACTTATAAATAGTCAAGTCGGTTAAGGTTGTCAAGCCGAGGCTTTTCAATCAGCTGCTAGAAGCCTCTGGCCAAAGACATCCACTCAGATCAAAAGATCAGTGGGCGAAGAGGGACACTAAGTACAGGTCATCGCTTGAGCTGTGCCGCTGAAACCCTTCGAAGCCATCGTGATCGGTTCAGGTGCAACCGGTGGTGTAGCAGCCCAAACGCTTGCTGAAGCAGGGGTACGTGTCTTGGTGGTGGAAGCAGGGCCCGATCTCAGCGCGCAAGCAGCACTGGGGAGCGAACCAACCAACAGCATGCGACGCATCCGTGGCCTTCTCAGCGGTCAGCACCGACAACAGGCACAGCATCCCGGCTATTGGAAACACAATCCACTTCTCTATGCCGATGAGCGGCGCTATCCCTACTCCACTCCAAAAGATCAACCTTTTTTATGGACACAAGGGCGCCAGGTTGGAGGTAGGAGTTTGACCTGGGGTGGAATCACCTTGCGACTCTCTGATCTGGAATTCAAGGCTGCAGAGCGTGATGGCCAAGGACAATCCTGGCCTATTTGCCATCAAGATCTTGACCCGCATTATTCCGCACTGGAACGGCAATTTGCCGTTCATGGCAACAGAGATGGACTCGCTCAACTCCCAGATGGTTGCACCACCACGCCGCTAAGTTTCACCCCAGAGGAACAACAACTTGCTGCTGACCTCCAGGGCTCGGCAGACATCGAGATGATTCACTCGCGCGGTTTTTCAGTGCATCAACCGTCCGCAGAGTGTCCATGGCCGCCATCGAGCAGTCCTGGCAGCAGTCTCCAAACAGCACTCTCCACTGGGCGCGTGGAGGTGCTCTCAGGGCACCTAGCAGAACGCCTGATGATGAACCGTGATCAAAGTCGCGCACGAGGAGTCGTTGTCATTGATCAAGGCAGCGGGACGAGAATCGAGCTGGAGGCACCTTTGGTGGTTCTCTGCGCTTCCACCATCGCCTCCCTGCGATTTCTACTGCTCTCAGAACACTCAGCAACAGAAGGAGGCTTTCAAGATCCCTCAGCAAGCCTCGGGCGTCACTTGATGGATCACGTTTCAACCTGCCGCTTCTTTCAAGTGCCAAGCAGGAGTGGCCGTCAATCCCTCCAAGACCTTGATCCCACCAGCCAGTTGTCAGGGGCCGGAAGTTTTTTCCTTCCCTTTGGAAGTCTTCCACCACAACGCCCTGAGGCTCTTCCGTTTTCAAGGGGATATGGACTTTGGGGCGCGATCAATCGCTTTGATCCACCCTGGTGGTTAAAAAGAAATTCCGACTGCCGTTTGGGTTTTCTGATTGGTCACGGGGAAGTTCTTCCCTCCGCTCAGAACAGGGTCACCTTGTCGGAAACAGTAGATAGCTGGGGAGTTCCCATCCCCCATATCAGCTGCCGGTGGGGAGAGAACGAGACAGCGATGGTGGATCACATGCACTCGATGATGGCTGAGACCATTGGTCTGGGGGGCGGGGAGATTCAACCTCTCACCGATCTAATCAAGATGCCGCTGATCGAACCCATTATTGGAAAAATGGAGGCGATGAAAGCAGGTGCGCCTCCGCCTGGCTACTACGTGCATGAGCTGGGTGGAGCTCCTATGGGCAGCGATGAGAACCACAGTGTTGTGGATGCCTGGAATCGCCTCTGGCGCTGTCCGAACGTGTTGGTCGTTGATGGCTCGTGTTGGACCACATCAGCGTGGCAAAGCCCAACCTTGACGATGATGGCAATTACGAGGAGAGCTTGCCTGAAGGCGCTCCGACCTGAGAGCGAATAAAAAGATCGTCGAGATAACGCTCAGTGACGGCTCGATCTGTACAACCGTTTTGAACTAAAAATTGAGCAATTGCAGAACTAAGAAGTTGATATTGGTCCCAAGATGGATTTAATCCAATGAAATCTTTCATTCCGCGATATAGGACTTCAGGGATTTCCGCTTCCATGCTCACTAAGGAAATTCCAACATCACTGATTGATTCAGAGACAGAACTATCACAATGTTCAAAGTGAAATCGATTCATGGAGTGGGGGAAAACCTCAGATGGGCATGACACCTAGAAAGACACATGGAGGGGGTCGCCGTCAAAGCCGAAGCAATCAGGTGGACCAGAGAGAAGCTCTGATGAGAATCATTCCAGCCCAATGGGTTTTGAGGATCGTGGAGCAGTTTTTTCAAACCGAGTACTGCTTGCAGGATGGTGTCAAGTTCAATTGAAGCCAAATTCGAAAAACCACAGACTCTGAGCAACGAGCCACGATCACGTCCAAAAGCCGGTGGAAAACTCCGCTAATTCTGTGGAAAAAGAGCGAACAATAAGCTTGATCGTTGATTGATAAGCCTCACTGATGACTTCAAGTCTCTTTGGACTTGCCTGAGACGAATTCATGAAGAAACTGAGTGGCAGAAAGAGTTCTTCAGGGTTCAGGAGCATCCGTCTTCGAATCCGCACTGCGACCACGAAGGGTGCTTGGACCTAAAGGATGTTCTGCATGTGGGTAAGGATGATGGCCGTGGTCGTGGGGATGCTCGTGAGCATGGTCTCCATGCGTATGAGGCTCATGCCCACCCCCCAGTGGAATTGGCACACCATCGGGCTGACAGGCCCCGGTGCATTCGAGCTCACACAGATCGCAGCCATCGGTCAATCCCTCCACGTGGTGATGGTGACTGGCCTGGGCTAGGCCTACCTCGGTTTCAAAACCCAAAACCTGGGCTCTGTATTTACAGAGCGAACAATTCATCGCTGTCTCACCACCGAGAACTTCATCCACCCGCTCAATAAACGTGTCTTGCACCCTTGCGTGGTCTCCGAGATAGGAGGCATGCAGAAATTCCACCTCGGGATGATCGTTAGCGACGCGTTCACTGTGCTGGCGGATCCTGGTCACCAAAACCCCAGAAAACAGAAAATAAGGAAATACGATGATGCGCTTAAAACCAAGGCGCACCACATGCCGCAGCCCTGGCTCCACCAGCGGGAACGTCACACCGGAATACACGGTTTCGCCCCAGCCGAAGCCAAAACCTTCCACCAACATTCGCGCAACCTTCGCAACGTTGGAATTGGCATCGGGATCCGATGACCCCCGTCCAACAACCACCAACATGGTTTCAGATAGAGGAACATCTGAATTGGCATCCAACGCTTCTTGAATCCGAGCGCCTGCCGCTGCAATCATCAAGCGATCAACACCGAGTTCTCGGCCGTAATCAATCTCTAAGCCCGTTTCAGCGCTGTAGGTATTCAGCACCGAAGGGATATCGTTTTTGGCGTGGCCTGCCGCAAACAACATGGCCGGAATCGCCAGCACCCGCTCCACTCCTTGCTCTCTTAAGCGATCTAAACCATCCCTAAGGATTGGATTAGCAAATTCCAAAAACCCGTGTTCAACAGGAATCGGATGCATGCGCCGGCGCAGACCGATCGCGAGACGTTCGAATTCCTCAACCGCTAAGCGATTCCTGCTGCCATGGCCGCAAATCAAGACGCCATAGGGCGATGGCTGCGGCGCACTCGGATCTGAACTCACTCGGTTCGTTCCACTCCCACGACACTATCCTCGGCCTTGTTGAATCGCGCCGGATGGTCTTGCCTCGACCACCAGCTTGCTTGGGAGCCACAACATGACAAAGCTCGCTGCGCTTTGGAATCCAATGGCCGACGATTCACAGCCAAAGGGTTGGATCTCCACTGATGCCATCCATCTTTCCAATCTGATACGCCAAGGGATCCAGCCAACACCCTTGTTGGTTTGCGCAGGGGGCACCAGCAGTCGCTGTGCTGCAGATGGACTTTGGACACTCGACTTAAGAGCGCGCCATCGCCAGCTGATCATCAGCGAAGAAGGAGATGAGGTGGAGATTGGGGCCGGGCTCACCATGGCCGAGGTATTAAGTGGTCTACAAATTCATGGACGCTCGATCCCTGTTGGCCTTTCCACCGTTCCGGGCTGTGGCTTTGTTCTCACGGGTGGAATTGGACCTTTAAGCCGATCACAGGGCCTAGCCATGGATCACATTGTGGGTCTGCGAGGTGTCTGGGGAAATGGCAACATCTTTGACCTTTCAGCGCCGACCAACCCTGCAAGCCCTGGAACAGCTAGTAAGAACGAAACACATCAGCAGTGGAAAGGACTGCTCGGGGCCGCTCCCTTCCTGGCTGTTGTCACTGCGATCCGACTGCGGACTCAGAAACTCACACCCTTAGTGATTTGGCGGAGTGTATGCAGCGTTCAGCAACTTGAAATCGCCATTGAGGTGGCGGAACAGTGGGAGCACAGCGCCAGCCTGCAGTGGGCCTGGAACGAAAACATTGAACTGTTCATCGCTTGTAGCGCTAATGACCCTGCAGCGATCAAAGCGGTGGAGACACTAAAAACACTTCTTGGCCACTGCTCTGAATCCAGCATGACCATCGTGCCTGGCCAACATGCTCAGCCTCTATTTGGAGCTTTGGCGACATCCACCGCTGCCCAGGGGCGCATCTACAGCGAAGTCAGTAGCAGGCTCGGTCCAGCCTGGGGCCAACGCGTGCCCTCACTCCTCAGAGACCTAAATCAACTCATACGCGGGCGTCCTCACCCCAGATGCCAAATCAGTGCCCAACAACTTGGAGGGATGAGTTCTCAGATTCCAGTTTCACGCACATCTTTTATTCATCGCGATGCAATTTGGAAACCATGGGTCACCGCAGCCTGGAGCGCAGGTGATCCAAAGGGGAGAGAACAAGCACTGGATTGGCTATTTCATGCCAACACCATCCTCACTGAATCCTGCCCTGGAGTGCACCTCACACAGATCCATCCACACCTGTCCTGCCATAAGGCAGAACTCAATGACGCCTTTCAAGACTGGCTCCCAGGCCTTAAACATTTGAAGTCAAATCATGATCCCTATGGGTTGCTGCCACCGCTCTGAGATACGGTCACTCAAGAGGGATTGAAGCAACACCTTCACCAGTGGACACCTTGTGATTCCAACGGGTATTGGGATGGGTAAGCCTGAATTCCAGCTTCGCCATAGGGACGTTTTGACACGTCCTGAACCTCTCATCAGCTGTACCTCATGCGTCAACAAAATCCCACTCGCAACAGCTCTAAATCTTAAACAATCATCTCAAGATAGATCACTTTTAATCGATGATTGCGTGGTTAACACATAAGCGCACTATCTCTTTTAAGCTCCCTTCTCGGCATGAGATTAGGAGAATTGATAAAATCATGAAGTTTCGCTTAAGACAAGACTGAGGACATAGCTAAAACGTCCGAGCACTCCAGAACTATCAGCGACTCCAAGGCCTCCACGATGCAGATAAGACCCAAAGATTCATACACATCTGGGGGATGCGATAATGGCTATTGGGAAACTAGATTCGGGCTCAACAGACAAAGCCAAGCCCTAACATCATTAAAATAAGTGTATAGCTTTAAGGCGCTTGGCCAAATACGTGCAGAATTGATGCAGCAAAAAGAAATACAAATAGTGATTACACTGAGACACATCACATTATTGTTGATTTCGACCAAAGCTACGTTCAAAGCATCAGCAAGCATTCTACTTCTAGTTATTACTGCATCATTTTCTTTATTGCTGTTTAGCCACGAAGCTTCGAGTGACACGATTCGCAACCCTTACCGTCAAATCAAACGGCAACAACAGCTTGAGCAGGAGACGAAAAATAAAGAGTTAACGTGGAAAAACGAATTACTCCAGGAACTTGAGGCAGAAATAAATACTGAAAATGCTATACAAGAATATTACAACAGGCTCAATTAATTTCACTCATGAGAATTCAAACTTCTTTGCCATATGCTCTCCTCGCATTTGAAGAAGTTTTACAGCTAAAAGCCACCCTAGAGACGTAATCAATCAACAACTAAAATCATGCAATGAAAGAAAATTTAGGGTCTTTTGTGGTTGCTTAAACAAACAAAAGCCCGCTACTGAGCAATTGAGGTTGCACCAGACAGCGACAGATTCACTGGTGCTGCTGCTGAAGACAGTAATGACTCACCACAGCGAGGCAGTGGGCGACATCTTCCTCCGGGCTCATATCTCCCTTATGCGTCGTTGGTTTGCCAGCTGATGATCTGAAAATCACACACCGGCTCAGCATTCCGATAGTCAACCGTTGGCAGCCGGTAGAACTCTCCCCTGTAACCGACTCCCCGCTCTTTGCTTTGATCGTTGTTGTAGGCACCAAGCAGCTCTGAATCCATCTTTCCGCCGTCGTAAGGGTCAATTTCATCTGACCGGTGCATCGCTTCTTGGATGGCATCCATAGCCTCTTTCACCCTGTAGGTGTCCGAATCACTCTTGACCCATGCAGGGGGGGCATACGCAGTTGCCATGCCTCAATGATTGGCTGGAGTTATCTCTGGCCATGGGGGGAGTGCGGATCAGGGAGCTGGATTCAACAGATTCATCAGATATGGCTTGAGCTGAAAGCTCGGCTCACCAGAATAGAAATAGGAGATGTTGTTGATACGCCAGTTTCCCCTGCTGCCCTTGTTCATCTCATAAAGCAATCGGTTTGGGATCCCGCTGGATATACCTCTACGACCGGACTCCACACTTACTTCAGCCTGGATGCTAAATGTAGATGCCTTTTGTGCGCTGCAGCCGGTTACTTTTGCTCCAATTGTTTCGGCCTGGGTATTGCTGAACACATCGAAATCTATAAAGCGTCCATCAGGGATCGGCTGGAGTTTTCTAGCTCGCAGTAGGAGCTCAAAAAGCGATGGTGTGAAGCGTTGGCGCTGACTAGAGAGAGCCTTAATTCTGTCAACGCGTCCCCACTGAGACTGAACATGCCAGCGGTAAAGGCCATCGAGTTGATTGACCACGCCTGCAGGGCAGGGACCAGCGGTTGCTGGTGTAGACATTGCAATCAAGCTGGCTACCGGCACGGGGAGCATGGGGTCGGATCGACTTTGATCAATTTGGCTGAACCCCTTACCAAGCTGAGCGGATCACACATGACAATGATCCTTTCGGTTACCACCTCATAGGGCTGTTTGAGTTCTTAGGCGGCTATTGGCATCCAATCCTTGGCCAAAGCAGCTTGCAATGAATCGCTGCGTTGAAGCGAAAGCAGAACACGATCAAGGCAGAGCCGCGGTAACGTTCGGCGCCTGCCTGTATGTCCTTAGAAAAGATTTGCTGCTCTTATCCCATGTCACGGACGATGAGCCCTTGTCCATTCTCTTGTCCACGACAGCAGAAAGGACAACACCCCAAGCAAGTCTGAGACAAGGATATTCAGCGTTAAGGCGACCCCTAAAAAGAAAGTGGCACTGACGCCCATGGCTTCCTCTCCCGCAATGGGACTTCAGAACTGGTTCAGCAATCCGAGACGCGATGTCCTCTCTGGGCTAGTCGTGGCTTTCGCCATGATTCCAGAAGCGATCGCGTTCTCTGGGATTGCAGGCGTGGATCCAAGAGTTGGATTGTTTGGAGCCTTTTGTCTCTCCATAACGATTGCCTTCGTCGGTGGACGAACGGCGATGATCACCTCTGCTACGGGATCAACGGCCCTGTTGATGACCGGATTGGTGGCGACAGGAAATGCGAGAGGGGAGGGACTGGGGCTGGCCTACTTGATGGCAGCAGGAATTCTCACCGGCGTCTTTCAGATTCTCTGGGGTTACTTGCGCCTGGCTTATCAGATGAGGTTCGTGCCTCTAGGTGTCTTAAGCGGATTTGTAAATGCTCTTGCTTTATTAATCTTTCAGGCTCAACTTCCGCAATTGGGAATCAATCTTCATTTTGGGGAAGCGGGACATGACCATGTGATACAGGCTCTGACTGGAGGCCAAATGGCAGTTATTTGGCCGCTCGTTTTGCTTGGGCTTGTCATTATTTATGGTCTGCCACGCATCACACGCGCCCTTCCTTCCCAGCTGATAGCCATCATCGTAATTACAGCCATCAGCATGGGGCTAAGCTCAGTATTTCCGGATTTAAATATTCCCAAGGTAGAAGATCTTGGCAAACTCCCCAATGGTCTCCCTATGTTCAATCTTCCTTTTGGAGATGTGAGCAACCAAAGAGTTCCTTTTAATCTACAGACGTTTGGGATTGTCTTGCCGACAGCTTTATCGATCTCATTGGTTGGCTTGATGGAAACATTCCTCACTCAAGACATTCTTGACGAAAGAACTGATTCCAATTCAAACAAGAATACTGAAGCGAAAGGCCAAGGAATAGCAAACATCGTTTCCTCCTTATTTGGAGGAATGGCTGGCTGTGCGTTGGTGGGGCAATCCGTCATGAACATCGATAACGGTGGACGAACACGCCTCTCCACACTGTCTTCAGGAATCAGCCTTTTGGCGATGATTTTACTTGCCAGTGCTTGGCTCAAGCAGATCCCAATGGCAGCTCTAGTTGCAGTCATGATTGGAATCGCGGTCAGTACAGCTGATGTTGCTGGCTTGAGAAACATTCGAAATATCCCGAAAAGTGACACTGCCGTGATGGTGATGACTTTTGCAGTCACCATGCTCACCACTCCCCACAACCTTGCTCTTGGAGTGCTAGCCGGAGTGGCTCTTGCAGGTGTTTTATTCAGCCGCAAAGTCGCAAAAGTCATTCGCGTCGAAGCAATTAAAATCAGTGAAGATGAGAGCCGCTATGTGGTTAGCGGCCAATTGTTCTTTGTGAGCAAGATTTATTTCCTACAGGGATTTGACATTCACGATCATCCAGCCAGAATCACCATTGATATGAGTCAGGCACACATTTGGGACCAGAGTGGTGTTGGGGCTCTCAACCAACTCATACGAAAACTCAGACTTGGTGGCTCCGTCGTAAACGTTGAAGGTTTAAACAAAGAAAGCCTGAACCTTTTTGAAAGAATCGGGAGCCAACCTGAGGGCGGTCATGGTTAACCCTGAATCTGCCTGATGACTACTCCTTGCTGTAGAGGAGTGCCAAACAAGCCGTCATGTCATTCCGCATGCCATCGAGACGATTGCTGATCTCAACGTCATTCGGATTTAACTCGACATAACGAACAGTTACGTCGTTTCCGATGCTCATAATGAGACAGAGTGTCTGCAGATCATTCGTTTCAACAGCCCTGATTCGAGCCCCTTCAAGCATTACTTTAAGAAGAGACATTTTATTATAATAAGCCTGTTGATCAGTTTCTTTCCACGCCAGTGCTGGAGGAACGATTCCAAATAAAATTAGAGCTGAAACCAGGGCAGATCCCAACAGCGTTCGCGTCATCGAGCTATTCACGAACATTCGCGAACGCTAAACCAGTTCTCTGTGTTGACAAGAACGATCAGCCCTGATGAACGAGCTCTGACACACTTGTTCCCTACCAGAAACAATCAGATGAGAGTCCGTCTTCTTGCACTGCCACTGGTTTCTTTCTTATTCATTTTGAATGGATGTGCCACGCTTGGGGAGGGCGGCGCCTCAAGACTCGATCTCATAAAAAGGAGAACCGAGCTTCGCTGCGGAGTCAGCGGCAAGATTCCAGGCTTTAGTTTTCTGCAAAGGGATGGATCCTTTGCTGGACTTGATGTGGACATCTGTCGAGCCTTTGCAGCAGCGTTTACTGGCAGCCCAGATCAGGTGCAATACAGGTCACTAACCGCTCCAGAACGATTCACTGCACTGCGTACCGGAGAAATTGATCTCCTATCCCGCAATACCACCTTCAACCTCAGCAGAGATGCTGCGGGAGGTAATGGCGTCAGCTTTGCTCCTGTTGTTTTTAATGACGGGCAAGGGCTCCTGGTTAAGCGCAGCAGTGGGATCTCCAATCTCAACAACCTCAAAGGCAAAACCATCTGCGTGGGCTCAGGAACCACGACCGAGCAAAACCTCAACGATGCCTTTCAGGCCAAAGGCATCGATTACAAACCCATTAAGTATCAGGATCTCAATCAAGTCATCGCGGGCTACCTCCAAGGTCGCTGCAGCGCCATGACATCCGATCGCTCGCAGCTCGCCGCGGCCAGATCCGGTTTTAACAAACCAGAGCAACATGTGATTCTCCCTGAAGTCTTGAGCAAAGAACCCCTTGCTCCACTAGCTGCAGGAGGTGATCAGCGCCTGGCGGATGCGATGCGCTGGGTGATCTATGCATTGATCGCTGCAGAAGAATTAGGCATTACACAAGCGAACATCGAAAATAAGCTTGAAGAAGCCCAACGTCGTCCTGAACTCACACAACTAAGGCGTTTTCTTGGCGTAGAAGGCGATCTAGGCCAAAAACTAGGTTTAAACAACGATTTCATTGTCAAAGTGATCAAGGCAGTAGGTCATTACGGTGAGATTTATGATCGGCATCTCGGATCTAAGAGTGCCGTTCCGATACCAAGAGGCCTCAATCATCTCCACAGGAATGGAGGCGTACTGACCTCACCCCCATTCCAATGAATCGTTCAAAACGCTGGTGGTGGCAGGTCATCATTGTGGTTGGGCTCCTCACGGTGATGGGGATTCTGATCAATAATCTCGCCGTTAATCTGATTCGAACAGGCCTAGGCCTCAGTTTTGATTGGCTTTGGAGACCGGCAGGTTTCGCGCTCAGTGAGCACCCCCTTCCTTATCAATCTTCAGACAGCACAGCCTGGGCCCTGCTGATGGGATGGCTGAACAGCCTGCGCGTGATCGTTGCAGGGATTGTGCTGGCAACTCTGCTGGGCGTGACCACCGGTGCTGCTCGCCGGAGCCTGAATCCCTTATTGCGGCAGTTAGCAGCTTTGTACGTGGGATTCATTCGTCAGATCCCTCTTCTATTGCAGCTTCTGTTTTGGTATTTCGTTGCCTTCCTGGGACTTCCTTCAGAGCCATTTTCACCACTGGGAGCTTTGATCCACCTCTCCAATCAAGGCATCAGCTTGCTGGGAGTCACGCTCAGTGTGGAGTTTGCAGCTGTCCTCCTCGGGCTCAGCGTTTTTACAGGAGCCTCCATTGCAGAAGTGGTTCGCGGTGGCCTCGATTCAGTCCCCCGCGGCCAGTGGGAAGCCTTCCGAAGTCTTGGCATGACAGAAGGCCTCGGCCTACGCCGAATCGTCCTGCCCCAGGCTCTTCCTGCAATCTTGCCAGCACTCAGTAGTCAATATTTGAACCTGGCAAAAAACAGCACCCTGGCCATTGCCGTTGGCTACGCCGATCTCTACTCGGTGAGTGACACAACCATCACCCAAACGGGACGAGCGATGGAAGGATTTTTGCTGCTTTTGCTGAGTTTTCTACTCTTGAACTTGCTCATTAATGGTGGGATGCAGCTGTTGAACCGAGCTGTTTTAAGAAGCCAGCACCATCATTAAACTGAAGACGTCACAGTTCGTTTTCATGAATACTCGTCGTATCGCCGCGGTCTTTTTAATTGTGGCGTCTATTGCAGCGATTTTGCTGCCCTTTGCATCAGCAACCCTTCTCACCATTGGCTTAGGCGGGATTGTGTTCGTTGCAGGGCTCAATCAACTGCTTCGGATTGGAGATATTCCAAACAATCAAGGCAAACTCTTTAAGGGCTTGTCAGGGCTGCTTTATATCGGTGGTGCGGTCTTCATTCTGATCGACCCGATCGACAGCGAAATCAGCCTCACGCTGTTTGCCGGTGTGCTCTTGCTCGTTGAAGGGTTAATGGAATTAGCAACAGGAGCTAGTTCCAATGCATCAGCGCGTGGTCTTGTCGTGGTGGACGGAATCGTGACTGCCGTCCTCGGATTGCTGTTAGTGATCGAATGGCCCTCTGACAGCCTTTGGGCTTTAGGGACCATCTTTGGCGTGTCTCTTTTCCTCTCCGCCTTGAACTTGCTCAAGCCCACGGATGCTCCCCCTGCCGCCAGCTAATGGCGAGCCAATTCAAACCTCGGCAACAGCACTACCGGCGTTGGCAGCACAAACCAATTGAGGCTGCCTTCAGTGTTTTCATCCTCGGCTTGATTCTTTGGGCTGTCTGGTCAACAGGATCCTGGCTGATCACCGGAGCTGATTGGCGAGTCGTCACCCACAACCTCCCGCTTTATGCCTTTGGCAGCTATCCCGCTGATCAACGCTGGAGGCCTTTGGTTTGGATGGCCGCTCTCCTGGTGCTAACGATCACCACCTTGGCCAGTGATCACTTGCCACAACCACTGAAACGCCTCCAACCTTTGCTTCCCTGGGCATGGATCTTGATGGTGCCCGCAGGAGTGGTTCTGCTTGCTGGATCCGCCAACCTCCAAGCCGTGCCGACTCGCGCCTGGGGGGGCCTGACCCTCACCTTGCTGCTGACCACAGCGAGTGGATTCTTAGCCCTGCCCATGGGGATAGGCCTTGCGATCGGCAGAACATCCAATTTGGGTTTGGTCGCGATGCTTTGCCGCGTTTACATCGACCTCATGCGTGCAGTCCCCCTCATTGCGGTGCTGTTCTTCGGGCAATTGCTCCTACCGCTCTTCCTCCCGGTAGAGATGGAAATCAACAGAGTGTTCAGAGCTGTGATGGCTTTTGCTCTATTTGCAGCGGCATACGTAGCAGAGGATGTGCGCGGAGGACTGCAATCCATCCCACCCACACAAGCGGAAGCGGCCGCGGCCCTCGGACTGAATGCGTCTCTCACCATGAGACTGATCATTCTTCCCCAGGCAATGAGAATTGCTGTTCCAGCACTAACCAACCAAGCGATCGGATTGCTGCAAAACACCAGCTTGATGGCCATTCTCGGCTTGATAGAACTGCTGGGAATTAGCAGAAGCTTGCTCGCAAATCCTGAATACATCGGCCGTCATCTTGAGGTTTATGTCTGGCTCGCCGGTGTGTATTGGTTGCTCTGTTCAGGGATGGCCCTTTTAGCAAAGCGCATTGAACGTCAAGGCCACTTATCCACTAGCTCCTAAGACCGCTCGTACCTCCACAACATCTATGTCCATCGCCATTCACGCGCAATCCATAAGTAAGTCCTACTCCGACGATCATCGCGCTCTTGATGAAGTGAATCTCAGCGTCAACCTTGGTGAAGTTCTTGTGGTCATGGGGCCCTCTGGTTCAGGAAAAAGCACCTTGATCCGCACCTTCAATGGCTTGGAAAGCATTGATGAAGGTCAGTTGGAAATTGTCGGGATTCAGCTGGATTCCAACCAAGACGAACGACAGATCAAACGAATCCGGCGCAGGGTTGGAATGGTCTTTCAACAGTTCAATTTGTTTCCCCACCTCTCCATCCTCGACAACATCACGCTGGCACCAATCCGCGTCAAAAAAATGCAGAAAAAAGAGGCGGAGCTCAGGGCGATGTCGCTATTAAGCCAAATGGGGATTGCTGATCAGGCCATGAAACGCCCTGCCCAGCTCAGCGGAGGGCAGCAACAACGCGTAGCGATCGCCAGAGCCTTAGCGATGGATCCAGAGGTGATGTTGTTCGATGAGCCAACAAGTGCTCTCGATCCAGAACGCGTCAAGGAAGTGCTTGACGCCATGCGCACGCTGGCCTCTGCAGGAATGACCATGGTGGTCGTCACACACGAGCTGGGATTTGCCCGTGAAGTCGCTGACAGGGTGCTGTTTATGGATGCAGGAAAAGTAGTTGAACTTTCAGACTCAAAGACGTTTTTCAGCCATGCCAAAGAAGACCGCAGCAGGCGCTTCCTCAATCAAATGACTAACTGACAACGGCCATCCAACTGATGCAGAGCTCGCTCAGCAGCGACGAGCTCTCTTTCGGTTTGCAGCCAGCTTTCATTGCCAACGGGGAGGCTATGAATTTGCTCAGCCAACCGCTCCTGCAGACGCTCACGTTGAGCTTGCAGGGCTTCACTGAGCCGTACCACTCTCTGGGGGATGGAACAGAAAGGAGCCGAAACAGCCACTGAGCACCTGTCGTGGGACAGCTGTGACTTTGGCACATCATCGCGAATGTTCCTAGTCTCTACCGAGATCTGGCAGACATCGCGATTCTTCGCCTCCTGGTTGAACTCATTCCAGGCCTACTTGGTGGATATCTGCTTGGACGCTTCAAACCAGGGTGGGTCAAGCCATTAGCAACCCCACTAGTGCGCTATGGCGTTCCCATCAGCCTGATGGGCTTGCTGTTGAAGGGTGGATTGAACAGCTCCCTGCTCAGCACAGCCGCCATAGCGGCGGTTGTCATCATGGCCATGCTGATGATGCTCAGACGTTGGCGTCGAGCTGGTGATCAGTTGCTCTCGCCCACACTTCAACTGGGCTGTTGCGTTGGCAATACAGCCTATTTCGGGATTCCGGTCGCGCTGGCCTTACTCCCCCCGGAAGCCCTATCGATCAGCATCGGCTACGACTTCGGCGCAACGCTCCTGGCCTGGGGGCTCGGACCGATCTGGCTTGCAGGATCACAGCAGGCGGCTCATCCGCAGCGTTGGCGTGTGTTGATCAACCACCTCAGTTCCAGTCCTGCCTCACGAGGACTCCTGGGCGCCTTGCTTGTGATGGCAACACCATGGCAAGCAACCATCACAGCCGCACTGTGGATGCCGTCAAGGGTTGTGATCGTGCTGGCCTTAATCGTTGTGGGCATGCGACTTGCAGGCCTTTCAGATTCGAGATCAACTCCATCGCAGACAGAAGCAACACAAAGCGCTCAGCTCAAAACCTTGAATGCTGCTCTGGGCTGCAAACTTTTGCTGTTTCCTGCATTCGTCTTGGGACTCAGCCTGATCCTTCCCATCAGCGCTTTCGCGCGTCAGGCCTTGGTCCTACAAGCTGCAGCCCCCACTGCTATATCCGTGCTCCTAATGGCAGAAACAGAGCAGGCAGACAGCACTGCAGCAGCACAGCTGATTTGGCGCAGCACCCTCATGGCGCTAATCACGGTGCCAATTTGGGCTGTGCTGCTGAAGACATTGGAAGAAAGACTCGGAACGTGAGGTTCAACCTTGGCGTGCGTACCCTTTTGCGAACCGGAAGAGCGTGCATCCATAACCGTTGGCAATCAGGTTCCATCACCAGCAAATCTCCATCCGCAAGGGCTAATTGCTCTCGGCTCTGGCTCTGGCGATGACGAAACTGCAACGCCCTAGTGGCACCAAAAGAAAGCGATGCGATTGGACATCTGGCATCAATCTCCGGTTCGTCATCGGCATGCCACCCCATGCGGTCGTCTCCATCCCGATAGAGATTGAACAAGCAACCATTGAATTGAGCAGAACAACTCTGATTCACCTGCTCAAGCAAGGGCATAAACCAGTCGGGCCAGCCCTGGCCGCGATGAATCACACCGCTGTAGCGATAAGACACCGAAGCCTCTGCGAGAAAAGCTGACAATCTCGGCACACGGTGGACTTTTCCGTACACCCGAACTTGGGGCTGCTCCCAGACAATCTGTTTCTGACACCGATCAAACCAGTAAGCCGAAGCCTGCGGTTCAAGCCAGCCAACGCGATGGTTCCAACTCATCGATCGTGGATCTTGTCTGAAACAAACCAGTAAAGAGCCATAACAGAGACGAAGACTTCGAGGCAACACCCCATACATTCTTCTCATGGCAGCTCGTATCACGGAATCGGAATTTCTCAAACGAGCGCGTGAGCGTTTCGGTGATCATTTCGATTACTCAGAGATCAAATACCGCAGCTACAAGAGCCCGGTCAACATTCGCTGCAACCACCATCCGGTCCAACTGATCAACATCACGCCTGAGAAGCATCTCCAAACCACAGGAGGCTGTCGGCACTGCCTTAGAGAGAGACGCATTGCCGCCTTGGAGCGGGAACTCAATCGCGATGCTGCTCAGCGGCCGATCGAAACAAGGCCGATTGAAACAACAACGCAAAAAACGGCTTGTCCTGTTCAGGACTGAAGGCTGACGCGGTGGTAGCAGAACCATAACCACTGCTGAAATAGCAAATTGCGATGGGAACGCCACAGCGTTCTCGGGTGGTCAGAGTCAAAATTTTCCGGCGGCGGAACATCGCCACGAGCGAGATCGCGCTCCATTTCCGCCTGCAGCCTGCCAACGTTGTATTCGGGATGGCCGAGATGCATGAGCTGACGCTGATCTGGCGTCTCAAAAATGGTGTACCCCACCTTCTCGCCATGGGCGAGAAGCCTCAATCGACCCTGGCGTTGCGCCGATTCCATCGCCGCGTCCGGTAATCCCGCATGACGGCTTTGAGGGCAGAGAAATTGATCATCCTGGGTTCCCATCAGGGGATGACCAGGCACAAGACTTCGCATCGGAAACACCCCAAACAATTTCCGATCGAACGTGACCTTATTCACTCCTGCGAGATAAGCCAGAGCAAACCCAGCCCAACAGAGGCCGAGTGTGCTGGCACAAGAGTGACGCGCCTCGTTGATCAGCTCAACCAATTCGGGCCAATAGGTGACGTCCTCAAATGCCAAGTGCTCCACTGGAGCACCGGTGATGATTAATCCATCCAATGGACGCTGTGACTGAGCTTCTTCCCAGCTCACATAGTGCTGGTTGAGATGGGCTTGATCCCAGCTTCGGTACGCATGCGATTGGAGGCGAATCCAGATCGGTTCAATTTGAAGAACCGAGAGACCCAGAGGATGCAGCAGGTTGAATTCGTACTGCTTCCCTAAGGGCATGATGTTGAGAATGCCAATGCGCAAAGGTCGAATGTCTTGACGCTCGGCTTGCTCGGGTTCAATCCAAGAGATCCGGTTCCGTTCAACAGCGGTGATCTTGTGATAATTCCTAGGAAGTATCAGTGCCATCAGCTCAGATCCCCTCCACTGACTGAGTTTGATTCATCATGTGTGCAATGACGAGCGGCCTTCTCTATGCAGGATGTTGTCAGCTCAACGTAGCCACGGCTTATGCCCGTGACCCCACGGCGGTCGATCACCTTGGCCTTGGGCTCCATGTGACCAACCGCCTCTCCCCTACTTAGGTCGCCAGCGCCTGCTCAAAATCAGCTTTGATGTCGTCGATGTGTTCCAAACCAACAGACACCCGAACCATGGTGGGAGTCACGCCAGCCGAGGCTTGCTCATCAGCACTGAGCTGCTGATGGGTCGTGGAGGCTGGATGAATCACAAGCGTCTTGGAGTCGCCAACATTGGCGAGATGGCTCGCCAGCTTGAGGCTGTCGATGAAACGCACCGCATCGTCATACCCCCCCTTTAGGGAGAACATCAGCATGCAGCCCATCCCACGATCGGTGAGATAGCGCTTGGCACTTGCGTGATAAGGGTCGCTAGGTAATCCGGGGTAGCTCACATCAGCAACAGTGGACTGCTCCTGCAACCAGGTTGCCAACGCCATCGCATTTTGCGCATGCCTCTCCACGCGCAAGCTCAATGTTTCTAAGCCTTGCAGCAACAAAAAGCTGTTGAAGGGGCTGATGGCCGGTCCCCAATCGCGGAGACATTCCACTCTTGCCCTTAGTGCAAACGCGATATTGCGTTCATCAGGTAATCCCAGCATCTTGCAGATGTCACTGCCGAAACCGAAGGCGTCCCAGTGCACAAGGCCGTGATAAGCAGCGCTCGGCTCACTCATCAACGGAAACTTGCCATTGCCCCAGTTAAACGTTCCTGCATCAACAATCACACCACCAAGGCTGGTGCCGTGACCACCAATCCATTTCGTAGCGCTCTCGACAACCACATCGGCACCATGCTCAATGGGTCGAATCAAGGCTCCTGCCGCGCCGAGTGTGTTGTCGACAATCAGAGGGATGCCACGTTCTTTAGCAAGTGCAGAGAGGCCGGCGAAGTCGGGAATGTTGAAGCGGGGATTGCCCATCGCTTCCACATAGATGGCCTTGGTCTTGTCATCAATCTGCGCCGCGAAACTCGCGACATCGTCACCATCGGCAAACTTGACCTGGATCCCTAGGCGCGGGAATTGCACCTTGAACTGGTTGTAAGTGCCGCCATACAAAAAGGATGTGGAAACAAAATTGTCTCCAGCCTGCATGCAGTTGGTAATCGCCAAAAACTGAGCCGACTGGCCTGAGGCAGTGGCGACGGCGGCGACCCCACCCTCCAGTGCTGCAACACGCTTTTCAAAGACATCCGTGGTGGGGTTCATCAAACGGGTGTAGATGTTCCCGAATTCCTTCAACCCAAACAGATTTGCGCCGTGTTCAGCGTTATTGAACACATAAGAGCTGGTCTGGTAAATCGGGACCGCCCGCGAGTTTGTCGTGGGGTCAGGGACCTGACCAGCGTGCAATTGAAGGGTCTCGAAACGTTGTGATGTCAAGGCCGAAATACGGATAACTCCGTTCTAGCTCGCAACTTCCGTTGAGGGGCTCCAATTGTCGTCAGGTGCCGGTTTTTCAGTCTCCGCAAGGGATGGAAGCGTCTCACGCATCAGGAGGCCAAAACGACTGCGCACTTCCGATCGGAAAGAGCCTGCCGCTTCCGCACTGAGCACTGGATAGGGCTGGTCACCCTCTTGCTCGCGCAGATGACGCCACTTGCTGTTCTCTTGGGCCTTGAGTTCTTTTAGTGGAGACATGAAGTCGTAATTCTTCGTCTGACCATCTGCAGCCGCAAGTGGGCCAGCCTGTGCCGCGAATTCTTCGCGAATCGCATCAAACGCTTTGGCTTTGATGGTGTCGGGAAGACCAAGAACTGGCTGGTAGTAATCGAGCAAACGTCTTTCCTCCTCCAGCAAGATCGGCCATGCGCCACGGGACCCTTGGGGCAAGGCGTACCCGGCCTCAGCCGCATCCATCGCCTCTAAGTGAAAACAGATCCAGCGGTAATACGACTTTTCGTTGATCGCCTTTTTCGCTGCAGCCTTGCCCGAAACAATCGCGGGAAGTGCGGCTTCAGCCTTACGCAGGAACAAACGATCCTCGCGTTCGAGGTTCATTGCTCCCCAACGCTGGCGATAGTCCCAAAGCTCGGCGTATCGGGCCACTTCATCCGTGGACCAGCCAAGGGTCTTGAGCTCATCGGCCCGATGCGTCAATTCCTTAGCCAAAGAGCTCAGCCTTCATCTGATCGGAATCGTAGAGGTCAAAGGCGATCACGCCAGTCTCTAGACCTCAACCTGCAGGACGGCTGTGCGGGTTCTGACGCAAATACTGCAAGACATCGGTGGGCTGTGGCTGGTTGTAGCCCTCATGAAGCCAGAGATCACCGGCCGAAGAGGCGTAGTGAATTTGCCAGTGATACAAGCCGCGATAGGCGAGAGGATCCCGTTTCAACAGGTCGGCGTAATGAACCACAGCCTTGCCGTAGTCATCGCTGTTGTTGTACCCCCAGAGTCCTTTTCGGATGTCCTGAAGGCCTCCACGACGAACCAAATAACGCGCAGCCGCATGGATGGCATCCCAAGGATCGCGAATGTCACCACCACGGCCAATCCCAGGCTCCGTCCAGGTCGTGGGTAGGAATTGCATCGGCCCTTGCGCATTGGCGACGGAAATGCCATCAATGCGACCCATTCCCGTTTCGACCAAATTCACAGCAGCCAAAACCTCCCAATCAATCCCTGTAGCTGCTGAAGCACTTCGATAAGCCTTGAGCAATTGATCGGGAGGAGCCGGGGTCTGGATACGCCAAGCAGGAAGCCTGGATGAAGCCGGACCACGATGCATGGCAAGAAACGAGCGACGAGCTGCGATGTGCTGATCAAACACCCAGCGCCAACGGTCATCAAGCTTCAATCGAACCTGGTCGGCGAGAGCAGAGCGATGCGACAACACCCGATAGATCACCTGCTGCTGATGAGCAAGGGAGGGAATGGCCTCTGAAGAGACGTCGGGGTTGCGAATGGCAAGCTCAATCTCTGCCAACAATTGAGCCAGCTGATCGGGGTTGGCCAAAAACAGCGGATAGTGCGCTCCCGATGGAGAGCGGGGAAGGTCTGACCTTGTAGGGAGCGACGGAAGCGCGAGATCCGCTGGTTCAACTTGTTCAAGAACCTCCTGTTTAGAAGCGCCCTGCTCTTCTTTCGGGGTGGACTGGAGTGCAGGTGAGCGCCTGCAGCTCAAGGCCAGGGGGACCACAAGCAGCGGAAGACAAATCAGTAGGCGGCGGACTGAAGTCATCATCTAAATCGTGGACAATCCATCAACAGATCAGAAAGCTGCGACGGTCATGAAAGTCTGCAGCGTCTCCTGGATGGGAGAGAGCCCAGTAGCTGAGACGACCATTGATTTCCTCAACAACCATCGTCAAACCGAGTTCTGGCATGCCCTCAATCGGCCACCAGGGACGTAAATCCAAGACCACATCACAACGGCAGTCCCGTCGCGTTTGTCGCACAGTTACGGAGGGTGGCAAGGCCTCAACCAACCCAGAGCCACCCTGTCGGTAGCGCTCAAAGCTGTAGAGGTTCCAGTGACCTAAGGGCGATACGTTGAATTCCCAGTACTGCTGAGAGCCAGGCACACCGATGAACGCCTCAAAGCAACTGTGCTTCCAAAGTTCATCGCGGCGATCACCCTGCATTGGAACGGACGATGGCTGAATCGAAGGCAGCGAAACAGCAAGCAAATCTCCATCACGCTGAGCCGGCCGAAGGTTGTAGCTGAGTTCAAGAATGCCCCCCTCACGCCAGACAAACTCAGCACTGAGCAGGAGATCAGGGGATTCTTGGGGGTCTTGAGGAAGGAGCGGGCAAACCTGCCGGACCATCACGGGATGGCGCGACATTCAGCTCGCTCCTGAAAGTTCGAGAATCATGTGCTGGAGGTCATCCTCTTGGGCTTCGATTGATTGAGTGAGCGCAAATTGCACCAAGGCTCGATCCAAATTGTGAGAAGGCCGATCTGTTCGGAAGTAACGATCGCCATCCAGGTAGTCGGTTAAAAAGCGCAACCCAAGCTCAAACGGAATCAAACGAATGCAGTCTGGTAGATAGCGAAAATCCTGGTCGGAAAGAAAGGATCGACCCATCGTGAGATAGCCCTCAAGAATCGCCCGACAAAGGTTGAGATCGAACGTCACCAACTCAACCTGCAAGGTCTCTTCGCCAAGAGGATTGCAACAAGAACGCAGGCAATCTCCGATGTCGTAGTGAACCAAACCGGGCTTAACCGTATCGAGATCAATCAATCCCACAGCAAGACCACTTTGCTCATCAAGCATCACGTTGTTGATTTTGGGGTCTCCATGAATCGGTCGGCGTTGCAGTTCGCCGCGAGCGCAGGCAACTTCCAACACATCCACACAGTCGCGGCGACGTTCCACGAAATCAAGCGCACGTTTCAGCCGCGGATCGAGCGATAACCGTTTCTCAAGCCTCTCGAATTGATCGCGGCAAACAGTGTCGTAACGCTTGAGATAGCTCGGAGTGATGTGAAAGCCTTCAAGGGTGTCTGCTAAGTCGCAAGTCGGTAAATCACTGATGAGGTGATGGAACATCCCCAATCCATACCCCAGCTCGCGCGCGTGCCCAGCATCACGGATCACATCACTTGTGGTAGCAGCTCCGATATAGGAGATCGAGCGCCAAAACTCTCCGTTGTGCTCAACCCAATGGCCTTCGCTGTGGCGCGTTGGCAGAACCGTTGGAATTTCCCAACGCCGTCCAGCCAATTCAGGTGGATCCGTCGCCAACCGTTGTTGTACATGCGAACCAAGAGCAAGCAAATTGCGCATGACCAGCTCGGGCTTTTCGAACACGCTTGTGTTCAGACGCTGCATCACGAAGGCCCGACAGTCCGCATCCGCAGTCAAAGACACCAAGAACGTGTCATTCACGTTTCCAGATCCCAGCGTGTCAATCGAGCTGATTTGCTCGGGCGGATGAAACAGACCTGCGATCGCGTCAAGCGATGGATAAAGCCTGGTATTGGCATCGGCCATGACGAATCGCATGAGACTCAAGACGAAACAATGCCGTGTATCTACAGATCCGCTAGCGCTGAGTGTGCGGAAAAAGAGCCGGGAAGCGGCAGCATGGGGTCAGAACACCCGATCAGCACCGGTGCCACGTTTTCTTCACACTGCTGACTGGCAAATCGGCAAGCCTTATCACTGGATTGAGGATCCTCAAAAACGGTCCCGTCTTCAGCAAGAACGGGTCAATGCCGTTTCACGTATCGCTGCAGCAGCCAGCGATCAAAACGTCGATGCCGTGATGGTGGCCGGTGATCTGTTCGACTCGAGCACTGTGGCTCCAGCGGTAGTGATGGAGGTGATGGAAGCCATCGCTTCGATCCCCTGCCCTGTGCTCGTGATTCCTGGAAACCATGACCATGGAGGAGCCGGTGGCATCTGGCAGCGCCGAGATGTGCAACGTCAAATGCGGGAACGCTGCCCCAATTTGCAGCTCTTGCTTCAAGCAGAGCCTCAGGTCATTGCAGAAATGGTGCTGCTCCCTTGCCCGTTGCTACGTCAAAGAGACAGTCGTAGCCCCGCAGATTGGCTGGACTCCCTGAACTGGAGTTCCTTGCCCCACGATCAGCCCAGGGTCGTACTCGCCCATGGCTCGGTACAAGGTTTTGGCGCAGAAGGGCAGGTCAACCAATTGCATCACGATCGATGGCCTGCAGAGGAGGTGGACTACATCGCTCTGGGTGATTGGCATGCTCTAACCCAACTGAACCCGCGCGCTTGGTATTGCGGCACTCCTGAACCCGATCGTTTTCCCACAACAGATCATGATCAGCGTTCTCAAGCCCTTCTTGTTGACCTGAAACGGCAAGACATTCCTGAGGTCACTCCGATTGCAACAGGTGCCATGTCCTGGCACAGGATCGAAGCCAAGGTGAGCAGTGGGGCAGATCTTCAACGCCTTAAAGAGACGATCGAATCCTGTGTGCAGCGAAAGGTAGGCAAAGATCTTTTGAGAGTTGAGCTAAGCGGCCAACTGTCTTTTCAAGGGCACCAACAGCTACAACAGCACCTGCAGGATTTGGATCAACAACTCCTCCACCTCAGAATCCGCGGATTGCCCCGTCGAAGACCGGAGCCAGGGGAATTTCAAACCTTTCTGCAACGCGACGATGCACCTTTGATTAAGGGCATCAGCAAAGATCTTGCGACTGAGCTCGATGACAACAGTGCCCAAGGCCCTGAACACAACGACATCGATCGAGCCATGCTCGAAGAAGCGATGCTCGAGCTGCGCAGGATTGTGCTGGAAGAGGCCGAGGATCAGGAGGCTTCATGCGGCTGATTCGCAGTGAGTTCTCCAGCGTTCGCCGCCATCAAGAACTGGTTCTGGACTTTGATCCAGGGTTAACGGTCATTGGCGGAGCCAATGAGAGCGGCAAAAGTTCCTTGGTCGAGGCTCTGCATCGAACGCTGTTTGTCCGTGCTGCATCCAGTGGAACAGCAGCGCAGGACCTGCGCTCCCAACTCCATGCTGGCCATCCCCAAATCAAGCTGGAATTTGAAACCAGCGAACAGCACTGGACCCTTCTCAAACGCTTCAGCGGTCCCAGTGGCACCACCCAATTGGAAGCCCAGGGGCAGGTGGCCCTGATTGGATCAGCCGCTGAGGATCAACTAGCCCACCTACTCGGCGTTGACGAGATCCTCAACAGCAGACAGGTCAATAAAACCTTGCCCAGCCGCTGGGCCCATCTTTGGGTGAAGCAGGGTGAATCGGGTCGCGACTTGCTGAGCCTCAGCCATGACCACTACGACCTCGATACTTTGATCGAGTGCTTGGAACAACAGGCTGAGCAATCGTTGCAATCGCCATTGGATCAACGCGTTCACTCCGAACTCGAACGGCTCGTGTCTGAAAGCTTGAGCACGCGAGGCGTCCGTCAGCAAAGCGAACTATGGAAGCGTCAAGAGGCTCTTAAAGCAGCCAAGGAGCATCACACGGCAAGCCTTGAGCAACTGAAGGCATTTGAGTTGTCATGTGAGGAACTCGATCGGGTTGAAGCAAAGCTGAACAACCTGGAACTGGAGCGGTTACCGGAGCAGCGACGGCAGCGCCAACGCTTGCTTCAGCAGCAAGAAGCGCTGCAACAGTTGAAGCCACTCACTCTCCAACAACAACAATTCGAAAAAAGCTGCGCTGCTCTTCGCAAGCTGTTGGCTGACAGCTCGGCCTGCGCAGGCAACTTGGCCAGCTTGGAGCGTGAACTCAAAGACTTTGAGACGACCTACAACGCGGCAAGCAACCAAATCAAAGAGGCACAGCACCGAACGGCAGAACTCGAGCAACAAAGACAGGCCCTGGAAGAACAGGGTCTCTTGCTGAGACAACGAAAAGACCGCGATGAACTTCAACAACGCCTTGAAAGGCTTAGTCGCGAAGATGAGCAGCGCCAACGCTTAACCGAACAACACCAACAACTCATCGCTGCGTTCAACGCGATCGAGGGCGGTAGCGCTCAAGATCTTCAACAACTGAACAAAACGCAAGAGGAGCTTCGGGCCCTAGCCATCCGCATCGAAAGCATGGCATCCACCGTCCTGGTGGAATCTGCAGATCAGACCATATCAATTGAGGGCTCCGATCTAAAGGAAGGTGAATCGTGTAATCAAGCAGGTGTCTTCCAGATTGATGTTGGAAAACATGTACGCCTCAAGGTCAGCCCCGGCGAAGGCACAGGACTGGCTTCACTCGAGCACGCACAAAAGTCTCTTCAAATCGCTTTAAAAGCTGGATTAAAACTTTGGAACGCAAGCTCGGTGGAGGAGGCTCAACAACGCAGCGAACAACGCAACCTTCTCTTCCAACAACAAGAGCTCTTAAAAGCCCAACTCAAACAACTCGTCCCTCCTCCAGACCAAAAAGCTCCCAACCTCGACGAGTTGCAACTCCAGTTAGAGACACTCAACCAAGGCCTTCCATCCGGAGACCTAAAACAAGATTCAGATCAAGAGAAAGAACTTGAACAATGCCGAATTCGCTACCGAATGCTGAAAGGTGAAAGCGAAACCCATCAAAAACAAGTTCGAGAGCTTGAAGTTCAGCACGACAAAGTACAGACACAATGGCAGCAAAAGCGCCTCCAGCAAGAACGTCTAAAAACAGAGCAAGAGCAACGCTTAAGGCAACATCAATCGCTTGAACAAGAGGTGGGATCTCAGGAAGAACTCGCTCGATCAATCGAAACCTTGACATCTCAACAGCTGACATTAAAAGCACATATTCAGGCCCTTCAGCAACTTGATCCATCCCAAGGCAATAGCGATCCAAAGCTAGAATTAGAGAGGCTTGATCGCCAAGAACATCAGCTCACCGAGCAACGTCATGAGCTTGGAGTCCAGCGTGGTGCACTCTTAGAGCGATGCAACTCTCTAGGACAAAGTGATCTCCATTCAGCAGTGGCAGAAGCTTCCGCAAAGCTTGAATTAGCAACGCAAGCTGAACAGCAAGAAGCGCTCTTGGTCCGCGCCCGTAGCCATCTACTCCAGCGTTTTCAACAGGCTCGCAGTGATCTCTCTCAGCGTTATTCCGCTCCTTTGAAACACAACATCAATCAAGTCCTTCAACCCTTACTGAGAAACCCAACAGACAGCTGTTCAATCCATTACGACCCACAGGACGGCCTGCAGCAACTCGGCCTACAGCGTGAGGGGACTCTGTTTGCCTTTGACCAGCTAAGCGGTGGAATGAAAGAACAACTGAATGCTGCCCTACGTATCGCCATTGCTGACACCCTTAAAGAACGGCATGGGGGATGCCTTCCCCTGCTCTTCGACGACGCCTTCGCCAATACTGATGCTCAACGCTTAGAGGGAGTGTTGGAGATGTTGCAACAAGCCGTCTCAAGAGGGCTTCAGGTCATTGTTCTGAGTTGCGATCCTGATCCCTACAAATCTGTTGCCAACAAACTGATCATGATTGATTAAAGCGCATTTTCAATCACATTCATGGCACGGAGGTAGGCAGGAGGATCATCATCAACCTCCATATCCTCTAGGCCTGAATCGCCTCGAATTAAGCGTCGGGCGTTATCAGCAATCACGGCATTAACAATGAGATCCATGGCTTCAGGCATATCCAGATTCTGCAAAGCCTCGGCGTAACGACGGCTATGGGTAGGTCGCACAGATTCCTGGCAATAAGTAGATAATTGACGGCTATCTGTCATGACTGAAAAAGCAACATCTTTGGTTGCTTGGCGCCCATAAATAGCCATATAGAGCAAATTAATCATGGATGCATCATGAACCGGAATTGAATATTTACGTGCAATCTGCGGCCAATAACGCAATGCCTTCAATCCCTCTAAGCCACCCTTGCGTAAACCGGCAGCTTCACACCACCCTTCCAATTCCTCCATGCTTTCAGGACAGCGCTGCTCAAGACGCATATGGTCTGAGAGCACCTGACCAACCTGAAAATTCCGCGTTGGCTTACCTGAAACAGGCATCATCATGCTGCCTCGCACATCAGCAACCATCGCCGTGAGCTGGGCAAAGGTGTGATCTCGAACCTTCTCCATATCTCCCTCACGCACAAGGGCTGCTTCGATTCTCGGGACCCCATATCCCAGTTCAGTGAGTGAAAACGGCTGACGGTTATAAAGCCGTTGACGATCGCGTCGTGCCATTGAGACCGTAGCGGCCTGATCCAGGCATTGATCCAAGAGAAGCGTCAGCAAGGTGGGCAGAACGCCTGGATTTTGTTTGTGGAATGAATAGCCAAAGCCGGCAAACACAGATGCCATATTTTTAGCCGCCTTGATGTACTGGCCCTCCACGTTGTGAACACCCGGTGAAACCTGAATATTCGGCGACAGACGGTCAAGCAAACGCGCACCCAACAAAGCCGTTAAAGCATTGGGATGACAGAAATTGGCCGTAAAACTATCCAGAGGATTTCGCAAGGCTCCATGACGATGAAAGCCTGAGAAAAAAGCCAAATTGGGCTCTTTTTCGCAAAGCACATAGGACTCATTGGCAATTTGGTCATGACCAAAGGAGCCTGCAAGACAAGCGATCACCACCTGTTCTCTGTTGAGCTCCGCACGCAGCCGGCAAGCCTCTCGCAGATCATCCTCAACGTGATTGCTGTTAGCACTGAGAATCACCAACTCACAGCGCATGAGCAGGTCGGCTAGGGAGTTGGTCACACGGTTGCCAGCAAGCTCGTGCGTGGCCATGGCCTCAATCGTTGCAACATGGACTTCGTCCATGCCATCAATCACATCGTCGGGAAACGCTCCAAGCAAGTCCCGACCTGGGCGAGGAGCCAGCAACAGGTGCCCCTCACTGTTCTTCTGCATGGCGCAGTTGTAAGCCAGGGAGGCGGGATAGAGCCCCACGCTGTAGAGGCCAACCTTGCCTTTTTCCAGCTCCAGTATTCGGCGGTGGATGGCGTCCCGATCAAGAGACGGTGAAAAAAATGAGTTGCTATCCAGCACCGTCTCCATCAACCCACCACTTTGCACACCCCAACACTAAAGAAGGCCTGGCTAGGCGCGATGTTCGAGATGAGAACCCACACGGGCCCGTGCAAGCTCCGCGACTGGAACGAGGAGACTGGAGCCAGAATCAGCTTGCCCCCAAATCACCGCTTGCAAGACAGCTAGAGCGATCTCGTTCCTTTCCATTGACACCCCAAAGGAGCAGACTCCAGGCAAAGATGAAGACTGCATAAACAATAGAGAAAACAAAGAAGGGATAACTTTAGCCGTTCAAAAATCAAAGAGAAGGATCCATCAAGGCCCCACCCAGAGTCCTTATAAATCAGAAAATACCGGCCCAATCAATACAGACATGACACACTAGTTTCAAACAACTAAAAAATTCAAACTCTCCAGTCGCGAGAACCGTCCACAACCAATTGCAAGCCCAGAAGATCAATCAATGGGCACATTCGATAGAATTTTCTATGAATTTGCTATCAATCACAAAGCAGAGCTTGTGATAGCAATGGGATCTCCCTTAAGGATCCACGCCGAACACTATGGAGATCAGAGGAGGATTTCATCATGTTGACGCTATATGGAGGACCAAGAACGCGAGCAAGCCTGCCTCGTTGGTACATGGAAGAAAAAGAAATCTCCTATACATTAATCGAGTTAAATCGTCATGCAGGTGAGAACCTGAAGGCAGAATTCCTCACAATCAATCCATTTGGGAAGCTACCGGTACTCATCGATTCAAACATTACAATGCCAAACGGAGATCCACTTAAGCTCTTTGAAAGCGGAGCAATTCTTTTACATTTAGCGGAACAATACAGCAATGATATTAAAACGATTGAGAATAAAGCTCTAACCAGCCAGTGGTTACATTTTGCCAATTCAACCCTGTCGATAGCCCTGTTTGCACCCAGCCACCGAGAGAAGGAATTTCCGCGTCTCATGAAAGAACTAGACCACCAATTAGAGACCGATCAACCCCTGGTTGGGAACGTGTGGGGAGCAGCAGATTGCGCCATTCAGGCCAATTTGGCTTACTTGCCTTTGTTATTTCCCCACATCGATCTAGCGCCCTATCCATCAATCCAAGCAACAATCAAACAGGTTGAGCGTCGTCCCGCTTATCGCAAAGCCATGGGACCAGCTTGAGTTGTCTCCTCAATGGAACAGAATTAAAAACCACTCAGCCCACATAGGAGATCCGCACTACCCCAGCTCATCTCGCTATCAAACTCCTCCACAACTCCTGCAAGGACATCGTTTCAAACAATGGCACCACTAAGCCTTGATGCACTCCGCGACGAAATGAGGGCGGAGACAGACTTGCTGATCGTGCAAGACCTCGACGGAGTTTGCATGCCCCTCGTTAAAGATCCACTCACACGCCGTCTTCGTGCTGACTATGTGAAAGCTGCTGCAGGCATGCAAAACCAGTTCAGTGTGCTGACCAACGGAGAGCACGAGGGCCGCCGTGGTGTGAACCGACTGGTTGAACAAGCTCTAGGCGACAACGAGAAGGCACAACGCGAGGGCCTTTACTTACCAGGACTTGCCGCGGGTGGGGTTCAATTTCAAGATCGATTTGGGGTGGTCTCACACCCGGGTGTCAGCGATGAGGAAATGAGCTTTCTGGAATCCGTGCCTCAACAGATGGGAGATCTGTTGCGCTTAAAACTGAGTCAAGTCTTGCCAGAGTTGCAGGGCCAAGCACTCGAAGAAGAGCTCAAGCTCGCGATTCTTGATACCCAGGTCTCTCCAACCATCAACCTGAACAGTTTGCTCAGCCGAATCAAAGGAGATGTAGAGCGGCAGAGAAAGCTGCAACTGATGTTGTCCGATTTGATGGATTCCCTGATGTCAGCCGCAGCAACGGCTGGACTACCCACGTCGTTTTTTCTGCATGTCGCACCAAACCTGGGACATGATTCCACTGGTCAAGAAAGAATCAAACCGGCAGCACCTGGGGATGTAGGCACCACAGACATCCAATTCATGCTGAAGGGAGCCATTAAAGAAGTGGGATTGCTGGTGCTTATCAATCGCCACATCGCTCAGAGAACCGGAACAGCGCCGCTCGGTGACACCTTTAATGTGCGCACCGCCCCCCACGACCATCAAGCCCTACTGGATCTCTGTCATCAGCAGATTGAGCGGGATGCCATCCCCATGCTGGTTGGAGTCGGTGACACCGTAACGTCCACGCCCTGCCCGTCAGGTGATGGTTGGCTGAGAGGAGGAAGTGACAGAGGATTTCTGACCCTTCTTCAACAACTAGGCGCAAGCTATAACCGCCCAGCCCGTGTTGTTCTTGTTGATAGCAGCCATGGTGAAGTCGATCGCCCCAACTTGAGCGACAGCAAGCTGTCTGGAGTGAGCGATCCAGACGACCCACTTCGTTTTGACTGCCTCGTGAAAGGGGGTCCAGAAGAGTATGTGGATTGGTTTAAAACGTTGCCTCAATAATGCTTTGCCTGATGAATGCATTGAAGGCTCACAGCATGAAAGATGTTGATCACATCAGCACTACGGATCAAAAAAGCAGGACCTCAAGAGAGAGTCCTCCGATCCAAGATGGGCCTAGTTCCACACCCATACCCCTGCTGCCAAAAGATAAAGTTTTGATTCATAAGGATTAGCAAGCACTCCTCTACCCCCTTCACCTTGACCTCCATCTCCCCAGCGACTGAGCAGCAACACCGACAAAGCACAAACCGATTCCCTGCACTGAACCGTGGCGAACTTGAAACTCTTCAAGTCAATCTCGGTTACCGCTGCAATCAAAGCTGCAGCCATTGTCATGTGAATGCGGGACCGTGGCGGACGGAAATGATGGCGGAAGAACAGATCAATCTCATTCCCAAGGTTCTTCAGAAATTGAACCTCAACTGCCTGGACTTAACCGGGGGTGCGCCAGAACTGCATCCTCAATTCCGATCCCTCGTGCACGATGCACGGGGCCTTGGCGTTCAAGTGATTGATCGCTGCAATCTCACGATCCTGCAAGAGCCTGGCCAAGAAGACTTGGCTGCATTTTTGGCCAATGAAGGAGTGAAAGTCGTTGCCTCTTTGCCTTGTTTTGAAGAGGAGCGAGTGGATAATCAGCGAGGGTTGGGTGTATTTCAGCGCAGCATTTCTGGACTACAAAGCTTAAATGCTCTTGGTTACGGACTTCCCAATAGCAAGCTTGAACTGGATTTAGTGTTCAATCCTTCAGGCGCACAACTACCGCCAGAGCAAGGCGAACTTGAACTCCTATATCGCGAAAAGTTATTGCAGAATCATGGCATTCACTTCAGTAGATTACTAACAATCACAAACATGCCGATCCAGAGATTTGCTCAAACCTTGAAAGCCCGGGGCGAGCTGGAGACTTATTACTCCTTGCTTCATCAAGCGCATCGTGACACCAACCTCAACTCCGTGATGTGCAGAAGTTTGATCAGTGTTAGCTGGACCGGAACTCTGTTCGACTGCGATTTCAATCAACAGTTAGGCATTCCTGTGCGTTCTGGACCAAAGACCCTGGATGAGCTCCTGCATCAAACTGAACCCATCAACAACCAGCCGATTGCTGTTGACACTCACTGTTTCGGATGCACGGCTGGAGGAGGCTCCAGCTGTAGTGGGGCGCTCAACTGAGCTGATCAATGTCAACAGAAGCCGGCGCGAATAACAACACCCGCTCTCCCACACGTCGCTCTTGGCCCTGTAAGGCGTAGACGCCCCCTGAAACGAAGTCAGCGGTGCGCTGAGCAAGTTTCGCCTCCATCTCTGAGAGGTTGAGCAAAACTGTGCGTTGTTCCCGCACAGCCATAACCGCATCCAACCCCTCTTCGAATCCGCGGGGTGTGAGAACGATAATTTCGTGAAAGCCTGAAACGCCAGAAAGGTCCATACTCACCAGATTGACGGAACCTTCTGCTTGCCACAAGAGCAGTAATAATTAATCAATGATTGATTCAGACCCAAAGACCAACGGGGGACACTGCGGCACGAAGCCAAAGAAATTCGCAATCGGAATTGCTCCACTTGGAACGGTCTCCATTGGAGTTGTGCCAATGGGGGTGATTTGTATCGGGGTCGTTCCAATGGGAGTGGTCTCGATCGGGGTCGTTGCGATGGGCGTGATCAACCTGTCAGTCGTTGGGATGGGACTGCTGGCGATCGGGGTTAACACCATGGGCGTTTGGACAGCAGGACCGATGAGCATGGGCCTTGTGCAATTAGGCAAGAGCACAACAGACCACAGCAGGCATAACCATGGCCAGCCAAACCAGCATCAGGAGGGTGATGACCCAAGGTTCATGGCTTACCCCACCAGGGCCGAAGCGGAAGCACAGGCCACCGCTCAAGGCTGCAAAGGTGCCCACGCGATGGGTGACTTCTGGATGCCCTGCTCGGAGCATCCATCAAGCGATCCATGATCAAAGGCAGTTAGGACAAACGGCTCGAACAGTCAAACTCGATTCGATCAATTCAAAGTTGAAACGCTTGGCGGCTTCACGGCCAGCCTCAAGAACGGGAGTGCTTTCAAATTCTTCGGTGCGGCCGCAGCGAACGCAAATCAAATGATGATGATCTCCGTGATCACCGCTTGAAAGCTCAAAACGACGGCCCCCATCACTGAGTTCTAGCTCTTGGAGAAATCCCATTTCAACCAAGAGTCTCAACGTCCGGTAGATCGTCGCCAATGAAACCCGCGCCTTCGAATCAACCAGCAAGCGGTGAACATCTTCAGCGCTGAGGTGAGTGCCCCCGCCAATTTGTTCAAAAAGATCGAGAATCAGGCGCCTCTGTGGCGTTAAACGCCTGCCGTCCTGGTGCAACCCACGCTCAAGAGGCCCTTCAACCGGAACTGGCAACGAGGCCATTGGCGTCTGCACCGGAATAACTCTTCTCAACAGTACCCATTAATGCGAGAGGAGAACAACGCAGGAATAAAGACCGGTAAGGTTTGAATCTGTTTCGCAAACGCTGTGTCTACCTCCTGGCGAGTGTTGATGCGCTTCGCTGCCAGCGGGTTGTTCCTGCTGGCACACGGATTGCTCGTGCTCGAGTACGTAGCGCTAGGAACAGCCCTTCATGGAATTGCTGAGATATTTCTGGCTCCGTGGGCTATCCGTCATCGAGCCTGGGACTTAATCGTGATCGGGGTGATCTTTTGCGTCTTCGATCTTTGGGGAACGCTCCGGCTCACAAACGCCATTGGCTAAAAATTATTCGATCCACCAACGCTGCACCAATCCAGACACATCTGACGAAGGTGAAGGAACCGTGACCACCGAAAGCCTCTGTCGGTCACGGGCATAGTCGTAGCGACAAAAGCCAATTCCAGTGCCAGAACAGGACGAGAGGGCAGGAAGTGTTGGTCCAGATGAATCCTGCTCAAGGCCCTCAATGGCTTGATCGGGTTTTGGCAACCAACCAGATGCCAACAACGATGCATCGGCAGCGCGAATCGGCTGACCAACCTGCAATTGAATCATCGAGGAAGAAATGGAGTCGGCGTAGACCACACCACCACTCAGGAAGGGCAAGACGCAGAGTGCCAAGCGCAGTCCTTTCATCGCTTCCGAACCATGACTGACTTCGGCATAGCAACACCGCAAGCCGAACGTCATCAACGCAACGAAATGCTGAGAACCATCAGGAGCAACGCCTTCCCTGGAACCCCAAGGGGCTAGAGGTTGTCAACAGATCCTTCACGGGAACATCCGATCAAGCGTTAAGCAACCCAAAAGGCGGATATCGGCGCTAGCAA
>JACLAB010014668.1_pt1 | contig 66741 bp, 47 predicted proteins | sample 8027921 | NCBI WGS metagenome assembly JACLAB01 (sample SAMN15725117, study PRJNA655200) | protist metagenome | isolation source: fluorescence activated cell sorting (FACS) single amplified genomes of... | place: USA: West Boothbay Harbor, Gulf of Maine | collected 2000-07-19 | reverse complement strand
TCAGGCAGACGCGGGGTAAATACCAAACGCTACCACAGATCATTTTACACCAAAGAGAGCTGGTAGATGCAATATTATCTAGGCTACACTACAAAGCAGCGGTATCCATTCCCGCTTTGCTTGGAGTTTTAACTGCGCTAGCACAAGATCTTGGAGAAGACTTTCTTGTTTACTTTTCACGAACTGTGGAATCGATGGCGTCCTTGGTCAATGAGGGCGCCTTTGAAGATTCTGAAGTCCTGGAAGTCATATTTGACTGCTTGGCTCGTCTTTGCAAATTGTGTAGGAAGCACTTTCTGGCGAATCACTCAAAGTTATTTGCGTACACTTCGATGCTTCGGCTACATAAGTGCAGAATTGTGAGGAGCCTGGCAGCGAAAACTCTTGGTTTTAGTTTACGTTCTGCAACAATTGGCTCCTGGGGAGATGTTTACTTGGATTTGATTGCGGAAATAGCAGCAACGACTCGTGGATTAAAGTTTCAGATGGAAATCTCTGTTGAAACAGGTGAACTCATTCATCAATGTTTCGTTGGGATAGGCAACGAAATTCATTCTAAGGCACTTGATCGAATTGAAGACATGCTTACGCGTGCGGTTTTATGCGATGATATCAACACTCAAATACATGCGATACATTCCACTGTCATAATGACAACAATGAAAGGAGTTCTACAGCATTCGCAAAGTGGTCCATGTATGCCAACGATTTGGGATGTGATACGTGAGCTGTTGGATGCGATCATAGCCACAATGGGTGAAAGAACGTCGCATCTTGTTACGCTGCAACTATCGCGTGTGTGCGTGCAATACTTCACGCAGCCGCATCAAGTTGATAGAATTGTACAGGTATTCAATCATCTCGTTGCAAAGCCGTCAAAGATGCAGCTAACATCAAGCGAATCAGTCCTTGCAGCAAGGCGCAATTTTCTCAGTGAACTGTTCAATTTTGTTTTTAGTTCGAAACTTGTTGGCAGTCCGCACACAGTAATACCTTCTTTGCACAGCATTCCTTGGACCGTTTTGATGTCGCAAGATAAGCCGGAGGAAACAATACTTTTTTTGTCGAGTCTGTATTCAAGCTACACACAGGCTACAGAATTGGCGGATCAATACATATTATTGCAAGCATTTGTTGCGGCACGTGATTCTCTATCAAAACTTGGAAAATCTTCAGTGCAGCTCATGCGAAAGCTGTTACACAATATTGCATCCAAACGACGATGTATGCCGTCAGCACTATATGAAAATACGGTAAATCTTGCAGTGGAAGCAGCATCGATTTCTTCTCACTGCGTCGCTGAACATTCCGTCATAAATATTTACTATATACCGCTCACACGAATACGCAGCGAAAGTCTTGATCTCATCAGCTGCGCTATGCAGAACAAGAAGATTGCTTTGCAACGAACTAACACTGCGGCATTTGAAGTTCAGAATATACTAGCTATATTAACAGCATGCACAGAAGCTGTCCTCTGCTTTGATGTGTCAAACATAAGCGAGCGAGAATATCGCTCGATGTTGACGATCGCCGAGGCTGTGTTAGAAATTTCATACTCGCCATATGTTTCACCGAGTGCTTGGAATGCAGTTGCGACATTCTGCGAGATGAACGCGCGTTATTTCGAGGCGACTGCAGAGTCTCTTTACACCAAGCTTGTCGAACCAGCAATAGCAATATTGGACTCAGAGGACATTAGACTACGACTAGCTGGTTTGCGTGTTTTACTCCGCATAGCAGATGGCAAACTCGTACAAGTAACTTCTGGTGAAAACGATGGTACATTGATGGAGTCGATTAGAGGGCTCAAATCGGAGATCAGCATGTTTTATGCATTGAATAGCCACAGTACTGAGTGTGGAGGTTTGTTGGCGCACATCAAATACTGCACAACCTCGCTTTCAAAATTAGCGTCCCTCGGTGGAGTGACCTCACAGAACAGTTTTCAGCGTTTTCTTTTGGTCAAACTATGTCTAGGGGCATTATATGTCCGATTGACGGCACTTTGGCCGGCACTGTCTAAGTATTTACAGTCTTTGATTCAGGTGCAGCCTGAAGAAAGCAGTCAATTGGTTGACAAAGTTATCAGAACAGACTGTATATGTTTCAATGAAGAGTTTGGAATGGATGCGGGTGGTAAAGCCCCGATAACCCTGTACACAGTTATCGACGGTGATGATCATATCCATAAAGATCTCCACTGGATGTATATGGATTCTCTTTTGAATATTTTAGCGAGCACGGATGAGGACACGCAAACGTCTTTGAACATCAAAGATCGATTTTTTGAGTATGCGTCTCGTGCAAATAGTTTACCACCTGGTATTCCTCGGAAGAACTATGATAAATGTTTAGTGACATGGCTTCGAGTGATATCAAGGGCTTTAAAACGCAAGTCTACTCTGAGATCGGATTCATTTATTTGTATTTTGGAGCGGATGACTGGATACGAAAACGTAGATGTTGCAACCGCAGCGTTGACCTGTTTAGAGCGCTGCAATCTAAGCTACTTCAGTGCTGAGCTGATTGATTACTTGCGATTACTAGTGAACCATACCACATTCAAAGCGACTTTGACTGCGAGGCCTATATGTTTCGATGCGGATGCCAAAGCAGACGGGGTATGTTTCATCGATGAAAAGTATAGAAAAAAAATTGTTCCAATTCTTATTGGAGTACTACAATGTCACGCCCGCCGTAAAGACAAAAAGGGAATCCGTTCTGCAGCACTTGCAAGTATATCGATGTTCGAAACACACGAGATACTTCCCTTGTTTGCACGTAGCCTGTCTGGTGTGGTGAGAATAAGTGAGGATGAATTACATACGCATCTTCTGGGTTCGTTACTGAAGCAACGTTCGGCTATGCACACGGCAAGCTTACATGTAAACTTGAAGAGCTGCTCGAAAACGACGGTAGCATTTTTACTCAATTCGCGCACTATGATGACCGCACTTCGTGCTCATTTAAAAAAGTGCCCTGATCTTTTCATCTTAGTCACATTCAAGATATTTGCTCTTTCTGTAGATCAATCACCGGAAGGTGGGTCAGTGGGCCCAATATCGGGAGACACGTTCGATCACCGTACAAAGATCGTCCATCGCGAAAGTGCGCTCAATATAGTGATCATGTGCGAGTATTTTCAGGGTGATATCATGCCGTTCTGGCCTATGATCATTCCAGCTTTGTCCAAACTAGGTGCACATCTTGAGTCCCATGTACACCAACGTGTATCAACATGCCTACAAATTGTACATGTGTTGACCGCGTACCCCAATTTACTCTTTGCAGATGAGCAGGGCATTGGAAGTTTGCACTCCATTATAACCCAGTGCTGGCGGTGTCTTCAAGTACAGGACATATTGCCAGAATGTCGAGCGTATATCATAAGTATACTAGGAAACGTCGTTGACTTTGCAGGAAGTTCGGAGCCTCGAATCCGCTCAGAGGCGCTTAAACTTTTGCGATCGGACCATCAATTAGTAAATTATGTGTTGAATCTGGTAAACTTTGATTGTATGCGACGAAAACATTATGAGTTTGGCGCGGAGTGGTCTATCCTTGAAAGGCTCGTCATCTTGACGTGTGAAGGAGATGATTTGGTTTCGATAATCATTCGAAATATCATCAGCGTTATCGTGAGCACTTCGAGAGTGAGTGATATAGTCCTCCAAAAGCTATTGGGGGTTCTTTGGGCTATACTTTCTGAGCGAAGAGTCGAAAGAGATATCTGTAATGAGGTTATGCGTCAACTCGCTTTCTTATTTGGAAAACTTCGGCAAAAAAATATCCGTTATGCATTACTTGGTATTTTTGAGACTGTCGCAGCACATCAACCTCGTGCAGTTGATGCCATTCATCGTTTGCGAAATCTCAATGCCATGCGGACAGACAAAATTGACGAAACGGATATTACAACACGTGTGCAAACATATCGCGGACTCACGACAGACTTCTTTTTAGAAATTGCGGCGGATGTCTACGTGGTTGAATCGCTCATTCATCAAAGTATATATGATTTAAAAGGTGATGACATCACCATTCGAATAGCAGCGCGGGGGTCACTGGTAAATTTTGCTTGTGCGATCGCAAAACTGATTGTTCTAGGCGAAGGTGAGTCACTACTGCACGTGCTACAAGTTGCAGTCAACGATTCTCTGACTTCGCTCCTATCACATCGTCATCAAACCACACGTTTGGAGGGCATTATGATATTGAGCAGTTTCATAACAGTGCTTCCTGAGATCTATCGGGATTTGTGCCAGTTGCGGAACCACCCAGTGACGGAACAATTTTTTGAAAATGTTGGGCACATTCAAGAACGACACCAGTGTGAAGCTCTCCGCAATCTACGAAGGGTATTGCGGGTTGCAGAATTCAGCTCGCGATCGATGGTTACATTCGTTTTACCCTTGCTGAAGGGTTTTTTGTATTCTGATTCTCCGGATGTTGTGGAGATAGCCATTTCAACAAGCATAGAAACATTGCATTTCATCACATGGGATGACTATATGATCGAGGTACTCAAAGTTATCAATATGCGGGGTGTTAGATCAAATACATTTGAGAAATACCTCTGTTTAGCGTTGGTTAACATCGCAAAGGTCAACACAAAACAGGGTCTTGGTTCTGAAATAGACCAGATAGAGGTAGTCAAAGAGTTGAGTCCGTCTGTTCTACCGTATTTGGAGGCGCGAATTGCGTTGCACGGTCGTGATGAGGATCAGGGTAAAGTGAACCATTTGTTCACGCAAGCATTCTGCACTATTTCGTGCTTACTCGAAGCTTCGGACAGAGACGATAGAATACAGATCGTGATGTCAAAACTTGCCAATGCTTTTTGCAGTCGTTCTCAGAAGATAAGGGACTCAGCGCGTAGAACGTTGAGTTGTCTTCTTACGTCATTACCATCCTCTATTATAGTCCAAATACTGCAGTTTTTGATGGGTCAACTAGATAAAGGGTTCACACAATATGTTAGAGAATCTATCATATTTTCTGCCGTGTTCTCCGACGCATTATTGGATGCAGATTTCCACATCGTTCTGCCAGTCGTTGTGAATATACTTGAGCGTGATTCTTTTGGAGATTTATATGATTCAAAGCTTTGCGGAAGTGTGAAGACGTTCTGCGCGGAGAGCCGCAAGATGTACCCATTGCGAAGTACAGTCCTTCTGTTCTCACGTATTTACGACGATTACACGTTAAACTCCGCCATACGTCCACTGAGAAACGTTTTGAGCGTGAGCTCGGTCAGTGGATTGAATGCGACAAAGTTAAAGTTGTATCTTGAAGCTTTACGCCAAGGCTTGTCAAAGAATACGCGACTGTCGGCTTACAGTGTGCTACTTATCTTCTTCTCAGTCGTAAGTGATTGTCTGAACGTGATTGAAACAAATGATGTTAAGCCCATCCGCTCTTCTAAAGAGACGAGGGACAACTCAGCCGCTCACCTTGAGAAGATGCAGACAGTACATACTGAAAATATCAATATGCTGGCCAATTTTTCGCTTGATATACTAAGTGATGTCCTGCGTAGAACGTCAAACGCGGACATGGGAAGTTTCAAAAAGCATATGGGACGAAGTTACTTCATTACACTCACAAGTCTACTGAGATATCGTGAACTTCAAATACGAGCGATTACTGTTCTGAAAGACACCGTGCGACATGCACCAAGTACATTTCAGCAGCATCTGGTCTTTATATTGAAGCGAATGTTTCATCTTTTGAAACAGTCGCCTACCTTAATGTTGCGAAATGCAGTGTATGCATTGTTGACAGCAGTATTGAAGAGCGATCATTCTTTGACGTTGTCTTCAGATCTTTGCAACCTCGTCGTGACTCTTACACTTGAAGACACGCAGCGTTACCAACTTTCCAAGGCTAATTTCAGTATACTCAAAGCAATCATAGGAAGACGAATTTTAGTACCTCATATGTATGAGCTCCTTGAGAAATTAATGTCACTCAATGCTGTGGGCAATAATGTCCAGCTAAGAGCGTCGTGCTCAAAATTGGTTGTTCAGCTTATTTTGGTGTGTCCCATTGGAGAACGTAAATTACATGCAATTCTTGACAGTCTGCTTGCGAATGCAGACTATGAGTATGTTCAGGGTCGTTTGTCTGTTCTAGCAACAATATCGACACTCGTGGCAAAGATTCCAGAGGAAATACTCAGTATGCACTCAGAATTGCTTCTGTTGTTTTTCTTGACAAAATTAGCATCAGATGCCGACCAAGCATGTAGAACTTTGTGTGCGCACAGTACGCTGGTATTACTTCAGCGCGTTTCGGACACTCACCTCAATAAGCTCTTCGCAATAATAGCCACAGCAATTACTGGCGGAAATGGAGCGATTGTCGGAGCAGCTTTACAGATACTCAGAATATCGTTGCCAGAGATAGATCTCGCAGCCCAAATTTATGTCGAGTTACGAAGTGAAATCATCAAGAAAATCGTCAGTCTTTCAGATTGCGACTGTCGCGCAGTAGAGGTTGATTGGCCGCTATTGTGCAACGCGCTCTTAATATTTGAACAGGGGTTGGAGCAGGGCATAGATGGCACACTTAACCCCGTGGAAGCATTCAATCTTTCTCGGGTATTTATCACGTTGCTTCATCATCCACACATCTGGATAAAAACAACGATATGTCGATTACTTAACCTGTGTGTGATTCACAAAGATACGAAAAATAGATCTGAGGCACAATACATCGTCAATAGTTTTCCAAGCGAGCGCATTCACGATACTTTGATAGCCATCGTGAATGTGTTGTGGCAGCTACACACATCAAGTAGTTTCACAAAAACATCTGAGAAAACTATGTCATCAATTCTGAGAACTTTGACTGGCATCTCCGCTCACTTACTCCAGCAAGAAAGATCCGACTTTTGGCAGGGGGATGAGCGTTCGAACGAAATCTTTCATTTGCCTCTGTACCGGAGTTGTGTTACAAACAAGATGCATTTGTTGAGAATGTCCATGTGCCGTGAGCTACAAGAGTTTGCATTGAAATGGATGGCTGCGCTCGCAAACGAAATGAAAGACGTGTTAAAGCACTATCCTGAGATCTTACGCGATTTCGTCGCAATTTGTAGAATCAGTCGTAAAGGCGAAAAGGACATCTCTATTCTCGCCAGCGATCTTATAGACTGCTTCTCTACTTACGTTCCCACGCAAATATGGGTGCAGATTATTTCATCAGTCGACGATGATCATCATGGTCCAGCTAGCTGTTCTACGTCACTTGGTAAACGGGACCGAAATCACATCTGAAGAACCCGGTACTTTTCAAGAGCCCACAGTGAGACACGTATTCAATCTATGCTGATTCATGAAAACAATCGAAACAATCGAAGCAATTCCGTCTTCCTTCTAACATCGTCATCTTCATCATCATCAGCAGCAGCAGCAGCATATTCTGCCAATAAATTGAGCGATGATATTATTTCCTGAACATTTGCGGTGAAAGTATATCCCTTGAGCGTACGGTCGATTCCCCAGAGCGACGCAAACGAGCTACGTAGTATCAAAGCAATAGACGCCGATCTTGTTAGCACTTCCAAAGGAAGCTTACTCAAGCGAGCCTGTCGAATACCGTAGTTCTCATCCTGACGACGTTCATAGTCGATCAACATGTAGTTAAAGTTGAAATGCCCACACTCTTCTGCGAATCCCAAGGTGAAAGTACGCGATGCACTATATACTACTCCGAAGTCTACAACCGTTCGTAAATGGCTGACGAGAACGAGTTTTACACTCCTTTGTAGCAAAAATTCTAGGAATACCCACATGATGCACTCTGCCTCTCTAACACTGGTTGCCTTACATGGCTCATCGAGAAGAGCTAGTGTGTTAGAAGAACAAGTCGATATTATACCCTTTAAGAGCTTCAGATCTGAGAAGAAGTGAGAGCTGAACAAACCAATTTGTTCTTCGCCGTGATGAAACACCATGTCGAATAACGGACAATACATATGTCGAGCATTGATGAACCGCGTCGATAAAGCGAGTGTGGTAAGTTCAGCAACTCGCTGTATAAACGTACTCTTTCCGCTCATACTTGGACCCGTTACGAGGACAAACGGCGTCGCATGTGTAAGTAAAAGCGAGTGTGAAGGACATGACTCTCCGAACTGTATACCCGGAGCATCAACAAGAAATACTCCATTTTCATTCATAAACGGTCTCATATTGCGACAAAAACCAGTGCTGCGCTCAAACAAAGAGGCGATATATTTCATGCTATGCATCGTGATGCCGATGCATGATTTTGCACGTTGTAAAGTTGCCTCTAAATTCTGATACATCAATATTCTCCTCCGTTCCAAATCAGCCAACTTAGCTTCAAAACGTGCATTCAAGCAGTCTAAATGACAACAAGAAAGCCTGGTGTAAATACCACTTTTTGTTTTCAATTTTGAGTGGCAATTGACGAAAGCAGTGACACGAGTATCGCGGTAGTCGTCTAATTTGTAGAGCTCGGAATGCTGCACATACCAGGCAAATCCACAATGATTTCTATACTTAAGCATTCTACTCTGAAACCCGAATAGTCGCTGCTGATTGATTATGAACGTAAAAATAGCTTCTGCGATCTGACACAAAGACACGCGATGCAAATCAAACGTCCTATCGATCCCTGACTTCCACAAGAAAATATCACTCAAAGCTCCAAACTTGACATCGTGTACGCCCGAACGAATGTGAGAGTTAAGTTCTTGCTTTATCCTGGCCAAGGCAGGGCGCGAGAACAATCTAGTTTTCATTTCTGTAGCAATAGGATCATGCATGTGGCGGAGAAGACCGTTGCACACGTCAATCGCGTAAAATGTGTTCAGCGTTGCTCTGATCAATGACTGAAAATAATATGGGCTACCCGCTCGGATTTGCATCCATTCTAGTGTAAGGTTCGACAGTAGCGATACGCATGTCGCCGTGTTTGAGTAATTTTCAAGTATTCGTACCTTGAATGCATCTGAAGTATCAAAGTAAGTATTCGCCAAGGTGTCGCCATTCTTTTGCATATGGCACATGCACTGTGTTTTCATCGCACAACTCATCAAGGTAACACCGAACAGTGAATATGATGCAACAGGGGCCAGATCACTTTTGAACGTGGAGTCCGACAACACTCGTGTTTTTTGTAAAGTCGATGTTAGCAAAAATTCGAGAATATCAGTCGTTCGTTTAGATCGTAATGCTCTCTCCAACACATGAGTGAGGTTGCTATCGAACCAATTAAGCACCAGGATGTTATCAGGTGCAGGAATATTGATATTTTGACGTCCAGAATACTTTTCGAGAACTAATCGGAAAACCTTACAGCCCAGCATTATGCAGAATCTTGTCATGGTATCAATTAAAGCACGGAATTCGGATTGGCATTCACTCGCCACGGTCGAAACAACAATGACCGTTTCTAGTCTTTCCTCCAAGACCTGCTTCAACGAATGTGTACAGTCAAAACTTTCGCTATATTTGAAACTGCTAACACGCAGTCGAGTCGCCAATGAACCTGCCGAGATCAATTCAACATTTAAGTGTGCATCAAGCCGGATGACGCCAATCATCACGCCTGAAACTGCAGCCTTCACGCGACTGGTATCAGTATACGTATGCTGAATCAAACGACATGCTCGCCGAGCGTAGTTTGTGTATTACAAGTTGTGATGTACGTTATACTACTATTCCGGACAATATAGCGGTGTGCATATTTCATTCGTGGGCTTTTCACAGATGTACATGAATAATGCTAAAGTTCTGTCGTATCTATGACTCCTCCGCCAATACCGAGAACCAGAGTACGCGGATTCCATTCTTCATTGTAGTTCGTGCAACCGAGATCACGCAAAGCTGCGCTACCAACATCTGAACATAGCAGTAGGTGCTCCTTTTTCGCCAGTCGAAGTAAATCTTCAACTCCTTGCTCAATGAGCATGGACTGTTTTGCCATCTAAGAACGATATATAAAATCTCTCGACATGTGCGACGCACCTTCACAGTTTGAGCACCGGTTGCAGCGCAATTTCTTATCAGCATGCAACATTGCCGTTGAATACCTCCTTCGTCTTTATGTTTTCGCATCAAGTCGAACAACGTATCAAAGTGCTGCTCGTGGACCATGACTTCTGTTAAATGAACATTCCGAAGCGATGCCGCGACTAGCACCCCCAGTGCACGTTCAACCATGCCGTGATGCTTGCCTTCGAAATGAGTGATAAAAAAAGTGAAAACGTTCAAAACAGCTTTCAAACCTGTAATGAATAAAATGTTATTTACCAGTTGAACACCACCGCTTTCGACAAACCGTATCCTTGTACTTTCAAGGATCAAAACTCTCCGTAGGCACCCGAGAGTGAACTTAGTCTGTGCTTCGCTGACTGGTTGTGCCAAGATTCTCTAATGTGTGATTCAAAAACTGAGCAGGATTAGGTTTTAAGCACGAACCAAGAAGCAGTCGAAAGCGCCTGCTTCCATGAAAATTGTGCAAATTATCTCACTGATAAGCAGAGACTCAATCTGTCGCAGTAGTATTTAATAAGGTCAACACACGGGTCACCATCTTACCAAGTACAGAATACTTTCACTGCGAAACTCTAGTGGCTTCTCACAGTCATCCTTCAGAACTTTTTAAGAGTAATGGTCGAACACAATATCTATTGGAGCAACGTACTCTTCACAAGCATATTCGCAAGCTCAGTATTGCACAGCTCGTGAATGCGCACTAAAGGCACAGGCGCATCGCCTTGATCTCGTGCCAAGAGTGTGCGTGTCAGCTTACATATCGTGATGTGAGAAGTTCGCCAATCAGTCGCCAAAACGTGCATTAGCATCGTTAAAGTATTGTGCTGTAGCAACAGTGAATGTCGAGACGGAGGGGAAATCATGAATACTCACTTCTAATAGTTCCTGCTTTGTTCTGTAGCAACACTTTGACCCCGCCATAAGTACGCGCAAAAAGTCATCACACATAACGCCATTCTCAAGTACATCTGCTCCCATATTACTAAGCAAACGCTTCGAAACGGCATCCCAAATTTCAACTCTGACGTTGCTTCTTTGGAGAGTCTCTACGTAGAATATAAACCAATACCACATTGATAGTCGTGCTCAAAACTCTCACCTAACAGAATTTTCAAAACAGAGTGACAAGTCTCTCCTTTGTCCAAAACTAAAATTGCCGCAGTAGTCAGGCTCGATGTAGTTTGAATGAAACTTTTTTCGCCGGTGAAGAAATTAAAGTCGGAAGAAACTGCACAAAGTTTTGATACACACAACTCAATTTTTGTTGGATCTGTCTCCTCAGCGGCTCTCATAAGTTCCTCGAACAAGAACGCACGTTCTGATCTATCCTCTGAGCTTTCACGCAGTGTATCACGGTATTCTAGTCCTCTTATCCGAAGTTCTTCCTTTGCTTCCCGGAAAGCTTCCTCTTCGCTCATCTGAAAGTCAACGCGATAACTTTCTACTAAATCATGGAACAGTGCCTTGTGAACGCGTCTTTAGCTGGCTCATGACAAGTGCTACGTGATATTCTACCTGTGTGAGTCGTGCATTATCCATTGTTGTTTATCGTCGCAAAGTGCGCGCAACGCCGCCTTATCACGAGACATACGTGCGAGTCAACACGGTGCATGTGGACGCAACGGTGACGTTCACGGTGAAATATATGCTCTAGTTTCGACATGTTTTCACACATAAAAATACGCCCATATACTGCGTCTTACGCTCGCTATCATACTATATGTTCGCACGAATGTGACACAGCTACATCGCGAGTGGCGAAACAAGTTCGTTGGACAGTCATTCGTTCGCCGTACGCCGTTCTGCCGTACACGGTCCGCACACCGTGGAACGTTGCGAGCCATGCCGAACTCTTCTCTCGAGCGGCTACTCCTCCTTGATGGAAAACTATGGGTTGATATCCCAGCTAAGTTGCCCCAGTTGTCGCCAGTTTTCCGTAATATACACGAGTATCGAGAAGATTTTGCGGCTCTTCTTGTTGAAGAAGCACGAGAGAGTGTGAAATCAGGATTTGAACAATCCGCGGGTAATGATCAAAGTATGTTCTTGTCGATTTTCACTCTTACTATCGATTTCAGCTTCTGGGTGCCGTATGAATGTAACTGTCACCAAAATATCTCTCGGTGCTGAGGTGACTTGCACCATCTCCAAAGGAAACTTAGACGAACTCGATAGAGTATTGAGGCCGAATGTGGTCATCTTGATAGCCCCAGAAACTACGGGATACGCCTCTCGAGGTCCTCCCGCGGGTCCGCATGCACTTGGCACGGTACTGCACACTTCTCTTTCTGCGACAAAGCAAACTGTAACTGTAAAGTTGGTCTCAAAAGACACCAGCTTTCTGGTTCCACGTGGAGGGGCGTCGTTAAAGCACGATATAAGCGACCATAACGTTTTCGGCACGTACTGGTTATTACCTAGCACAAAGTTGTCCACGTTTTTGCAGGAGTTTGGTGCACTTTGGTCACTAGAAAACTTGGACACTGTACGTTGTTCTTCTTCGTAGACTATTTGATATTTGCTCTAAAGCCTAATATAGCGCATGCTACAGTCCATTTTGAATCCAGGCAAGCATAAGAATAATCAAGTTTGTTCCGACAAGCTGCCATGTGTGCCTCAAACTGGCGGATTGGGGGAGTGCTTCAATCGAGACCAGACTCAAGCAATCAGACAAGCTATGCTGCACGATGTATCGCAGTCAACAAACTTTCCTTTCACTCTCATACAAGGTCCTCCTGGCACTGGAAAGACACATACAATAGTGCGTCATTTCGTCTTATGCGTTTGAAGTGCACACAATCTCATATTTCTTTACAGTGGGGACTCCTAAATGCACTCCATCTGGTAAAATTTGATGAATACTATCGCTCGATCATACATGCTATTGCCGGGGACACTGACACGACGCAACAAAGACCACATATATTGGTTTGTGCGCCTAGTAATGGCGCGGTTATTAACATCCTACGGCGCGTATCGCATGCAGGTTTTATTCAGCGTGATGGAGCAAAATACCATCCGTCAATAATTCACGTCGGAACAGAAAATCTAGATATTGAGGACAGACAACTGTTCGAATTCAGCGCTGAAAGTAAAGCAAGAACGTTATTAGGTATGAGTAAGGAAGATTGGTTGCTCTGGCTTTCCAGGCAGTGCCATACTGTCCGAGCACTAGAGGAAAACTTACAAACACGACTCAACTTTCTCAAGCCCGCGGAGAGCACTCGCTTCAATCAGGCCGAGCTTGAAATGATCACGGGGGAAATACTTTCAATGTACGAAAGTAGAGACCGAGCAGTAGCAGATCTTTCGCGTCTCGAACATTTGCGACCGTATTACGATCAAACATTGAGAAATGAGTGTAATGTCGACGTGCTACGAAGCGCTTTGGAGGCATCCTTCGTAGATGAGGCTGAGATTGTTTTCACTACACTCGCTTCCAGTGGTAAACGATGTCTTACGAATGTTTCACATGGGTTTCATACACTCGTTGTCGACGAGGCCGCTCAAGCTACTGAGTTATCTCTTCTTGTACCGTTATTTCATGGGGTTAGACACTGTGTTCTGGTTGGTGATCCTCAACAACTGCCGTCAACTGTACTTTCCAAGGCGGCTGTGCAATCACACTACGATAAGTCCTTTTTTGAGAGACTGGTAGATAATGGCATCAGTCCGATTCTGCTTTCAATCCAGTATCGTATGCATCCGAGTATACGGCAGTTTCCATCAAGCTTCTTTTATGCAGGCAAGTTAGTAGATGCGAGTGTTTGCACTAGTACAACGAGTATATTACAACATGAAAAAATGTGCTTTTCGCACATTGTTCCGTTCGGTCCATATTTAGTGTTTGACACAGGTGGTGGTGTCGAACAGCGGGACTATCATGGCTCTGTGAAAAACGAGTTTGAGGCATTATTATGTGTTCGACTCATATTAGCTGTAGAGTCATCGATCACGCAGGCTGGGCCTAAGTTGACATTGACAGTCATTTCACCTTATTCATATCAGTGCGAGAGACTGAGACAGTTAACACGCCAATTAGGACCACTGCAAAGAGTCCAAGTACATATTAGCACTATAGATGGATTCCAAGGCAGAGAGAGCGATGCAGTCATACTATCGTGTGTTCGCAATGCGGCGACAGGCGTAGGATTCATGAACGATGCCCGCCGATTGAATGTTGCTCTGACGCGAGCAAAAACATTTCTGTGGATCTTGTGCAGTGCAAATACAAGTAGTAATCATCTATGGGCATCTCTGATAAACGATGCGATACATCGAGATGTTGTGATCCCACGGATCACGGTAGAGAAATTTTTGCGTGCGTCAAAACCGTAGTAGATATTTTCACATGTAAACAACTGCGTCCCACATCAACAATTTTGCGTTGTACATATGAAGTCAATCACTGCATGATTCTTTTCGGCTAAAAGAGTGATAGAAGACTGCGCTGCACCTAGCTGCAATGCCACCATTTTCAGTTTTGAACAACCTTGGAAAAATGCAGCTGACTGCCGTCGGCAAATTTCGCGAAGCAAAAAGAGAACAGATTCTATGTGAGGACTTGACGATAGCCCATGGTTTAACCCAGAGAAAAAGTCGTCAGACGCATCAGGTGACAAGTCACGAGCGATTTCGTTCGCATGACTTGCTGGCAGCATGTGTAGTACTGCTATAAATAGCGCTGGGTTTGCGAGACGAGCCGCCAACTTGAGAGCATACGAATAAAGTCCTTGCTTCACTGCTAGGTGGATATTCTGTTCATCTACTTCCTCTCCTATCATGGTCGGTCTTGCGTTCACAATACAATTATCCAAAATATGAACTTGATTTAAAAGAGCAACTCCCAGAATAAGTCCGTTGTTTGTAGAAAACAGTGTACCAGTATGATTCACTGAAGAACCATTAACATGCAGTCTTAGCCGTTTAATCAAAGAACAACTTTGCACGTCATAAACTCGTATCGAGCATGAAGAATCCAGATAAGCGAGCATGGTATCGCTCTGAATAAAGGAAAGCCGAGAAGAGTGTAAATTGTGAGAAATCGAGGAGTTAGGGATATCTATGGAAGCATGAACTGTTCCTTCTAGTACATGCCACATGTGTATTCGGTTATTTCGTGTCAATGAAGCAAGCATTTTACCGTTATGAGACAATGTAGCTGTAGTGACCTCGGCTGAATGAAAGAACGAATCTAGCTCGCGTTTACCCCCACTTAGATCCCACACACGGGTAGTCTTATCCCATGAACACGAAATTATGTACATATTCTGCGGGCAGATCTGCAAAGAGGTCACTGGCGCTCCGTGGCCGACCAAAATATCAAGAAGCTGTCCTGATAACATCGACCAAACCAAAATGTTGTGACTTTTCTCAGCAGCGCCGCATATGATATTATCACTCTGGTCGATCGATAAATGTGTTATTCCTTGCCCATCTGGACAAGTGAAGGTTCGAAAGTTTTTGCACCTAATGAGGTCAAATGCTCTCGCCGTTCCATCCAAGCTGGACGAAACAAACGCATCGTTATGACAAAAAAATACCAGATCTGTTATCGGCGCCGTATGCTGCGTAAACGTCATGGAGCACGTTCCAAGAGGTAGCCGCCAAACTTTAACAAGTGAAGCTTCAGAGCCAGTGACCAATAATGTTCCATCCTCACTGAGGGCCGCTGCTCCGATTTGTGAGAGTTCATTATTTGACTTGTATATCAAACTATCACTTTGCCAATCCCACAAACAAAGCTCACCAGATTCATCACAACTTAGCAATACGAATTTACTGACAGGGTCAAATTTACAGTTGACCGAATCGCAAACCGGAAAGTCCGTTTTGACCGTTGCAAGTATCACACCTGTGACCATGTCATATATTTTAAACCCGTCTGGAGCCCCAATACATAGCATGCTCGCACTTGCGTCGAAAGCAGCACATAACATGGTCGAAGTAAGTGGAATAGTTCGCACTACGGTATTTGAACCGTCTGACGCAAAATTGAATTTGATCACTTCACCATTTGTCAAAACTGAAAGCAATTTGGCTGGTTCGTTACAAATATGTACCGCAAGTAACTTGGCTCGCGCCACAAAATCAAAGAACGCAGGTTGCTCAAAGAGGCCCATGATCTTGCATGCTCTATCTCTGGATGCAATAGCTAGGTAAGCGTCATCTGAACTCCATGATAAGCTCAGGAGTGATGTCGAACAACCCATGTCTCGGCTTCGCAACGCCAAACTCAGTCGGTCTGCAGCGCCCGTTCGTTGCAAATTCCACACTTCAACAGTTCTATCAACAGCGATTGCGACATACCTTGTCGAGTGACTGAACGATACAGCATGTATTTCACTTTTGTATCGGAAACGCTGGCAAATGACTTGCTTACGGGTGTCAAACATAATCCCAGCCGTTTTGCCAACCACAAGAAGCAGAGTCTTACACTTTGAAATCGCTAGTTGGCGGACATTCCCTTCTAGCTCACTTGAGAAAATAACTGCTCTATCTGAACCGACCTCAATCTTCTTGATGTGGCTTCCGCAGCACGTATAAAGTACACCATCCAGCATGACGGCGGCCCCGGGACGAGTCGAACCAACTACGTTCGTCACCCGGTAGCCGAGCATAACGATGCTTGAGAGATTTAGCGTCCGCTAAATCGACTCTCGAACAATTTTCGTGGATGCTTAGTCACCTCGGAGGACGCGCGCAAAGGACGCAAGGCGACGGGTTGCAGCCGCCGGCGTCGTCGGAAAACCACGCGCGAGCGCGTATAAAAGCTTCGTAATTTGTCGACAGAATCACCTATCAGCCAGTCAGATTATCGTGTCAAATATTTACCACGATATTTCGAGCTTACACTTTTTCCAGTCGTACTGCCGTAGCACGCTCAGAGTCGCAGAGGTGTACAGCTCCCGGGAGCACACTTCGCTCCGATCACACATGCACACACAAAGAGTTGAGCATGTCAGGACTAAACTTGAGAGTTATACATTTATCTTCGCTGCTACGTGCATTCTTTTGATCGGCAACGGTGAAAAGTCGCTTTTCGCGCTGGCGAGCAACTCAACACAAAAGAAAAAGTACTGTGAACCTACTACAATCCAGCATTGACTCATTCGTTACACAGGATAATCTTGGGACTATCTGGTACATTTTGCGCCTTGCAGACTAAACTGGTTGATCATGCTACGAGCAACAAGCTTGGACTCAGAAGAGTGGCAACAGTTACCGCAGCTGTGCTTTGGATACTGATGCTGTTCAGGTACGGCAGATTGTCAAATACTTTAACAATTTGTGAATACGTTCGCAGTTCGATCGCATTCTTTTGGAGAATATACGGGTGTTATTTTCTACTCGTTCAGGTTCGCTTACTGTCTCGGCGAGGAAGATCTGTAGCTAGCAAGCTAACAACATATGCAGGCAGTACTATTTCTTGGTATACTCCACATGATTCACTTTTTCGCTCAGTGGAATTGAAAACACGACATCATCGCGTCACGCAGGATATCAGAGTATATTAAAAGTACGTTTATGGTCGTTCAGCTGTGTTATACCCTGGCATCTCGTCGAAGTTTAGATACCGATACGTATCAGAAGCATCGATGGTGAGACTCGAGGTATACTTGAGGTATTCACTTTTCGATGGGATTCGTCCAATGATTGCGCACACTGCTGCGAGTTCTGCGGATGCAAGGTAAACATTAGCTCCCTTGCCAAGACGGTTAGGGAAATTGCGAGTACTCGTTGAAACGACCGTGCTGCGCTCGGCGACTCGAGCTTGATTGCCCATGCACAGTGAACAACCAGGCATCTCCGTTCGTGCGCCCACGGAACCAAATGTACCGTAATAGCCTTCGTCTTTTAAACTAGATTCGTCCATTTTTGTAGGTGGTGCGATCCAAAGACGTGTTGGTAGCGTACCGCTGAAGGATTCCAGTATTTTTCCTGCTGCGCGAAAATGCCCAATATTCGTCATGCAAGAACCTATGAAAACTTCATCAACTTTGTCCCCTGCAACAGTAGACAACAGCCTTGCATCATCTGGATCATTTGGGGCACACAATATGGGTTCAGTGATAGTAGCCAAATCGATCGTTATCTGCTCCGCGTATTCGGCACCACTGTCAGCCTCAAGAAGGATCGGAGCTGCAAGCCATGAAGCCATGGCTTCTATACGACGCTCGAGTGCGCGTTGATCGCCGTAACCTTGTGAAATCATCCATCGAAGAAGAACCACGTTACTCTTCAGATATTCTTGGATCGGTTCCTTGTTGAGCTTGATGGTACAACCTGCAGCACTTCTTTCAGCACTCGCATCGGATAGTTCAAAGGCTTGTTCACACTTGAGATGTTCAAGACCTTCAATTTCTAGTATACGGCCGCTGAAGACGTTAACTTTGTTTTCCTTGGAGACAGTGAGTAGCCCCTCTTTGATGGCAAAGTATGGAATAGCGTGCACAAGATCTCTTAGTGTGATACCAGGCTGAATAGATCCGGTAAACCTAACGAGGACGGACTCTGGCATGTCTAGTGGTATAACTCCTGTAGCGGCCCCAAATGCAACAAGACCTGAGCCAGCAGGAAACGAAATTCCGATGGGAAAACGTGTATGTGAATCGCCGCCAGTACCAACCGTATCTGGTAATAACATTCGATTCAACCAACTGTGTATAACGCCGTCGCCGGGCTTCAGTGATACACCACCTCGAGTTCTAATGAAGTCTGGTAGTGTGTGATGAGTGGCGATGTCTACCGGCTTTGGATATGCTGCGGTATGACAAAATGATTGAAGCACAAAATCAGCGCTAAAACCGAGACAAGCTAAGTCTTTCAGTTCATCACGCGTCATTGGACCTGTAGTGTCTTGGCTTCCCACTGTGGTAACTTTCGGTTCACAATATGTACCGGGTGACACACCACCTTCCATACCGCAAGCTTTTGCGACAATCTTTTGAGCATATGTAAATTTGGTGATCTTCTTATCCTGTGAATTGGACTTTCGGAACAGGTCGGACGGAGGTAACTTCAAGTGAGCCCGTGCCCTCTCTGTAAGACCACGACCTATGATGAGCGGGATTCTACCACCAGCACGTAACTCATCCAATAGCACAGGACTTCTGAGCGAGAAGTTGGAAAGTTCTTCATTCGAATCATGCCTTTTGACGAGTCCTTCATAAGGGTATATGTCGATGACATCACCCATTTTCAAACGATCGACACTCATCTCAAGAGGGAGTGAGCCACTATCCTCCATAGTATTGAAGAAAATCGGCGCAATTTTACCACCAATCGTGACACCGCCGGTTCTTTTATTCGGAACGTACGGGATATCCTCACCCATATGCCACAGTAGAGAGTTTGTCGCGGACTTTCTTGAAGAACCAGTGCCAACAACATCGCCAACATACACAAGCGGGAACCCTTTCGTTTTGAGCTCACACAGCTGATCCATCGCATTCGTTATCCCGTCTCTTTGATTTTTAAGCATCGCGAGCGCATGTAATGGAATATCTGGCCTACTCCAGGCGTCTTGCGCTGGTGACAAATCGTCAGTGTTGGTCTCTCCTGTCACTCTAAATACCGTCATGGTCAACTTCTTTTGCAGGGAATCTCTTGAAGTAAACCATTCAGCGGCAGCCCAACTTTCGAGTACTTGAATTGCAAACTGATTGCCTGATTTCGCTTTGGCTTCAACATCGTAAAATGCATCGAAAACTAAAATGGTGTGCGATAATTCTTTCGCGGCAAACGACGCCAGCTCTGGGCTGTCCAAAGCGGCCAACATAGGGGAGATGTTATAACCCCCCTGCATAGTCCCAAGAAGCTTCAAAGCGAGCTTTGGACCAACGAAATGATTGCTAGTCGATCCACTCACGATGGATGCCAGCCATGCCGCCTTCACGTACGCAGCCTCGTCGACACCAGGTGGGACTCTAAATTTGAGGAGATCTAGCAAGCGTTCTCCGTCTGCAGCACTCAGGCTATCACTTTCGAGAAGATTTGTCACCTCAAGAACTTGGGATGCGCTCAGTGGTTTGGCCGGTATGCCCAATTGTCTACGTTCTTCTTCATGATGCACATAGGTCGCCAGAAAAGAGTTCGTAGTTGTGGTGCTCAACTGGCGCACCGAAGCTACAGACGCAGTACGTAATTTAGCGATGTAAGACGGGGAGACCGTGGGGGGGCTACACAAACGCAGTGCGCTCGAAAAGGCATGCCAGCAGCGGCGACTCATCGATAAGCGTTATACGAAGCGCCACAGACGAAGGCGTGGTGCGTTGTGACGGTGCGATCGGGGACAGTAAACGATATAGCGTACTACATTTATGGATTCCCAGGGTATCCATATTATCACGGCTTTTTGCATAACAAAAAACAAAAGGTACTCCGGTATTCACGCTGGCCACGCGTCGGTTCCAAGAAAAGCTAGTGAACAGGATTTGTTCAACCAGTGGCGTATTTGCAAGTTGTGTGGCGAAGAAGTTCGTTCTAGATCGCTTACTGTGTAGAGGCGTGTGCGTGATCGGAAGAGGCGACAGAATTATTCGGCAGTGCGGCATCTCTGAGGCAGCTCTGAGGCAGCTCTATCGAGGCACGTGTTGGAGAGGTACGGCTTTCACGATGCTATTCAGCGCGAATTGAGTGTAGAAATTGCGGACATTGGCTTTGTGTTTGAATCCAGAATTGTGCTGCTTTCTTACCGTAGCCGAGTCGTGCGTTAAGAAGGCGTCACAGTAATCTTGAGTACAGTTCAGGTTGGAAAGGAAAGCGAAAAAAACGCGTACCGCAGTAGTATCTCGCCATACGTCAAGCTTGTATGCCGCGACGACAAGTTGTCGACGAGTACCTTGCGACTCGATCACAAGCGAAAGAGAATGGAGATTGGGGTGTCAACGTCGGGTAGCTGAGCACGCGCCGTGCAGCTCAGACTCGTGGCGCTGTTCAGTAAGTGCGAAGTACGGACGGTCCGGTTATCGAATGACGTTATACCAAATGAATTCGTTGGCACTCTCGAAACCTTATATACGAGGTAGCACATGTGCGATTATTCATATGTACAGTTGCGGTTTTACGACTTTTTTGCCTTTCACAGCGACGTGTCTTCGTCGTAGGGGACTCGATCGTCAACGCGAACGCCTTGCGTCGTTTGCGAGGTACTTCGAACGTCTGACGCGGCTAGACTATAAGTTTTGTTCCGCGCCGTCGTAAAATTCCAGAAGTCGGATAACTAACAATCCAACTAATATCGGCAACGGGCTAGAAAGTCATGAGCAGTAAACCGACAACGTGCTGCGTTCTGGAAATTCTGACGTCTTCTTGTAAGCCTTTGTTACGGAGAGACTGGCGTGGCGAAGCACCCTCAAACTACTTGGAGCAATTTTCGATCGCATTTATCGAAGCAAGCTATGAATCAGGACTGCCGCCTATTTTTTCAGACAACTCTGGAGAGAACGACTTTTTCCACGTGAAGCACAGCGATCTGATTTTTATGTGTGTCGGTCGTAAAGGTTCAAACCCAGCGCTGATCTTCAACTTCATTCATAGCTTTATTGAACTTCTGAAATATTATTTTGGGAACCTCGAAGAGGAATCTATCAGAGATAATTTTGTTCTCATTTACGAACTATTGGATGAAGTCATGGACGATGGCTATCCACAGTTCACCGAGGGCAAGGTCCTTGAACAATTCATCACACTTGATGCGCATCGGTTAGAGGAAGTACGAGCTCCGTTGGCGATCACAAATGCTATTTCTTGGCGTCCAGCGGGTATTTCTTACACGAAGAATGAAATATTCCTTGACGTGCTGGAAAGTTGCTCGTTGTGTGTGAACAGCTTCGGAGAAATAACACAGTCTTCGTTGCAAGGCGCGGTGCAGATGAAGGTACAACTCAGTGGTATGCCCGAGTGCAAACTCGGTTTGAATGAAAAACTTGATCCGCATCACGAACGTTCTTCCACTAGCGTTGACAAACCGGTAGGTGTGGAAGATATCAAGTTCCACCGTTGCGTCAAGTTGGGAGAGTTTTCCTCAGATAAAAGTATAATATTTGTGCCCCCAGATGGCCGCTTTGAGTTACTTTCGTATCGTTTGTCATCAAGCGTCCAGCCTCTGGTTTGGGTTGTTGCCAAGCGAATAGCTCTGGGAGAAACAAAAATAAAATACACCGTGAGAGTATCTACGCGTTTCAGGGAACGCTTCTCAGCTCAGGACGTGACAATTATCATTCCTGTTGAATCAGACGCGACGAAGCCCGAAATACAGTGCAAAGTTGGCGAAGTACTATACGTCCCTGAGTTAGAGTCTATCAAGTGGCACGTTAAGACAATTCCTGGTGGAAGAGACTTTGACTTGACAGTGCTGGTTTCAGTTCCTTCTGTGAAGGCACAAGCTCCCAGCTTTTCTCGCAGTTATGTTAAGGTACAGTTTGAGATCCCATATTTCACACCAAGTGGAATACAGGTTCGTTACTTGAAAGTATCGGAAAAAAGTGGATACTCAGCCCTTCCATGGGTAAGATACGTCACTCGCTCGGGTGACTACACTTTCAAAATTGGTTAGGTGGCTCACGCGCGCAACGTCACTTGCACTGGGACTCCAAAAAGTATAGACTGATCCATATTCTGCATAGCTTCTTGCGCGTCCTCGCTATTCAAGAGTAAGGCAATGATCTGAATTATATCAAGCAGAATAACCTTTTAGAAAACGATATGTAAGCAATACGCCGCGCTGTAGTGTTCCTACTTTTCTCAGTCAACACTACTTGAACAACTTTACCGAAAGTACTGAAGACGAATCGAATGGCCTCCTCGGTAATGTCTTGAGACAAACCTGATACTTTCAATTCGTTTCCTTTCGACATCTTCAGAGCAGCGCTAGTGCGCGCTCCCGATTTCGACGGCCGGCAGTGAGACGAGTCGGAGACACCACGAAAACGGGCGGCGGGCGGCATCCCACGTAGAGATGAGCTCAAAATTACGGGTCATTGACGTCAAGTGTGATTTAGGCGTAAATTACGCGTAATTACGCTGCCCAAAATATTTCTAACGTCAAAAATTACGCTCTCTTGACGAGCGCAGCCAAACGAGAGTGGGATAGTTCGCCGAACGCAAGCATTGAGCTGCAAGCTATCCGACGGTATCGCACGTCCGCTTCGACACGATTCATAATTTCATAAATCAGGCGAGCAAAGCATCGGTTCGGAGCGCGGGAACGGTCCGCGTTACGGTCCACGTTACGGGGGGCAAACCGTTATGCCTTCCTAAAGAAGACTGAGTAGCCGCGACGAGCGACATGGGTTCTTCAAGTCAGAGTCGTCACCAATACTCGCATCCGAAGATACCCGAGGCTACATTTCCATTCGGAAACTACGGAAAGGCAAAGTCGAAAAAACTTGATCTAATTGCAGCCGTGCTTCGAAACTCAGGAGGAAAAACTAATAAGACTTTCCATATAGATGAAAACTTTAAAGTAAGTGTGGATTTACTTTGTGGCCTTGGAGTTGTGCATGGGACATACGCAAGAGTGACTGGAGTAAGTTCTTGCTACGTGAAGCGCCTGGTGGCATATCCCTTGAATCAGTTGGACGGCTCAAGTACAGTCAAGTGCGTTCTAGAACGCACGAACCAGCGTGGTCTCGTCACTGATATGTTGAATCTAAAGCCAAATCGCCACACAATGCCGTGGAGAGCCTACGACATACAATGCATGATAAATGTTCAAATACCTGAAGCTCGTGTGATTCATGTTTCGTTTCACAGTGGCTCTCTGCACCGTCGTTCAACTATGAGCGCACTACTTCACCTGCTAGCTTTGAAAGTTCAAACACTGCGCTATGTGCGGTTCGGGCAACCTATCTGGACTTGCAAAATGGACGACAAGAATATATTTGCAATACCGTGCTTCAGAATCTCACGAGTTGAGGGCATACATTGCGAAAAAGTTACCGAGGATATTGACTTCCGCGTGAGTGTGAAAAATACCAAGTATGTTGTACATATTACAAAAGCACCACTTGGCTTACCATGTCCTGCTGAAGTTTGCTGCCGGCACGGACTATCGAGAAGTAAATCTGACGTGGATGGATTACCACTCCGAAAACTCTCAACTATAAATCTTCGGCGACGAGAGATTGCGAAGTTGAGCCAGTGCCATGGCTTGAGAACGGCTGCTGTGTCGTATCACGAGCTTGAGCTGTGTGGGAAAGCCATGAAAAGATACTTGCTTGTGGACGCTTCAATACGAAAGAATGATGAATTTGGCCAAACTCAACTCTTAGTCATCGTCTTTGGCGTAGCTGACCCGATTAAAGCTATTGAGCGTTTCAAAAATATAGTCATTCAAGAGACTGAGTCAAGTGCATGTGGAAGTGTAGCATCATTCGATCTGGCAGATGTATGCTCTCCATTAGGAGCTCGCTTGACGGACGCACTTAAAAAACAGTTCGAACACTTGTATAGAAGGACAAGAGTCGTTTATGCGCTTGTGTCCGGATTGGAAGGAGAGCTCAACATTCCTGTCTTCAGTTTGAATATGGAACATTTTGTTACACGGCAAATGAATGTAGTTTCGACTGCACACTCTTACCACGGCAAACGAGCCACAATTGGCTTATCTATTGATCTGAGACGAAAGTTTTATTGTGCCCTGGCAAAAAGTGTGCAGCTACGAATGTGCCACATGTGTTCTAAAGATGGACACAAGCACGACTTGCTAAGTTCAGCAAGTCTCACAAAAGTCAAGTACTGCTGGGCCGACATTGGTGGTCATATACATGTTAAACAAGTACTTCTGGGTTTGTTGCACTTTTCCATGAAGTATCATCACCTTTTTGACCACGTTACCGCACCAAAAAAGAACGTGCTCTTGTTTGGGCCACCGGGAACAGGCAAAACCCTCGTCGCGAAGATATTAGCAGAGGAGAGTGGTATGTCTTTCTTGAATATTAAAGGCCCTGAACTACTAAATATGTACGTCGGCCAAAGTGAACGAGCTATTCGTTCTGTATTTCGCAAGGCAAAGGAAAATCAACCAAGCCTCTTATTCTTCGACGAAGTCGAATCCATAGCATCAAAACGAAGTTCTGGGCATGTGGCAACTGCCAGGATGGTGAGTCAACTGATTCTGGAGTTTGACGCTATAGGATCAAATAGAAGCATTTTCATCATTGGAGCTTCAAATCGACCAGATATACTCGATACTTCTCTACTGCGTCCTGGTAGATTTGATCGTTTACTTTACATGGGCATTGATACCACTCTTGAAAGGCGAATCAAGCTTTTACAAGCTTCGACACGCCAAATGTGTCTGTCGAACGATGTACAACTTCATGAAATCGCAAAACATTGCGATCCACTTTGCTCAGGGGCAGATATTTATGGAATTTGCGTTCGGGCGTGGATACTTGCGGCAAAGCGGTATTTGCTCGCGTCGGAGTCGCGCATGCTGCTACGAAGCAACTACCAACCAGTGTGTGTGTCGAGTGTAGAATTGATAGCTTCTGCAGTTTCAACTACCACCTCTGTCGTTCCTGAAGATATACCGAAGTACGAGGAACTACGAGACAGATATGATTCTACTGATTGAGACTAAATACTATTCAAAGTGCTAGTTACAAGAACGCTTATTCAGTCGGACTCCGTGTGTTAGACTTTCTTTTTACGTCAGAAGCAATTTTTCGCAGCAAATTTTCGTGTTTTTGATCGGCCTGGGTACGGATCTCGGCTTGAAGCTTAGATCGTAGGTCTACAGCGTCTCTCGACTTTTGCTCGGCTACATATAGCGCCTTTGGGTACGTGGTAAGAAGAAAGTTCAAAAAGTACAGTCTGTGCATACCTCGCTGAGTTTGGCAAAACTGTCGTTGATTCGTGTTGTTTGTAGACCACGACCATCGGCCGCAAGCCGCTTGTCGAGTGGAATCGTATAACCTTTGGAATTCTGTATGCAAAGGCGTCATGGTTCAACTTCAAACTAATTTTCCTGTCGCACCTTCCAGTTGGAAATCGACGGTGGAATATCCCACTGTGCTCTTTCACTTTCCGTGAGTGCGCGAGGTGGACTATGTAAGACCGTACTCGGTGGTGAACTATGCGCTGGTGGCATCTGTTAGATCGTTAGTACTCATTTAATGCAAAGCTGTACAAGCAGCGTGCCTTTTTCAACTTGATATGCGCTGGTTCGAGGGGGTCGGAAACAACTTCGTGCAGTTTGATGACGCGTGACTGGGCAGTGGCTCGCTCACCACCAGACTTCGAGTACTTGAAATACTTCGGAGCGGTGGAGCCAGCAAGTTCGCAATTTGATAGATCACGCGATGATATTGCATCCACCGTTCTCCTGATATCTGCCGCAACCGCGCCTGAAAGTTGTCTTCTCAACTGGTTGTGTGTAAGTGAGAGAAAGAATTCAGAGGACTGACGTACTTTGGGTATTTGCGACTGCAGAGAAGCATCATGTATGTTGCTGCCTATCGCTAAATCGAAATGACGTTTCTGTGACGCCGAATCGATGGGATCAGTGGACGATGAGCGCGTGCGCAGTTCTGGGAACGAGCCGCCGTCGCTCGTAAAAGAGGAAACTGTATGAAGCGTTCGGTTCCCGTACGCGCTGGCTTCAACGTACTTGCCCCCAGTAGAGGCCGGCATCCAGGCGATGCTATAGGATGTCGTTGCTGCACGAGTGGCGTACGGGGCTGAGTGTCGTTTCAACTTGACCGCTGTGGGCCTTCGAACGTCAAAACATGCGCTGGGAACATGCGCTGCATAAACCATTTGACCATCTCACCGTGATGGGTATGATGTGCATCTCTGTATGTATACAGGTTAGTGATATACGATGTCAGTATGTAAACTTCTACGCGTGTCAACTTCTATACCCACACTCACGCAGAACACGTAACGCGACGGTACCGTCGGTTCAAATCGCGACGCAAACGATCGCAATCTTAGAAACCGTGTAGGTCGGATTCTAATTTCGCTGCGCTATGAACGCGAACAACTTGGTCACAAGAGAGGTGTGGGCCGATAACTTGGAGGAGGAAATGGGGATCATCCGCGAAGTGATTACAAGATATCCATACGTCGCCATGGATACAGAGTTTCCTGGTGTGGTACGTCCATACCTCTACTTTCGTATTTTTAGTTGACATGAATTCGCAGGTTGCTCGTCCAGTTGGGACTTTTAAAGATCAGTCCGATTTTCACTATCACACACTGCGTTGCAACGTTGATATGCTTAAGCTTATACAGTTAGGGCTGACATTCACTGACGGCGACGGACGTCTTGCACACGTAAATGGTCAATACTGTATCTGGCAATTCAATTTCAAAGAGTTCAGCCTACGGGAAGATGTATACGCGCGCGACTCAATAGAGCTTTTGAAACAAAGCGGCATTGATTTTGTTGCCCTCGAAGTGCGCGGAATCGACGTCAAAAAGTTTGGGGAGTTGTTGATGGTCAGTGATGTAGTATTGAATGATGAAGTGAGATGGATCACATTTCACAGTAGCTACGACTTTGGGTACTTGCTGAAACTTCTAACTTGCACAGAACTTCCAGAAAGAGAAAGCGAGTTCTTTGAGCTGTTGAACCAGTACTTCCCACAAGTTTACGATATGAAACTCATGATGAAACGACTAGGCAATATACATGGTGGACTGAACAAACTCGCTGACTTGTTGCAAGTAGAGAGGATTGGTCCACAGCATCAAGCTGGGAGTGATAGTTTGCTGACTGCTTTCACATTTTTTAAACTTTGTGGTACTAAGTTTAGCGAAGAGGGCATTGATCGATTCAACGGCATCCTTTACGGTCTAGGGCGGGATAGCTCAGATGTAAATGAAAATATGGAATGAAGGCGCGCTGCTTAATACAAAATCATGCTACACCCGCTCTTACGTCTCTTACGCGTTGTAACGTTCAAGCGCGCCATCGTGGACAGAAATTAAAGTTCGTCGTGTTCGTCAACAGTCTCCGAATCGTCCGTTTCCGCGCTCTGATACGCTTTGGCAACGATAGGGTTGCAGACTTCTTCGAGCTGCTTCAGCTGTTCGTCGTAGTCTTCTTTTTCAGCACTTTGATTTTCATCCAACCAGTCAAGAGTTTCTTTGACTGCTTCCTCAATCGTGTTTTTATCATCGTCGTCGAGCTTATCGGCGAGTTTGTCGGAGTCAGAAATCGTGTTTTTCATGTTGTACGCAAACGTCTCAAGACTATTACGCGAATCAATGCGTTCCTTCGTCTTCCTATCCTCTTCCGCAAATTCCTCTGCTTCTTCGACCATACGCTCAATTTCTTCTTGCGACAACCGCCCTTTGTCGTTCGTTATGGTGATCTTTTCTGATTTGCCTGTGCCCTTGTCTTCGGCGCCAACGTTCAGGATGCCGTTGGCATCGATTTCAAAAGTGACCTCGATCTGCGGCACACCACGCGGAGCTGGAGGGATTGACGTGAGCTCGAACTTACCCAAAAGATGATTATCTTTGGTCATCGCTCGTTCGCCTTCGAAAACCTGGATCATAACCGTCTGCTGGTTGTCCTGATAAGTGGTGAAAGTTTGTGACTTCTTAGTAGGGATGACCGTATTACGCGGGATGAGCTTCGTCATGACTCCTCCAACGGTTTCAATACCTTGAGTAAGCGGTGCCACGTCTAATAAGAGGATATCTTTGGTTTCATCGCCGCCTTCACCCGAAAGAATTCCACCTTGCACAGCGGCGCCGTACGCAACAGCTTCGTCAGGATTGACTCCTCTGTTAGGTTCCTTGCCGTCGAAGAAGTCTCGAAGGAGTTCTTGAACCTTCGGGATTCGAGTCGAACCACCGACCAACACAATTTCGTCGATTTCGCTCTTCTTCATGCCCGCGTCATCCATGGCTTTTTTAACAGGTCCCATGGTCTTGCGGAAGAGGTCGTTGTTCAGCTCTTCAAATCGGGCGCGAGTGAGGGGTTCAGAGAAATCGATCCCATCGAAAAGAGCTTCGATTTCGACTCGAACTTGATGTTGATTGGAAAGCGTTCGTTTAGCCCTTTCGGCTTCACGTCTAAGCTTTTGCACGGCCTTCACGTCGCCTGATACGTCCTTGCCGTGCTTGCGCTTGATGAGTTTCATGAAATATTCCATGATACGTTGATCGAAGTCCTCACCGCCTAAATGAGTATCTCCGTTCGTAGAGATGACTTCAAAAACACCGTTGTCAATCGTGAGAATCGATACGTCGAAAGTACCTCCTCCGAGATCAAAAACAAGAATGTTTTTCTCGCCTTTCTTGTCCAACCCGTATGCAATCGCCGCAGCTGTGGGTTCGTTAATGATGCGGGCGACGTTCAAGCCAGCGATAACACCAGCATCTTTTGTCGCTTGACGCTGTGCGTCGTTGAAATACGCTGGGACAGTCACGACGGCGTGTTTGATATCCTTACCCAGGTACGCCTCGGCGGTCTCCTTCATCTTTGTGAGAACCATCGCTGAAATTTCTTCAGCCTGGAAAACCTTCTTGCCTTCTTTGAGTTCGACTTCAATGCATGGCTTACTGTCTTTGTCCACAACTTTGAATGGGAACATCTTAAGATCGCGTTGTACTTCTTTATCGGTGAACTTTCGACCGATGAGCCGCTTTGCATCAAACACCGTCCGAGTAGGATTGGCAGACGCCTGGTTCTTGGCCGAATCTCCGATTAGTCTTTCCGAATCAGTGAATGCGACGTATGATGGTGTGATTCTGTTCCCTTGATCATTGGCGATGATCTCGACTTTACCGTTCACGTATGCACCAACGCAAGAGTACGTCGTGCCGAGATCGATGCCGATCACCGTACCCGTGATTTCAGTAGGATTTTCGGCGTTGATTGGCAAAGCGCAAACGGCGAAGAGGAAAAGAGAAGCCAAAGCGCGTGTCACCGCGTTGCGGTATGACGCTCTTTTGATCGGCATCGTGTCGAAAGGGTGATCGCGTCGCAATCTGCCACGCGAGGCGCTCGTGGCTCCTTGAAGCGTGATGAGCTCATCACGTAGCCAATCAAAATCGAGTATTTTTTGAAATAGTGAAAAATGATTCGTCGTTGCGACAACTAGTTCTAGAGATCTAGTTCTCGTACAGTCGTACAGTCGTAAGAATTATTTAAGATTATTTAAGCTCAACACCGGTGTGAAGGAGGATAAGGAGGATATCCGGGTAATGCGACTGCAGTTGCAGAACGTCGGTGTTTTGTCGCCTGTGAAGTACGTGCGATTTCACTTCGACAGGCGTTCATATGCGTCAATAAGCGTTCGTGGGCGCGAACGTTCATAGCTGCATCGTCTTCGCTCAAGTGTGGTAGCGGTCTCTTCGTCCGCCCAAGCGGGTCACTGTTCCAAAACGCTGTTGTCAGACTTGTAAGGCGCAAGAGCGATAGAGTGGCACTCGCGCGGTAAAACTTGCGCGTTCAGCGATGGACGATACAGATAACGCCGCCGCGAGAGCTGCTGGCGAAGAAGTGTTGGGAGGATCGCATATGTCAAGGAATGTCACTGACTTCGATATGAAATCCATATTTGAAGAGCAGAAATTACTTGTAGACCATTTCTTCGAACACTTTGAGCCTTCGCAAGCGGAGGCACTCGCACAGGAGATAACGACATGCGATGGGACCGTCTTCTTTTGTGGGGTTGGCAAGTCTGGTTTCATATGTAGCAAAGTGTCTATGTCGTTGGCGTCGATAGGTACAAAGTCTTCGTTCCTGAATCCACTCGACGCGCTTCACGGTGATATTGGAAACTGTGGACCCAGAGACATAATCATCTTCTTTACCAAGTCTGGGTCTACAGCAGAGCTGCTTACTCTTATTCAAGGAGCAAGATTGAAGAAAGTCAGAGTAATCACGGTTACTTGTAGCAAGGAAAGCCCTTTGTCAAAGCTGAGTGATTGGTTCGTTTATCTCCCGTTACAAAGAGAACTTTGCCCGTTCAATCTTGCACCCGTCACGTCCACTGTGATCCAACTCATTTTTGGCGATACGCTTACTGCGGCCATTATGCGCAAGCGTGGAATAACGCTCGAATCGTACGCAGCAAATCATCCGGCTGGAGCTATCGGGCGCAAGCTCCTGCTCACTGTACGTGATATCATGATGATGGGCGCGAACGTGCCTTGTGTGACCGAAGGCGCTACTCTTTCTGAGGTCATACTGGAAATGACTCGAGCCGGTGTAGGTTGCGTACTGATTGTGGAAGACGGAAAACTTCTCGGCATCTTCACTGACGGCGATTTACGACGCCTAGTTGGATCTCGAAAGATCGATTTGGATGAAAAGATCGAACAACACGTTGTGAAACAACCAATTTTCATCGAAGACGAATCCATGCGATTAGCTGATGCCGAAATGTTCTTTCACGCGGCTTCGAGAAATGTCGCTTGTTTGCCAGTCGTGTTGAAGGAAAATGGTACTGATCTCGTAGTCAAGGGTCTACTAACACTAGTAGATACCGTAAAGGCGCTCTCATAGGAAAATGTAAATGATAAGGAACATGTAAACATGATGCTGTTTAAGTGAACATCCCATCTGGTGCCGCGTGGTCAAATGGGCTCAAAAAACTCATCTGGTGGCGTGTGTTCCGCTTATTTACACCATTCCCAGGTACACGGGAATGGTGTACCTCAAAGTCACGAGTGCTGACGTCTGATTCTAGAGTTAATCCTACGCCGCGCGCTTCGGGCGGTCCCATCCTAGCTATAACACTTCAAACAATCGTTCTTGAGACACCGGCGATCGTTTTGCGTTCTCATGGTGCGGATCGTTGCGTTTGTACCGTGCAAAGGTACATCGAGTCGTGTAGAGAGCAAGAACGCGAAACTGCTGGATTCCAAACCACTCTTCCTGCACACTTTGGAAAAGTTGCTCTTCGAGTGTCCTTTTATTGACAAAGTTGTCTTGGACTCTGAGTCCGATGATATTTTCAAGGTGGCGGAATTTCTTGTGAGCGATAATCCAAAGTTAGTTTTCCTAAAGCGGGACGAGGCGTTGGCCACAAACAAGACGGACGGTAACACTCTGTTCATGAACGAAGTTGAGCAATTCGATGCTGAAATCTATGTGCAGGCGCTGTGCACAAGCCCGTTCATACATCCAGAAACGATTAAGAAAGGTGTCGAGAGCGTGATGTCCGGTGTTTATGACTCCGCGTGCACTGTTCGCGATGATAAACTGTATACGTGGACAAAGGCAGGGCCGAGCTATGATATCCAAAATATTCCCAACTCGGTTGATTTGCCAACGACTACCGTGGAGACCATGGGGCTATACATCATTACAAGAGATGCGGCGAAGCTGACTCGGCGAAGGATAGGGAACAAACCACACATGCTGCATGTTACGCCAGAAGAAGCAGTTGATATCAACTACGAAGTTGACTTCGCTCTTGCAAACAATATCGCTTTAGCGCACCGCGTCGCTGGTCTATCTCGCTTGAGGTGCGCCAAACTACATCTCACCAGTGCCATTTTATCAGACACGCTGGATGATATGGGCATAAGTGGAAGAGTGGTCTTCGGCTTAAAACCACAAGGCGCACTAAGCAAGCTCTTCGGTCGTGCTTGCACACTTAAGTTAAGGCCTCTTCGTGAAAGTGAAGATCTCAGGGGAATCTATGGTGCTCTAAAATCATACAACTACGTCGGCCTCGGTGACGTTATCGTAGTAGAAAATCCGATGAAGGGACGAGCGTATTTTGGCGATCTTAATGCTCACATTGCCATAATGAGGGGAGCCGCCGGTTTCGTCACGAATGGTTTTACACGCGATACAGTGGAAGTGAAATGTTTGAACTTTCCCGTCTACACAGCCGGTTCAACCTGCTCTGATGTGAGAGGTGTTGCTACAGTAGAGTCAACAAATCAGTGTATTAGCTTGGACGGCGTCTCGTGCTGTCCGGGAGATTTGATTTTCAGTGATCAAGAAGGAACACTAATTATCCCAAGACGGTTTGGAAATATCGTGATTGAAGAAGCTTTAAAGCGAGTATTTTCTGAGAGCAGTATACGTCAAGACATACTTAATGGTTCATCAGTATCAGAAATCGTCGCCCGACACGGGTCCTTCTGATAACACGTCATCTAATCATTTGATCGCACTTGAAATCATCTGTGCCTCTACTACTTGAAATTCTACGTCTACAGCTTGACCAAAGTGCTGATACGCTCGCGCTCGCGGCTGGCGACTCTGGCCTTCTCACTCACTTCCGACTCGACCCGCACTTGCCGACGCGACGATGTCGACGACGCCCACGGACGAGACGACGTCGCTCCTGCGCGCGCGCGACGAAAACCACGCGCGCGCACTTCCCGCACCCCTCGTGAGCGTCCTCGTCCGCCACCGCGCCGCGCTCGCGCTCGCGTTCGCACTCGCGTGCGCGTTGGGTGTTACGCGCGTCGAGTGGGGCGGTCGCGCCGACGTCGGCCACGTGCATCGAGATCGATGGACGATCGCGAGCGACGCGTTCCCTCGCGGAAGTCGTTCGTGCGCGTTCGTGTCCAACGACCCGCACTTGCGCGGACTCGGGGCGTCGATCGACGCGCACGATGAGGTGATACGATTAAATAACTTTTATGAGCGCGCCGGAGGCAGCGCGAATTACGGGGACAAGGTGACGTACTTGGTCTCAAACACTGCGTACAGTTTTTTGCATTCTCACGGGCAGGAAGGGAATCTGGTTCGTGAGTTTGCAAATGTGAGTCGTTGCATGTTGCGTTACGAACCGGCGTTTCAGTGCGGTGCAATCTGCGACGCACACAACATCGGGAGTTTGGAGTATACCAAGGGCGAGCTCGACAGCCATTTCGGTTGTCATTACATACCAAAGGCGGCGTACTGGGCGAGTATGCGTGAGTTAGAGGCGGCACAAGCCGCAGTTCCGGGGGGTAAACATAATACGCCGTTGCCGTCGACGGGAGCTCTGGCCGTGTTCGCTCTCGCCCCGTCGTGCGCCGAGGTGCACTTTTACGGCTTCTACGAACCAAAACCTCCATACGTAGAGGCGCACGCACACGACATGGTGGGTGAGCACGAGGCGTTTCGGGCAGCTTTCCCGCACGCCGTGTGGCACTAGTTCATAGTTCTTGTTAATCAGTGTACTGAGAAGCAAACTCGGTCACCGTGTGTGACACTTTGCCTGCGCTGAAACCTGATATCACACCTATCATATATGATTTCATATATCGTTTTCCCGTACGACGACGCCGTCGGACGTCTTCGTGTACTGTACAATTTTCATAAAAAATCGCGTTCCGGCCGCTTTTCGGCCGGAACGCGATTTTTTATGAAAAGCACACATTCCACATGCCATGTAGAGTATGTGGAATTTTCAGATCGATAACTGATAAGCAAAATCCATCGAAAGTCACAAGCACGCCCTACCTCGAGATAACGATGGCGGTGGAGGAAAACGAGACACTCGTGCAGCGTACTTCCAGCCTCGGCGTCGACACGGCGCATGAACTACGTTGCATTCGCGCGTACGAATAGTGAACACATTCGTCTCGTCCACAGAAGGCGACAGTGCGTCAAGTCTCATAAATTTCCCAACGCCCGTGGTCAACTTATGAGCGCACACGCCACGTTCTCTGAGCAAACGATTCTAGTAGCCGACATTGGTGGCACGAATGCACGGTTTTGCATATGGCACGCTGATCAGAAGAGGGCAGCGCATACATGGACCTCAGAAACATCAAAGCATGTTTCGTTCGATTCTTGTCTCCAGCAGCTTATGTCCGAACTACAGATAAATTCGTTTGACGCCGCATGTTTTGCGGTTGCTGGAGTAGTAGCAAACAATTCGTGTACTCTAACAAATATTGGCTGGACAGTGGATGCAGACTCTGTGAAGTCCAAATACAACATCGGCAAAGTAAAAGTGATAAACGACTTTGAAGCAGTTGGCTACGGTGTGTTTGAACTTGATCAGAGTGATATTTTGACTTTGCATGATGGGAATCGAAAGGTAAATGGTTCTATTGCAATCTTAGGACCAGGGACCGGTTTAGGTGAGGCATTTCTAACATGGGACGATAACTTGAATCGATATGAGGTGCATCCGACGGAAGGTTCTCACGCAGACTTTGCTGCAAGAGGTGAGATACAGCATGCCTTATCTCTATGGGTAGAAAAGCAACTTGAGGAATGTGAAGTTGAGCACGTGTGTTCGGGACCCGGTCTTGTTCGAATATATGATTTTCTACGTTCTCAAAATAGTCATAGTTCACCAGTTCTCACACCAGCTGAAATTAGTATGAAAGCAAACTCCGGTGGCTGTGACCTCTGTACGCAGGCAGTTGATATATTTTTGGAAATTTTAGGTGCAGAGGCAGCGAATTTGGGATTGAAGTGTCTCGCAACCGGCGGAATATACATCGCCGGAGGAATACCGGCAAAAATGAAGGACTCACTTTCTAACGGTTGTCTTCTTAAATCCTTTTTGCGGCCTGGATCAAAGTTTGGCAAATTGAGAGAATCTTTTCCTTTGTATGTAGTTCTAAATCCGGAAGTTGGTATTCTAGGATCGAAGGCAGTTGCGCTCGAGTTGCTGTGACGGAAAATCAGCAGACAATTTCTTTGCGCTGAGCGCACACTAAACGCGATATACCATGTCTGCGCTAGATCGCTTGCAATTTTAGCTTTCTCTTTCCACACTATGCCCTGCGAAATGCGCACTCGTGCTCTAGGTTACGTCTGAACAACGTTCCGTAGGGGGGGGGCTACTAATAGTCCTAAGACGTGCGGGAAACATTTTTTGTCAAAGTGTTGTAGGAACTATCAAGAACACACGCACAAACGAACTCTCATAAACCGTCGCGTTTTCACTCAGCACCGGTGAAGAGCTACGGTACATGATACTATCGACAATCTTGTCCCATCTTCATTCGACAAGTGTTCCTGTACACGTTCCATTACAGGCGCTCGTCTTTGACAACACGGATTTCGACAAACAGAAGTAAGTGTGATCCTGCGCTGCATGTCCGTAGCGAACTTAGTACTAGACACAAGATATGCGGTATCTTCGACCGTTTTCTACTGGTCACGCACGCGCGCTCCGTTCACGGAAGACAAATGGCCAAGGTCCATATCTTTCCAATCACGGCGTGGTCTTAGTTGGGCGTTTTCGTGGTGAACGTAAACAGGCTCAGAGCATGCATGAAGATTCACTGTACCGCGCTACTCACGATGACTCAGCTTGGAGTGATCGTACGCCTCCCGCATCGAACCCACTCGAGCATTGGAGACGACTTGGGACAGACTGGTTGGGAGTGATTTGCGAACTCGAAGGAGTCCTAGTATCTGATGCCACTTCGTATCACGAGGCTGCTTGGCGCGCACTTGCTTTGGAGGAAAATTTTCAATACCCAGTGGAGTATGAGGTGAAACATAAGTACAACCTGAAGGCAGAGCAATTGATTTCACAAGTTTTCAACTGGACCCACAACAAGGTTGAGATAAAGCGACTGGCATCAAGGAAACAAGAAATATTTGTTCAACAACTGAAACGCGATAAAGTAACATATAAAATTCAGCCTGGCGTTTCAAGGTTGATGAATCTTTTACATGTCAACAGAATTCCATGTGTTTTGCTATCGCAAGATACGAGGAGCAACATACAATATCTATTGAAGGATTCTGCTTTTCATGAATACATGTTTCCAAATGCAACAACTGGAGTCAGCCAAGAGCAATCCGGGATATTTCTGCCACTCATAGCGGCTGATGATGTCCGTTTTGGTCTGCCAGATACAGAAGGCATAGCGCTCGGTTCTTTCATGTTGAAACGCCCACTCAATAGACTTGTGGTATTGGGCAGTAGCATCCAGGCACTTGAAGCAGCATATGAGCTGAATACACACACCATCATGGTGAGCAGTAAACACAAACTATGGGAATTGAAGCGCGCAGACTTAGTTGTCAGTAGTCTTGAGGAGATTAGTTTTCAGAACTTCAAAAATCTTTTGCACGAAGTTTGAAAGGAGTTTGAGGTGGGCGCCGCAAATATTTTTAGTGTCCGCTGCGGTTCACATTGTGTTACTACTAGTCTAAAACTATTTTTTATTCGCGTCGGCCAAAGATAGGCCTGTGCACGCGGAAATTTGCATAAGTTCTTGCTCAAAACGCGGCAACAACTCCTCATCGGTTCTTGTGTCCTTCCATGCTTGGTTTTGACTACAGTACGTGTAGTGAGCAGGTCCACTTACTGGTGAGGACAACCATAGCTCTTGTGCTGGTGCTTGCTTGTTCAGCACGAAGGTACCTTTCGTACTAAACGACAGCGTTAGAACACTCATTTCATAAGTGATATCTAAGTCCCGAAGGTCCATTTCATCTGCCCAAACCTCAACTGCGTCGTGAATGGCGTCAAGGGTGCGATCAGCACGAAGATGAAACACATTTTCGGTATTCTCGTGCTTCTGCTGCAAAGCGGTGTTCGCGATAGTCGATACATTATGCGATCTACTTTTCCTAGCTTCTATCCTATTCGCTGATTGTAAGACGATTTGCTCAACAACGTTGCCACAAGCTGACAAGGGTCCTAGCTCTTGAAACACAAACGTTCTTTGACTACGAAGGCATAAAAGGCGCCTCAATCTACACCGCGCAAACATAGAGTTACGTGAGCCAGTTCAGTTCTTCGAACAAATGACACGCTGGTGTTGACTAACATCTATGGCATTTGACGCTGCGCTGCGACCTTGCAACAGGTGCGAGCACACGTTGATGAGTTAGTTTGATGTTTTAGCGATGGAGTGTTGCACGTTTGTGATGGGATTCCCACGCAGTTCCGTACGGGTAATCGTACAGCAATTGAAAACGAAAAGTGAGCAAAACGCCGTACAGCTGTACTTCGTGACGCCGCACGTCTTTGAGCTCGGAACTCGCAGCGCCAAATGCTTAAGCAAAGCGACGTGGACGACGCAACGATGAGGATAGAGGTACGCTTCGGACATCCATCAATGTGTGCAATCTCGCGATTTTTCGTCTGACTGGTCGATTCGTAGGATCCAACTCGAATAGTTGGTTCCGGCTTTATCCAGTTTCCTCCACAAAAACCGTTTCAGCAGAACGTTGTCGTCCAGCCCCCTACAATTGCGGTGAGTATAATACTTTGTATCGCCCCAATACGCTGATCAAGACATAGCACTTCCAACAAGATGAGCATGGGTACAGACAACCGCAGGTCCCCACCCCGAAGGTAACAAAACAACAAAGACAGCGCGCCTTTGCACTAAACATGTCATTATGTCTTTCAGCCAGCGAAGAAAGCGGAGCCGAAAGGTGAAGTGAGAACGTTGCATGCATCCAAGCGACCGGATGTTCCTATCTACCAACAGCAGCGAGCTGCACAAGCAGAGGCGGTGGCACAAGCGCACGAACTGAAGCTCAGTAAGGCCCAGGCGAAGCGCAGACGAAAGAAGCTACGAGATGGATTAGGCGGAATATAGAAAATTTAGATCACTTTGCAAAGTATCTTCATGCACAATGTGAAACTTTTTAACTCTGTGAATCACCGTAAACTCGATGTTTGAGCCTTCGTACCTTCAGCAACTCTCTAAGAAATGGTTAAAACGTAGACATCACTTGAACGGAACATACCATCGCATACTTTTCGACGGGACTAAGAAATGAGTATAACCGCGAAAAATCAATTGTATCACTTTCGGTATCCCTGCTACTTCGATTCTATGACAAGCAACGAGTGAGCATACAAACACCTCAAAAAACGAACAGGCGGTTTGGAAGTCGTTACTCACCTGATAATCTGTTTCTTCATGTCTCTCCATACCTTCGCCTGAGCACGTGTAATTTAATATATTGTCTTGACGAGTCTAAAAATTCCACTTTACCTTCTCCCTCAAAAGAATTCAAGTTGAAGCGACCCTTCTGAATCGCTAAATCATCTAGCTCTCGTTTTTGCAACGCCTTTTTGAAAATGTTTTCCTCGATGGTATCCTCCGAAATGAGTCGGTAAATATTCACCTCTCTCGTTTGCCCTATACGATGACAACGGTCTTGCGCCTGTGCGTCCACCGCTGGGTTCCAATCGGAGTCGTAAAAAATTACAGTATCTGCTCCTGTCAGATTGATGCCGAAACCACCAGATCTTGTGGAAAGTATGAAAGCAAATAATTTTGAGTCAGCGTTAAACCTCTGCATCAATATCTGCCTCTGCTCCGGTTTAGTTGTGCCATCGAGACGTACATAGCTATAACTGTACAGATTGAGGAAGCGCTCTAAAATATCCAGAACTTTTGTCATTTGTGTGAAAATAACGACCTTATGTCCACCAGATTTGAGCGCTCGCAATAGGGGAGCAAGTGCTTGCAGCTTGCCACAGTCGAATTGCACAAGGCGAGCGTCTGGAAAGACAAGGTGGCCTCTAATCGTGAGTTTTCGTAGTGGTCGTAGTAATTCATGAAGCCTTGCCAAACTTTCAGTAAACATTTCATATTGAGGGAAACCGATCGGTGTTCGTGCCCTTGCTTTTGGAATACGAAATAAGAACTTTAGAACATTATCTGATTTCCTGAAGTACTCGAAGCTGATATCTATACGCCGTTTTCTCACGATATCGACGGCACTGAAAAATTCTGCATAATCTGGTTCAGTTCTTTTGATACTAAATACCTGTGATGGCATATGCGAGACAAAACGTTGTTTCTCATGCAATAACCTTGTGTCTCTTCGCTGTTGTAACTCGGTACCGACAAAAGCAGAGATAGCATCTATAGTAGCGAAATCACAACTATGAGCGCTCAACTTCCTGACATCACCTGATGTAGTATACAGAGAACTTTGCTGGAGGGGAGAAAATATCACCTTCAGCCCTTTTGTGCTACATATTTTGCTCAGAGCACTTGGGTAGTTTAGTTCAAGTATATTAGGCATGTCAAAAGCTGATATTATGCTTCGACCGGCGAACAAATCTGGATGATTGCAAACTTTTCTCAATTGCATCAAGCAGTTCATGACACCCATAACATTCGATGAGTTGAGTGTGTTTAAGGTATCGTTTGATGACATGTATTCATCATAAAGCCGTTTTTGCCGGCGTGACAATCTGCATCGTACTATGTGCTCAATCTTGGATGGTAAAGACTGCTCTACGTCAATCTTTAATCTACGTAGAATGAAAGGACGCAAAACAGCATGTAACCTCGAAGTAAGCTGGTGATCAATGGCAATTTTCCCTTCTGCCATCCCAAGCAACGGATTTGAAAACCAATTTTTGAACTCAGAGTGTGATTGGAATAAGTTTGGCATCAAGAAATGCATCAACGCCCATAGTTCCATCACATCGTTCTGTAACGGCGTCCCTGTTATGAGTAATCTATGAGCGCTCTCAAAGGTGAGAAGCGTTTGCCAACGCTGAGAACGCCAGTTCTTTATCATGTGGGCCTCATCTAAGATGAGATATTGCCAACGCTTTCTACGAAAGACGCTTTGATCTTGAACAGCAATTCTGTAAGTCGTAACGCAAACATGGAAACTGTTCGGTTTGCTCCAACCTGCTCTCTTTAATTTACGGTCTTTCTGCGTGCCAAAGTACGTTAAAATCTTCAGTGAAGGACACCACTTCTTGAATTCTACTTCCCAGTTCACCATTACAGATGTAGGTACGATGATCAAATGTGGACCCCAAATGCCATGTTCGCAGGCCAAATGTGCTAGCAAACTTATCGTTTGGATAGTTTTACCAAGGCCCATTTCATCTGCCAGCATAGCGTTCACCCCCGTTTCGTGGCAGCCAACCAACCATTTGAGACCAAATCGCTGATAATCTCGTAGCTCATGCTTTAGGAGGAATGGAACTTTTACCTCCGTCCGTTCTTCAGTTACGTCGTCAGTCATGTCTGTGACGTGCCGCTCATGGCCGTGGTGCACTTCTGCTTTCTTAAAGTTACTCGCTTGTTCAGCCGAGGCATATCTCTTCAAGAGCTCCTCAACAGATAACTCTGCTTCTTCTCGAAGACTTTGAATTTCAATACTTGCATCAACGCTTTCTTCCTCTTCTTTGCGTACTTGTTCGTCGAACGATTCCAAATCATCCCACTCATCGTTGTTGTTTGGCTTGTAATCAACAACATCTGTTGGAGCACTTCGTGGAGAATCTTCATATTCCCCTTCTAAAAACCGGTCATGTGAATCAGCGTTTACAGACAAATCTATTGCACGGACAGTCCTGCCAGTATCCATTTGTTTTCTACTCGAATTAGTCTCACATTTTTTCAGTTTAGTTCCTCTAGAAAGAAGCCTCGCCAAAGCACTTGAGAAAGTCTCAGTCTTCGTTAGTAAATTATCTAAAATCTAAGTCAGCACAGCGTTCCGGTAAATTGTAAGGGACTCACCTAGCTGTCGTTCTAACTCAGCCTTTTGCTCAAGTTCAAGTGAACTTGCTTCTCTGCGTGAAATCAGCTGCACAGACAGAGTTTAGGAATGGTTTGTACGTTTGCTCAAAGCATACCTTATCAACCTTGTCCCAAAATCCAACTACTTCACGAGCTATTTGCGCTGCACGTTTACGCGACATTTGTCGCATTTGAATGCCTCTAACTTCACGATGTCTTCGACTGGTAACTGCTTGCCGTGCAGCTATCGACGAACACTTTCGCCCTTTACTGTGCCTAGACAACTCTTGTTAACTCGTGTAGAGTTAGTGACACTGTGCACGCGTACCTCCATTTACGCTCTCGCACGAAGTCTTTCGCGAGCCACGACATTTCTTCTAGCATGTGTTCCCAGTGCACTTTGTTGCGACTTGGCTCGGGAAAGAGTGGGAGTGGTTTTCCCGCGAAGGAATCTGCGCGCGTGAGGTGCTCTGCGTTCGCAAGGTCGCGCTCATCACTCGCAGTCGTATAAGCTTCATTCCTACGGGCGTCGGTTGTTGCCATACTCGCGCCCACGAGGGGGTTGAATACCCTGTCCACTCAGCGTCTGGTGACGAGCCGAAGGCCGGTTGCGCGAAGAACGGGAGAACGCGCGTGCTGTGATACTGGATGGAAACTGCAAGTTACTTACTAAGGGCGACTTATGTTTCGTCATATGACGAAGTTGTGACTATTGGTCCTCGGGACTAAAAAGTTATGAGGGTTGTGATACTGTTAGCCATCCTAAAAACAAGAAACTGCCATAGAAATGAGCGAAACGGTCTAACATTTTACGGAAAATATGCGTCTGGAATAAGGCAATTTGCGCAAAAGCGTCACAATACGTCACATTCCAGTTTGAAAGTCGTTCAGAGGCGATGAGTAGGAACGAAGAGCTGGAGCATCCGGAGCAATATTGTATTGTCGAGCTGCAGGTGACGCGGTATCATTTTACACACTAGTTTCGTTGAAAGGGGTTTAAAGGGGCAAATCTGCACGAACGATGCGAGTAGTGACAGGATCTCTAGGAATACTTTAAAAAACAAGGTGGTAGTGATGGCAAATAGAGTGCTGGGATGAAACTGAAATAAACGAAGGGAATCATAATGAAAATGCGAATCGGTAGGCATGATATCCAAGGTTCATTTATTTATATGTCGATTTCTATGACTCAGCTTTGTTTCAGGAACTAAGCAAATTTTAGCAAAGCCCTTCGTTGTGTTGACGGACCTCGAACATTCAAAACAGTTCAAGGCAATAGGGCTCGTGCGGGAGAAATTTGTATTCCATGAAAGACCTCAGATTACATGAGCGATCACATGTCGCCGGTTGGAGAAATCAGAACATATCGTATCCTCGCAGAGCGGCAATCAAGGTGTCTGTGTGTTCAGGTCTGCCAACAGATATCCTGATACAACTAGCGAGTTGAGGTGGACTAGAGTAGTACCTCACCATTATTCCCTCGGCGGCGAGATAATTTTTCAGATTTTCGGCATCACCGTTGACTCTAGATGGAAAATTACGTGCATAACACACAGCGGATTAGGAAACGCACTTAGTGAGAATAAAATTTGACTGCGATGGATACGGCGTCAGAAATGCAATCCTCTGCAGCTCCGCGAAAAGTCTTTCGCGCTCATTGATTAGCAAATCCTTCACATGCTGCAAGCTGTGAGAAGAATTGTAACACAATTCAAAAATATGACGAACCTTCAGATATTCTTGATTCCCAAGAGCAGCACAAGCTGCCAACTCTGCAACTGTTGATACGTTGTATGGCTGCTTCACACGCCACATGTAGTTCATGAGCCAGAGAGGCATAGCTCCGTAGCCAACGCGGATCCCTGGTGACGTTTGCTTAAAATCGATAGTAGACGGAATCGTACGCGCTTACCAGCTAAAGCTGCACGTTTGCTAAATGTTCGAAGTACTATCAAATTCTCGTGCGCCAGAACGTCTTGCATGCGACTTTGCTGCGTTTCACAGAACTCGATGTATGCCTCATCGAGAACGACCAACACAGGAAGCTCAAGAAGCGCGTCGATATCTGATGGATGAATCACCGAACCGTCAGGATTATTCGGTGACGTGAGGAATAGAATTTTCGGTTTGTATTCGTGCACAGCTGCTTTGATGGCTGGCACGTCTATCTTAAAATCAGGTGCAGCACCGCGCGGCACATCAATGATTTGCCCATCTAGAGTTGATCGAGTCAAAAATCATAGTTAATGCGCAAGGGGTAAGGTACCGTTAATTGAGCAGTCGAATGCATACATTCCAAATGTGGGCGGAGTGTTTATGATACAGTCACCTGGTTCCAAAACCACGCGCAATATCAAATCGATGAGCTTCACGCAGAAATATCATTCATGAGTTAGATTCAGTGCTACTGATCGTACCTCATCTGCTCCACAGCCGACTAGAATATTTTCAGTCGGCACGCCACTTTCAGTAGACTAATCAAACTTCCATCAACTGAAGCGAAAAAAAGAAGGAGACACGCACTAGTTTTGCCCGGAGGCGTCTTGATTCAGGATCTGGGTATATGTGCGGGAACTCCATCTTAGACAGGGCATCAAAAACCTCTGTTTTTAAGCTGATCAAATCGACTGTGGCCACGAAAATCATTAATTGTTACCCGGTGGTGGCCCGTAAGGGTTTTCATTTGCATCTAGTTTGACGAGTTTTTCAATGGGTATCCCAAGTTGATCTGCGGTCAAAGCTGATGAGCTAATTCAGGTGAAACACGAATGTTACATACCGGAGAGAACATCCAGTGGAAGTATTGGCTTGTAAGGAGCGAGTTCCAAGATGTGACGACGCACAAAGTCGCTTGTGGACAGAGAACTGGCTTTGAGCGGCCTCGAAGAACGTGACCGCGAAATCGGCGACGTGCGATGAATGTTGCGGTCTGCAGTGTTTAATCCAGCGAATGGTACCCTCTCGCCAGAAATTCGCATCTGTATGCTTGTCAGCTAACGACGTCGTGTAACTCTTCTGGGACGGCAGCTGCTCTCTATTTGTGTCGCTCCAGTTTCTGTGTGATATGTTTGGCTCCATCGCCTGTAATAAGTCAGAAACATCTGGATATACGCACGAGCTGGGAAAGGAATAAATAAATCGCCTACTTCGTGTACGCGTCCGTTGAAACCTTGAGTTTCGCGCCCCGACCGCGTCGCAGTTCGCGGATCGTGCAACGTCTGTAGCGACTGCTCGCTGGAGCACCGACATCGTAACAGTCGTATTCATCCTCGGTTGAGATCTTATCGTGATGGCTTCCCTCGATGGCTTCCCCGGCGAGGCTCTTTTCAACCAGGGTAAGCGAAGCCGAAGTGTGTTTCGACTCTTCGCAGCTAACCAATTTCATGACTAGGATTTTGCTACACATACGATGATGTTATCTTCCATCCTGGCTTTATCGATTTTGCGGCGGACCAGGTACGTTTGATCTTTCGGAGCGCAACGAACGGCAACTTGATTCAAACACCCACAGGTTGATCTCTCAACACGAGTGAGTAGAAATGTGTCGATCCGAACGCCAATGGTGAGCTCTCCGATGGATACAGGTTGGTCACAACTATATCTTTACGATTTACAAAGCTTAATTGATTTACGCAGTCACTGAGTCTGATATGGCCATCGCAATGGCTGAGGCTGGAGGGATGGGATTCCTTCACTACAACATGGCGGTATGACGATGCCACGCATTTTTTAAGTCTCTAACTTATGACTCGTCGTAGATGGAATCTCAACTTGAACATGCGAAGATAGTCAAGTCGCACAGACCCGGATACGTCGCAAATCCGGCAGTTCTGAGCCCAAGTGCAACACTTCGAGATTTGGACGAGCTGCGCGCAGCTCGAGGTTTCAGCTCAGTGTGCATCAGTGAAAGTGGAACTTGTGGTAGTGCTCTACTTGGTTTAGTAACTACTCGCGATGCTGAACTCGTGCGCGATCGCAATACCTTACTTTCTGAGGTCATGACTTCCGTCGACGACTTGGTGCTCGGTTCTACCGAGAAGAGTGCGCAAGAGAACGAGGACATTCTTCTTGAGAGTAAAAGGGGGAAACTACCCATCGTGGATGAAAAGCGATATTTAGTTGGCTTGTTGACGCGCGCGAGCTTAAAAGATCGATTAAACAGACCACCAAGTGGAGTTCCTTCTCTCGATAAACATGGTCGTTTGCTGTGTGGAGCCGCCATCGGAACACGAGACGCCGATCGTGTCCGCGCTAAATATCTGGCAGATGCTGGAGTGAATGCCATCATTTTAGATTCATCTCAAGGCGATTCTATTTATCAGCTAGAAATGATCAAGTACTTGAAAAACGAGCTTCCGCAAGTTGATGTAATCGCTGGAAATGTTGTCACACAGAATCAGGCTCGACGTCTACTCGAAGCTGGCGCTGACGGGCTTCGCGTTGGTATGGGTTCCGGCAGTATATGTACGACGCAAGAAGTGTGTGCCGTTGGTCGAGGACAGGCGACAGCCGTTTACAAGGTGGGACAAATAGCTAAAGAGTTCAATGTTCCTATCATCGCGGATGGAGGCATCCAAAACAGTGGCCACATTGTCAAAGCGTTGGCGCTTGGGGCTAGTGTCGCCATGTGTGGTTCTATGTTTTCGGGTACCACAGAAGCACCAGGGCAATACTTCTATCAAGATGGCGTCCGAGTAAAAAAGTATCGTGGAATGGGTAGCCTCGACGCTATGAAGAAGGGGAGCGATTCTCGCTATCTGAGCGAATCCGGGCACCTGAAGATTGCTCAAGGTGTGTCTGGTACGGTTCGAGACAAGGGCTCTGTGAAAACTATGATTCCGTATCTCGTGCACGGCGTCAAGCAAGGTTTTCAAGATCTCGGAGCGGATTCACTTCAAAAAGCCCATCAGTTTTTAGCTAGTGGAGCGATGACGATGGAGGTGCGAACTGGTGCAGCTCAGCGAGAGGGCGGTATACATGACATGCACAGCTACACTAAGGTGCCTTGGTGATCATGACCACATATCAATATCAAGGATATCAATGGGAATGGAATATGTGATTCAGCATGCCCCAGTACTCTTAATAAAGTCCCACACCATGGCAGGTTTGGAGCACACGGTTTGCAAAACTACCGTGTTTACTCCTCCCCCTCCTTTTGCTGAAGGTAAATTAGCACGATCGCTACGTACAGGTTATAAATAGATACATCAGAAGCGATAAACTTACAGATCAAAATAGAGTTGGCACAGAAAAGTAGGATGATGGGATCATAGTCCTCTCGAAGAAAAGTGCCGAAAAACTGGGCTTGACCGGTTGCCTATCTCCCACCATCATCTTTGGACAAACAAAGCTACGTTCACTTACCTTGAAAACGACCTTTTTCTTCATATTACGAGGGACGAAAGAAAGTTGACCTCTTATCCTACGAGCGTATGCGCACTTCTGCGAAACCGTTCGACGAGCTAATAACTGAGCCACACAACGAGTTTGCGTATAGCTCGAGGCAGTTTCCGCTAAATGGGCGCACCGCACACAGGCGACTTGATCGAACATAACCGCTAGAAATTGTAGTTTAAACTTTCAGTCGTTCACCTGCGCACGTTCAGTTGTGCGAGGAGCAATTCAACGGTCGAGTGACACGAGTGATAAGTGATAAGCGGTACGAATAAGACAAGCCTGCACTCAGAATATGAGATACGAATAGAAACGAAGATCAGTGGACATAGACCTATGTCGTCGATTACTACGTGACCCACCAGAAAAAAGGAAAGAGGAAAAGAGGAGTAACGCGCCGCCGCTAACGTTGCGCACGTCGCATAGAGCGCCCGCCAGTGGGCGATTGCAGGCGGGTTGAAGTCGCTGTTGGTACACAGTAGAAGGCCTCTGCTGGCATACTTCAATGGAGCGCTCTACAAAACGCGAGCTCAGCGACGTCGCGAATACCGTCGGCGATGTACCACGGGCTTGGTACAGAGGGGAGCGACACGCTGGTTACACACAAGGTGGTTTGAAACTATTGCATAGAAGGGAAACAGACAGTCTCGAAACACTCTTACAGTCCATAGACGATAGGAGCTCATGGAGAGTGCTTCTTGACGAGAAAAATGGAAGCCGTTTCCGACTTACGGCGCAGCAAGTAAGGATGATTCAGAGGCTGGACGGTGGGTTCCTGCCAACGTCGGAAGGAGGAAGCAGCACTTCTATTAAATTGCTCGAGTCGAATAGCGATGGACGTACTCAAATGGCAGAGCCAAAACGTAGATTCGTACCATCAAAACACGAAGCCCGAAAGGTTGTATCACTTGTGCGACAGCTGAGGCAAACAGCAAACGATCCACGCGCATACTTTGATCGAAACGAAAGGGAGCAAAACTTTGACATTTGGGCTACAGAAACTACGGGCAGTGAATCAAGCAATTCGAGAACTCGTGCGCCGAAAGTGCTACCAGCAGGGAATGAGCTTTCTTACAACGCTCCAATCGAGTATCTTGGGGATAGCTCCCGATTAAGCGGAAAAAGTTCATTGAGAAACCTCTCGTCAAACATCAATTTTGTCAAAGAATGTTTCAACCGTTGCCTGGACTTATACTTGTGTCCCAGGATAGAAAGGCAAGTACTTAGGATAAATCCAGAAAGTATATTACCGAAGATACCGGAGATATCAAGTTTAAAGCCTTTTCCCCATGTCTTAGCGGTGAAATATACTGGATTAAAAAGCGAAGTTCGTACGATTTCTATCAATGGTACCGGTGACTTGTTATGTTCAGGTGCATCGGATGGAGTATTTCGATTATGGGATATCTTGAGTGGGCACTGTATTCGAGCTGCTTATTTTGACGCACCTATAACCTGTGTATCCTGGCGTCCTGGCTCAGATCGAGACATCGCGGTCTGTAGTGGAAAGCATGTATCGATAATATCGACTGCCACCGTGCTTGGTTCAGTTAGTGACATGGATGTTGATCTGTCGTGGACAAAGAGTGAATTTGGTGACTGTTCGGTGCGTGTATCCTGTGCACCGATCTCCCTCAGCTGGCATAATAAGGGCGATTACTTCTCCTCTGTCGAAAAAGAATCTGGGCGTCTATGCGTTCATCAGCTTTCGACTTTCAGCAGTCAAGTTGTATTCTCTTCTGCTCGCAATCACATCACACACTCTATTTTTCATCCTAGAAAAGCGATGATATTCACCTCAACTCGTTCAAGCGTCCAAGTCTTCGACATACGGGAACATCGACAAGTGCAGAAGTTACGAGCCGGAAATAGCACGATAAGTGCATTTTCTATCGATCATTCTGGAGAGATCGTTGCAGTTTGCGGTAACGATTCTCGTGTTTACTTGTTCGACACTGCAATATCTTCATCGCCAAGCAAAGTGATACAACTTCAGAGTGGAACAGGAATAGCGTCATGCTTTCACCCAAGACTCCCGTTATTTGGAGTTGCTCTATCGATTGGATTGATGCAGGTATTCTATGTGAAACTTGAAGATGACTTGCTCAGAGAGCCAGCTATTGTACCTTTGAAATTAATACGAGTTCCCGGCGACGATACGGCTGGAGCGGTGAAGTGCACGTTCCACCCTCGCCAACCGTGGATTATTTGTGCACGCGGTGCAAATTCGTTCTTATTCACAGATTAGCAAAAATATGTTGAACTTAAGGTTCGTGATCGTAGACGTCAACAGAAACCAGTAGAGTTGTATTGAAAACGTGTTAGTTCTAGTCTCGCCTGAAGAAAGCTCTCTCGGCCTCACTTATCCTGAACTAGGCCAGCAATGCCTGCGGCGATACGGTCTTCTCGTCGAGCAATCTTGCGCGTTCTAGTCGCTTTGTTTTTAGCGCGGCGAGCCTCAAATTGATCCGCCAAAGATTTCTCTCTGGCCTTCTCAGCCTTGGCTTTGTGGATGGCCTCCATAAGCACTCTCTTGTTCTTGAACACGTTACCCTTGCACTTCAAGTACATCGAGTGATACATATGCTTGTCGATTTTTTTCGCGTCTCTGTACTTTTTGAGTAGTCTTCGAAGAACTCGATGACGTCTAAGCCAAAGTACTTTGGTCGGTAACCTGGCTTCGCGAGTACCTCGACGCTTACCGTAACCCGTATGGCGACCAAGGCGCTTCGCCGCCTGTTCACGGCACGTGCGAGCACGCGAGTGGATCTAAGAACGAAGTAAAATCGAATCACGTCAGTGTTCACGGAAAACTGCGAAGTATCGAAGAACGTACCTTGGTGGGTTTGCGGATCACGAACCCGTCCTTCACGAGTTTGCGAATATTTTGCCTGGAGTTCGCACTAGAAATCTCGTTGATCTGCGCTGAAATGTCAGAAAATGCACACAGTGTAGGTACTAAACGCGTCGCATGCAATTTCGCAACTCCGTTACTCCGAATCATCGCGACATGTCACTATGGACCGATCCCAGCACGCCGTCGCTTACCTCGTTAGGGTCCATCCAGATCTTCCTTGCGCCGCAGTTCAAGACTGAAGCAGCCAGTCGCTTCTGAAGTTTTAACGATACCATGATTGATTGCAGAAATTTATCCACCGGCCGCTACCTTAGTGGCGCACAACGTCGAACGTCGTCGGCGCGATCTGCGGCTGGCGATCGTCGCTCGTCGCCGAACTAAAAAGGGTTTTAATCCAAACCCTAAGGGAGAATAGACGAACACGGACCGCCTAGTCTGACACGCCCAAAGCCGCTCCCTTCGAGCTGATAGTCGCCTTTTCAGGTTACGCACAACTCATACCGGAGCAAAGCACTTCGCATCGTTTGCACGTGATCGTTCGTAGCGACTGAAGTGCGGCACCAACAGGTGCCTTCCCACCACGCTAGCCCTTGGTGTGAAAGTGATAGGTTGTAACGCTTCGGACGCTTCACACACGTAATCAGGGACAGGTCCCCGCGCCGGCAAACACTATAATCGACCGGTTAGTTGCGTTCGCCGTGTGGGCCTCTCGCGCGCAGCGTGACGAAAGCATGGGACTTGTGTCGGACTACGAAGCTTACGAGCAGCAAATTCGCTTGATAAAACAGTTGAAGTCTGAGGGAGCCACGAAGGCAAAGCTCCGTAAAGCTGCAGCAAAGCTTGCCGAATTGAAGAGAATGGGAAAGTCCAGGAAGAATACGAAGTCGCGTGAAATAATATCCCCATGTCAATCTTCGGAGGACTTCCTCAAAATTTACAGAGAGCATTTTCACATCATTCCGACTGATGAAGATGGCTTCACAGTCTCCTTCATACTTTCTTCTGGTGATTTGAAACAAGATGCCGAAGAGGAAGCACGAGCGCGTGTCTTCTTCGATCAATTCGGTTTCGTGGTTTTTCGAGATGTGATCGATTCGAGCTCATGCGAAAACTCGCAGCAAGAAATATGGAAGTTCCTGGAGAAAAATAACGTAGGGTTCCAAAGATCTTTACCCGAAACTTATCACAATTTATCATCACTAACATATGGACTTGCGTCAGAGCCAGCCATTTTCAGCACTCAAATCTTCCGTAATCGCTCGAATGCAAAAGTTCTCAAGGCACTCCGCCTCTTGCTCGAAGAGGACGATATTTTAGTTTCCCATGATAGGTGGTGCGTATACAGGCCGACTCGAAACATTTTATTCAAAGATGGACATCGTGACATGAAACAATGGAAAACGAAAGAAAACCTGCACCTAGACTTGAACCCATGGCTTTATTTTTCCGAAGCAATGCCTCTAGAAGATTTGACGTACGAAACACTGCGAGATTTCAGCAAAGAAATCAATGGCGTGACACACGTGACTGGTCCAAACATACAGGGAGTGCTTGCGCTTAACGATAACATGTTGAATGATGGTGGTACTGTGTTAATTGCTGGATTTCACAAGTGTTTTCATAAATGGGTCGGTTCTCTTGGCCCCATGGCTACACACATTCATCCTGGTAGCGTGGATTCTGGCCACCTAGTGTGGAGAGGTAAAGGTTCCGGTAGTTACATATTCGCGCCGAACGATCCCCTTCACATCTTCAAACAGAGAGTCACAATGCGATTAGGGAGTTTTCTTATTTGGGATCAGCGTGTTGTGCATGGATCTGCACAGAATAATAGCGACAACTTTAGAATTGCCCAATTTATCAAGGGTTTTCGAAGGCAACCAGTGGGCAAGACGCGCTTGTGCAAAAGAGCCAAGCGTTTGAATGCTGAGATTGAACGTAATCAATGCTTGATAGATGACGGAATCGATGGTTCAACGAGGCGAGCACTTGGCTTGTCATAGAATCAAAACTATCTCAAGAGTGCTTTTGTTTTGATTCTCAACTCCTTCCCCTCGTGGGCCGAGGTGATGAGGTCTCCAAAATAAAGCGTCACAGCCTTCAGCTTACCATTCAAAAAGTTCTTTTCAACCTGTCCTTAAATGATCAAGTGAATTTAGGAAGGTTCGAATGTAAGATACCTCAAATGGAACTCCTAAATCTATGACATCGTGCAAGCTTACATTCCTTGGGAGATAAAAGGCAACGTTTTGTGTGACCTGTAGGGCGCACTTTAGCAGTTGAAGCCCATCAATATGCGAAACTCGGAGTTCCTTCAACTGAAATATATCATTCTTATACGATGGACCGCCCCACGGCGGCGATAAAAATATTACGTCTACTACTATGGTTGGGAAAGACGTCACTACGTCACCACACACAAAGTTTATCTTGTCATGCACACTGTAAACTCTAGCGTTATGGCGAGCCTATATTCTAGATAATTGCAATAGTGAAATATCGTCATAGTGTAATACCAACTCTACTGTTTGCAGACGATTATCGAACGTAAGCACGTTCATGGAACTCAAGGCGAACTGGATTGCATTGCCACCTGCGCCACAAAAGGCATCTAAAATAAATGTAGGACTCTGCTTGACGCCGTTAGAAGGCATCCGCAGTGAGCAACGGGCTGCGTGATGCTCTGCTATGGCTTCTGGTGTAACTGAGAACCAAGCTATTTCATCGAGCCTGATTCCAAGGTGCCACTTTTTAAACAGCCTGAAGCGCTGTGACCAATATTTTGCAGCTACATCTAATTGTGTTCCCACGTCAAGTGGTGAACGATTCTAAGGGGAGAAATGCGCACCTTCCTTCAAGCCCTGCGAGGCGGTATTCGAACTCGAGAGTGTCATACGACGTTCGTAGTCGCCGTCGACAGTATTAGCTCGAGAAAATGTGCACAGCGCAGTGAGAGGAGTTCGCATGCCTAGCGCCCAAATCAAAGCTGTGGAATAGTGGGCGAGTGAAGTGAAACGAACGCTCAGATACTCCAAATTCCTGTTCTCTTGCTTAGAAAGCACCCGGCCACGGTTATTGCAATTCCGTTGCGCGTTTGTTTTGGTGCAAATCGAAAATCAAGGCTACCACCTGCCAGACAAGCCGTAACCGAGCCAAAACTAACTGTTTTGGGCCAACTTGCCCAGATCAGCTCCCAGTCTGCCAGTGTGTTCACCAGTTGAAAATTTTGCTCATGGACCAAAATGAGAGGAAATGCACCAAAAAAGACGCGAAAACGACCCAGAAATCACGTGATGAACCCGTATTACTTTTTAAAGGGAGTTGCCTATTTTTTCCCATAAATGGGAAAGCTGCAACTCGAACTACTGAAGTTGAGACGGTACGGCTCGTGCGTCAGTGCGCGAGTTCGATGGTCCGTCGAAGGTACTCACACTGAGCCGCACCTACGATACATGCACAAGCTCCAACCTAGGTATATCGTGTTTCTCTCGGCGTATCAAAGTGACTAAAGGGTTGAAACGGCGCGGCCCACACGCTTGGTGTAACTGTTTTGTGAGGAAGCAGCATAAATGACGACAGAAGAACGCAAAGTTTTTAGGCTACACGTGGGTGGCTTGCCTCCGAATATATCAGCGGAAGACATTCGCACGCGTTTTCGGCACTTTGGCGACGTGTGCAATGTGGAAATTTTACTAGAAAAATTTCCAGTTGGTGAGCAGCGGCAATGCCGCGGGTTCGCGTTTTTCTCTCTATTGTCAACCGACTCCTTGCTAGATCGCTTTCTCACGACTTACAATGGGTGTTCGTGGAGGGGTCGGAAGCTACATATTAGTATAGCCCAGCCGGATTTTGAGCTACGACGACAGAAAGAGTTGACTGAGAGCTTGTGACGCGCACTGGAGCCGGAAAAGTACTTGACTTCAATGACGAAAATACCTTGTAATCCCTACACACCCACCTTGATCATCTTTTCTCTTGATTTATATTTTTGGAAACCTCGACAGCATATCATTCGACCTCTGTAAAGTCTGGGCCCATCAGAAACCAACTGGAGTCAGCTAGTCAGCTTAGCACAATCGTTTCTGTTGTAACGTGTATAACGTGTAACGACGTGTAACGTCCGTCAAACCCACAGGACGACGCGTGGATGCGAGCCAGCTAGTAAATATAACACACAGCACAGCCTCCGTTAACAATTCGCTTCTCGCTTGTGCTTTTTGTAATACACAACGCGTGTTTGCGAGAAACAAGGAGCGTACGAAGTTCTACGAAGTTACGAAAGTTACGAAGTTAGCTTGCTGGCCCGCCTGTCTAGTGATGTGCCGTCCACAGAAGATAACTAAATGTGCTCTGCATCATTTAGCCGAGGTCACGGCCATCGAGATTTCACACAGTGGCCGATGGTATGCAATTTCCTTCTGTGTTTTCGCATATGATGAAACTTTTCACTCGCAGGGTTGCTACTGCCTCAGCTGACAAGACATGCAAAGTCTGGACATGTCCCGGGCTTCAATTGCATACAGTATTATGTGGTCATACCATGGCGCTTGGTGATTGCTCTTGGGCTCATAGCGATGCTCATCTCGCAACAGCGTCGGATGACTGTACCGTGCAGATTTGGGATGTGTCCACGTGTAGCTGCCTCGTTCTACTGTGCGGCCACACTGGTCCCGTCTTATGCTGCGAATTTAATCGGACAGATTCGCTTATTGCTAGCGCATCTTGCGATGAGTCAATTCGTATCTGGGACGTACGAAATGGGTGCTGTGTTTCCATCTTACCTGCGCACTCTGATCCTGTAACTTCAGTGCAATTCAGCAGGGATAATACGATGCTACTGTCAGCGAGTTGCGATGGAGTTTGTCGAATGTGGGATGTGCATAATAGTTCTTGTCTCAAAAGCTTAAGCTTTGGCGAACCTATTCAACTTGCACAGTTTGTAGAGAAATCAAGCTCCATAGTGATTGCTACCCTTCACTGCAAGTTTATTTTATGGGACATGAAAACCGATACGTGTTCACTGTGTTTATGTGATATTCCTGTGGGTGACGATTCACACTGTTCAGCTAATCGACATGGTGTCGTATTCGTAAGTTCACAAAATGGTGCACTGCACATGTTGAAATTAAGAGGAAAATCTCCAACTTCCCTCAAACTACTTGACGCACACGGCGACAGCCATGGTCTGACGTTGGCAGCTTCTCATTGTGATGGCACTTTAGTCACAAGTTCTTTTCGAGACAATACTTTGGATGCGTGGTTGCTGGACGCATAGACTCCGTGTGCTGAGGAGAGAGAGTGAGTTGGTGAAGTTCTATATAGTTTAGATTCTGCACTAAGCGCGTATGTGAAACTTATTTAACAAAACTAAATAGATCAAAATTTTGCAAGTTGTTGACGTGGAGAGGAATACGTCCTGTTCACTTGTCAGTTTTATGTTTCTTCTTTTCATGTTTTTCTTTCTTTTCTTTCTTTTCTTTCTTTTCTTTCTTTCCTTCTACTTCGGTACGCTCTCCATTAGACTGGTGTGAAACAGCTCCTTTACTTTTTTTATCTAGCTTGCCAGGTTGCGCTGTCAGCTTTTTGGACTGTGCAACTGGTCCAAGACCCCACCGGCGTGGGTATGTGTCTCGCTCCATGACGACGCGCTTCACTTTTGCAACAGTCCCGTGATCACAAGTGGCAATCACTGCGGTACTCATCTGCGATATCCCAATCGCAATCGCTTCACCTTTAGTTGTCATCAAAACACACTCGTCTCCAACTTCAATACCAGAGTCATAACGAAGTACACCAGGAATCATAAGTTTTGCTCCATAACAGACGGCATTGACAGCTGAATCTTTGACAACGATCCTCTTGTAATTCGTCAATAAGATCTCAAGAGGTAAGACTACACGACGAAGATAATCCTCCTGTTTGAAATTATCATACACCCACATAGCGTCTAGGACGTCATGCATCGTAGCCAAATTGTTGCTCTCACCACAAATCCCAGAGCGTACTCGTCTCAATTCCTGCATATGTCCTCCAACACCCAAGAGTAATCCTAAATGGACACAAAGGGTGCGTATGTAAGTACCAGCTTCGCATGATACCCAAAATACAGCCAACTTTCGATCATCGTCATATTCATACAGCTTACTAGAGTAAATTGTACGAATTCTGAGCTGGCGTTTCACAGCAGATATGAGAGGAGGTCTTTGGAATAGCGCGCCTGTCAGCGTTTCTAAGGCGCGCTCCACTGCTTTCTGTCCACCATCTATAGAACCATGCAGACGACAGACGCAGACATACTCTTTTCCAGCACCCTGTTGAGCTTTGACAAGTCGGGTAGCGCGATCAATGCACACGATGAGAGAGCCCGTAACTTTCGGATCGAGGGTGCCGCTATGACCCGTTTTTTCAACACGTAGGATTCGCTTCAACCAAGCCACAACTTCATGGGAAGATGGATTCGCAGGCTTGTCCAAGTTTATGACACCATATCGTAGATATTCGCTGAGTGGGCGACTGAGAGGTGAGCAGCCATTGGGAATCGGGGTGTAGTGACTTGTTCTCACCTTACGGCAAATAATTTAGTCTGATGATAATAAATACGTAGAAAGTCGCTTACCATCATCTTGTCATAATTCTTCAAAAGTAAAGGCCACTTTGAAGCATCAAGTGGTGGTGTAACCCCGTCGGATTTGAGAACGTGCTCGCCCATCCTCAAAGCTCGTGACGCGCTGAGTGCACGTGGTTCGAAGATGGAAAGGCGCGAATACTTGACCGTTCCGCCGGAGAAGAGTTCGAAGTCGTTCGTCCGCGGATCAAAGTATACTCGTTCCTCTGATCAGCGATCCCGCGAGCACACGTGTGCTGCGCCGCCGCAACTAGAATCCCTTAAACACAATTCGTTACCGGCTCGATCTCAACGCCGGAATGGTCTCGAGATAGACATCTGGTGTAAGATATACATTATATGATATAAAAAAGTGTTTTATGCTTTATATGTAAGACATAAACACATATACTAGAGTATATATACTACTATATAGTATATGTATAGTTGATAGAGTCAAATCTTTTCTTTATACGCTATACGATATCATATACAGCACTACCCAGTGTTTTGGGACGGTGAAGCAAAAAAACCTACACGTTGCGCAACCACAGCGCGTCGCACTCTGCGTCTCAACTGAGCCATGCGAAGAACCATCGGCAGATGCGCTGGTAACATCGGGCAATTAATTTTGCGAAATCCTGCGTCTACACCGGGGAGTAACCTACTATCTGTAGGAGCAACGAGCGCTTCTCGTGTTTCTCTCTCGACGCCGTTGTCTCGCGCACTTGCAACAAGCCCCTCTGCGGGTTCGGTTACACAAGTCATCGGTGCCGTGGTGGATGTGCGCTTCGATGGGGAATTACCTCCTATTTTGAGCGCTCTCGAAGTTCAGGGTCATGAAATTAGACTCGTTCTCGAAGTTGCGCAACACCTGGGGGAAAATACCGTTCGCACGATCGCGATGGACACGACCGAAGGGCTCGTGCGTGGGCAACCAGTTCTTAATATGGGTTCTCCGATTCAGGTAAGGCGTGATACGAGCATCGTTTTCTCTCCTCCTCTCTGACGTGCGTGCTCTCTTCTGTTCGCGGCACTCAGATTCCGGTTGGCCGTTCTACTCTCGGTCGAATCATGAACGTGATCGGGGAACCAATCGATGAATGTGGGCCGATAGGTAAGTTTCCGAGCGCGCGCCGACGATTACGTGTGGCAAGTGTTGGAGTTATTTACGATAAAATTGTACCGAAATCTCGGAATGAACTTGTACTTACTCTTCCACGCAGTGTCTGAGTCTTCGCTGGCGATCCATCGTGAAGCTCCTCCTTTCGTTGACCAGAGCACAGAAATGGAAATGCTTGTTACTGGGATCAAGGTAAAGCGTTATTGTTCGGACGATTGTTGCCGTGAAACTAATCGAAATTTAGGTGGTCGATCTTCTTGCTCCGTATCAGAAAGGAGGAAAAATTGGACTTTTTGGTGGTGCTGGAGTGGGCAAAACCGTTTTCATCATGGAGCTGATCAATAATATCGCGAAGGGGCACGGTGCGTTCAAACACATTTCTCACCTCGATCACTCAATAACATAATTATGTAGGCGGTTTTTCCGTGTTTGCGGGCGTCGGTGAAAGAACCCGAGAAGGGAACGATCTGTATCACGAAATGATTGAAGGAGGAGTTATCAAACTCGGCGACCAAGCGAAAGATTCCAAGTGCACGTTAGTGTACGGACAAATGAACGAACCTCCCGGAGCAAGAGCAAGGGTTGGCTTGACTGGTTTGACTGTGGCTGAGTATTTCCGCGACTTTGAGGGCCAAGATGTGCTCTTCTTCGTTGACAATATTTTCCGCTTCACACAAGCCAACTCTGAAGTATCTGCCTTGCTTGGACGGATTCCATCCGCTGTGGGCTACCAGCCAACTCTTGCAACCGACTTGGGTGGTCTCCAGGAGCGTATTACCACGACGAAAAAGGGCTCCATCACATCCGTTCAAGCAATTTACGTCCCAGCAGACGATCTTACTGACCCTGCGCCTGCAACCACGTTCGCACATCTTGACGCTACAACTGTGCTATCGCGATCTATCGCGGAAATCGGCATCTATCCCGCTGTTGATCCCCTCGACTCCACGTCGAGAATGCTGTCTCCACTGACTCTCGGTGACGAGCACTATGCTACGGCTCGGGGGGTGCAGAAAATCTTGCAAGATTACAAAAATCTCCAGGATATTATCGCTATTCTGGGCATGGACGAGTTATCTGAAGATGATAAACTTACCGTGTCGAGAGCACGAAAAGTTCAGCGTTTCTTGTCACAGCCCTTTCATGTTGCTGAGGTGTTCACAGGAAGTCCGGGCAAATACGTCGATCTGAAAGATACTATCTCCGGATTCAAGGGTTTAATCGGTGGCAACTACGACGATCTTCCGGAAATGGCGTTCTACATGGTAGGAGACATGAACGAGGCGGTCGCTAAGGCGGATGAACTCGCTAAGCAAGTAGCTTAGTTCACCCCCTTGATGCGACCTGATGCACTGATGAAGCCAGCCTGGCTGCCCAAGTTTCTCATATTGTAATCGTTAAGAACTGAAAACAATCATCATCTTGTCAAGGCGGAGAAGCGACAATTCTAATTTCTCTACTGACGTTCGTGGTCCCCTCTTGGCACTCGAGAGTGTTTCGCTCTGGTCTCGAGGGTTGACACAAGCGTGGAAAACACTTGCGCATGACGACGCATTCTCTCTACGAAGCTCCTCATGGAGTCTACATTCTAAATTATGATAGGCGGCCTGTAACTCAAGTTGTATTCTCACAATAACGGAAGGGAGATGAACTTTCCAAAGATAATTTGTTCGTGATGGAGCATGATCAGTTGTGCGTGCAACTTCCTGCAGCCGAACGTACTCGTGTTTCAAGAGTTTACCTAATATTTCCCGACAATCTTTTAGAGGAATCATGGCCAGTTCAGATATTTGTTTTTGTTCCAACTGAGGGGTTTTGAGAAGAAGACGAAATAGACGACATGCGGTCTCTCCAAATCGCTGCTTGATAATTGTGTACACCATCTGATAATGAGACGTGTTCGTCACAAGTTCTGTATTCACATGAAGTCCTTCTGAAGCTTGGTCTCCGGGAGCACTTGCAAGATATGAACGCATCTTCAGTGACTCCAACGATTGAAAAACTTCTGCATGAGATAAACCGCCGGTCTCTACGAAGTGCGTGGACAAACTTGATGCGAGAACGCTTGTGTTAGACCCACGTGAAGCCCTCTCATGTCTATGTACATATTGGAGAATTCTTGCGTCAGTATCACGAAGGGTCCTGGTAACTAGTTTCACACATTCAAGTTCACACACACTCCTATTCATATTCTGAAAGTCAACTGTCCAAAGAGTCTTTTCAAGACACTCTGGAAAAGAAACGTGCAACCGCGGTTCCGCGTTCACGTGGTTGGATGGTTTTTGAGATGTATCTGCCACCGAAATAAAGTCTGAATGGTACAGGCGCTCAAGAACTCCTCCTACTGCTTGAGTTTCTTGGATATTCTTCTGGTTTCTATACAGCAATCGTTCAATCTCAGCAACTGTGAGGTAGCCGTGCGTGAAAAAACAAAACATGATTTGCTCGGCTACCTTCCCGTGTAATAACCTCACGTGCTCCAAATAAAGTGGAACCCTCCTGCGACGTGAGTTGCTCTGCGGTTCAAGTTTGTACGTTTGAGCCGCCGACGTTCTCCATGAGGTCTTTGACGAGCATTTCCTTACACAACCCTGTCGCGCAAGCATATACAGCACCTGAGAACACCGCTCCAAAGAAAGTTTTGTGGCACTGCACAACTGACGGAGCGTTTTCTCTCGATCTGGACCAAGAGCTTGGTAGACAAGCGAAGTTTCCTTCGTGTAGGTACTTTCTTTTAGATTGAGCCTCCTCATTGACATCGTCTTGTCCGCGCAGTGCGACGACGCAGCGGGCGGCGCTCGATTGTGGGCCCTCATTCTTTTAGTTTGTGCCAGGATATCGAATATTGTGTATACTAGCTTCTCTGAAAACTCTATCAACATCGAATTTCTCCTCGTGAAAATCGCCGAACTCCGCGCATCGCGCCGCTCGCGAATGCCGATATGAGTTGTTTTCATACACTATACGCAAAATCACGGCATATTTCGCGGTTTCATATATATACTATAACCTCCGTCCGGGAAATGACGGGGCGGTTCAATTGGTTTTAAGCATTGCTTGCGTTCACTGCTTCACAAGTGGGTTTTGTTAAGACGTCCAAATAACGACCCGCGGCGCGTCTTCGACGTCTACGTATGGAAGATTCTCACGCGCACGAAGAAAATGAGATGGCCCGAGAGCAGGAAAGATTTCTTCCTATAGCCAATATTACCAGAATCATGAAGAAAGCGTTGCCAGCGAATGCCAAGGTGGCGAAAGATGCTAAGGAAACAGTTCAGGAGTGTGTCTCTGAATTCATCAGTTTTATTACAAGCGAGTAAGTTTTTCGAGGTCCCCGAGGAGCGCATTGCTCTACCATACTACATATCTCACAACATTACCACAGTGCGAGCGATAAGTGTCAACGTGAGAAACGGAAAACCATAAATGGAGACGATCTCTTGTGGGCTATGAGCACTCTTGGCTTCGAAGACTACATCGGACCACTGAAACTATTCTTGAGAAAATATCGCGAGGTACGAATTCTAGTTCTCTCAATCTAAGCGTTCTAAAGTGTAGTAGTGTGAGGGAGAACGATTACGGCAGTAGGTCCTTGTAGTTTATTTGTAAGTTTCCTCAACAGCTATCTACTCGCGAAATACTTTCGTTGCCAGTGCAGCTTGAAATGCTGCTGTGATTGCTTCCTTTCCAGACCGCGCGGTAACATCGGCGATGACATTATGCGTAGCATCTAAGATAAACTCAACTTTGATGAGAATTTTCTCATCCCAGTTCACAGCTGCGGCGAGCATGTAACTACGCCCCCGGCCACTGCCACCGCTTCCGTCAAACATGTGACAGACAGAAAGTCGTGTCACAGATACGAAAGAGCGTAGAATGTCATCCAGCGAGCTATGTTGTCCCATATCAATTCGCTCGGTGATTTCTGTGCTTATGGGTAACGAATCCCAGTCGTCTAGTGCATTATTCAACTTCAAAGGCGAAACAAAGTCGAAAAATGTAACTTCCACGTCTTCCAGAAGATAATCATCTTCGTAACCAACATCGTCAGGTTCACCGGACAGGGGATCGATTTCTTTCGATGTGAAGTGCAACGAACATGTGAATCGGGAACTGAAAGCTATGTCAATCGTTCGAGTGAAACAGACATAGGTGAATGCCCTCGCATCTACGCGAAGTAGTGGCAATACAACAGTAAACTGTTCGTCGAACTCGCTCACGAGATTACTGATAACATCCATGTTCACTGTGACATTCTCCAGAATCTGTTCTTCGATCGTGTTGACGACCGCAAACTGAAAAATTACATGGTCCTTCGTAACATGCTTCACGCAAGTTACCTTATATTCTGTCTCACATTCAGTCAGAGGTATGATGGTTGAACTCAAGACTTCTCCATCGCTGAAGTCAAAATCTGCGAACTCTTTTTCCGCTCTTAGTACAGATATAAATTGTAGCTCATCCTCTGTTTGATCGAATTCCGGTTCTCTTAACTGTCCTACTTGACTCGTTGTAGCTTGTGAAAGCACTCTTACGTCCTGCAACTGAAATGAACTTTTCATCTCTGACTCCAAATAGATCCCAAGGGCACTTTCAACAACTTGGACAGAACTGAGATCTGGGATGGAAGATATGCCTTCAATTTTCAACCAGTGCCGGAACAGGGTTGCACGATCTCTAACTTCATCATCTGAGTCATGAACACAACGAAGTAAGAGAACAGCAAGTTGATCACGCAGCGACGAGCAACGCATCCCAAAGTTGGTCAACGCAGACACTGCCGCTGCTCTTATGGCAGCATTTTCGAGGAAAAGTCTGTTGTAAATGTATCGGATGAATTTGCTTGGATCTTCCGTAGATGGACCATCTTCGCCGAGCACATGCAAGATATGAATAGACAATTGCGTGTACTCGCAATCTTCAATAAACTCGCTCAAGTGTATGAGACCAAGTTCCTTTACCTTCGCATTTGCATGAACAATGTGAAGGAGACAACCAACTATAGCGCGCTTATATTCGAAGCCACCCTCTTCTCGCAAAGAAGATGAGAGGAAGATAATCATTGCGCGGTGTTTTGATGGATATTTTGTACACAATGACTTGATAGCATCAATGATCGTAAGCTTGTACTCATCCTAAAATTTTACTCATAATAAGGATAGAAAAGTAAAGTATTTTGTACAGACGCACCTGCAGTCCGGCAAAGAGCGAAGATATTTGCTGTATAAGTCGGTCGACCGAGCTTTCGCCCCCAGTGCGTAGCAAGGTTGTGACGGCTAGTGTTGAGATAGCTCGATTAGAGTCAGCTACCAAGCTTTCAAGTTCAACATTGCACACAGCCACTGTGGCTGGGTCATGAATTGCTATCGAATTCAAAGCCCTTACAGCGCCAAATCTCAAAATTGGTTTGGGTGACGAAAGAAGAAGTTGCAACACCATCATAGATGAATGCAAAAGCCTCGAATCCACATCTGGTAATGTAGCGATACTCCTGCAAGTCAACTCATTTCAGTGTGTGTTGCTGTAGGAATCGTCTGTACTTACTTTGCGGCTTCGAAAACTACCATTTCAGATTTGTTTCGAAGACAGCTTTCAAGAAACCCATGGTATATGTCCGTATCAGCTCCATTACCATCTTGTAGCATCTACATGAGAGTTAGTGATAATATGAAGACATTGGCAACTGTATGCACCTCTGAAATGTATCTGATTACTGAGCAGGATGCGAGTGGGGATCGGATATTGCTGCGGATACACTGCAAAACCAGTTTGCTTACCGCCAACTTATCATTCTGTTTGATTTGGTGTAACAGTGTGATGGCGTGAAATTGTACAATTGGATCGTCAGAATTCGCAGCCTCCTGCACTTCACTACTCCAACGCCTGACTATTTCAGGGTTCATCTGTATCGATTTTAAGCGATTTCATCGAATGTAAGGAAAAACGTGTCGTACCTTCATCAAACGAAGACCCGACACCAGAGCTGATGATGAAACAATCGGACTTTTATCGACAACGGCTTGCTTCAGAAACCGCTCTATCTGACCAAGCAAGCCAGAATCCGTAATGCTACATAGGACTCGAATTGAGTTTGCTCTGTATAGATCGATTTTACTGTTCATATCTTTCATCAGCGACGAAGTAACTATTATGACCTAGATAGAGGACATCAGGTTCAAGTTCAGACTGCTAACAACAGCCGCTTACCTCATCTGAACTCGGGGAGATTTCTTTTATTATGAGGTATAATAGACGCCTCAGACTTCCATCTGTTGCGTGGAAGAGCTTGGTTACAGAGAAGAAAACTTCAGTTGCCTCGGTCTACGACGGATACAGCGGTCAGAAGGTATGACAGAAACGCTCCGGAATCGTACCGCCGTGAAATGCTCGCCTTGGTTGTATAAATAAAGCAACTTCGTGATCACCTAGTCCAGAAAGTCACGGATATCGCCGCAATGATCGAGTCAATATTACCTGCTGACACTTTCGCGTAGATAACTGTGTGTCGTTGAAACACCTGGCTTCCTGAAGAACAGCTCCTTTTTCGATCGCCCAAAATGGCGAGTGCTCGTCTTGTGTACGGAGTCAACGAGTCGATAGATCATCAGCGCCGACTACAATTTACCTTGCAGCGAGGAATCTTCATCTCGCTTCTTAAAACCCTGGCCATCTCTTTGCATGGACTCCATTTTAAACGTACGCGTTCAACTCGTTTGAAGAGCTTTTGATCCAGCCACCAATCTGTGGCGAAGAGTACGCCGACGTATAGTTCGATTGAGGGGCCAGACGATCGTCTCGATGCGTGGCTACACTATCGAAGAATGGTGTCGCGAGATGAACTCTGACGCTCTCGGAATACCGTTCCTAGCTCGGAACGTGACGAGGCTCGAACAAATGCAAGTCGGAATAAATAACTTCCACCGTACCGCCATACTTGTGCTTGTACAAGCACTAGTGCAGTTTTATTATCCAGTATCGTATATTAAGATTATAATCATTTATCAATTATTTAACCGTGACAGGCAGAATCAGGTGTGAAAACTGGCAACGCACTAACACGTTCGTCCGCCGTCAGTACACGTGAACACGTAAAACGTCGATCCTAAATCCGATCGGTGAAGTGGGTGAACGTGACTCCACCGGTCTGAAGACTCGTGCATCTCACATGGATACATCGGGCATTTTTCATCGCGTGATGCAGGACGTACTTGCACGTTCCAAGGTATTTCTTCGTCTTCTCCTTCTCCCGACGCCCGTACCTTAAAGATGGCGATAACAGAAAGAATTTGCAGCAGAACACTTGTCCGAAAATGTCTTGAACAAGCTCGCGACGGTATGACATGCAGCTACGGCCAAAGCCCAACTTGCTCAAAACATTTCTTTAGCTCTGGGAAGAGAAATTGCTTGGCGGCATAAAGCTTGACGTAGGAGTGAAACCAGAGGTAAAGCTGCTTTTGAGAATTAACGGATCATCAGTCATGTTGGTGTAGAGTGAAGAAAGTTCAGGTGGCGAAAAAGTATGTACCAGTGTCATATCCCCACGTTTTCCTCACTCATAGCTTCCAGAATAAACGAGCAAGAGAGACAGCAGGGAGTTCAAGTAACAAGATAACGAAGTTCACTCATGAAGCCACTCCGACGGTGCGAGGATGAGTACAGATCAATTATCAGACATTATAGCCCCCTAGCAGAGATCGCCAACTAGAACAAAAAGCACCGACGATGAACTGAGCTCAGACAGCGACGAACTTGCAGGTAAGTGCGAAAAGTCTCTAGCGACACCTACTTAACATTTGCATCAGAACTTCGAGAGATTGATAGTGCAAATATTCTTTTGGGGCAGTTCGAGAAAGTTTCGCGCACGAAGTCAAAGTGGAAATGCTTTTTAAAGGATGGCATCGTTACTGTCAACGGACGAGACTTAGTGTTCTCTCGCGCAGCTGGAGAGTTTTTATGGACATAGACGGATCAATCGTGAACTCCGAGTATGATTTACATTTTACATTAAAAGCTGTTGGACTCGCCTTCCCGTCTTGTAGTATTTTTTACACAGAAGAGTGTTTGGATAGCTATCAGAAGTCACTTCGCGTTTGTGTCTTCAATTTCAAACTCGAGCTCTCGGTGCATACGAGTTGGTGCCTTGCGTTTCTTCTTAATCTTTCATGTGTTGTTTAGATGAAAACAATAAGATAGTTCGTACAGTTACCTCATTAGTTCTTGTAACCATATGGTGATCGCTTAGCTCTTGTATATATTTCGCTGAAGAAAATTTATACGCCGAGTTGTAGGTTCCATTACTTAGACGCTCCTGATATCGACGAAACGCTTGACATAAGCTCGTGAAAAGCGGGCAGATACTCTTACCAATAATTCCTTCTCGATCGAGGTTTGTATTTTTGCTGCCTTTTCTGCCTACACGTGCACGGGTTAGATTAGGTGGCTGACATCAGCTTATTATGCCACCAAGACGTACCTTCGCTTCTTTTCTGACTTCTCGCTTCGCTTCACGGCGAGGCAATGTCACTATCTCAGGCCTAAAAAAGTGTGAGGCTACATGATATAGGAACGAATCACACGTGCCTAATGGTTTTATTCAGTCGCCGACAGCGGATGAGATACTGAACCAGTTTTGTCAAGCGTTGTTTGTTCTTATGAACAAGAAACTTTGGCCTAGTCAGCGAAGTTAAAATTTCATAGAACTTCATCCTTGACACACTCACCAGTGCTTCAGCGTACAAGTTATTTGCTCAAGTGCATCCGCATAATCTACGCTCAAGAGAACCCTTTCCCACAGTGAGGCCGGCTTGTGTGCACGCTCTGCAGTCTTCATTGCCAAATAAAGTTTTCCTTTCAACAATGTTACAAATATCAAAAGTATGCCGTTAACCCGCATTTTACCGTCTTCTTCTAGAACAGTGGCGTATTGGCTGTTTGCAAGAGGGCACGAACTTCGGTTGCATAAACCCGTAACATTGTACTCGTTTCGACAAAAATTGTCTTTTTCGCTCGTGCTCTTGTAGCTACAGTGCGCATGATTGATTATCTTCGGTCATTAGTCATGTTGATAAGAAACATGCTGAGCGTTATTTACCTGCCAGACGACTTCGTCACTTTGCATCGCCCAACAAAAGTGACAGCGGTTGTTGTACGTTTCAGTTGTGCGCGAGCAGTGCTATCAATTATGCCCACGCTTCCCAGAAATGAACGTAATTATGTGTCTCTCTATAGACCTAGAAAATGATTCAAGACTTCGCGATGGCGTGTGTCGCGGTGCGCGCGAAAGTACGCGACGCAGCCGCCACTGCCTGTTTTGCGGTGTTGTGTAAACCCTTGGCTACGGGTTTCATATATTACACGGAATTACTGGTAA
>JACLAB010001265.1_pt1 | contig 66813 bp, 78 predicted proteins | sample 8027921 | NCBI WGS metagenome assembly JACLAB01 (sample SAMN15725117, study PRJNA655200) | protist metagenome | isolation source: fluorescence activated cell sorting (FACS) single amplified genomes of... | place: USA: West Boothbay Harbor, Gulf of Maine | collected 2000-07-19 | reverse complement strand
AACTATTGGAGTAATTTAGAATGTTCGGTCCAAAATGGACCCGGGATATTTTCCTCAAAATTTATTTTGACATTATAAATCTTCAACGGTGTTACCTTATTTCTCTATTTTCTGTCCGTCTGCCTGTCTTCTAAATCCACCGGCCCCAACTTTTGTCTTTTAGCCACATTACCAGCTCGAATCCCTTTGGGATAAGCCACAACTCTGGGTAATACGAAAGACAGGCACACCATAAGCTTATTCGGTGCCACATCTCTTACTATGGTGCCGTATGTGCCACGTCCTAATCTGTAGTTCATACCGTTGCTTTCAGGACCACCATCTTCTTGCCCTGTCCCATTGGGGTAAAGCTCTTCAAAAGCACAACCCATAGCTAGGCGTATGTAATAATACGTGCATTATAGGAATCAATATTACAATTAGTATGTTAGGTCTACGCATGTAAGTAAGCAGCACTACAGCTCTCCAAATTTCATGTACAAATCAGCATATCTTGAGCGTACCTACGCACGCACGGCGAGCCATATCCGCCACAGGATCTTCCATAGATGTGCTAAAACCATACCTGTAGACATAGATATCAGTAGTTGAGAGAATGTCATTATCAGTGTAATTGTTATGGATGATCGCCATGATATTAGGATATAATTGAACTAGACAAGACTTCATATGAATGTGCAGAACTGAATGCAATTCTCATAGTACAGACAAATAGCCGACTAAATTAACTCAACTTAAGGCGCGTACACGTGGAGTCGGGGATAATTCATTTCTTTTACTCCAATCTGATTACTCTGATTACCTTGGCTATCAAGAGCGGACTGATAAATATCACCCACCCCCTTGAAAGCGTCTAACAGCTCTACTGCAGTTTGGGGCAAGTTCATAATACAGTGGTCTATATCTCCATTGCTACCGTGGTTTCTGCCGTACAGCGCTCGGATGAAATCTCGGCCACACATATTGAACGTGTCCAAAAAGTTGCCTGTATTAGTATTCTTAGCGCTATTTTTAATACCATTGCCATTTATATCAGCGGAAGATTTTATCCTGTTCAGCCTTCGGTTCTCGTTGAGCGAAGCATAGGAGAGGGGGTTAAGATCATTGGCAAACACATGTACAGCGGTTGAAGCAGCAGCCTTGTTATCGTCTTTCCGTGGCACTTTTTTTTTCGCGATTCCCCAGTCTTTCCCATCTTCTTCGACTTGTTCCCCAACCCTTAAATTCTTTTTTTTCCCTTTATTCCCCGTCTTGACTCTTTTGCTTCCACTTGTCCCGTGAGCAGCGAGCGGTACTGCGACGGAACAGTGGGTGGCAGTAGGGGGTAAATATGGGTATGACGACAGTTTGTACATGTCATGATACTCGAGGGTAAGGTAGAGTTATACTGAACCATTTTTGTGAGCCACCAAGGTTTGCATGGCTTAGAGATATGTATAGCACGTCAATACTCTGAATACCTGCGAAAGGCCCCACTCCGGCCATCATATCAGCCACCACGACTTTCGCACGTTTCTCGTCATGCGCTTTGTCCATTATCTCCGCTACTAGCCGTTTGTGCTCCATTTGAAGGCGGGAGTTCCAGTACCTGCTCATATTTTTTGTATTTTGGGTATTCGGGTATGGGGCATGCGTGCGGGTAGGGATTGGCGTTACTGACTAAGTGAGAATACAGCAAAACACAAGGCAGTACGAGATGCCTACAACGGATGGATACCCTAACCCTTTAAGATCTGATTGGGTTCTTTCTCCCACCCGAAGCGTGCCTGTGGCCTCCCACGCAATACGTGATATACCGTACGTACACATCTCTAAAGTTAAAGGCGAACCTACACCCACTTTCGGACACAGTCACATCCAGATCGTCTTCTCCTGCTATCACCTCCATAGGAAACGTGCGAAATTGGTTCTCTATCGTTCCTACTTTATTGATCACGGTGCGAATATTTGGCCAGTGTTTATCCAGGATGACCTGTCCTATTATATTGGAATATGGTTTTAGTTCCTCTCTCAGATTAAGATGAGCTACATGGCCAACTTGTTCGTAGGAAGAGGGCACTTCGGTAGCGCGTTCTGTGAGTTTTTTTTGAACAGCACTACAAGCACTTGCACTAGTAGGATTGGTAGCATTGGCAGTATTATTACCGAAGTAATCATTGTTGGTCTCATCATACGAGGGTTTCTCAAGGGTTGGAGGCAACAACTTTTTGAGCACTTCGTCCACATTCAGGTTATCGTACGTAATCTTGAGGTTAAAAGGCACTATTTCGCCCTCCCCATGCTCCTGTAGAAATCGCAAATTTTCGCCATCTTTTGGGAATGATTCCTCGACATTTTCGGCCGTGTAAGAATCAGATAGCACCAGATACCGCACATCGCTCTTCTTTTCCTCCTCCTTATTCGTAGATTGACTAAAACCATCTGTGTGATTCACGCTAAAGATTCGCTTCATCCTAGGTCGGGTGTACAGCATATCCTTGAATTGCTTCAGATAGTTCGTGCAGTATTTTGCGGGAATTTTGATGCACATAAGAGGTAGTATCTTAGTAAAGATATCCCTGTTTAGACCTTCCACCTCAGCACCAGCACCTATTCTTTTATCATAGGAGCCCATGATCTTCTTGTTATTGCTGAAGGAGTTGGCTCCTTCGTTTTCGCTCTTTTTCGCTGCTTCCGCTCTCGACATAACAATAGGGTGGTTCCCGTCTATTGATAGTCTATACTCAGCTTCGTTTTCGTTGTTGCCTTCGCTGCCTGAAATATAACGCGATAGCTGGAATCGGCCTCCAAATCGTGTATTGAGGGGCTTGAGATTAGGACGGAAAATCCTCTTCAAGGAATTTGCAAAAATTGTCAAAATTAAAATCAGAAGGAGGGAGAGGATAATATGGATAGGATTCATATACAGACGTATATCGTCATGCTACTGAGACTATTCCTTTCCGAGTTTGTGGCGAATTCCCGTACGTTTAAAAACGTAGCGAACGTTTGCGGAATTCCTAAATCATCTAGCTTTGAAGAGTGTCATCTGTTTGTCTCTGATTAATTTTTTTTTGTTCTAAATAGTTATCGATGGACGAAGAGTGCTCGTTTGGAGGCATCGTAAGATACATGTTCTCCAAGATTCCCTTCATCGGGAGAATGGCGCACTCTTCTCACGGAGAAATGGTCTCAGTCGAAGATGGAATAGAATTAAAGACCAAAGACCACCTTGATGTGGTGTCAGCAGAAGAACATTACCATCGAAATAAGATCTCGAAAGCTACAAATGGCTGGAACAATGATATGCGAGTCAGTGATCGCGGGGAAAAAAAAGAAATGATAGTATCCCCTAAAGCCCGGATCCCGTCCAGAGAGAAAATAATGGATTTCGATTTTGATGAGTTCAAAACTCACCGTGGAGCGCATTCCCTTAAATCGTCCTCAAAAAATCATAAACCATGGAAAGATGACGTAGTAAGAGTAAGGGAGAGGGATGAACACAGCATCAGTGCACCCACACCCTTGCAGTCCGTCTATCAGCAGAAGCAGCCATTTAGCAACAGTAATACTACTCAGTCTACAGAATTATGCAGTAAATCGTCTATTTTTGGCAAGGTTCCTTATCTACAGGTTTGCGGCTATATCTGCTCAATTTAATGCTTTGTTGCTCATATGTAGCTGTGGCCTAGCTCTATCATAATCATTACTCCTACCATCATACTCATAGCGGTGTGCTTTAGATGTTCCATGGTCATTACTCCTAACCATCATATATTCAATATCTGCAGCGTACGAACAGTGACCAACAGCTGGACACTCCTGTGCACCAGATGCAGGCGCATGCCGCTGCATTTGTTAGGAGGAGGTCGCTCGGTATGTGTTCACCGCAAATGTGGCGAGTGAGGGCGGAATGTCTATTATTAGAGGGCTACTGCGCCAATACTATTATGTTCGATACCCGTAATCCTCGTGATAGACTTTATCTACCGTACGTAGGCATCACACTAATAACACTACTGGATACCATCAATATGTTGAATATTCGAAGATAACGTAGGTCGTAAGCTTCCCAGTCATCCATATGGCATTGACGCCAGTGTAAAAAAAACACACCAACATACGCAAGAACAGCGGCAGCTTCCTGAGAGTACAGGCATGTCGGCTGAGCAGGTCAGGACATTGTATCAGCAGTTGACCAGCGTGCGAGCATTCCATCTAGACGCCACTTCGAATATGTCGGTCGAGAGGTTTGTATGTATTGTTAGGTGGTAGATCTTGAGCTCAGTAGTAGTCCCCAGTACAGTTCCCATTCAATACTAATTTTCTTCATTCACCTCCGGATACTATCACTTTCGTAAAAAAAGCGCTAGACAGATTAAGCAGGCTGCTTGCGTTGAACCTGGGCTGCTGCTACATCATCAAATATGTCTGATGAACCCAGAAGATGGCATGAACAAGACTCACATTCTCCCCGAGACATCTGAAAGAGCGAAAAAAACTGCTACGGAGGAAGAGTCTGAAAAAAAAAAAAACTTTTTACCAGCCCGTGTGCATCTTGAGGAAGAGGAGATAGACGAGAATGTTATGTCATTATCTGACAGAGTGCACGTGGTAATCGGTAAGACTGGAAGAGCTATTGACGTGCTATATACGTATTGGTGCACTTTCGGGGGGTGTAGCTCTGTACCAGTACAGTCGTTTACTATCCAGTCACTATACTCAAATCATGCCTTATGCTTCGTTATATATTTATTGTTCATAGGCCACAGCCCAAGCAACCCGGATCAGGACTATGGTTATGGTACTGCTGATGTTGGCGATACTCTTGCTAGCGGCTTCTCTTGTTCTGAAGCTGCGAATACTGGAAGCAGTGCCCGCACAGGGGATATCGGCAGATGCACGATCACGGCCTTACCATTCCTCCTCATGGTACGCGAAACTTCATTTTTATGAATTATGCATATTAGATGTGTATACTGCTATCATGACAAGTCCTGCAGCATTGCTGGAACACCTATCAGAACTAAACCCAAACATGACTGAACCATGTCCAAACAGCGTGGGGATGGCAACTGCCGCTGGGTAGGTTCCGTTGAAAGATTTCTGTTGAGAATATTACATGGCGAACTTTTGGGGGCTGTAGCTCCACAGAATAACTGTTGACGTTCTATATATGTATGATTGACTTGAGGGGTCATCATCACCAGTATAAATTGGTAAGAATATTAACGACCGTCTGTCAGTACCACCAAGTAGGTGCGGCTCAGCCTCCGTACGTATTTCACCTGTGAAGAGGATGAGTGCGATTTCACGGTGCTACGTGAGATTCTGTAGCTTGATTAAGCAGCGCACGTATGGGATGAGCGCACACCAACCTGATCAGGGTCGGAATGTGTGATTATGCCTTATCTCGTAACGTACTATATATAGCGTCGGCAGGAGGCTCACACCAGCCTGATCAGGGTCGGAATGTGTGAAAATACCTTATCTCGTACCGATGAATTCTACCGTAATCTAATTTTATGGTCAGTAACCCCAACCCGGCACGTACGCACTCAAATACCACCTCCAGCGCCAGTGCTCAGAACTATCAGCAAAATTTACGCTACAGTATCGAGCTTACTATTTGGGTTCATTGTGATGTTTTGAATGTATTGTGCCTGTAAGTTAGTCTGTACAACCAATTCATTACAAATAAAACAACTATTTACACACCTACCTAGCCCCCTACCTAGCGATATACTGTAAAGCAATATACTAGAAACTGCCCACAGGCCGTAGAGAGCACAAACGCCCTCCATGGTTGGTTATGAGACTGTCCTCCATCTGAATCACCGCTATTGCATTAGCATTGACAGCAACCTCCATGGTTGATATTTGCACTGCCCTTCTTCTTTTTTTTGTGCCTACCAGCTGTGCCTTTCACATTTCTGGAACTGTCAGTAACAGCTGGATTATTTCCTGTGTATTAACAGTATTCAGGGCCATTGTAAGTTTGATCTTATGTTGAAGTTACAGTGTAGTAAGCCAGATTCCAGTCCGCCTCTACGCACCGGTTACGAAGTCGAGCATAATAGATATACTGCTCCTCTCACTGTCCGGGAAATTTGTAATTCCATCAAGACTGTATCTAGTAATAAATTGAATTTTGAGGGCCGTTTTAAGTCGCTGATTGTGTTGCTGTAGTAATGTAGTAATGTAGTAGACATACATCCCTCAAAACTTGATCACCAATAGGTTGCACGTACTGGGTTTGCTGGCATTTCACTCTCCTACTCTCTGCGGTACCTGCGAAACGTGCATATTTGTGGTGACGTACAATGGATGTTTGGGGTTATATAAGTATGATGGTTTTAATGCATGCCCATGATAACGAAGGTCGTGATAAAACTAGTTAACGCCTTTCACATCTATCGTACGTAATGATACCCAAGGTTGCGATAGAACTACACAAGGCCTTTCATATACACCACCCAGTGTTACGCAAAATAGCTATGGATAAGAGATATAGCTTTCTAAAGTTCACTAATACACCGCACGTTCCTGTAAGGCTGGGTGGGCTTTGGGGCTCATACTCTCTCACTTCATTCATCGTGAAAGTCACACTTCTTCTCATCAGCATATTCTCGTTCGGTGTCCCCTCGGCATCCTCTATACCATCGTTACTGCTACTAACGGATTTACGTGCAATAGGAGTGCTTGGCATCCTATTACCATTGCCAGTACAAGGAATAGTCGGGGCAGTTTCAACCGATTGCATGCAATCCATATTCCTGCCCTTATCACGTCTCCCGCCGCGGAGAGTGCCATCCAGATAAGGGCTGTTCCCGACCTTAGAACTGTCAGAACCACGAAAAATCGAGAAATTTGCGGATTTTTTCCCGTAAGCGCTCTCTTTACGTAGAGCAGATTTGGGATGGGGAACAGCACCGTCCGCACCTCGGCCATGGAGGGAATTGCAAGATGCACTCTTATCTCCTGTATTGCCGGTGTAATCACTACTGCTAGTGGTATTTATTCTTATGGGATTTTTAGTCACATCACCATATAAATCATCACTCGCCTCACTAGCGCTGGTACTGCTAGAACTATCAGTGCTGAACCTGACATCTGTCGGGTGTCGTAATACAAGCATTCTGTTAGCATTAGCATTAGCATTATCATTCGTATGAGCAGGACTGCCTCCTACAGTGGGAGGCATTTTTGCGGTTTTTCCTGTATTCCCTGTCCCATTTCTCCTTTCAAATTGCTCTCTCATGCTCAAACTGCTGCCCGCATTTGCCTCACTTCTGGTCTCATATATACCAGTACTAGCAGAATTCGATTTCGAACTGGACATGTCTGGCGATGATTGTGTGTTTGCAATATGAAATTCATGGTACCGTTCCATGTGTATGTGGTTCAGCCTAATGGAATTTCTCGTATGACGGAACGTCTTTGGTTTTTCATCTTCCTCTATCAGCTCTGAATTTTCTTTTTCTCTCTTTTCTTCAATGACTTGAGCGTCCTTGGTATGATCATCTTGTGCAGTAGGCATATCCAATTTCAATATATTGCCGCTTGTACTTGCATTTGCACTTTCATCCACAGTCGCACAGACTACACTCTCTGCCTCTACTGATGACATAGTGTCGCCTCCAGTATTCGCAGCATTAGAAGTACTAGCGGCATCAGAGGGCGACTTCTTTTCATAAATATCTTCTACATTCGCCGTCCTATTTGATGGATTTTCGAGAAAGTAAAGCAAAACGGAGTTAATATCTTTATTATTGTAGATGGGATACTCATGATAGGTGCACACAAAACAGATCTCTGTTAGACCTATCACACCTATTGCACGTCACAGTACGAGACAGAGCTGCGCCGCAACTTTCGGTTATAGCTTTATTAGTAGCCAATCAGTAATAGCCAATCCGTAATCAACACCGTGCTTACCTTGGAGGATTGCTAGCAGCTATTGTAGTGGGGCTAGGGCTAGGGTTAGGGTTAGGGTTAATCTGTGTAACTCGTCCAAGAGTCTTATATTTTCTGCCCTTGCTGCTGTTATCAGTGGTATACGTGCCGATGATACCAATACCGGCGGCAGAAGCTTCGTTGCTTTTACTATTGTTACTACAACAGGCAATCCCTGATCCCGCAACATCAAAACCGCCGGCGCTAGCCTTCACTGTGGATGTCATTGCTCGGCTCTTGAGAGAACGAATGGCTTCCATCGCACTGGCATCGGCGTTATCAATACCTGCACCACCTGTAGTATTATCAGTACTAACAGGATTGACTGTATCATTTTTTTGCGGGGGGAAATTTGGTAAAGCGAGACCTGTGCCTATTTAATATTTTTTTTTGATATTCGATGGCAATTATGAGCATGATGCTCATGATAATTGAAGATGGCAGATCTACATCAGACTTATATAGGTAACTACAGGCATCCATTGTGATAGCAGCGGTGCAGAGATGCGACCCATCAAAACCCTCTACTGTAATTATAAACGCACGTACCAGCCTTGCCAGGGCCGGCTCTTAAGGACTTCACGCCTGCGATGAGAGCTGCCGCATCCGCCTCCTTGCCCCTCCTATTATCGAAAAAAGAAAAGGTAAAGTTGAGCAATGATTAAGGATGGCGGTTCCATGAGTTTGCACGTAGCATATAATAACCAATGTGGGCGAAAAAAAAGGCGCAATCCGGATGAGTAAAAAAATAAGGGATCGGCGTACCTACTGTTGTTCTTATTCCAGTCGCTGACCGTGCGCGGGAGATTTTTACGTGCGGTATACGTCCACGCACAATCTTCAACACTATAACTCAGACCTGCAGTGCGTGCAATCGTGTTTGTCCATAAGATGATTTCGTCTACACTTTTCATTCTGATTTCTATACCACTGTTGCCTCTGTCACAAGGCCATATAATACGCAATGTAAATGTATCTGCACCAGGATCTGTTGAGCTATCATTAATGTGGGGGGCGCTTTCAATTTTCGGATGTGCTTCGACCTCTAATTTTTCTGCACGTTCTAATGACGTACGGACAGGGATGCCGAATCTCTCGTTTTCATCTTTAATATCGCTTGTGGTGTGATTTACGGGCAGAGAAATACAGTCAATATCAGGAAAATACTCTAGAGTCCGGGGACAAGCGCGTATATGTACCGACATGCCTTTCACAGACCTCGATTCCTTCGTCAAATCGATAAAGTCCACCATCATTCCCCCTTCTTTTTTGAACCAAACGAGCTTGGAAACGATAGTGCTACTGATATTTTTACCAATGCTACCATTGCTATCACTGATCTCTTCGATTTGACTAGAAATCTTGAAGTAATTTGTCTGCCATCCCACTGAGGCACCTCCTATCGCTATGTTGGTAGTATTTGTACAAATCACGTCTCGGCGCATTAATGTAGATTCCAGCAATAACCCACCCTTACTCCCGCGCGAGTTTCGGAGATACCCTTCAACCTGCATATTTCAGGATGCAGTACAGTTAAATAGGTGGTAATTGTCAGTTGGTTGTTATGAGGTATTATAAAGATTGAAATAGATGATCATAGCACACCACGTGTACATCTATAGTACGTACCTCCCGCCTGTTGGTCTCTTGTACGTGTGTCTCTGCCATTAATTCTACCTCATATACTTGTATCGCGGTATATACCTGGGGCTTCACTCCCATGATCTTAGTACCATCATTTCTGATTGGGCTCAAACTGCAAGTATTGCGAGAAGCACTAGCAGCTCCAGCCGTTGGGCTTTTTAGAGATACCGAAAAAGAATAGAATAGTGCCAGAGACGTACGGAAGCCTCCCGAAATGAACAGTACATCCAGATGATTACTGCCATTATTTCCATTGCTATTACTATTTCTGTGTGCTTCCTCAGCAGATTCTACCTCTGTGTTCTCAGAAGAAGCAGCTCTGTCAGATGAAATATACACATCGAATACTTCAGAAAGTATACCATCACAATCAGCTTTCGAGAGATTGTTGCCGCCTTTCATGTCCATCCTAAGGTCGAGTACCGTTGAGGTAAACTCACGTAATTGAACTGCAGCATTTTTTTTTTCTATGCTGGTGCCACTGTTAATACAGTGATTCACCAATCCTCTGCGCGTGGCTAACAGTAACTCTTCTTTATTGGAATGCAGCAAGGAATTGAAAAAATTCAAAAATTCTACGTATACCGACGCATCAGTAACAGTAGAATCATTACTAGCACTACCTGCAGTATCAGCGTTGCCAGCTCTGATTTTCGCTTGCTCGAAGAACTTATTTATGCATTTATACATACTGTTACTATCCTGCTGAAGCCGACCAATTGACTCGTCATCTACAGTACACGGAGCATCCGATTTCTCATTCTTCCCAACAGTTAACATAGATCCAATGTACCCAGACATGGTGCTACTAGCGATGTGCGATTTGACTTTTTGGAATACACTTTCTATGTATTTGTTCACAACCACCGTAAATAACACCACATAAAGCCGCTGATACCTGTGAATCACGATGTTTAAGGAAAAACAGTCAGAATGCAATGGTTGCGACACACGGTCGTAACAACAATATAGTACAGATATAAAACCTTATCTGAAGTTCGTCAATATAGCGCACGTACCAGAAAGGACGAAGATTGTCGACAAAATCCTGATTTAGGTAGTCGAGTACGGTGCAAAATATAACATCTACTTGGGTACCAGAACCTCTTTTGACTGAATGCCCAACTAGTGATTCTCTATTGGTATGAGTAGCATCGCCGTCAGCAGCGGTATTATCACTAGGCGTGTCTCCACTGCTTTTATCCCCCGTGCTTTCATTGTTGCCAGTTGTACTAGCACCGGTATCCCTATTGTTAGCATTGCTTTTATCGTACAACTCAAGCCACGCATTCTGCGTGAATACCTCTCCAAACGGCTCGGCTACGTCTCTTAGTACTAGTGCTGCTAGGCGATGCAGGCACTCGTTGGACGTACGTGTGAGTGAGAGGCCCACGTTTTTGAATGCTGCATCTACATGGTCTTGTACTAAGGACATGCTTTTATTGCCGATACTCGAATTAGTACTAGTACTAGTGCAATCATCGCTACTAGCGGTAGGTAGAATGATATGGGAGAAGCGTCTAAGTACCACTAAAACCTCGTCTAAATGCATGCCACAATCGTTGACAATTCCGCATAAGAACTCTAGTTCCACTTCACGCACATCCTCCCGCTGGGATATTAGATGATCTAATGAGTTAGCAGTACCAGCTCCCGATCTTAGAAATGCGGCCATGTCGTCGAACAGATACAGTAAAGCTTGCGCGATCTGCTCAGCAAGCAGAACAACAAGAACTCTGCATTTCGTTTCATCTCCCAAGGACAAGTGTTGGTGCATGCACACCCAAGTGGTGGTGGGGCTCTGTACGTATGATTGATATACAATAGATAAAGGATACTAGAAATGTGAGCATGTTAACTTTGTACTTATAGAAATGTACGATCGCGTGTAATCATATGAATAAAAAATATTAAAAAAAAAACAATACGCACCTGCGTGTAGAAACTCTTGTCATTGTGTCTCCATAAAGCGTCTGCTGGATCGTTCGTTATTTCCTGCGATAGTCAAGATAGAAGTGATATTAAAATGGTGGTATTGTATATATGTTCATAATATTCATGATACTTAAGAGGGGTTGTCTGTATATCACGAACCCGCCAAACGTCATAGCAATGCTTTCGGAGTAGCGCCGCTGCACCGTCAGGCAGGCTGTTGTTTTTAGGATTACTACCGGTATCATAGGTAATGGTTTCACTATCAGATTTACTAACAATACTCCTCTCTGCCTCCCCAAAAATGTATCTATCCACCAGCGGTGGCAAGAGCGCGTAAATTGGAGACTCGCAGACGCAGACCCCGATCGCATTCGCGTCCGGGGTACTGGCGTCTTCTACGTATGTTGCTACTGCTATTTTTAAAACCTCGTTGTTTCCTTTATTAATTGCATTGCCAGCATTAATCGCATGTACATCATCACTAGTATTGTCATTTTTATCGATTGGAACTTCAACAACTCTCATACGCACGCCACAAGATGCGGCGATGGCCCGCATTCGCTGCTGATACCTGTATCGGGGGTTGCTATGAGTATGATGATCATACTGTACGTTCGTGATAACAAATATGCAATGCATCTAGCTAATGCCTCTCATATGAATCTAACGTAGAACATGATACTCATGACACAAGTTTTTTTTAGTAGACCCAATTCTTTTTCTTACCCGCTCACGAATGAAATCGCTCTATGAAGCATCGTTAGACCAGTGGTTGCAGGTATTAAAGCCGATATTTGTTTATCTACTGCATTCTGTGCACTTATGGGGTCTAGCAGTAGCAGCTCTATTTTTGTTTTTAGAAAATGGTCTGCGACATTCATAGCGAGAGCGAGTACATCTAGCCTTCCAAGTCCCGGAAAATTAGATGATTTATCTTTATGGCTTTCAAGTCCATTCGATTGGGGCGATCGGACTAATTCCTTCAATGATTCTCCTACCTCCATCTCAATGCATTCGTAATATATGTTCTCTACACACTGAAGCACTTGCTCCGCACATTCCATATGGTGGGATACCGTAGCTGTTCACGGGCGTAAATAAAAATGGTTGGTGGTCATAGGACAGACAGACGTGAAAGCAGGGGTTAGTGCATCATTTTGGCTAGATCAACAAAAAAGAACTCACAACTGCTTAGGATTAGAACGTGTGCAGGATATATTGCGCGTCATAATTGACTTCATTCCGACTCAGATACCCCTCCCGCCCGAAGCGTACACTGCCTATACGTGCTATCATCTATAGCACTTACCAGTATTCTGTACGTTATCACTTTCCACTAGTATGGGTAGATCATCAGGATAAGCCTGCGTATACAACTTCAAAAGAAGATCTCTGCAACTGGCTTTTTGTTTCTCATCTTTATCACTTTTACCATTGTCGTCATCAAAAGCAAGAATGTACTGTGGTGTGTTTTCGAGTGCCTTTTTCAATACAATCTCCTGCTGCTGCCGCGTAAGGTTGTCATATACGCTTTGGATACAGCAAACCCAAGCTTGCCTATCTTCGGGAGTACTAGCTTCAAACGTGTATATCCTCTCTTTACCTACTATAATAATGGACGGAGTGTAATGGTGACATGAGTACGATGGGTAGGGGGGCAATGAAGCATGATGAAAAGTAAGGGGTGATATGAATATAATGGTTGTGTGTAACGGCCACGATACTCATGTATGACATAGCGACAATTTACACATTCCCCATGAACCCCAAATCTTTAAATAGTACATCAATGGTACAGAGATATGGTCCTTTAAATACCAGATACTCACCAGCACCATCCTTCACTTCAAACACTTTACATGCGGGTGAGGAATCATATTCCCTTATGAAGCTTATGCTGCCCAGATAGATACTTGTGTATGGACTGTCACTGCTGCTATCTGCACTGTTAGCATTAGCCATGTTAGGTATGCTTACATTCTCTAGAGCATTAGCTTTGTCTGTAAAGCTAAATTGAGAACGAGGCTCCTTCTTAAAGAGGTGTAAATAATGCCCTTCAATCAGCAGATATCTCCTATCGGTAGACAAACCCACCATATTCGATATGGAAGAAGAGTTCTTCTGGCGTACCTTGGTGCACCAACCCTTCATAATCAATATCTTGCTACTCTATATTAATTCAATACAACTCTTTTTAATCTCCAAGCAATTCTTAGAATATATGCTCAATTAAATAAAAATGCCCCTGTTTAAAACGAAAGTGATTGAAAACCACGAAAAGTAGCTTTCAAAGTTGGCTCTTTAACTTTAACCGCATCCGTTTTCAGAATTCGGGACTGCTTGCAATTCAGTATTACATAAAAATATGGCAGACATTTCCCTCCCACTCACTACCACACAGACCTTGGGTGCATCTGGATCTTTTGACGCAAGGTATCAAATCACTATTTAGTCTGGGCTGCGCTTCAAACTGACATTGTATCTGCATCTAGCTGATGCTCGATTATCATGCCCAACAAACACACTCACCATACCCCTATAATTTATACTGCACAACTACGAACTCACGCCCCACAGCTGGACCTTCGACGATGCGTCGAAATACGCAGCTAGCAACACCGGGGAATCAGGTGTCTGCGGGTTGTACTGCTGGCACTGTGTTTCCTGTGCTAATTTCCCCATATGTTGCTCGGTGAACCTCGATTGCGGAATGTTCGTACCCTGTGGCAGTCTTCCCTTTTCCTGCTTCGCTATACTATGCAAGGGCTCTAATAATGTGTACACAAACGTAAAGAGAGATTCGCATGTTATGGTCGTTGATGAAGAGAAAGGCACTTTAGCCTATTATTTTGGCTGCTGCCTAGACCGTCCAACGTGTATTGCTTTTAAAGTGGCTTGATAATAGCGGTATGAAGCATTTTTATGGCCTATGTTCATATGCACTGCAAACACTAGATAATGATATCATAAATGTAAATTATGTTATTTAGATGATTTAGCGCGTTCGCTTTTTTACTATCCTTTGTTTGTTCTATTTTTTGTACCAATGTAATCGCAAATTAATAAATGTAATTCAAGAACAATCACTCAATAATCGTATTCACTATCGAATATGGAATTAAATGTTGAATCGCTATCATCCTCAGATTGTTGCTCGTCACTATCCCCATCGATCCACCGATTCGCGAAGAGGTGATGTGTATTTTCGGGCATAGCTATGAATAGGCGCATAAATTCGTGCATATTGGCAGAAAGGGAGTATTGTTAAGTCCCGTGTTGTTGGTTCTATCTGGCCGTTTTCTTTTTTGTTTGAGCTATGAGATACACGTATGAAAAGTCAGTCAAGATGTGGACACGATCCATTCTCACAAATCGCTTGACGTACCAAAGGTGGCTCCAGGATAGGGTGGAAGCTGATAGAGCCAAAAGTTACCCAGTGTCACGCCGCTCTCAACATTATCGCTGCCGCCTACCGTAGCAGTGATCTTCAGCTTTATCGATCGGAAGTACAAGTTTGAGGGGTCGCACACCTGTAGCATGCAATGAATATTCGAGGTTCATCATTACTATGTTGATTACGTGCTAATGAACATCAAGTATGTGATACAGCGAAGTAAGGCCTGTTTTTGATAAACTCATGATTGAATATAACACTCAAGGTATTTGCACCGTAGAGATATTAAGTTCACCAGTGCACGTACAGTAAATGACTTCCACTTCCAGCACTGTCCGAAAGGAGGTTCACCAACCATGTTTACTACTTTGTGTAGCATAACCCATTTTTTCTCCTCGTCTTCAGAGTCAGAATGTTCGCGGAGACCCCATACTTCCCAGGACTCTGGGTCGTGAACTTTATCATAGTTAGCATTAGAGATCTTATAATGGTGCACCCTCTGCGGGTATTGTAGATCTACCACTACCTCTGCAGTTCTAGTACCAGGTGCATGCCACAAATTCCAGTCCTCCATACCCACTTTGCCTAGATTCTTCGCGAAGTCCTTTTTGTTGTCTTTGTCGGCTGTATATCTAGACGGATTCGTTGCATGATGTAAGTAAGGCATTAGTACTTCGAAATCCAGCGTAGTGCTCATCGGAATGCAATTCCATACATCTATAACGCACCTGGTGAGATGTTCCGGTATTCTCACTAGTTCATGCTCCCTTCCGTTGAGGTCGATGCTGGTGAACGGAGCGCCGTCATCACGTGCAGATTGGACCAATTGGTGCAGCTGCTCCGTACGTAAATAGGCGTAAGGTATTAGCAAAGCATGAATGAGTTGCTATATGAATAAATGAAGAATACGAGGAACAAAGGCTGGTCTTGCGAGATAAATCACCAAGAGTGCAAACGCGTTCGATGCTATAATATTGCTATATTGCATATTTATAACACTCTGTCTTCACAGTCGCACGCACTACATCCTCTTCATTCGCTATAGAATAACATGTATGTGCTCTGATTCGTCTATTCATTTATCTCATACTCGTATGAGAGCAATAGCAAGAAAAAAAAAGACCAGTTACCTCACTACTCAGACCTGAATCACAAATAAATTACTTCCGAAAAAACATATACATAGACACTCACCTTGCACGTTTTCTGGTGGTCCATTAGACTACAGGTTAAGCATGGAGGGATGTAAGGCCGATATGAGTACAATTGATTAAATAATTGTCATAGTACAAGGGTATTATAGACATAAATCACAGCCTTCATGAGCTTCCAACCATATTGGTACAACAATGGTGCAGAGATATAACACTCTGAAGTTCAATTGCTGGATTCTTACCTTCCAACGAGACCTTCCCACTCGCACGTTTCTTCGTTGTACTCGCCCCTTGCCGGACAGCGAGTTGTTAGGTCATCAATCTGATGTACAAGGATTTAAGATGAAGAAAATTATGAGTGAATGCATTCATATTAAACAGCACTAGTATAGAAAAAAAATAGCCAGGTGAGTATGAAATAAAAAAAAGTAGTGCACCCCGCAAAAGATGAGTGAGTATCATACCAGTCCTTTAGCGATCAGGTTAGGCCCCAGCGAATCCTTCTGTATATCACATCTGCACAGGGGGCAGCAATTCTCTGTATTCTTATTGCGGAGAGTGCCGTGGAGGCATCCCAGACAGAATACGTGTCCACATTTCCCCTGATAGGGCTGGTTGAATACGGACATACATATAGCGCAGATGAGGTACTCGGGTATTTCGCTTATAATATGATCTGTGACGGAGGGTTGTCTAGTGATCGCAGGCCTTTTCAAACTTTCTTTCTTTTTGTCCTCCAGGTGCAAGCGTCTAGCGACGACATCGTTCTCTCTTTGCTCAGCTGCTATGATGCCATGATGGTCTATTGCTTCCGGATCTAGGCTCATTAGCCAATTTGTATCTGCTTCGTTATCTAAGTCCACCTCTTCTGTCTCATTCCTCCCCTCGACTTGTGTCTACGTATTTGGGAAGAGTAGATATATATTAGTGCAGTCTTTACTTAGGTGTATAGCTCACATATGCTATAGCGTACGTACAATAATCCTCTCAGAACCATTTCTAAGAGGCAACTGGACGGTCGAGGCAACTCTGTTTGGTGTATTAGCAATACTGCCATGATGGGCTATAGCTACAGGATCGAGGCGCATAAGCCAGCTAGTCCCCTGATTATCATCATTATCTTCCTGCTCTGAAGCTGTATCATCAATTCCCTCCTCTCTTATATCCGCTTCATTTTCGATCAGTCGGCTTCGACTGTCGCTTTCCATTGTACTTCGTCTTAAAGGGAGTGTGGTCTGGTTGCTGAAGAAGTCAACTATTCTATTTAGTGTTCTGTGTGACATCACTATTGTATTATGTCTTTATACGTGAAATAACGGAGAGGGATTGAACAGAAAAAATATCCTAAGGATACATCGAACGTGTTACGTCCAGCGTACGTCAAGATTACATTTGAATGTGATCTTCTCAAAATCATCAAATTCTTAGGCATACGAGAAGCTTCAAGTATAGCTGCTATACTTTTCGGAACAAATACTTCGAGTTCAAGGAAAGATGAGTAGTTCTGAGGACCTGGATCAGAATACAGCGCCCTATAGCGGGGACTTGGGGAGCGAGAATGCTACTTCGCCCATGACCGCCACTAGCACTGCAAATGATGGTGATATGGACGCTTTGAACTACGCAAACAGCACAAACTCGCAGGTCCGGCAGTATGGGATTTCTAGCTTCTCGAGCACTGAGACGCAGACCCAATTACTGGGAAATCAGGTCCCGAACAGTCCTTCTCGTAGTACTCACGTAGGAAGTACCGCTTCCTCTAGTACGAACGCTAGTCCCCAAACCCCAGGAAATGATCAGTACCAACACTCCCCAGAGATACACGGGAACAGTACACCTAGTAGCATGAAAGTGCCATCTAGTAGCAGTAGGAAAAGCGCACAATCCGTGACCAGTATGCCCAGTATGTGATATAAAGAGTGGACTTTGGGGGCTATAAGTCTATACCACTAGTATCATATTCAATAATGAGTAGTCCATACAATAACCCTTATATAGCTCTATTTAATGTATGATTATCACGAACACACGATACAACCATCATACTCATAATAAGTCCCATCAACATCACTGCCATTTGCCATTACAGGCACTCCTTTTAGGTCCGCCATGTACCAGAATACCCCAGTGGAAATTCTTGGCACCCCTCGTACGCCGCACCATCTCATGCATGGCAGGTGTGTACTCAATCGCATTCGAAAAAAGATGTCTATTACCTACTTACGGGCAAGGACAATGTCCTTTTTGTGCTACTTGTCCATCAAAAGCTTGGTAAAACCCCCCCCGTTTATTCGCGCACCCAACGTACTCACATTACCTTCCATTTCACTTGCCTTCGCCTATTTGCGTACTGTACATATAGCGATGCTGGAACTCCTTTCTCCCAACGGACTTCCACCCCGAGCGGAACGCTTCCAAGAGGGGATGTGGGCAGAGGCGTAAAAGTTCCTGCTTTTAATAGTAGGAACGTCAATAGTAGCAGCAACAGCAATGCTCCTAGCACTCCTTTGGGGTTCGACTTAGGCGGTAGTACGCCATCTGGTCACGGTGCAAATTCGGCTAATTTTGTACAATCTCCTCACAGAGAGTGGTACGTACTATACATATGATCCATATACATCACATCGTAGCCTACATAGCAAGCACTAAAACCGTGCTTTCCAACTATAAAAATACACAGGGACATTCCCAGCGGAGGACTAGGTAGCAACGGAGGTAGCGGAGGGGGTGGGGGTGATGGTGGCGATGACGGCGGAGGTGGAGAAGGAAGAGATAACGATGATACATCGGGGGAGGATAAACACGACATAGGCGATGGAATGCGTATATGGGGTACTACCATTAACGTCGACCAGTGTTACAGGAACTTCAGAAATTTCCTTCAGCAGTTTACTGTAGGGGACGATTTTGAACCATACTACCTACGCCAACTGGAGATCTTGCACAGGGTGTCCCGACATGTACTTAATTTGAACTGTTCGCATTTATGCAATTTTGGCGCTGCGAACATTTTGTACCAGCAACTGGTGGAGTTCCCACAGGAGGTTATACCGATCCTAGACTTGGTGGTGAATGACATAATAAATGCAGAATACAGGTGAGTAGGGGATGAAAAAAATGTTTGTGTCCCGCAATGAATGTGCAATGTAGCTCTGTTTCGTGCGTGCGAGTATCATGTCCAGCAGACTAACGACGATACTCAACTGCCCCTAAAAAAATGTATTATCCGTACAGGGGGCTAGAAGCAGAGGAGGCTGCGGAACAGGGCAGGAAACCGATACAGGTACGTGCTATATATAACAGCGTGGGGAGCACTGCACGCACGAGGCTGGACGTTCATACCAATCTGAACGTGCCGTATATACCTTGGTGAGGCAGTGCACACATTGGCTGGGACGTTCGTACCAACCCCTTCATGGTTGGAATGTATGTCACCTAACCGAGTTGTCATCGATGTGCATTCTCGTACCGATGCGAGTTTTGTTGTGTTCTCGTTTTTACATGCTCACCCCTGCCCACACACCTCCCCCAAAAACGTGCAGGTGCGCACTTTCAACCTAGTAGGTAATCTCAGCCGCATGAGGACACTGGATCCAAAAAATATCGACCAACTACTGTCCATCAAAGGCATGGTTATCCGGTGCTCACCTATCATCCCTGATCTTAAAATGGCATTTTTTCGGTGCTTCGTGTGTCAATACAGCGTGGACGTTATGATTAACATGGGTAGGATTGAAGAACCTACAAAATGCGATAATTGCAATGTTATCGGATGCATGGAATTGGTGCGTGCTTTTTATAGATTACAGCAGTGCAGTTCAGACGGGAGAATTATTCGAATCCGATCTATTGGAGTTGGGACATCCATTTGTTGTAGGCATCTCTTCGTGCTGTGCGTTCTCACTTCGAGTCAATAACACGAACTGCTGCCTGTACGTACGTCTCACCTTACCATATCCTTTATCAATCACACATTTAACATCTGTACAGGTCCACAATCGTTGTGCTTACACTGATAAACAGCTTATACGCCTTCAAGAAACCTCGGATGAGATCCCCCAAGGGGAAACTCCATACACCGTTACTCTCTTTGCGTTTGATGATTTAGTAGATTCTGTGCGGCCAGGAGATCGACTTGAGGTAACTGGTGTGTATAGGGCTGTACCCACCAGAGTCAATCCACGCATTCGCACTGTAAGGAGCATTTACAAGACCTATATAGATGTCATCCATTTTCGGAGGAGCGAATTGGCTGCTGAAGATGTGGAAGATGCAGGGGAAGTAATTTCGAATGAAAGAAATGGGGACCTGGAGTCTCCTGAAACAAGCGATCTTGACGTTTCCATGGAGAATAGGATGACGATGGCTCTGGGTACGGTGTATTTTTTTTTAACCTCTGTCTCTTATTTGATTTACTCGAGACATATATTAACACTGACGTTAACTTTAATAATACTTCCATCACAGGTGAAGCTGTAGGCGACCCAATGCAAGATACTACTAACACGCAAAAATTTACTCCGCAGAGGGTTCGCGAATTCAAACAATTTGCCAATTCTGGAAATGTTTACGAAAGGTTAGTAAACTCGTTCGCTCCTTCGATCTGGGAGCTCAATGACGTGAAAAGAGGAATATTATGCTTGTTACTGGGCGGTTCGGCAGGTAGTACCTCTGGGGTAAGTAAGGACAGTGATAATGTCGATAGTGCAGAAGATATAGAAAGAGACGAAAACAATGATACCATAAACATCATGCCAGTAGATGAAGTTAATGAGCCTTGGGAGGTTCAAGATGTTGAGGCACTAGGTCTAGTAGATCTGAAACCAAAAGGAGGAGAAAAACTTCAAAAAAATAAGCAAGACGCTTCGGCGCCGAAAATGCACAAAAGGAGTGATGTGAATATCCTGTTATGTGGCGATCCCGGTACGTGCGGTATATATATTTCGTACCGATAAGTGAACTGTTGTTTTCTCACTGTCATAATACGGAACTAACTTGTACACTTTCCAAATGCTCTTTTGCCCGAATATATGCAGGAACCAGCAAGTCTCAACTACTTTCATATGTACATAAACTGACTCCTAGAGGCATTTACACCAGTGGTAAGGGATCCAGTGCAGTGGGCCTTACAGCCTCTGTTGTTCGAGACCCCGAAACGCGAGATATGGTGCTGGAGTCGGGTGCGCTGGTTCTCTCAGATAACGGGATATGCTGTATTGACGAATTTGATAAAATGTCGGAAACTACCAGGGCTATCTTACACGAAGCAATGGAACAGCAGACGGTATCGATTACTAAGGCTGGTATCATCGCTACGTTGAATGCGAGGACAAGTATTCTTGCTTCTGCCAATCCTGTAGAATCTAGGTACGTGCTATATATGGCATGGGTGGGCAGTGCACGCATGAGGCTGGGCGGGAGACTCATGTCAAACTGAACGTGCTATATATAGCATGGGGCGGGAGACTCATACCAACCTGACTAGGGTTGGAATGTATGTCACCTAACCGAGTTATCATCGAGTTACTTCCTACCGATATGCGCTTTAATGTTTTCTCGCTTTCACTTGTCAGCAACCCTAACCCCACCCACGTACGTACGTACAAAATCATAAACACTCATTTAAAAAAAGATACAACTCTCGGCTTTCCGTGGTAGAGAACATCAAATTACCTCCGACGTTGCTAAGTAGATTCGATCTGATATATCTCATTCTGGACAGGCCGAACGAGGAATCTGATAGGAGGCTTGCAAAGCATCTCGTATCACTTTACTACTCTGATGAAGATTTTGATAGATCTAGACAAGAAGGTGCCGTTAGCCAGGAATTCTTGAGAGACTATATCATCTACGCGAGAAACACTATACACCCAGAGATTGGTGATGCTGCTATAGAGGTGCTAGTAGAGGGGTATCTCTCTATGAGGGCTATGGGTGGCAGGGGTAGCAAAACTATTAGCGCGACCCCTCGTCAACTAGAGTCTCTGATTCGGCTTTCGCAAGCGCTAGCAAAGATGAGGCTGGACACAGTTGTGAGCAGTGAGGACGTGCGGGAGTCCATCCGGTTAATGAAGGTAGCAACACATACTGCTGCTACCGATCCTAGAACAGGTACCATTGATATGGATCTTATCACTACTGGCAGGACTGCACTGGACAGAGACCTGGTGCATCAACTAGCAGAGCAAGTCCGTTCATTTCTGAGCTCCCACAGGGGGCAGCAAATGACTGTAGGGCAGATTAGGCAGGAATTGCAAAAACAGAGTAGTAATGGTAGTCCCTCCAAAGGATATTACAACCAGCAGCAGCGCACAGGACATTCCAATGATATGGCGCAGGTTTCTTTAGCAGAGATCGAGGAGGCAGTTCGTGAGCTAGAAGCGGATGGAGTAGTTCAATTGGTGGATAGAACAAAAACTGTCCTAATTAGATAAGCAAGAAAGTATAAATACAAGGCAGCTGTTCATAAAGTAAAAAATGACAAAACATTCAGATAAATTTAATTCGATGAATTAAGAAGAGACAGAGTTGGGAGGTCAAGGGGGAAAAAAAATGCTTGGAAAAGCTTTGTTTCTTATAAACATCAATGACAATATCTTCATCTGTGCACGTCATTTCCTATCCTGTTTTTTTTCTACATCTTAGCACCGGTAATTTTTTTTCTCCACACTATGAGCAGTACCACCATGAGAATAAGCACTGGAATTACTAGTAATTCCGTCATTTTTGTGTAAGTTTTTTCCCAGGACGTACGAACGCCGTGCCAGTAAAGTAGAGAATCGAGACTGTTTCGTCTGTTACATGGCGATGTTTTATTTTGGTGATATTTGAGGGACATTGTTTTGTTAGTATGGCGGTTGCACTGAGTGATCATGAAATTGAAGAGCGGATGCTTTAGGCATTGGACCATAAAGTATTGCACAAAAAAAATGGCACGGAGGTGAAGCCCTCTAAAGCCCAGCCGCTCCTACCGATAAGAATCCTCGCCAACAGGAGATCTCAGCGCGCTCCACTTCAAGTCCACTGCTCTGAATAGACTGCTAGCGAACGTTATTAGTCTATTTCCTGAAGGGTGATGTTCCAGTCGCATTACCGCTGTACCATCTGGATTCAAAGGTCCTGTGTACACGGTATTCATAGCAATACCAGTGCCATCGCTGCCTAGCCTTCTTCGAGGAACACCATTATTCTGTAGACTGTAGTATTTGGCCTGGGGATAGTCTGCACAAACCGATGGAGGGGATATCGGAGCATCCCATTCCAACCCATCCGCATTAAATACGTTCAGAGTCGCCTTATCAGCAGTACGTTTCAGCCGAGTCATTTCGGGGGGAGGTGAGTTTTTTTTATTTTTATTACCATTTACCACTGCTCTGAAAGCAGATCCAAACGCTTTCGCATTCCGCTGCTTCAACTGGTGGAAGAACATTGGATCTTTTCCTGTGTTGCATTGATCACAATATTTGGATCTTAGTTAATGTGGGCTTATGTGTTAAAACAAAACAAAAAGTGTGATTGAGCATGTTGAGCACTATGGCACGTACCTACAACTCTATTTTTTTCTTTAATGTCCTTCATCTCCTGTTAACGAGGGTTGGTCATAGAATGGTGGTAAGGGCCGATATGAGTATAGGTGACGTGCGGTAGGCACAATGCAACTAAGACACGCGGAGCTCACCTGTAAATGTGGATTCATGATCACAAGTGAACCTTCTATAGCAGTTACACTGTTAACACCAGTGCTGGTGGTGCTACTACCTCCGATGGTGTTATTATCAGCTCCAATTTTGCCATGCATGGTATTGCTGCCGCCGCTACTGGCCCCAAATATGCCACCTATCCAACTCCCGAACGTCATCCAGCCATCTTTCTGCTCAGCCGACTTTTTACCAGCGATGTCGACGCTATTGGCAGCATTAGCATTATCGCGGTTGCTAGCTTTAGACGAGCTGTCTATATTACCTACGTCACCACCTTTGCCAAAATAATGGGTTAGACAGTCTCTTCCCTGACCATTGTCGGTCGAGTATCTACAAACGTCGTGAGTTATTACCATTTATATATTATAGATCGGTATATTAGTGCAATGGTTGTACTGTATATTCACGATGCCCACACCTGCCATTTTAGGACTATATACAGCACGTACCCTGGTATGTCTGGTACATAGTGAAATGGCTCTCCTAGTATGAGCGGTACTAGCCGGAACATATCTTTATCTCCATTCACTATGCTATCCAAGAATTCGTCTTCGATCCACTTTCTGGCTACATCTAGCATGCCTGCATGTCTTCGTAGATCCCATGCCATTTGACCAGCCTCTGCTTCTTGTGCGTATACCCTTTCGTTAGGCTGGAACTGTAGCCCGCCGAAATGCGCTTTGAAAAGTACGTGGTTATCATATGCGGTGTAACCGGGACTGGTTTCCTTCAAATGGTCGACAGTCTGGCAAGAATGACCCCATAAGTCTGGCCATAAAACGGCGCCTGTTCTACGGAATGCATCTGAGTCAAAGATCTCGTTGACGTCCCGAGCAGCGATATTATCGGCATCCATGAACAAAATTTCGGAAAAACGAGTGCCTAGTAGCGCATAAAATTTTGATGTAAAGCCCGATATTTTTTTGGGGAGAGCTCGGCATGCGACCTTTTATTTTAGGAGGGTATATATTTATGGGTTAGGGGATGTACGTACGTGGGTGGGGTTAGGGTTGCTGCCAAGTGAAAGCGAGAACACAACCGAGCACACATCTGCATGATATACACCACTGGCTATAAGTTGATGTAGAGCTTCTCAGCCCTAGTCAGCTTGGTATGAACCTCCCGTCTGAAGAGTGCACTGCCCACCCATGCCATATAGTATATATAGCACGCACCCCAAAAGTGGATGTGGCAGTGGTGGCACCGGAAGGGTAGAAGTGATGGGTGTCTGTGAAGTCAGAATAGACAAATACCTCTTCACCTATAGGGTATGATAGTGACGCACGAGAGATGTTGGGGTTATTATTAGTATTGGATAATCGTGATGTGGAGGGCATGGTAGAGCTAGAATAGACCTGTCACATATATCGTACGTCACAGGATGTAGTAGGGCTGGGTAAAATATCCCCTATGATCTACCTAGTATCGGTGCAGTATAAATGGCACAGAAATACAGTCCTGTGACAAAAACGTTCATGCGTAGACGTACGTACAAATTTCAAAGTCTCTTTCGTTTATCCAAACTTCCACTGGTAGCTCACAGCCTAAATACCTGTGCGCTAAAACCGACTGGTATATATCCTTGAAATGGGAAGCTTTCCCTGTATAAATAATTCCTCTTCGCTTCTTATTGTCTTCTGATCCTTCATTACCTTTCCCCTGTGAGGAAATTTTATCTTCTTTTTCTACTTTTGAATTTCCCGGTGTATTCGTAAGGTGAGAAAAGGCCTGTACTAATTTTGGGGAGATGTATCGCTGTTTGCTTTTTTCTCTATCTTTATTATCTTCGTTGTGCTGGTGGGCGGAAATATATTGCTTATAGTTGAAATTCCACTTTTCTTGTACCGCACACTGGTCCTCGATATAATACAGCAATCTCCGCTTAGCAGCCAAAATTTTTGGAACGCACTTGTCCGCGGGGGTCCGAACCCAGTGCTTTTTGCCAAATATCCACCACATACCAAATGTACGCACATTCCCGCATTGGAAGTGGTCTTTGAGGAACATGGAATTAAACCCTGATTCCACTTTTTTAGAAGTCTCTTCTTCTATCATCAGCTCTTGAAACAGCTGGTTCAAAGATTCGCCGCATATGGGGTAGCTAGCGGAATTTATGAGTTTGGATTCGTCAAATCGTTCAGCCCTCAGCCCCCTCGCACCATCCGACTGCGTTTTCGACGGAGAATAAGTAGACAACCGCTGCTGGTACTTATTATTGTAACCCACAGCCCCTCTAGACGTTAATAGACTCTCTGCGCCGAATCTTAGCATGATAATTATGCAGAAGAGGCCGAACATAGCCGCCAGAATCTGACTTCGAGAAAAGTGCTTCATAGGGTCTCTCATAAAAGATGCCATGCGGTCGCATGGCATCTTTTGACGATTTTGTATCGGAATAGTCATTTTAAATGTAATTATTACACAATTAATATTGTTTGAAGACACGAACCTAGCAATTTCTGTTTCTGCTCCCTTTGACGTACGGAGGGGCATAAATACGTGCGAGATATGATATGGATTCGAAGCAGAGACAATATAGAGACGGCTAGCGACGTGAATTATATCAGCGAAGAGATAGAGGCCCATTTGCGGGTCATAGACGACCTCGAAGAGGCAGACCAAGTGGACGAAGAATCACTAAGCCAAGCCTATGATGTGCTGTCACAGCTATATGATCGGGCAGGAGAGACGGCGAATGCGAACCAGCTTTGAGAATAAATTGGGATTCTTCTAGATAGCCCTTCTTGAACAGCGTCAATCCGCCAAATCTATACCCATCAGACAGTTGATTGTCCTTCTCCAAGAGCTCCGTGGAAGCTTCTTGCAACGAATCCCAGTCCTCAATGTGTTCGTAACAAGAGGCGCAATTTATTAATATTGTATTTATTGTAACATGAATGGCACAAATAGACCTATGCTATGACCTTCACTATTATCAACAGAATAAAAGAATGACACACACTAGGATGCAAACAAATTTTCGCATCCAAGCTCTTCTAGCTTTTGAAATGCCACAGCAAAATCAGCAAAAAACTTTTTATTATCTGCTGCATATATATCAACATATTTTCTGAATCCCTCGTCTTCTAGCAGAACGATATCGCTAGGAAGCATCATTCTGTAATGGTAAATGGTAATGTTTGAGGGTTATTACATTATTAGTATGTAGATGCATGTATTGTGTGTTCGTGCTAATCATACACAAGATAGAACTACGTTTGACATTTTCTACACACAACTCACGTTGAATCTAGTAATGAAATTTTCAATCTTCAATATTATTTCGCCTAGCACGTACAGCTTGCCACTGGGGTCTTCGTACTGAAGCTTTTCGGCTGGCTTCCCGAGCACGTTTACAGCCGGAACCCATTTCAACCCCTTCAAAAGTACATAATATTGGTTGTTAAATGTAGTGGGGGTAAATGTCCAGGCTCCTGCGTAGCCAGATGCGGAGGCATGACATCGCCCAAGGGCATGAGCACCACTGAGAGCTACGATCTCCTGGTCGTTGAAGCCCATTCTGTTGAAGACAGTCCTTAGCCCTGCTGCCGTCTTGTCGGGGCTTCCTTTATCAGCATCGGGAAGCCTTCCATTAGGAGTAACATCTTTCGTGTTGTAAGAATCTTCTCTACCTGACCTCCACTTAATATCAGGGCCACCAAGTTCCTTAATAGCAACAACTCCAGCAAGTGTATACAAATCAGCATAACTGAGATCAGTAACTCTATTGAATTTCTTGTAAATAGGTTCTAACCATGCCACAGCAACATCTAATCCAGCATTAGCTGAATGTTTTAACTCTTCTTCAAATCGTATCGTTCCTTTTTGAGAACCACCATTCTTCATCATCTTATCGTAAGTTCCACTCGAATGCCATGCTAGTCTCACAAGAGTTGGTCCTTTTTCGGGTCTCGCTGAAATCATATCGATCAAGTCTTTTCGAACAGACTTGTAGTCAGCAGCGTTGCCGTTAGGATTAGCCTGTGCATCCTGCTTGTTGGGACGGGCTTCATACTCTTTCTGATCGAAGTCGAGTCGTGCTGCAGTAACTTTCGGAAATATGGCTACAGCTGAAGAGCCCAGAACAATGCTTTTAAAATTTTTCTTGAACTGGTTCAGTTGTATATCTTGAATCGAGAACGGGTTGGAATTACTCATCCGCATTGAAATGCGCGTTTGAACCGCTCCATAATCATAAATAAAGAACGAGGAACACACTTCTATAGTCACAGCTAATAAAAAGACACTTAATTTTATTTTAAACATACTTTTGAGACGGAATAATGTTAATTAAAGGCGCAACCGGCAGTCAAAGTTTCAGATATAAATGTTTTTTTACGAAAAGATAATCGCGGCAACAAAATTCTCACATTTGAAAAGTAAGATTGGTTAGAATTTAGTATATACATACAGTTTATACGTATTTCTCTAGAACTTGCGTTATATACAATTTAATTGGTTCTACCTCTAAAATTAACAATTATGATGGTGACGGTATTATTCAGGCCCCATCGAAGAGAGCAGCATGATGGTCTTGTCCAGGTTATGGATGGCTACATCTAGCCTGGCGATCATCACGTCGCCGCCAGCACCTACGCCTCGTCGGCTACTCATGCCTCTGGTACTCATAGGTGATCTTGTCGCCTGCGCCGCTAACGAGTCATATAGGTGGTTTGGAGCATCTAATAAAAGGGGTTAGAGGACGTACATGTGGGTGGGGTTAGTGTTGCTGACGAGATACACTACTGGTCATAAGTTGACAGCCCATGGGTGCACTGCCAACACATACTATGAAGGATATATAGTACGTACCCTCATGGGGCCCAATGCCTCCTACTCCCGTCCCTGTAGTGATGCGATTGGTCATGATGGGTGGTTGGGGTGATTATTGGTGTGGTGACGTACGATGGTATTTGGGGTGATTATTGATGTGGTGATAACCTCTCTAATCTATCGCACGTCCAAGGGTGAGACGGCTGCGACAGACCTTTCGCACGCATGAACCACGCAATATTAAACACAATGGTAATAATGTAGACTTCTAACCGTCTGAAGTTCTCTCTTATTGAGATACGCACCGGCTAACATCCTCGTACGCTGCCGCTCTACAGCACCTTTGACTATGGCTACAGCAGCAGGATTAGAGGCAACACTAATAGAAGAAGAATGTGTCGGGTTAGGTGCTTGCCCAGTTATGGAATCAGCTCCAACTAATGATTCTGACTTAACTTGACTAGCCACCCCCTCCACGGCTGTATTCGCACCTCCAAATCCTATGTTTATCCCTTCAGTATTTAAGATGTGCATCGACTTCACCTGTTCAGCCGACAAAGGCCCTTATTATTTTGAATATATAGTGAATACATGGAGTGACGTTAGGACGGGTAATGTGAATGATAATGTTCAATGTATGTATTAATCATGCTACTACAATATCAATGCCCCATGTACGTACCATTGCTGGCCTCAACAAACAGATCAATCGCCTGTTGCTCAAGGTCCCCACTATCCAATGTCGATGCCTGCTGTAGGATGTTGTTGCGCTTTATGCGGAGATTATACATAGCTTGGAAGCAATGCTCTAGCACTACATTCAGGGCTTGCTTGTATTCCACGTGCCAGAAATACGTGGTATTGATATAAGAAAAATCGCCTCGACGAGAAACTTCTTTGAAATCAATCCATTTATCTCGGTATAATAGATAGAGTTTCTCTCTGGTCTCTCTCGCAGGAATGATGGCTGTGTCCGCAATAATCCCTTGCTCCAGCCATTCATTCGTAGATAAAAACAACTCCACAATTCTCGCACCGTGTGCGCCATATCTATCCTTGGCGATGTTGTGGATGCTTTTGCGCCTGAGTGTCTTGATAATGTGACTCGTTCTCACAGAATACTTATTGCTGCTTTGACCTTGGCTGCTCACAGATCCACTACTATCTGCTTTACAAGACAAACTTCCGTCTTGTGTAAGATGATCCAAAAGTTGTCTTAAAGTAGTTAGATCGAGGGTCTGCACCCTGTGCATAGGTTCAGTCTTGATATATGCGTCACTAGCACTCGTAGAAGAAGAGTTGGTACTTGTCCCTGAAGCTGCATTAATAGCACTGTGACTACTATTCAAAGACGATATTGGCTTATTATGAATGAATTGCTTCTGATACTCATTAAAAATCTTCAGCAACGGGACAAATTTGGTTGTCCCCCGAACATCGGAAATGACCGAAACGCGGTCCAACCGGCTCGGATATGTGCGCTCTTGCTCCTCTCTTCCGTGACGTGCGGTAAACAGGGCTGGAACGCTCAGCAAATCGTCTTCGGCTTCTTTTGCATATAAATCCCTCGCCGACATCTCTAATATTATTCGCATAACACGCGAAGCCTTGCCTTTCATGCGCTGTAGTGTATAGTGCACACATAAATCGTCTCTCTCATATTCCACCAACCGATCCCAGCTCACTGTCCAAAACACGCTATCCTCCGGCGAGCCTTTTTGTTAGGAGGGTATATATTTATGGGTTAGGGGATGTACGTACGTGGGTGGGTTTAGTGTTTCAGTTTGGTTGAAGACTATACACCACACATCTGCACGATATACACCACTGGCTATTAGTTGATGTAGAGCTTCTCAGCCCTAGTCAGCTTGGTATGAACCTCCCGTCTGGAGAGTGCACTGCCCACCCATGCCATATAGTATATATAGCACGTACCCACTGTACCACTCCTCGCAAGATCATTTGCATCATCAATAACCATCGTACCAGACAATTCTTCCTTCATGTCATCTCCCTCGTCATCAGAATCTTCTATAGCAACAGTATTACCGACACCACCGTCAAAATTACCATCCGCACCCTCTTTTTTTGTTGCGGTGTGGATTTTTTTTTGTACTTTTTTTACCCCTTTTTTACCAGCTGTGGTAGCTTTCGCCGTAGTTTTGGGCCTTCTTTTACCTGTTTTTAAACCCTCTTCCTCCTCTTCATCTTCCACATCTGATCTTTTCCTCCCATCACCACCTGTAGATGTTTTACTGCCACTCCTCCCTCTCTTCTTGCCAACAATTTCTTCGGCCGCAGAATCACTGGAGTTACTATCGCTTCTGCTTTTGCTTCTTTTCTCAGCAGGACAAGTAGCAAGTGAACCGTTGATACCATCACTCCCCATTCCATCGGCTTTCGGAGCATTCGCGGTCATCGTGGTGTGACCGTGGGCATCTTGGTGCCGCGTACGCACTGATCCTGTCGTTTTCTCAATAGTCTCAGTAGTGTAAGGTCCGAACCTTGACACAGAACTGCTGAAAACATTTTTTTTATTGGACCGTTTGCCCCCTTTGGCTCCCTTGGCCGCACTGTTTTTTTCGGAAGGCTTGTCGTCAGTGTCATATAAAATGTCAGCGTCCGATTCCAGGTCGCTATAAGTCTTTTCCTCTGCCACAGCGTGCGAGTCTACCCTGTAATCCACAGGATCATTTCCAACTTGTTCAGATTTCATCAATTTTTTCCCCATGGCTATCTTTGCTCGCACAGGCGCGATTGGGGTGTTAGCCTCCATATGTTCTGTTTATGTGTGTATATTGGGATTTATGTTAGTGTTGAACATTGGTTAAAGAGGCGAACACAACAAAACTCGCATCGGTACGAGAATGCAACTCGATGACAACTCGGTTAGGTGACATACATTCCAACCATGAAGGGGTTGGTACGAACGTCCCAGCCAATGTGTGCACTGCCTCACCATGGTATATAGTATATATAGCACATACCTATATCGATTTGTATATCGCTCTCTTGAACGAATGGCTCATTGTTGTTTATTTCACTGACTTCGATGTCATCAGGAATTTCGTTCTCGTTCTCACCTACATTTAGACTGAGGGCCAGTTTCGCTCCAGCTGGCGAACCTAATTCATCAGGTAATTCATCGTCCTCCTCATCCTCGCTATCACCAGCCTGCACATTGAAGGAGTTAATTTTGGAACTTCCCTTCTTTCCAAAATTCTCTTGAGAGCCTATATTGGTCAGAACGAAGGATTTTAGGGGGAGAAAGATGCTCAAATGCGAATAACATGATACTAAAGGATGTGATAGAACGGTTCTTCTCGCCTTTCAAACCAACCATCCAGTATTGAATACACCACTAATGGTACAGACTTTAAGTGAGCAAAAAGATATATATACATATACGCAAATATCGCACCTTTTTTTTTCATTGCAATCTTCTTCGGTCCGCGGGTGGCTTTGATTTTGAACATGGCTATTTTGTCAAGAATGTGCAGCGTAGGGGCACGATACACCAATCTCGACTCCACCAGGCATGAGAACACCCTATCAACCGCCAAGAGTATCTTTTTCTCTATTTCCGCAATGTCACTTCCCGCTCGACTCAAACCCAATCCGTAATTTTTATCATAAGCCAAAATAGCCTTCTTCCGAACGTCATTTAGCGATAGCCTGCCGTTGAGCACCAGTTCTTCCAGTATGATGCCACCTAGTTCTCGCATGTTTAAGCCTTCGAAACCAGGTTCATTAGATGGTGATTCGGCTGATCCTATCTGATCTGCAGTGGAATCATTGGTATTTGCTAGCAACGGGAGAAGGATCGTGTGTGCGCGTTGCACAAGTCTGCCAGCACGCATCCGGTTAAGCACCATGTCTACATCCAGGTTATAGAGTATGTCTTGACGATTCCTTTTTTTAGAAGCCGGGTCATCATTTACCTGCATGAATAGAGGGTGAAATAGTAGAGCAAATATAAATATGATGATAATAAGTAATGATCATGATACTCAAGGGCTTAGTAGAAATACATCTCAGCTCCAGCATGAGTCAATAAGTGTTGAATAGAACAGGAACAGAGTAGAGTTAAATCACTCTAAAGGTCAAGTATGGATCTCACCACTAGGTTTGGATGATTCCTTTGAATGACGAGACAGCCGTGCTGTTGCAACAAAATCAAGTTGTCTTGCACTTCAGCAGCAGTCAATTGCAAACTTTTCTCCTGCTGCTTGTTCGGGTGGAAATAGTCAACGAGGAATGCCAATGTCACATCATAGGTCGTCAAAAGCACTTTGGCAATATCCTTCGTCTGATCTCCAAGCTGTTCTTCTATAATGTGCAGCGCTAACGTTTTCTTGAAGTGGTCAGAACTGATTGCAGTGTTATTTACGCCCAGGTCGTTGGGAAATACTGGTTTAGAGGGGTCCATATCCATCGTTGAAAGTTTCGCGAGGGGTCAAAAAAGTTATGGCTGATAAATCAATCTCAGAAATATAAGTTGCAACTTTCTTTAAAACTATGGCCAACTCAGTGATATAGTATTCTTATTAAACACAAACTCACTTCTCCAAGATTATTGAAGGAAGCGTATTTAGGAAATGTCGGTGATAGATCTGCGATATCTATTACACGTTTATACAAGGCGCACGTCCCGCCTCCGCGTTTATACTTTGTCTCTACCAGCAGTAAAATCCGAGGGAGTAGGTGCCACAGTCTCTTTCAGATATATTATGAGTTGCAATACATAAACACAGATAAATTGATTGGAGTCAACCACTTTCAATGTGGGTGTGACAATGGCTATGAAAATGCCTGTGGATGAAAGAGAGTCGGGCTTAACAGTTTCGGCTCACCAATCGTTAGTATGTGACGAATGTTATAGTTGATAAGACCTAGTTAAGAGATTCCACAGATTGGCCATGAAGAATTCCTGGTAGAAATGGACCAGTGGAGTATAATATTAGTGAGGTTTAGTGGGAGTTAGACTCAATTTTGTTTGATTAGATAATTCACATATAATAGATCACTCTGCCTCTTGTGCTTCTAGAATCTCATGTCTTAGGTTAAATGTAAGGGCCAATATGGGTATGGTCGTGACGTACGATAGATCATGAAACGTAAGGGCCAATATGAGTGTGATGATTGACTGTCATGGCTATGACGCTCGAGGGTATGGTAGACCATCACCCCTTCGCGCGTACGTCACCCCTTTCAAGTGAGCCATCAACTGCTGTGTAACATTTATGGAATAGAAATATAGCCCCAGAAAGCTAACAACTGTTTGCACCCACCGTATATCATCCTTTGAAACAGTATAATTCGTCCCGCAGAATTCGCATTTAATCTCTACTCCGTTATCGTTTATTTCGTCATCAACTATAGCTTGCACTTCCTCTCTTGGCAGCACCCGCAACGTGCGCCACACCCTATCTACACCACAGCTGCACCTGAAGTTGGGAGTTTGGCTCCACCTATTGGTCAATATTTGGTCAATATTTGGTCAATATTTGGTCAATATGAGCGACATTTGAGGTTATTTTCGTGCTTGAGTTGGATGCTCATAATATTGAAGGGTATTGTAGAACTTTCATAGGAGATATTGGGAATGGAGTACAATGCTCATGGCATGGACCTATAGCCCTCAAAAGTCGGGTGTATACTGCACCTACCGTAGAGACATTCCTGTGTCCATATCCTTAAAAACTTCGTCTAGTATCTTATCCATCACGGGTTCGAATGATCTGAATTCACCGCCTTCTGGGTTCGTATCAGCTTTTCGCACGTCTTCGGTACCTGTGTTGGCGCGGAGGATGTTTATTTTTTGCGTATCATTATTAGAATGGTGGTTGTACTTGACGTTCATAATCCTCAATACTGATATAGAATAACAAAGGATTTTTCACATAAACCTCCAATATAATCCCAACAGAGTAGAAAGCACACAAAACACGCACTATTTAGATAGGATCGCAGCCCTTTCTTCTCTATTGCTTCCAGATTCGCTATGGACTTCTCTGTGTTTTCCACTGTCACGCCAGGTAGGCGCTCGACCATAATGCCCAGCGCACATCTGCAAAGGTTCCCCTCCACATTGACGTCTGTGACCACGACAGCCGACTTTTGTTCACTCTCCGCCAGGTAAAGAGATAGGTTCAGAGATATATCAGCGTCGCGTAAAGTGGTAATTCCCACCATTGGAGCCTTGTTATCAGGATGGTTTCTCACTACCTGCAGCTGACCTCCGTTTCCGAAGGCATCATTAAAGGGCACATCGGCCTTACCAGGGAATCTTCCGTTATAATATCTCGTATTACCTACCATACCCCTAGCCTTTAGATCACCATCAGTGATAACCATGACATTTCTAAGCCCTTCCCTATTGGTGCCTACCACGTTGATCTTTGCAAGAAAGTCCAAGATAAAATGTAAGCGCCAATATGAGCATGATGATTGTGCGTAATGGCCATGATAACACATCCCTCTGAAGTTCAATTACCTACTAACCTGCAACGTTTCCAGCTCTTTTAGACCAGCGCCTATCATCAAGCTACCCACCATGAGATCTGCCAGAGGTTTGGCGGCTTGAGGAGTGAGGTCATTCTTGAGCATCACCTCTTGCACTAGTTCACGACAGCTCACTACTCTAACGAGTATGTCCTGGTCCCCGTTTAACCCACTCATGCAGATATCTCCGGTGTCTGGAGGAGGTGACACGAAATTCGGGTCTATTTCTATCTGAGCTCCGCTTAAGAGACGGGAAGATTGTCTCCACAATTTCGATATTCTTATGCCTCTGCACGCTGTTAAAGTGATCATTATCAAACAAACTAGTAAATTCATAGCGTGTGTACTTCAGGGATGGTTAGGTTAAGAAGATACGTTGTTTTATATCTTGATAAAGCCTAAATGCGATTTAATGACGTGCATAGGTTTAGAAAAAAAAACTATTTTTATTATTTTCTCTCCTCTACATAGTGCTCTCAAGCCTTCTGATCTCGTCATCCAGCTCGATCCAGGTCTCCTCAAACAGCATAGACGTTTTCCCATGTTTAGTGTCATTGTTGCTGATAATCCTGCGAGCCATTTCTAATTTTGGTTCTTTGTGCAGGGGATTATTGCATAAATCGATGGTCTTGGCCTTCTTTTTGGACACATCACTACACCAAGTTTCGCACCACAGCCATTCCTGAGGCAGAGAGTGGATTGGTACCTTTTTATGGAAGATCATGTTCAGCAGTTATGTTTTGGGTATTATGAGAGTGATATGCTTGTACCATGTAATCGTGATATTACTGCGAGAGATAGGATTACATCAGACCTTTCTTATGAGCCACTGTAAAGTAGAAACAGCAAGTATGACACAAAGCTGCATTCCCCGTCCAGGTAATATATAGCACGTACGGAGTGCTGCGCATAGTTTGGCAGGTCCTGATCCAGATTCGAAAGGGAATTCGGATCCTTGGCTAACCCGTCATATACTGCTCGAAGAGTGTCTCCTACGGCGTTTCTTCTGAAGTTCTCTAGATCTACTACATACAGCGCACTGATATGATAGGGCTTGCCCCTAAGATGATCATGCCAATATCCTTGCCGCCAGAACTGGAACCCAAGAGTCTCCTTCCTACTGGTACAAAAAGGCGTGTACGCGTACCTGATCAACGGTGATATTGATCATGAAGTTTGAAGGTCATGGTTAGTGCGATGACAATACTGCGCGCTTACGATAATCAAGGATATGATAGAGCTGGATGGCTCGCTCATATGAACTACTCAGCATTGAATACAACACGACAAGCATTATATAAAGATTATATTGTGCAGTCCAGTAAACATTATCAACAACATCAATAACGTACGGTTTTCCGTGAAGATCCATGTCCCAAAGCTCTCTCAGGTCCGCTCTGACTACTTGGTCGGCATCTACATAAATCACCTGTGGTGCGGATATGGTTGACGTGATCAAGGGCCAACATGGAGGGCGTGGCATTAGAATTTTGGTGATGATTGCGAGACCGCGGTATTGGCCGAAGTAACCAGCAAGATCAGAACTTTCGAATGCACCTCCCAGTATTTGAATATAATATGCAATACTCATAGTTCACATCATATCACGCACCCGTTTGACGTCTAAGGGGAAAAGAACGTCTAGGAAGAGAATTTTATATCTTTGTGAACATAGTTTATATTGTGAGAGTACGGGATGACATCAGTACGATGATGAAGTGGGAGTTCATGATAATTTTTGGGTGGGAATGGATGTAATAGACAACACGTTTTATATGCACCAATCAGTAATGAATACAATAGCAATAGTATAGAGCGGTATCTCCCTAAATATCACTTATCCTGACACGTACCCCCATATGATTCTTTGCTTCTCGGTCTGCTGGGTTAGCCATTCAGGCCATTTGTACGTCACGTATCCCACCTCAAATCCATACTTGAGAGCCATTCTCTCAGCAATGAGCTTGAATGTGGGGGAGAGATAGTTCTCAAAAAGCCAGAATTTGACTGTACCTGTGACGTGCGATGACAATTTTGGTGGTCTTAGTGAGTATTATGACTGTACTGCATCTACGTAGGGGTGGTTAATCTAAGTAAGGCCTTTCATATGAGCCACCTAGCATTGAATTTATGGTGCAGCGCTATGGCCTTCTACAGTTCATTATTCGTATTAAAAAAGTACCTGACGTGCGCTTAGTCACGGAAAGCATCATGATCCGCAGTAACCGCTCATACCTATGACAGTTGGGTATTCAGGATCCATTATTAGCATGAAGGGCGATATGTAAGTGCATGGTTTCGTGGGATGTGGTAAAAAAAGGGCATTCGCAAGAACAGCTCCTTACAGCATGTGGTAGTAGTAGTAGTAGTAGTAGTAGTAGTATAGAAACATAGTCTACTAATATTCATCAATATAAACGTACATATGGCCCGTAGCGAGCGAGAACACGTGAATCGTATCCAGATTTCCCCCTTCTTTTTTGGAAACGACTGATTTCGGCCGAGAGGTACCAAATACAGTTTCCCAAGTAGGAGCTGGAGTAGGGTTACTAAGACTAACTCCATCTTCGCCACTCTTGTTTTGATCCTTGTCTAGAAGTGACATATGCTCCATACCAGGTCTTTTCGTCACATGCACAATGTTCCTTTTGGAGCTATAGCCTCTGGGACGTGCGGTATAAGAATCTTCAGTAACAAAAGAGCGGATCGCGAGAAGTTTTCCTCTGCTTTCTGCCCCCTTGGTGATACCACCAGTATTGAGAGTGACACCAGTGCCATCGCTATTTTCTTCGAAGTTACTAGTATTTTCAGTACTACCAGTGCTACTTTCAGATCTTAGATATGTCGCTCCGTCTATAGTAAAAAGTGTACTTTCCCTTCCCCGCGCAAGCGCCAGTCCATACAAACCTGGGCTGTTAACTTGGAGCTGGAAATACCCTAGATTTTGCATCACTAGTGTACCCCCTATGACACTCCTCGTACTGGTGCTGTTACTACTATCACCTACTAGATTTTGTAGGGTGAGTTGAAGTCCTTGCGGTGGCTTGTAGTAGCCTTGTTGGCCCCTGTATGCAGTGTGCTTCTCATTCTCGCTTTCAAAGCACTGGCCTGGTACCTACAAAAATGTTGTTTGGGTTATTGTGTTAGTGTAGTGAACACAATATCATAGTATAGACATGTATCCTTCAACTGCGCGATGCTAAATACATACCAGTAAGCTCTTGAGAATGTATCCCACTCTGGTAATGCCTTTTGCGGCTTTATTGTCCTCACACTGACCTGCAGAGCGATGATGAATGAAATGGAGGGGCCGATATGAGTATGATGGTGACGTACGATAGATCATAAAATGTAGGGGCCAATATCAGTGTGATGATTTGAGTGGGATGGCCATGGCGCTCACGCATAAGCGAACGTTTTATGGGATGGTCGTATGATAGAGCTACCTGCAGCTATCTAGAGAGTCATCAAGTATTCGATAGGATAGTTATGATAGACTTAAGCACACGTGGATCACACATACCCGCACTCGCACTGACGCATCGTAGGTTATCTATATCCTGAATCGCGTCTACTGCCTGTATATTCCAGTTTTCTGGCGCATCCGTGCGCACTGTTAGCGTGTGTTGCTTGGGAAGCGAGGTAAACACAGCCATATCTAATGTTGCATCAATTGAACCCGACATTACGCCGGAAGAATTTTCTTCATTTAATCCCGTTTTTAGAACGGGAATGTAAAAATTCTGTAAAGGAAATTCTTTGGCGTCTTTGGATATCTCTAGCTTCGGCACTAGCACCACTGATTGACGTATACCCAGAGAGGAAAGAAGGTCAATCAGGCCCGAGGCTCGTTGACCAGCCACGGAAAGAGGATCAAGGACGTAAACTGCCTGTAGTGCTGTCGTTGAGGGCAGGGGATAAGAAAGCGTACGTCGTGGGTGCGGATTAGTGTACGCTGGGCACGGATTGTTTTTTTTGTATGAACACAGCAAAACACGCGGCAGTACGAGATGCCTACAACGGATGGAGATGGATACCCTAACCCTTTAAGATCTGATTGGGTTCTTTCTCCCGCCGAAGTGTACACTACCCTCCCCAAACTAAACACAATATAAAGTACGTACCATTGGCTGCAGTGCGCTTGTTGGTGGGCTCGACGTTAAACAGAAGACGGTACTCTTCGAAATCCGCTGTTAATTCATTCAGGCGAAGAAATAAAAAAAATGGGTCACTGTGAGTGTGATAGATGTGCTAAATAGCTGCGATGAATGTTTATGATACTCATGCATCAGACTGAGCTATACCACATTCGCACCTGGTAAATCTCGCGGGGGTAGGTCATTGACCGACCGGGTGTTGTTTGGGGATAGCCCAGAATAGTGCGGTATATCCAGCTCTACAAACAGTCCTCTGGACTCAAATGCAGAGTTAATTGCGTAGCGTTTAGAGGCAGCACTTGAGGTAGCGGTATCTTCATCTTCATCGCTACCACTGCTGCTACCATAAGAAGTACAGAACGAGAATAGGTGCAATAGTACATCACTTTTATGAGCTATATCCAATTCATGCTCCAAGATATCAGAAAGTCTATATCCCACTTTCTCTGACACTATACTGCTCAGCAACTGGAAGTCAAACTCGCTTACAATAGGACTGTACCGATCATATGTAGGAAAATCTGCTTGCCGAGATATTCGCAGTTTGCGCGCATTATAAGAAATCACTACTGGTTCGCTTCCGACTGTCGAACGTTTTTCGGATTGCGAACGTTTTGACGGCGCGAGATTCGCATTTTGGGCGGCTCTGCGTTTATGTTGGGTACAAATTTGAAGAAAATGTGGTGTATTGCGATGTAAACAGTAGAGAGAAACAAAAGTTAGTAAGGTGTACTAAAGGTAACTATCACGATCTCAAACGCATGCAACCCTGCAGATGAGAGGCATGCATAGATGGTATTGCATAAAGTACAGACTCAGAATCGTCGAACTCGTTTCAGATCTTCATAACCATAATGGTATTGTCAGAGGGTTGAAACGTGTCTCATCGCTGTCTTTCCTGCAGGAACTCATTCTAACACTTCACATTTCTGGTAGCGTTTACCTACCTACAACGATCGTACTGGTTCCTAAAAATCTGCCCCATTTTAACGTGAGAAATATCCTCTTGCAGAGCCGTTACTGCGGCTACAACTGTATTTTTCGTGTTCTCAGATACTGCGAACCCATTCTTTTTTTTAGAAGTCTCACGTCCCCATGCATGTATAGCAGCGGAAAGCGCCTTCGTAGTGATGGCAACCTCGTTCTTATTTGCATGATTGACGTGCGCATTGTTTTGAAATTGTTCTGCAAAGGGAACTAGTCCAGCTAGGAGGTAGTTCACTGCATCCGCGTGCGATGTATCTGCATCGGACAACAAAACCTCCTGCACAGAAAGTATCACTGCCGCTATCTTTGCATACTCCAAATTGACACCTATATCTGCCAAGCAATCAGCAAGAGTATATCGCACGTCCTTGGAAGTAAAGCACTGCACCATATCCTCGGTTGTGTGGTAGAGAAAGGCTAGTCTATGTCGACCGTGCTCATAGCCTCCAAGACCATCATAACCATCATTGTGGACAGGGTCTGCAGCGCTTGCAGGCATGGTAGATCTAAGCCACTCCAAAGCAGCGATATGGGAGGATACACCATCGAAATCAACCCCGCCCAGGGCAATAGTTGTGTTGTGCGCGTATGTACTAGATATATCCTTCATACCAGTATTACCATTATTACCAGCATTATTGGTTATATACTGCATGAGCGGAGATAAATCGGCTGCAGTGCGATAAAATCCTGAATCTATAGACTTAGGAGACGTTTCTTCCAGGATTTTACTGAACCTGGGATATGCCTTACCCATACCCAAAATAGCGCTAAAAACTGATTTCGTGCTATCGTTTAACTTACCTTTCTTATACCAATTGCCTAGTATGAACTGCTCTCTCACTAGTAACGTCATCACTGACTGTGATAGATCCAGTTCGGTGCTGATGATTCCGTTGATGGACCAAGAATTCACAGGCAATCCTCGTGCGCGTACGTAGGTTGTGCAGTTTTTCCCGAAACTTGACACAACCTCTGCAAGCTCGGGGTTTTTCTTGCCTATCACCATTTTAGCCTCTGCGGTTGTGTCTTTAAACAAATTAACACTGTCACTATTACTATCGGATACACTGGAGAAAAATGAACTAAACAAGGAAGATTCCTTTTCAGCTTCGTTTGACTTCATTCCTCTCTTCCCTTTTTTCTTTTTTTTGCCTCGAACGTCTGAGCCTTTCCGATCAGTAACGGTTTCAGCATACATACTTACAAGGGTGTCTAAGTCTATCGTGCTGTTTTCCTCTAGCTCATCCATCATCTGACGCATGGTATCATCCTCTGCCGGAGAGGATCCACCCATGGCCATGGCCTGTAATAAAGAAGTTGTGGTTATAGGGACACTATTAGTATGGGCTGAAGGCAATAAAAGCAATAGAAACTCATATTGATAATATAGACCACTCTACAGGCCCCTGCACCAATATACAACCCACATCACCTGCTGCAGCTGCTGTTTCTTCTGCGCTTTCTCTACAGAGAACATAGCAATAGAACTCAAAAAGTCTACTGCGACGGTGTTCGAGTACTTCTCTCGTACGACGTAGAATAGACTGCATACATCTTTCTGGGTGGCGTCACGAGCTAAGAATTCCTTATCTGTAACGGCCGAATCAACAATTTCTCCATTACCGCCTACTTCCACTGTACTAGCGTCATTGTTATTTCCAGTATTTTCACCATCATCGCATATTGGTACTATCCCGTACCTTATTGGATACTGCTGCTGCACCATCATATTGAACTGATATCTTTTAAGATGATGGCGGTATTTTAGGGATATAATTAGTAAGATTGTTGCGATGAATATTAAAGGTACTAAGAATGTGACGAGCTGTCAGACCTTTCCCATGCACCATCAAACAATAAGTATTGTCCAGTGGTGTAAAGATACATCCAAAAATACGCTCGCATTCACGTACGCAAGTACTGCACCTTCGTAAGTGAGCACATCCACTGCCAGTAGGGCAGTGTACAGGTTTCTAGCGATTGGCTGAATTGACCAGGTTGGCTCGAGCAGCTTCGCCATTTTTTTTGACCATCTGGAGTAAGTGGGGTTTGATCGATCCTCGAGGTTGTTCATGAAGGTAACAACCTGTTTCGCGCCCCGACTAACGTCTATTCGAATAATACCATCCTCGACATCGCCTGCGCCGCTCCCACCCATCATCATCCCCATCATGCCATTACCATCACTATTACTGCCACCGGATTGAGACGATAAATGCGCAGCTACTTCTGCCAGTTCACGAACGCTTGTTAAAGACATCCCATGCCCCCCATCAGCTTTCGAACGAGAAAATTTCGATAATTTATCGAGTTCTCTGTACTCCCCTCTTATAGTGGACAGCAGATCGTACACATTAAAGGTATTAGCCCCCAGATTCACCCTCTTTCCGTTCAAGTACAGGCTATTTAAAGGCAGTTTTGAGGCTAACCCAGACTCGTGCCATTTCCCAATTTCCCGCATAGGCAACTTAAACCGTTTCTTGCGTATTTTGCTAATCTGGGAGGCGTAGGTGGGAAATGCTTGTGTTATTTTCTGAAAGCGAAGCGATGGGTTTGCATCAGAGAGGATACTGAAGGCGCTCTGCGAGCCCAGATCACGTGTTTTCTTCAGTTTCATCTCGCCTTTATCTCCTTTATCTTCTTCTTCTTCGTCATCTGACTCATTATCGTCTATATCATCTGAAGATTTATCATCATTATTATCCTCTTTATCATCAAATGATGTGTACTCCATATTCTTAATATCTGTGCATTAATAGAAAAATACAGGGGTATAAATAAGTACAATGATTTAGAGTAATAGCCATGATGCTCATGCACCAGTTACACAGCTTTCAAGTAAGACACCAAACTTGCGCGACATAAACATGGTATAAGGAAAAAATCCCCTACGACCAACTAACTACCTACTTACCTAAGAAAACCCCATAACCCTTCAAGGGGACCGATGCAGCCGAACGCGGACCGCATGAAGTGCCAGGGAACGCGTGTCTTGCGGAGTATCTAAAATGCTGCTTACTCCCAGTAATATCAGCATGAGTACGTTTTAAGGAAGCGTGCAGAGAGCAGAATGACGATGAGCCTAGGATAAGTGTATTAATTGGAGGACGTACATGTGGACAGGAATTAGTGTATCGGTTTTCTTGAACGCTACAGAACACACAGAATAGTACGAGATAAACCATCTCAGTCCATGTTACTATTCTATTCAAGGTGCCCTACCCATGCTAGTCTATAGCACGTACCAATGCGCCCATACAACACGAAATGTGCACCCTCTTTATCATCTTGACCGACAATTTCATCTTTTTCTTCGTTTTCGTACGCGTGGTCCCAGTCTCTGTCTTGAGGGAGGGAACCATAGGTGACATCTTGTTTCACATTATCAGCACTAATACCGCTGTTATTTTTGGTACTGGCATTAGCTTGTTGCTGTTGCCAGGCTTCAATGTCTTTTTTGGAACACATGATATTCCCATTTGGATACGCTACTACAAAAGCTTGGCTATCGCAAGGATTGCCATATTGTTCAGCCAAACTTTCGAAAAAACGGATGGTAGGAGCATACGTGCGTAACCCAAGCACAGTGGTTTTCATGAGTGCGTGGTACCCTCCTTGTTTCTCTGCTCTGGGGGTGTATTCAGGAAGAAAGTTCGATGCGATATCCAAGGCTTCGGCATCACTGGATGGCATATCGCTTTGACCCTTCTCCTCAGTACCACTTTCAATGTCATATTTAGAGCTAGTACAAAGTGCATCCGTATACTGCCAGAATAAACCATCTTCTGCTAGAAACTCGGATATTTCGGCTGCTAATGACCCTTCACATTGCCTCCAATTCGCCTTGATATCCACTCTCACTTGGCGGTCATAAGCGCTCGAAATAGAAAAGCACAAGCTGGCGACTATCAAAATCAAAGCAATTGTCATATTCATTCTTAGAATTCAGTACTCAGATCCCATTCAAGAGATTTTCCATATTCTATCGCGATAGACGAACGTTTTAACGTGCGAGATATGTTTAAAACTTTAAAAGCGAAATTTGGTATTTGTTAAGATATATAATTGGATAGAATAAGTACCAGTCGATTAGAATTTTTGGTTTATATTCTGTGTGTTGAAGAAGTGTGGAAAATTTCTGTACTAGTTTCGATTTGAGCAAAATTCTGAAAGTGGATCGCATCGAGTTCTGATGAAGAGATCGAACGCGCCATCTCAGGTAAGGAAGCGATCCGTGCCAGGAGGAATGCCCCCCTTATCAAAAAATGGCGGTGGTGTGGATGGTAGAAAGCAGGGAAGCGAGATAGAGGGATCGCAAACGATTGAGGTGCTCCCTCTATTCGACTTCTTGTCGATCCCGAATAATCTAAAGAAGCAATTCACCATACCCACAGGTTGCAAAATAACCAAGGAAAGCATAGCATTACGTAAGACAAAGGTGCTAGGGACCGGATACAATAAAACACCGTTCTTGAGACCTGGTGGGTTAAAGGCATTTGTCCCCGTCACGGGATTTGTTCCTGGTATGGAAGAAGGGGATGAAAACGATGATGGCGCCGACGAACTACCTACTTCAGCTTCTGTTCCTCCATACGAACGGCTTGTGTTATGGAGGGATCCGGATTTTCTAGAAGATAAAGAGGATGAAGAGGAAAAAGCGGGTGAAATTATTGATGAAAACAATGAAAATGGCGGCATTAAAGAAATAGCAACAGCAGCAGATAAACCCAAGCGCAAGCAGCACATAGTAGAAGTAGTACCTGAGTTGGCAAGTAAGCTACGCCCTCACCAACGCGAGGGAGTGCAGTTTTTGTTCGAATGTACCATGGGGCTGAGAGGATTTGATGGGGAGGGGTGTATCCTCGCCGATGATATGGGTCTGGGCAAAACCCTGATGTCCATAACTCTGCTGTGGACGCTGTTAAACCAGGGAATAGACCCTCGCAACCCATCCAAAGCGGCCTGTAGGAAGGTGGTGGTAGTATGTCCAACCTCCCTAGTCGGAAATTGGGACAACGAGATTAAAAAGTGGGTTCCCGGAGAGCAGTGCGTGACGTTCGCTGTAAAGACCGACCCGAAGGTGGTTATTCGCAATTTCGTTAACTATAGAGGGAAGCAGGCGGTTCTGATTATCTCGTACGAGACTCAGCGGCGCTACAGCAGCATGTTCAAACCCTCTAAACTAAAGTCACTGGCCGGTTCAGGCTCCTGCTGCGATCTGCTGATATGCGACGAAGCCCACAAGTTAAAGAATGCAGAAAGCGGGCTAGCGAAAAGCTTACGAGAGCTGCCAGCAAGGAAGAGAGTTCTGCTTTCGGGTACCCCGATGCAAAACGAACTGGGAGAGTTCTTTAACATGGTAGATTTCTGCAATCCGGGCGTCATCGGGTCAGCCGCAGATTTCCGCAGAACGTACGAAAGACCCATTCTAGAATCTAGAGAGCCTGGTTGCCCAAACCATAAGAGAGAAAAGGCCGCAGCTCTCCAAAATGAGCTATCAACGATAGTCAATGAGTTCATTCTGAAGAGAGGAAATATCCTGAATGCCCAGCATTTGCCCCCAAAGCTTGTGCAGTTCGTGTGTTGCAGGCTGACCGATGAACAGCAGAGTATGTACAAAGCCCTCATAGATACTAAAAACGTGCGGCATTTGCAGAGTGGGAAGCAAACGGAGACGCTGCAATACATTCGACATCTGATCAACGTCTGCTCCCACCCCCAGCTACTGGAAAATTCTTTTCAGGAAAAGTTGCGCAGGGGAGAAACTGATGAACTACTGCTAAATGCACTTAAATTCGCCAAGTCTAGGAAAAAGGAAGGTAGGTACTGCGTATGTATACTTGCGGTATAGTATGGCATCGGTGGGCAGTGCACACATGAGGTTGGAGGGCCATACCAACCGGATCAGGGTTGGTATGTCCGTACACTTCCAGATGTATGTTCTATTGTGTTCCTACTTTCACAATCGTCAGTACTAATTCTTACCATATGTATGCCCTCTTTTCCCTAACTCTGCCAACACAGTGAACTCCCTCCCCAAACCACCCAGCCGGGTCGGCCGCACATCACATGGGCTTATGACGTGCGGTAGTGTCGACTCCAACCAGGCAGATGCTAATGTGGATCCGGAACGATCAGGAAAACTATTTGTATTGTACCGCATGATGCTTACTATGCGGGCCATGAAGACTGGGGAGCGCATTGTGATAGTTAGTAACTATACCTCCACATTAGATCTAATCGGCAAGCTATGTGATCAAAACAACTGGCCCGTGCTGCGGCTGGACGGCACTACCGCAGGTAAAAAGCGCACGGAACTCGTTGACAAGTTCAATGACCCCTACAGCGGCGCATTTGCCTTCCTCCTTTCCTCGAAGGCGGGGGGATGTGGTATCAACCTCATCGGGGGATCTAGGCTGGTGTTGTTCGACCCAGACTGGAACCCAGCGAGTGATAAGCAGGCTGCTGGTCGCATATGGAGGGAGGGCCAGAAGAGGCGATGCTTCATCTACAGGTTCATGAGTACTGGCTCTATAGAGGAAAAAATCATACAGCGACAACTAAGCAAGGAAGGTCTTCAGAATATCGTTGAAGACACTGATCAAGTAAACGAGATTAGCAGTGCAGACCTGAAGGCTCTATTCGTACTCATGGAAGATACTCCCTCTGACACGCATGACACCCTCAAGTGCAAGCGCTGTAGTAACGTGCGAGAAAAAGGTGATCTTCTTTCGAATGCAAGCTCCATCGTAACTTTCTCCCCTCAGGAGGCTATTGCATGTGTTGGCTTCGTACAGGAGTTTGTAGGGTGGCTCAGAGCCCAGGCAGAAATCGTAAAAAAAGCATTTTCTACCGAGGACTTTGAAAGCATTTTATCCAATTTAGCACTCTGCATTGAGGCAGGGACATTGTCTGATGGAGACCAGGGTGAGATGGGGGAGAGTAGTGGTCATAGAAGGCACATATACCGCACGTCAGCCGAGTTTTCTCGGGCCCTTAACAGCGTGGTGAAAGCCGTTCATAAGGAACAAGAGAATGCTTCCCTTAATATCGGTATTTCTAGTAAACCTAGTAATGTCGACACTGGCACGAAGGGTCATGTTGTGTTGGATGCTGAAGGAAATATCGTAGAGGGCCCTATAGATGGTGGCATGGATGGAGATATAGAGGGAGTGGAAAGATGTTTGCCGGTTGGGGTGCACATGGAAGAGGAATTCTTGAGAAGATGGTATGATTTCATTCCTTCACTTTCCGAGATCGCTTCCAAACACAAAAACGCCGCAACCTCACGTGCAAAAAAGAAAACAATCCTCAGTCCCACTCATGCTGCCACTGTTGCCATAATCAATGCTGCCTCTAGTAATACTAGTCCTAGTCATGCAAATAAGACTGGGAATGCTGGTAGTGGTAGTGGTAGCGATGGTGACACAAAGGAAGAAGAAGAAGGGGTAGAGGAAGAACAGGAAGAAGAGAAGGAAGAGGATGAGGAGGACAGGGGCGGGTATGCTGAACAGGTGGGATGTCCCGATGACACGGACTTCAACAAATGGTCTCACCACGTTTCTCCTAGCAGCACTGATGATGAGGTGCTCCAGAAAGCACTCAGTGCTGACATCGCCGAATCCGTTAGTTTCGTATTTGGGCTGGAGGTGAACTGGAACCTCCTCAAGTACAAAGAGGAGGAGGAGCGGGAGGCAAAAATGGCCGTCAAGGAGAAAAAATTGCAGGATTTGAAGGACCTTAATCTTAAGAGAGACGAAAAAAGGGCCAAAAAAGAAGAAAAAGAAAGAGAGGAGGAGTTGCGGCATGAGGAGAGAGGGATCGCGTCAGATCAGGAATTGCGAGCGCAGATAGAACAAGCGGTAGTCGATGGAACTTTGAAGAGAGAAAGAAAAGGTGTACGTATAGAGAAAAGGCGGGAAGAATCAGGCGCGGGAGATGAAAGCAGTGGGTGCAATGGAGGTATGAGAATGATACCAATGGAGGGGATGTATGTGCCAGAAGCTGGATTCGAAGTCGCGATTCGAAGTGAATTCTCAGAAGGAAGAGAAAAGGGTAAAAATTCAAAAAAAGAAAAGAAGGGGAAGTGCCAGAAGAAGGAAAGAGGTGATAGAGGGAATGTAATGGAACAGAATGACGTGGGAGAAGGGGAGAAGAAGAAGAAGAAGAAGAAGAAGCAAAGGATGGTCATCTATGATGAAGATGAAGATGAGGATTTCCAAGATACCAATATTGCCTATAATGATACCATTAATATTGTTGGTGCTGTTGATACTACTAGTGCTTTGGGTATAGCCGAAGAGCAAACCAAGGAGAATAAGCCAGAAAGGAAGAAAAAGAAGGACAGGGTAGAAGAGGCGCTGCTCTCCAACTCGGCAAAGTAAGTTCGATAGATTCCATACGTGCGATAGATACTACAACATACAGGGGCGGGCTTCTCACATCAATCTGATCCGAGGAGTTGAAGTGTGCAATGGGATGAATTCTTATATTGTTTCGGTGCGTTCTGCTGTTTTCGACAAAATCCGAAACGCTATCCAACGTAATATAATAACCCCTCGCACCCATACGTACCTACAGACAGGCGCACGTCCCCCATCCCGACAGCAAGCGTTCACGCGCTCCCACCAATCGCCTGGGCTACAGGTACGTGCTATAGATGCTGTAGCATGGGTGGACAGTGAACACATGAGACGAGAAACTTGTACAACTCTAATTCCCGTACGCACGCTACCTTTCCACTTACATGCAGCGATGACTGGGGTGCTAATACCAACAAAACAGTTAGACCTGAAAAACCCTACAAGCTGAAAGACAATGAGAAGAAAGAGAAAAATATCACCCCAGATAACCCTGAGAGACCCAGTCGCCGGCAACAAGGGTTCTCTGAAAGTGATCGGGATAGTTCCAATCTGGATGCGCTCAGCAGCCTCACCCAGGCCGGCGCCCTCTTGGAGATTGAAGGGTCTGTGAGTTGCAACAACAGCGATCATAATGGTAGGGATAGCACGGGCAAGAGTGAGGTATGTGCAATGTATAGCACGCATGGTGTGAAAAACTCAAATCAATCTTATCAGGGTTGCTACGTACGAATATTTTTTTTCTCGGTCGATGCATTTTCTGTTTTGTTTTTCTATCAAACATCCCCAACCCTTCCTCCGATGTATTATTCTACATATCCACGTATTGCCGTACTAGACTAATCGACACACCCTATTGACAAAGATGGCTACTACAAAGATGGCTACTACTAAGATGGCTACTACTTCTACTGATGCTGCTAACACTGCTAGTAACGCTGACAATGCTGTTAGTGAAGCTGTTAGTGACATTGTTGATATGGGTACTCAGGACAGTGCTAGCAGCAGCACAGATGGCATCTGGGTGTGCAAGGTACGCAAAATTAATGAATTGCGGATGCGTTTGGGGTGGAGAACTATGCATGCAGAGCCCCCCACTCTGAATACAATATTTCCCTCCACATCCTTACTAATCCTACCCATATTCCTACCCGTATTAAGGTATGTACGTGTGAGAATGACGTCACCTGCGACGAATTCGAGTGTTGTGCATGTGGCACGGATCGTCCAGTGCCAAAGAGGAAGAGAAGGGGACAATAGCCAGTAGTATAGGCAGCAGGAAATACCGCTCCAATCACTATTTCCACTGAGGTTGAAAGAAAACTTGAATGATCTGAGTTTATTTTCTGTTTTTGAAATACACATAAACTAAATATAGTACACTTGTTGAATTGACTGACTTTTGCTATTTTTCTGGGTTCGTGGTAATGACAATATGTAATAATAAATCTACTTCTTTAGATAGGATAGATGATTATCGTGATATTGCTGTTGTTCACCAATTGTTCTTGGATTGTACTGGATGCGGTACATCGGAGAGGTTTCCCTCAATCGCTAAATGTTACCAGTTACTTTTTCATTCTCGCTGAATTAGGGCTTAGCTGTAGCTTACTTAATTGTTCTGTTTCTATTTTGTTATTTTCATTTTTTTTATTTCTATGCTTTTGTTTCTGTTTCTCGGTTTTGTGTCTGTGTGTTCATTTATATAACTATCTATAATATAAGTTGTATATTCCATATTGTGCTCCCATTTCTCTGTGACTACATAGTGCACCAGTTTCTGAATTCAATTTTGCTGTTTACTGCTCGCAATAAAAGAAAATAGTAAGACAGGGAAGATAAACGCGCTCGTGTGAGCACACTATACCTCATCTTCGATCTTCAAGGCCGCGAGTCTCTTTTCGGTATCCTCAGCGACCTTTCCCTTAAAATAGTCGGACGAGTATTCCACTAACTCATCAGTGCCGATAGGAGCCTTTCTGATCACCGCCTTAGTGTATTCGCGGATTATTTTGGCGAGATCGGGGTGAACCACAATCTGCTCTGCACTAAATATCCTCTCAGCCTCCATTTCTGTTATACTACGTCGTATTCGATAACCGAAAATTATCTCTGTAACCGCATAACGTTCGGTAGTAAATAAAGCGTACGTTTTACAAATACCATCATGCCGGAACTAATTCAAAGGGTAACAACTGTAAACACCCCTAGGAAGAACATGCTTAATCTGTAAATGGCTTATTTCAACCGCATGCGATCCCCGAAATTTCTTTCTAATTTTCTCTATTTTCATTTAGACACATTACATAAATTGTCCTATACGCAATCGTCTATTTTATAGATGTAACACAACGGCCATCAAAACTATAGGGTATCTTCGGCTGTGTCAACGATCACAAAAATCCCTAGCCCTATAAGCACAAATGGCACCACCATCTCGGCGTATTTCCCCGTAGCTAAAGCGACGTGCTTACACTGTAGAGCATGGATGGAATGAAAATGAGATGTAGGTATGGGCCGATATGAGTATGTCTATCGCACGACATGATAATCAAGGGCATGGTAGCGTAATATCACAGCTATCTAATGAAATATCAAATATTGACTAATATAGTCATGTTATACAGAAATACCACCCAAAGATCATAAAAATAATAATGTCACACCTGCATTAGCCACATTGCTAGGAGCAGATTCACAAACAGCAGTACATAGAATGATACGAGGGTTATCCCAATCTCTAGGTCTATGGCGTTTGTTGGGTATGGGGACGTTCGTTGGCTGGGTTTAGTGTTTCAGTTTGGTTGAAGACTATACACCACACAACTGCACGATATACACCACTGGCTATAAGTTTATGTAGAGCTTCCCAGCCCTAGTCAGCTTGGTATGAACCTCCCGTCTGAAGCGTGCACTGCCCACCTATGCCATATAGCATATATAGCACGTACTCGTATCAGTGGCAAACATAACCATGTAAATCGCAACATTGTCTGCTCCCACCCCAGCCATCACTGCAGCATAAGAAAAAAAAAAGTGTAAATGTTATGATCAGCGGTTGTGTGTCATGGCCATAATATGCATACATAAGGTAGATCTATGCCACAACTTCATATGACATATCATATATTAGAAGGCACAGTAATGGTGCAGAGATGTATCCCCATGAATGCCATCAGTTGAAGCCTAGGACACCCACCGAGAGCCACCTCTAATAAATGCGGAGAAGCGATGTACTTCAGCAGTGGGCCTAAGTAGATCTTGAAGGCGCTGTTTCCCGCCACTTCATCCGGCTCTTCGAGAATGTCTTCGGTACGCCCTGTCAATCCAGCTCCCTCGGAGCCGTCCGCACTATGCATAGCGTTAATAACTGTGCTACTCGTAGTATTATCAGCTATCATTCTATCATTCACGGACCCGGTGGAACCTGGCGTGGGTCTGTGAGAGGATTCGTCCCCTTCTTCAATTCGACAATAGACGTGCGAACTGCCCCTTCTATCGCTAATCTTAGACCCCAGAGAACCACTGTTTTTTTTTGTTGAGAAGTGATCGCGAAATTTGAGGGCCATTATAAGTATGACAATTGTATACTATGTTAATAATACTGCAGAATTAAATAGAACTGCACATAACTTTACATACGAACTGGACACCATTGAATATTGTAATAATGGTGCAGAGTTATAGCCCACTAAAGTCCACCAACACCCTACCTGTTCTGAATAATTTGACCAGAGCCGCCCTTGCATGCCTCCTCGTCGTCCTCCTCCTTCTCCTCCTCCTCCTCTTCATCCTTTTCGCGTTCGGGGAAGCAGCAGGAGCACAAAGTGCAGCAGCCACAGTAGTAAACGAAATTATCTTTTATGCCATCGCAATACCCTGCCTCATCTGCATTATCCCATATTTTCAATATACCGATGATAATTGGGATAATTCCCAGTAACCCGATCAATCCATCGTCAAGGATGAACCTAAAAATCAAGCCTAGCATGCTCAGCAGCGCTATGATGGTGAATCCGAGTAGTGCACCCAAGAATATCTCGATGTAAGCCATTGTTTTCTTCCTCTTTATTTCTTCGGCTTCCGCAGTGGTCGTCTTATGTGCAACGTGGTATTTCTTCTCCAATCGGGACATGAAGTACAAGATTACGATGAAGTCATCTATTGTGGTGGACAAAAAGGCCACGCCAGCTTGCACCAAAGTCTCTCCAATTTCACCCATAGTATATTTCCCAAACTCTCTGAAAAGGATAATACAGCAGTGTACGATGCTATTTTGATTTAATAACTAGAGTGTGAAGCAAATTTAAGCATTCAATGAGTGCTCAAAACAGGCTATAAAGGTACTGTACCCCGCCTACATACCAGATGAGAGTTACGACGTGGTACGCACGTTTTCTGAACGTACGGATTGAAAGGTTATCCGCAATTCAGGGAAACCTTTCAATCCGTACAAAGTTATTCACGTATATTATTGGGAGATCTTACTAATTTCACATTTATATTTTTAATCAATACGCGATAATAACTTGAAAGATTAAATGGGTTTTCCAAATTATTTTTCATATATTATTCGAAACCATACCGGAGTTTTATGCAAATAAAAACAAATTATCAACAACACACACACAACAAAGATAGTATTTTGTATTGTAATATTACTCTAGGGAAACTTGATATATGCCTTGGGCGAAGACTTGATCGCTTTACTATATTACGCATTCACTCTTACACTCTAAATAACATAAACACCATCTATCGAATACATATCGTACTGAGAGACCCTGTCGTACTAGTTGACCCTAGGCCACTTATTCCCATCTTTAGTGAACTTGATGCCCTCCTTGCCGTCTAACACCCCAGGAAAGTCTTTCGGTCCGCCCTTTGGACTGAAGTCGATTATGATGGCTCTATCTCTGTGGATATCACCCATGTTTGACGGGCTGCATTAGTATGAAATTTGTACTGGGTGCTCATGATGATCAAGGAAGTGATAGAACCGCGATAGATCTTTTACGATTATCATCCAGTATTGAATGTCATAGATTATATAGCCCCTGAAATCTAATTCACTTACCCTATGACCATCGCGGGCAGAATGAAGTTTTGGGGCTCTCCTAATCCTCCTCCTCCCTCCACTTTGGCCAGCTGGTACTCACCGATCTTGGAGTCTAGTAGTGTGATCGTCCTCGTGCCCCCGGGGTGGTTAATAGGGTCAGAATATGTGCCCACGAAACCTGATCCACCTGTGTCATATCATCATGTGAAGAGGAGTTAGATACGTATTCAAGGCGAGTAATTGACAATTATGGATAGATCTGGAACAAGATTCTAACGATATAGTGAAGACATTTACCAGAAGCGATGGCTGAAAAGGGAGACCATGCCAATACACCAGCAGCAAAAGCTGACGAAGCCGCACGTGATGAGATTACTTTCTTAAATCTAGAAACACATGCTTCGATTGATGATAACATCATCAGAGTAAATACTACTACAATTACAATCATCTTAAGCTGTTACTACAAGTGATGATGCAATAGAAGACACTTTTCGTCAGAAGATTCCAAAAAAGAATGACCAAAATTCTCGATCTGAAATCGATTTCGCTGTGATTTATGGCTTCTAGTAGAAGTTACTTCTCAATTCCGAGATCAGTACACGTTAATTACTTCTGAAACCTTATATCAATATCACTTAGTCACATTGGTCGAAGAGATTGGATCGCAAAGATTCGAAATCAAATCGAAGTTTGGACACAATGTCGGCGATTCGCGATTTGAACACCCTGCCTCTACCCCGTGCATCCATAGACAAGCTGAAAGAGTGTGGATTTCAGAATGTAGGTGAGTTGAAAGGCTCACAACCCCTCGATCTAGCTCGTGAGATGGATGTGGAAATAGATGTGGCCAATGATATCGTACAAGCCGTCCGAAGACTGGCCTCGGGTGGTGCCACGTACATAACAGGCACGCCTGAAGGTAATGCTTCTGCTGTAAGTGGTGGAAAAGCGGGAAGTGGTGAGCGCATCAATACTGTCATAGCTCCGATGAGTGTCCTAAACAAGGTTTTGACTTCTGCTACTGTTCCTATGGCTGAAGAAAGCAAGCAGGGTTCAGAGAGTTTTGTGAGCGAAATCACTGTGACAGATCTGAATGAATTTCGTAAAGGCCAAAATATAAGTAATAATAGCAATAAACCGATGACAGCGCGAGATATGGCCATAAAAGCGGAAAAAAACAACCACATTATCACCTTCTGCAAACAAGCGGATCGGCTTCTTGGTGGAGGTATACCCTTAGGACATATATCCGATATTGTCGGCCCTCCAGGCATTGGGAAAACTCAGCTAGCTATGCAGCTAGCACTAGACGTGCAGATTCCTGAGGCGTTTGGAGGCGTGAGCGGACAGTGCGTGTATGTCGACACTGAGGGGTCATTCCAACCCACCAGAGCATTGTCGATGGCCAGTGCTCTATCTAATCACTTACACCGCATATGCAAGATGAAGATAAAGCCGAAAATCATTAAGAAGCATGGACAGACACACGAACAAGCCGAGGCCGCGGCTATAACAGCAGTGCAAGAAACGCAGCGAAAGCGGTCAGCCGCATGTCAGAATCTCAATGAAAATACACTTTTAGACGGTATAAGGGTGTACCGCACGCATGACCAGACGGATCTGTTGGCCGTGATAGGACAACTTGATAAATATGTGTCTTCGCATAGCAACACTAGTAAACCCGTGAAACTTGTGGTTGTGGACAGCATAGCATTTCACTTCAGACAGGATATTCGTGAAAAAGATGTAAGTACACGTGCAGCTACCCTAGGTAATCTGGGCCAAAAGCTGAACAAATTGGCCTTTGAGCATAATCTGTCAGTTCTGACCACCAACCATTGCTTAAGTGCGGGCCAGGGCAGGGGCCGTGGTTCCGAAAAAATAGATGTTCAGGTAGATGTTGCCGCCCGCCCAATCGCACCCCCGGCAGCAGTGGTATTGGCTGCACAATCTGTGCTACCTACTACTAACACTGCTCCTTCTGGGACCACTGGGGACAGAAGTAGCGAGATAGTTACCGCAGGTACCATTTGCACTCGTTACGATTCGGCTGCTAATAGTGCTATAGTACCGGCGCTGGGGCACACTTGGGCACAAGCAGTAGGTACGTGCTGAAACTATGCTATAAATTATACCTGCTATAGATGCTGTAGCATGGGTGGACAGTGCATGCTTGAGGTGGAAAATTCATACCAACGTGAACGTGCTATATATAGCATGGGCGGGCAGTGTTCACTTCAGGGTAGGGGAGTTCATGCCAACCTGAGCAGGGTTGGAATGTGCATGGGACGCGATAAAGGAGAGCGGGGTTTTCTCGTACCGATGTGTATTCTGTTATGTTCGAAAATCAATACCCTAACCCTTTCCCGCACATACGTCCTCTTTTTTTCTTTTTTTAACCCGTAAATACCCCTCATACCCTTAATCCAAAAAAAAATACACTGAATTCGAAATCACCTTATAACGCAGCTACAAGGCTATTTCAATTCTGGGCACCTCACACTACCAATGGAAGTACGTGCTATATATGCTATATAGCATGGGGGGGGCAGTGCACGCTTCAGACGGGAGGTTCATACCAACTTGGATGTGTCCTCACAAATCAAGACTAAACCCTGTCATCCGTACGTCCCTGCTCCGTGACAACCTACCCACAGGTGTCACCGTAGCCAGAGCATGTGCCCTCGTGAAATCTTCTACCATGCCTACAGATGCGAGTGCCGCTGGAGCGTTCTACAGCATTAAAGAGGAGGGTTTTAGAGACTACACTGCTGTAGCACCGTTCAGCAGTACTACTGTTACGGCAAATTCTGCTGGTAGCGCTGCTGTCGGTAATTCAATTGGTGCTGGCACTACTAGTGCTTTAAGCAATTCTATAACCCAAGCGCAAGCGCAGAAAGAGAAAAATACTGAAGTACTGTTGAGGGCAGAGCAATTGGCAGCGGGAGAGAAAAGAGCAAGATTGCGCTAAACTCTGTGTATGCATAAATATAGGATGAGGATGAAGAAGAAAAAGAAGAAGAAGAAGAAGAAGAAGAAGTACACAATGTTGAAACACTGTCGCGCAATACTGAACTTTTTACTAATTACTAATTAACATTGATTGTATCATTCAACAGACAGGACTACTTCTATAATCTTGAAACTGTTTATTCACTGGCAGTATGGCACAGCAGTGCCTAGTGCGTCATATATGCTTAGTACGTTATATGGACGCCGGTGCAACATCCCTGGGCATGTTCATCCTCAGAACTGCAGCAATCCCAGAACTTAGCCTCATATCCCTTGTCGTCGCCTTCGCTGGCGTAATACCCCAACCCATCCGCGTTACCAGTGCCCAGATCGAGATTCATTTCAGCTGGATGGAATCTGCATACGTAGTATTGAGGGTGATACCGGCAACCCTGCATATCAAGTGAGAATAGTTTGCTATTCGGGTTGCTAAATAGTACAGGATTGTTCCAAAATTGCTTTTTGCACCTACAACAAGTACTTAACAGCGATGGTCGGAAGTACGCGTTGACGTGGTGGATCTCTTGCACGTCCCCTAAACCTTCATGTGCACGAGGCTTCTTACTATCGTCCCTGCTGCTACTACCATCAGAAGCTGGATTGCGAGCACTACTGCTGCTGGTACTGAAACTGATATCGGTACTCAGAGGCGGTTGAGGGGGCAGGCACTTGTTCTCCACACTGTGAATGAGCAAGGACGGACGTTCCACAATAGCCCGTAATAGCATGGCGGTGGTACACGACGACAATGGCGATTGGAGGTCATTATAAGTATGATGGTAAGAATATAGACGTGCGTTAGATGTTTGAGGGCGCATGCTCATGATAATCAATATCACTTCAAATTTCTCAAATAAAATATCGCCCCATACTACGTACTCCGTTGGTAGATTGGGGGAGGGAGCAATGTTCAAACCAAACAAAGCATTTGACAATTCAGATATATGCTCTAAACTCTCTTTATAAGATTGTTTCGCTTGGGAATTATCGGCAGCATTGGGAGTTTTATCCAAACTCATGTCTACATCCACAACTAAGTTTTGTATCTTTTCTTCCTTCCCTTCTGCACTCTTGTTACCTTGATAGGGCTTGTCTTGGTATTCTATAGTACCGCGTTTATTTTCTTTCTTATATGTTTCAGAAACTTCCCTTTCCTCTTTGTCCGCCTGTATTGCATGTCTTAGCTGTCGCACACCCTTTGCACTATTAGAACATGAGAAATGAGGCGTTAGGTCGGTGAAGTAAGCCACCTCAGATGTATCATCTTTTGATACCCTTTTCCACTGCACCCTTCCCACTGCCACCACCGCCTTCAAAAACCCCATTCTCGCCATCCTCGCATCCAAAGAGTCTTCATACTTGCTTGGGGTAGGGGATAGTGTTGGTTCCTCATCGCACGTTAGTAGCACTAACGTGCGGGGACCTGTTAGCCTATCTATGGTGTCAACTAGTGCTTCTTGCTGTTTCGATAGTACCGCTATCTCGGCTCCAACTACAAGGTCAGGGTACTTCCCCGTATTCATTGCGGTACTTACAGAACCGTTTATAATGCTATTTGCGGTTTTGGGCGATGATAGTAGGAAGTCACACTGCACACCTCCTTTACTGCCCCATTGTAGCTCCCGTGCACGAACATACCCCCTTGGCAATTTTGTCTCTTTATCTTTCTTCTCCCCCCAGGTGGTGCCTGGAGTATCCATAGACATAAACTTCCCATCTTTAGCAGCACTGGTACCTTCTTGTAGGCGGAATTTTTTAGGTTGACTGGACTCGCGCACGTCTCCCGCCTCCTTGGCATGGGAATCGTTTCGTTTTCGTAGGTGTGACAGAGTCTTTACGGCGTCCAGAATGTATTTCGCAATCTCCTCCTCTTTCTTGCTCCTACTATTACCACTACTTCCAGCACCGGCAGCACCACTAGTGCCAGTATCACAAGCACTAGAAACATGCATGTCCGACAGGGCAAGGGTACGAGGCACATTAGTGATATGCCGCGATATATTCTCTTCTACTAGATCTATCTCTCTGTCAGTGCAGGTGATGTTGACATGAGGATTCAAGCGGTTTAGTACCAGACCCAGCATTCCGCTCCCACATCCTAGCTCCACAATGTGTGGAGGGGTCATTTTATCGCGGTTATACGCATTCACGCTACTGCTAGACACAGCCAGTGCAGAGGAAGAGGATTCAAATGGTGTATCTCTCTCTTTAGGGCCACTCCTCGGAGTGAGCCATTTCTGTAGTACATTGCACAGTAACAGAGAGCCATCCCAATTCGCCCCCCCTAGGCCATCTACCATCTCTGTATTCTCCATTAACTGGATCACATCACAGACTTCATGTTCACCTCCTTTGAGGCAATTATCTTCTGTACGCTCGAGGATATATGAAAATGATTTCTGCGTGCTGTCTGTGCCTGGTACACGCACTGCTCGTAACACTCGTTGGTTTAACATATCGATACCCTATCTGCAGTCCATACGCTCGTAGAATTGGATGTAATTAAGGTACCAGAACTAGTTTGAGGCGTTTTGAGCTGTTCAATATTTCATATCCCCGCACGTTCTGCTAATTTTCGAATGAGTACTGTTATGTGTCGCACTTAAAGTATTGACTATAGCGGATTTAGCAATAGCACTATTATATCTCTATATTATCATAACAATGCGGAAACAGCCAAAAAGATTCAGCAGTGCGAAGGAGAAAGGCCGGCAATTCCGAATCGGAATCTTCTGCACTTTGACCATCCTGTGCGCAGTGGTGCTATGTGTGGGGACCTACAGTGCATACTTCCCGAAACAAGTGACCATAGAGAGTAGTTTGCGCATCAATAATATGCTTAATAATGTAGAAGAGAAGCCTAAGTCTCAGTTCGTTAAGCCTTATCTAAGATCCGAAGAACAAGAGGATACAACAAATTCTGCAGATAATGTTAGCTTGACCAAGGAAGAGAGAGTAGAAAAGACGAACAGAAAGAGGAGAGAGCAGTTATTGTCGCATAACGATAAAGCTCAGCAGAGATTGAAAGATATCGAAGATATGCATGCGAACAAACATGTTACGGGGGTTCAGCCAGATGGCATAGATGATACAGTCACCTCTATAGTAGAATGTGAGACTACTCAAGGTCCTTTAACTGTAGATGTACGCGCAGGGTGGAGTCCCAACGGTGCAAACCAGTTCATAAAGCTCGTGGATTTAGGCCATTTCACTGATTTACCTTTCAACAGAGTATGTCCGAAGTACGTAATACTAGGTGAATGTCAGAGGTCTATAAGTCAACACCGTCTATACCATAATCATTGCATCTAGTGTCGAGCTATTCATGAGAAAGCCCTTATGTAGCTCTATCTCATGCCTTATTATCATGACGTGCGGTAGATGTGAAAGCCCTTACGTAGCTCTATCGTATCCTTGGATATCATGAGCACACATCACAACCATCGTACATATGATGACCCGTAAACATCTATTGTACGTCACCATACTAATAGTATCCATCATACCAACAATGACCTGAATTATCGCTATTCACCCAAATGCACAGGTACATAACTCAGTTTGGCCGGAAATACGTGGGCGAAGGGTCGGAATTTAAAGAATCCTACTTGGCGGATGGCGGGGTGAAAGTGATCGAAGATGACCCCTCTATGTGGGGTAAAAGGGACATGAACTTTGGGTAAGCTCTTCCAAAAAATAGGAGGGATGACTAGATGGCCTTATCTTCACTACACTGTGTCTCATATGCAATGTTTAGTGCATATAAAAGATGTAATATAAACCTATCAAATCCGAAAGTATCATATTCTGCATACTCACGCTGACCCTATACCGCACTGTTGATCAAAGGTACATGTTCTTTGCTGGGTCTGGTAAACAAAGCAGGCATAGTCAGATGGTAGTCGCCTTATGTCCCTCAACAGAACTTTGCAGGTAAGAATACTTGGCGATAATTATTGTTGAGAACGGAAACTCTGTGACATGACTACACCATCAAGCGCTAACACAATCCTTTGCATTACTATTGATCCAACGTTTTTTTTGCAGAGCTACCGGATTGGGGAAAGCATACTGGGAGACTCCCATTGGTACTATAAGGGAAAATGATTTCCAGGTTCTTAAGAATATTCAAGCTAGTGGGAAGCCATACCCTCGCTTGGAAATGGCTGGTCAACATCCAAAGGCCGCAGGCCCAGATGAAGGTAGAGTCATGAGCGACAAGGGGTATCTGAAAAAAGAATATCCCTTCATGGAATATTGGAAGAAATGCACTGTAGTAAATCGGGACATACGGCAGATTATACCCATAGCAATAAAGACGAGAATAGACAAAGTAGATGATAACAAAGTAGCAGTAGCAGAAGTTAGGGGTAGCAGTATTATCAGCGACAAGAAGTTCAGCAGTACTGATCAGTACCGGGTGCGAATGAGGGTTGAAGTTTCCAATAACCCGAATGGCCCTCTTGGCATTAGAGAGGGGGAAATAGTTATAGAAGTGAATCCAGCATGGTCTCCTCTGGGAGCAAGACGATTCTTCAATATGGTGCAGTCAGGCTTTTTCTCGGATTGTAAATTCTTTCGGGTAAGTGTTTTATAATATATGCTCGTGTACATTGTGTCTACTTGCGTACCACTATCGTATAGCCCTAAGTCACCAACACATCTTTTAATTAACGGCCTCTCATGTAGGTGCTGCCTAAGTTCATCGCCCAGTGGGGTATTGCGTCAGAACCTGCGCTGCATAAGAGGTACGTGCTATAGATTACGACACGAGTAGAGTTACGCGCGTAAGGGGGCAAAGGTTCATACGGACCCGAAATCCGATCAGGGTTGGAACGTCTCTCGCGCCGATGTGTGTTCTGTTTTGTCTTTATGCACCAAGACTGACCTCTGTCCTGATCTGGATCCACGCACTTGTGCGATGTAAACACAGATGGCAGCAGAAGAGCGGTGTGTCAATAATGCCGAGTGGTGGGGACGTACAAGAGATGGGTGGATCGATCAAAGATGACCCACCAAACAACGATTCCGGCACTGGTAGTGGAGGTAATGTGAGAGGCAGGTACGTGTGATGTAAAGAGTGCAGTAATGAATGTGAACGAACATCCACATGCAGAGCGCCACCGAATGCCTCCTCACGTACAACCTAACACACCTATACCCTATAAATAAATGCCGCAGGGTTACATTTGCTATGAGCGGCCCGCATACGCGCACCACTCAGCTATTTGTGAACACAGTAGACAACCATTTCCTAGATAAACAAGGCTTTACTCCCATCGGTACGAGTATGGATGATACTTGAGAAATCTTACCTTGCACTACCACATCCTTGATCAACATTAGCGAGCAGTACTACCATCCCATGAATAAATTATCTTTCGACCGTTTGATCGCCCCCTATCATTCCTTGCCATCCCTAACCCTAACCCTAATCATCGCTACACACCATAGGTACAGTGGTGCAAGGCATGGATTACATGGAACAATTGAACTCTAAATACGGTGAGAAACCCAACCAGAGTAAAATAACCCAACAGGGAAACTCGTATCTGGACAGCCAATTCCCGTTTTTGAGCAAGATTATTGAGGCTAAAATAGAGTAATAACAGTAGTACATTTAGGATGCGTAGTGATGCTAGAGAATAAACGGTCCAAATAGCATTCTTTTCTGAATAATTATTATAAGAAAAAAAGATTCACACGCACTTTACTTATTATTCAATTCATCTCATTTTAATACTGCATTTTTACCAACGCAAACATCATCAATGCAATATCCGAACTCAACTTTACCATCTGGATGCGTCATATCACCACTACCACTTTTTTTTCCCTGCTTGAAAAAACCTTGCGATGCATGTATGAAGATTTTGTTAGAGATATTTTGGAAGTGTATGACAAAATATACTTGCAAATACAACATACACTACATTTGTGAACTCAAAATGGGCATCATTTCCCACTTTCAGGACCTATGACGTGCGCCTTGTAACGCTCGAAATAGTATCTTCTTGATTTGATGCAAGAGGTCTCTGTTGAAGGTTTTCGTTTATCAGAGCAACTACTCTCAGGGCGAAGGCATATTTTGAGACTCTATAATAGCGACGTTTTGTGTATTTTAGGAAAAGTTTAATGAAGTATGGGAGAAGAACAGAAGCTTCATAGAAAGAAGGCCATTGCTTACATGGGAACAAGTCATTACTACTTCACGTCGCAGACAGCTGGTTACGTGAACGAAAGCATCACCAAGGAAACCAAAACCCGTAATAATTTCTATGACAGAAAGTAGGTGTATGTTCGTGAATTTTTTATATTATCTTGAGCATGTAATATAACCACCATACTGATAATGACCCATAACAAAACATATTCATGTAGGTACAGGCTAACTAGGGTACCTAACACGGTACTGGGAGAGCTAGAGACGGATATCAAACCAGAGAGCATAAAAGGGGACTACCTAGTTAACTTACCAGACAATCACGAGTGCTTTAATTGGAAAGATCCTAATGACGTACATTCCACAGACAAAGGAATGAAAAATCATTTAAATACCGGCAGTGCAAGGTATGTGTGACTGATTTTCGTAATCTTTAGAGGACAGAGTCTCTACATAATTGGTGTACGATCCGATATTTAGTTTAGTGGCTTATTTGGAAGCTGTGGTATTGCTCTATCTGTTGTGTAAGTACCACGACCATCACACCCAACATATACTCATAGTGATGTGCTATACATGCATCACGACCGTTGGGCATATTCGTCGCATTCATGTTAACGCTTACATTACATCCTCTATATTTCCTGCGGATAGCGTTATGGGGGTAGGATCACACCAAGCATTCGAAAAGATGACTTTGAAAGAGAAGCAAGCGTTGGAAGTGCAGGCAATATTAGAGGAAACCAACGAACATAAGGTGTGTGCCACTTCTAGATATGTGCGCGCACGAGTGCTATCCTTCTGTATTGATACATCGATCATAACACTCATTCCCGTCCACCCTCTAAAAATGGTGATTAGGGGGCTGCATATGACCTGCAAAAAAGAATAAACACGGACCAGTTGAAGCAAAAGCGGGATCTTGTTAAGAAACAGTTAAGAAAGACAGATTTATCACTTCATAACGATACGTGGGAACGCGAGAAAACCATGATTTCGTACGTAAATACTGTCAATCTTAGAGGGCGGTATCTCTACGCTATTGTTGCTATATGTGATACTTGATAGGTCATGTAAAAGATCTCATGTAGTTCTATCACAGCCTACATATACGTCGCCATTACACATAAAACGATCATACTCATAGTGATCGCTACACATATATCAATATCAGGTACAAGCATCATGAGCCTCATCATACACGGATGAACAAGCTGCACCAGGAAGACGGACAGAACAACAATAGTATGTGTATTGGATAGTTTTTGAGGGCCATTGTTCTATACCATGAGTATCATATACTTAGTGACGCAAGCGAGAGGGATAATCTGGTTCTGTCAAGTCCTAGATCAACATGAGCACCCTGCATTGTCAACACGCTCACAACATACTTTATCTTCGTGTGCGATCTGCAGGTACTTTTGCCCTCGATAGTACCCACATAGTGCCGGGAGGGGCATATTTTTCTGAAAACCCAGAAGATCCCGATTTGCCTAATCGAGGTCTCCCTAAGTCTTCCGAACGTTTCTTCTCCTTACGTACAAAGCCCAAGTTCACGCTCAGGTCGAGCGAGCCTACCACTTGGTGATATGGTGATAAGAGGAGGATAATATGGTAAGTGCGGAATATGCATAAGATGTCGTGATAGATTTTGTAGCAATGTGAATAAGAAATAACGGAGTTATATTTATTGTCCACTGATTAAGTTCTGTTCTACATGCGGCCAATACAACAAAGTTGGCGCACCATCCATCTAAACACGGCTTATGAGAATATATCGTCATCGTCATTTACCCCAGGCAGCCACAGCCCAGCAGCCTCTACCTCCTTCTGTAGAACTCCGCCTCCTTTTTTATACGAAGAGTCTTCATCTTCTAACTTTTCCCCCCTCCCGATCCTGCGCATGTAAGAGCTGAAATTTGTATACCGTGGTTGCCAATCTAGCGCACGTCTAGTCCAACTGCAATCGCATATTTTAGCGATATCTGCTCCGCTTTCGGAGCGGAAGGGTGGCAGTGATGGCAGGTATTCAGGAGGGGAATACAAGCCAGATTCGAGTGCTGCCTGCAAATGTGTTAAAACGTATTTATGTTGTAGGATGTTTTAGTACGTGCTTTAGAATATAAATCGCTATTATCAATACAGACATCATGAATACATATGAACTAACATACCTGACATATCTCCTTTCTACTGATGGGGTTACCATCGCAAGCCAAATACACCATTCCGCGCCTTCCTCTGTTTATCACTGCTTGCGCACACGCAGCAGCATCATCATAATGCAGCATATTTAACATGCCGTCCGCAGCCGAATCGACGAGGTTCAAGTTATTGTTGTCACCATCGGGCGCTTCTTCTTTTTTCGATTTATCGTAGAGCCAATGTGTGTGTGGTCCTTTCGTGTTACTGTACAAGCCGGCTAGTCTTAGCACAGTTCCCCCCCTCTTTAGTATTGATTCTTCTGCAGCTATCATTCTGGTGGACCTTGCACTCCTTGTATCTAGTCGAAATGTCTCAGTAACAGTATTGCCAAAGCTTTCACCATATACTGCTGTGGAGGAAATTAAAATTATCTGTCCGCCTATAATAGATATCAGTAACGTTTATTACTATGATTAGTATGATGCAACATGCAATGGCAGTGGCAGTATAGAGATATGCCCGCAAACCCCCCGATTCAAACTCACCGGCTTTCGGGCCTGCCCACAGCCGGTAAGCCTACGATTCCGTGAAGCGAAACAATGGACTTTATTAGCGCGTTGGATAAAAGCAATGATTTGCATACTCGAAGGCATGGAGTGCTAGATAACATCTGTGTAATGCTAAGCAATGAGCAAATAGAGCATTGAGAGGTACAGTCTCTGAGGTTCCTTCATAGACCTGTAATTGATATTAATATGATTTACCTGTGATAATTCCTCATCATATGACCCTATGCGGCCATTAGCCTTACTCGGGGGAAGGCAGATTAGAACGTTTCTTGCCATTTTTTCGTCTTCCTTCTCCCTTTCAGACCGCAACTTGGGCAGTACAACTTCTCCTTCTATGTTCAAGAATTCTTCATGTCTGTTGTCAGTCATAGTTTCTGCTATCACTATCATTTCCTCGCCTGCTGCGCCAAGAGAATTTATCTGTTTAGCCATTTTTTTCGCTACTAGAGTGCCCAGCGTGCCTACATAGATGAATGAATCGATCAAGGGTGAACGTAAGGGGCGATATGAGAACGATGGGTAGGGGGGCGATGAAGTATGATGAAACGTAAGGGCTGATATGAGTGAGATGATTGCGTGTAAAGTTCGTGATACTTGAAGCTATCGTAGAAGAAGATCACAGCTTCTATTAGCTATCAAGCATAGTATAAAATAGACACAGTATAGAGATAGATCCTCCTAAAGACAGATATGCAGGTCCTACCGGCTCCAATGATCCATAGCTCCGCCAAATTCTCTTTAATAACCTCTTCTTTTATGTTGATCTTAGAGGAAACCGAAGGCAGTGGACCTGTGGAAGCTCCAAACACGTCTTCTTGTGGTACACAATCGTCTTCACTCACTTGTCCTGCCGTATCTCTCATTAGATCGATCTTCAAGATATCGGGAGTATTATCTTCTCTCTTCTTTTTGTTCCCCCCTCCTTCCCCTTCATTCTTATCCGGCTCGGGTGGCTGGGGGGCTCTATGAGGTCCTTTACCTGTATACAGCATACCGTGAAGCGGGCTCATGACCTTTAACCTCGCGCTTGCTGCAACGAAGGAAAGCGTGCTTTCTGCGTTCAGAGCAATCACCAGCAAAAATGAGATACACCACATAGCAAGAATTGGTCCATATAAGTGGATAACGCAAGATAAAATGGTTCTTAGAGGACTATCTTCATCGTCATATGATGCCGTACGTACGCTCCTTTACCAGTATCTTAAAAAAAAGAGTATCTTAAAATACGGTAATCAACTGATTGTCCAACTTTTTCCCCGTCAAATCAACTTTGATGATCTAACTTTTTTAGTGGTGAAGGACAACCCAATCGCACT
>JACLAB010005792.1_pt1 | contig 67073 bp, 99 predicted proteins | sample 8027921 | NCBI WGS metagenome assembly JACLAB01 (sample SAMN15725117, study PRJNA655200) | protist metagenome | isolation source: fluorescence activated cell sorting (FACS) single amplified genomes of... | place: USA: West Boothbay Harbor, Gulf of Maine | collected 2000-07-19 | reverse complement strand
ACACGCCTCATAATTTATAAGATAAATTATGAGGCATGCACGCTGTTTTGTCAACCCCTTTTCAGGATTTATTTTCGGCAATCTCCTACCACAATTTCAGGAAAAAGTCAAGCGAAATCGTATATAATTTTTAGACATATAATTACTCTGGAACATTACTAAAATGTTATTGATAAACTTTGCTCGAATGTTATACTAAGGGGGTGCATAAAATTAGATAAATAACGAATTTTATGCACTTCATATAAATAAATACATAAGGAGAAAATATGTCATTGATAAATAAAAAAGAAACTAAGGTTAAATATTATAGCGACCTTACAAAGGGCGAAATGGTAAAGATAATATCAGAGCAAAAAGGCTTAACATTATCGGCACTAGATAGAGCAACTAAGATTGATATTGAAGAAATCGCAAAGGCTCTTAATGTAAACGCCAATTATAAAGGGGGTGCATAATGTCCCCCACAGGTAGAAGCACTATCGTTTGTGTTGTCGATACTGAAACAACATTTATAAATGAAACACCCCGAATGGTTTACCATTTCGGGGCGACTTTTGGAGACATTGAACAAGAGCAATCTTTTAATGTCGTTAAAATGGATTATTACGTTAAAGAAGTCATAGAAGATTTATCTTTATTCTTACACCAAAACAAGCAAGGGCATAATTTTGGATATAACAAATCTATGGCTAGAGCCTTAAAAGATGCGATTAACAATCCTCATAAGGTTAAGAAATGGAAAGATATTATAAAAGAATGGCAAGATTATATTCATGCTATGAATGTTGAATATTTAACCTCTTATAATTTCAATTTTGACTTAGGCACAGATAATAGCGAAATAGCCACGATAAGAAAAACACATCAACAACTTACAGATAAGACTTTTTTCTTACCTCGTAATGTTGATTACGTTTGCTTAATGGATATCGGAGCAACTTTATTTATGAATAGGGATTATTTATCTTGGGTTAATAATTTGACTGAAGAAGAAAAAAGCCAAATGACAACCGACAAGGGCAACATTTCGTATTCGGCTCAATCTTGTATTAGATATATAAATAGGGATTTATGGTATATCGAACAGCATACAGCATTAAGAGATTCATTATTAGAATTTCAATTATTCGCCTACTTTTGGAAAAGGTGGAGAGGAATTATTAAATCAGAATTTGTTAATAATGTGAATACACCCTCTTGGCAACATCTAAAAAAGGGATATTCAGCAACTAAGAAAAGACAACTTAGAAAAGGCGTAAAAGCCAAAAAACAAAAAACGAAAACATTTAAACAGGGAGAATTAGCACTATGAAACAGCTAGAACTTAAATTACAGGTAAAAGGCGAAATGACAGATTTTAAAAAATCTGTTCCAACACTTGAAGAAATGATAAAGGCAAGAAAAGAAAAGCCTAAACACATGAAGCATTTTTCAGAAAAAATGATTAATGATTTATTAAGATTATATGCAAGGAGATTTTAAAAATGAAAGATTTAATATTAATGCTTGAAGATTTAGAAATAGATTTAAAAAGTTTGTGGAATTGGATAAGGGGGAAAAAATGAAACATTACGATTATTTAGATACTAGACCAATGAAAACAAGAAAATTTACTTTGTGGATTGGCTTTGCTTTGGTTTTCTTTTCACTACAGGGAATTGTGGATTTAACCTTAAAAATCCCTTTTCTAATTGTGGGCAATCTGATCATTTTATGGATTTCTTTTTTAGAAATGAATAAGGAACTAATGGTCTTAACTTTGCTAATGATGTTGGCACAACTAACAAGGTTATTATAATGACTAGGACGATTAGAAATATATGCAAGACTAAACAATGCGAGAGGTTTTACAACCTTTCGCCTAGAATCTGTATTTATGATTTAGATGGAACTGTAATTGATTCTTCTCATAGAGCAACCCATGACGAAAATGGAAATATTGATTTATCAGATTGGAAAGCTAAAAGCACTAAGGATTTAATTTTTCAAGATTCCTTGATGCCTTTATATTGTCAACTGCAAGAAGATTATAAAAATGGCGATATGATTATAATTTGTACTGCTAGAGAATTATCAAAATGGGATTATGAATATATCCATTCACATAATATTTATTACGATAGGATTATATCAAGACCAAAAGGCAACGATACAAGCGACAGCACATTAAAAAAATCTCAACTAAGATATCTTTTTAATTTGCCACAATATAGAAATATATTAAAGGTTTTCTATGATGATAACCCTAGCAACTTATCAGCGATTGGCTCACTAGGGGCAACTGTTGTAGACGCTAGAAGATACGCTTAGAGGGGCTTAGAATCGCCCACAGAGGGCAAAAAACAAAAGGGGCGAAAGCCCCTTTTTTTGTGGGCTTGTCAAGAAACTTGACTCACCCTATAATTTCATATAATGAAATTATAGGGTGTGTTCTTTGTTTTGTCAATACCCTTTTTGAATAAAAAGCATCTATTTTTTATATATAATTTCTATATACTTTAATTAAAAATAAATGAAAAAACTTGTTGTATTTTCTTGCCAAAGGTATATAATATTTATATGTTCAAGGGGAACAAGGGAAGGAAGGAAACGACCAACCCCCATGAGAGAGACAGGAACACTCCCAAAGGCTTCGGCTACTAAGAGAACGCCCAGACCTCTAACCCTTGGACTAGCTAAGGACTCAATGTCTATGTTAGAAGATACCTAACTGACTAATGGCTCTAGGGTTTGCGAAGCTAATTATCTCACGATTTTTAGAACGAAGCAAGACTTAACCACCAAAGGAAACGGATACTGCTAACGGAGGAAAGTCAAAGCGACTTGGCAAGGGTCAGGGAGATTATATCGAACTGACTCGCCATTTTACATTATTAACCCTATAGTAAATTTTGCTAAAAATCCTCGACCACCTCGGGGATTTTTTTTGTGTTGGATTTTTTTTTAAAAAAGGATTGACACACCCTATAATTTATAAGATAAATTATAGGGTGCGTTTCGGGTTTTGTCAATACCTTTTGTGTGACAATTGTGTGACAATTTCTAAATGCGAATGATTCTCATTCAGCTTTTTATAGGGGTCGGTGCGCCCTGCGCCAAAGTGCAAAAGTGAAGTGTTAAATCGATGGCGTCTGCGCCAAAGTGCAAAAGTGAAGTGTAAAAGTGATGTCTTCGTGAGACATACCGAGTTATCCACAGCTTATCCACAAGTCTCTGCGCGGGTATCCCGCCCTCCACCCTAGTATTGTAGCACGGATTTTCGCTTTTGTCAAGCTTTTTTGAAAATAAAAAACCCGCTTTCGCGGGTTCTGTGGTTAGGACAAAAGTGCTGTTAGTTTTTTGATTGTCTCAGCATTTGCTCTTTCAAGACTGTTTAGGAAACCTTTGTCGCATTTTGCGATTGCCTCTAATTCTGCAACTAATGTCGCTTTTGTTTTTGCCACTTTTTTTGTTTTTTCGTTTTTCATAATGTTCTCCTTAATATGGAATATATTATACAGGTCATAATCACTTCGGTCAATAGGTAAATCGAAAATAAATGAATTATTTTAGGGACAACTGTCTACTTTGGGGTAGCGCGCCGATTTTATCACGCTTTGACAAGCTTGTCAAGGGTTTTTTCGAAATTTCATACATTTCTTTGAAACACTAGTCTATCGGTCTATATGGCGGGTGCATTGCCCTGAAAATTGTATAGAATTTGCGCAATCCCCACCAAACCGCGCAAGCATAGGGGGGATATGGGGGACCCCCACTCGGCACCGAAGTGCAAAAACGAAGTGTAAAAACGAAGTACTTTTTCTAAGCCGCGCGAAGTGCTAAAGTGATGCTAGTCTATTATAAGTTTCTATTAGTTTATCACAGATTATCGCGGGTGTCAAGAGAATTTACGAGAAATTTGCGTTTTTCGAGAGATTTGCGAGGCACCCGTCACGGTGTCGCGTCCCTGCCCCCGAAATTCCCCTCCACTTTTTTACAAATACTTCGCATTTACTATTGACAACTAGTGTCAAAGCGTATATAATATTGTCATTATGATAAGATTTAAACACGACACAATCACCGCAAAGTTCTCAAGAAAATGTAATATTCTTCTTGACAAAGCAAAAGAAAGTGTGTATAATATTCATATAAAGAAAACAAAAACACAATTATTTGGGAGAATAACAATGGCAAACGCTAAAAATTACACAGAAGAAATGGTTTCAGAAATGACTACAGCATACACTGAAAACCCTACAAGAGAGACTGTAGACGCATTAGCACAACAGTTCGGCAAAACTACAAGAAGTATCATTGCTAAACTAAGTAGAGAAGGCGTGTATGTCGCACAACCTAGAGCAACTAAAACAGGAGAACCAGTAGTATCCAAATCAGAATTAGTAGCACAGATTCAAGAACACTTCGGAATTGAATTACCAACTCTAGTGAAAGCAGGTAAAGCAGACCTACAGAGATTAGTTGACAGTCTATAATGTTGACGGAGTGATTGCCCTAAGTAATCCAATTTTGAAAAGGGTATCTACTTTGGAGAAGTGTCTTCGGAAGCACACCAAATGGAAGTAGCAAGTTCGACTCTTGACCTACAAAGTATCTCTGCCCTTTTCAAAGTTTCGTCAAGTTCTCCTTAAATAGTTCTTGACAAATGGTAAAAAAGTGAGTATAATATACTTATATTTAAAAAAAGGAGAAGAAATGGAAAACTTTATAGTAAACTTCTTTATGGTAGTATTTGGAATAATAATATCAGGGGGAATATTAGTGTGGGTATTAAATTACATCACAGAAGAGTTGAACAATCTAGTAAATATGAATTTTGTAGAGATTGTAGGAAGTTTAACATTACTTCTAGTCGCTGCTCTAGTTGCATTGCAACTGTAAAGCGACCCCGTTGGGATTGAGTAAAGTTTCTATCACCAAGTGATAAAAAACTTAAAATTCTTCTTGACAAATGGTTAAACATTGAGTATAATATATATTCAGAAACAAAGAAAACAACACTAAATTGTAAAAATAAATGATTTAGCATTGACCCCAGACTCTTCGGAGGAGGGAGAGCGAATAAATAAGCAAGAGTTGTTTTCTACCCTGAGTGGCGACTCGTAAAACACTGCCGTATGCTAGTTAGATATTGATAGATTGCGTTAACTGAGATAATATCCGCTTTTGAGAGTCGTTATGAGACATACCTTCCGCAGCAAGGAGCGAGTCATAACCCGATGAACTGGTCGGTAAAGAATTTGAGTTGATACTCTCTGTAAGTCCATACTCTCCAACATTTTGCTTGGAGTAGATTAAGGCAGTAAGCAGAGACAACGAAGCAAGATAATTCGGCACTATCTCGATAGTATAAAAGCGATTTGTTTTACTGCTTTAATGGGCGTTACGACCTTCGGGTTTACTAAAGTAGAGGTAATTGAACAGGGTGGATATACCAAAGTATCAACCCCAGTGTGAGGAAACCACGCTTAAACGATTAGAGGAGATTCAGTTTTAACTGTCAATTCGAAAGTTTTAAAGAGTAAACCTCGTTGTCTGCCACCTTAGGGTGTCACGGAAGTAAGCAGACACATATGCTGGTGCACATAGTGTGCCAAGTGAGAGCAAGGGAGCAAGTTGTAGTAGTATTTCGATGCGAAACACGACAGAGGCAACCATCTCATACTGCGGGACGAGGGGCAGTATGAAACTGACATGATAATGACAATGTCGCAACCTTTAAGTAGGAAAGAGATTGCAACGAGAACGGAGGTCGCACCTTCACTCTGTAGATATACAGTAGAAGTTGGCACTCGATTAGTCGACACAAAGTCAACCTCAAAGACTTAAAAATAGAGCAACTTAGTAAAGAAGTGATGCGAAATGAGCAGTATACCATAGACGCAAGTCGTAGATTGAAGTTCGTAATATCCATCACCAATCGTTACGCAGTGGACAGGTTCGTGGTTAATTCCGACACGACCACTTTAAAAAACAAACAGTTTGGGGAGGAGAACTTCGGTTCTCCTTTTTTTCGCTTCAAAAACCTTAACATCAAAATTCTTTATGTTAATTTAAAATAGTTCTTGACAATCAATCACAAATCCAGTATAATATCTATATGAAAAGAAAAAGGAAACCACATTTTCCTAGATGAATGAGTGTGGAGGTTATGTCTGAACATACACTGAGGGATGAAAATGCCCTCCCCAATTTAACAATACAAAACAGGAGAGCAATATGCCAGCAAAATTTAAACCAAGTGCAAAAAAATACGTCAGAGGCGTACCAGCAAGTAAATTACCTATGGAACACTTCTACATGCACACCATGAAGAAAGAAGAACTATTTGAGTACATCAACTCAAAAGGTACTAACATCAAACCTAAAGTAAGACAGAAGTGCATTAATGAACTTCAACGCAGAGGTATCAAGATAGAGTGGGTCACACCTGAGGTGCAATCATGAAGTGGGGTGGTAAAGCAGTACATAAGTCGCACAAGAAAAAGACTGCACAAGGCGACTCACACAACAGAATCAGTCTGAATATGAATAAAGGCAAGAAGCGTTCATTCAAAAAATACAGAGGACAGGGCAGATAGTGGGAAAGGTTATACAGTTTCCATTAATCACCGAAGCAACAAGACTAGTGGAGGAACTCCAAGTACAGGAAGAAGAAATCAAAATGTGCTTGGACGACCTACAGTCTTTAAACGAACACATCGTAGAGTTGACAATGGAGTATGAAGAATTACTCAACAGACTCTGCACAATTAACAACATTAAATTACCAGAAGAAGGAGACAACAATGACTAAGAAAGCAAGGCGTATAGAAGATGACATCAGAGACATGAAGCATAGACTTGAATTAGTAAGAACAGTAGTGCCTATACTAGTATTAATTCTACAGGTTTTTATACTTGGGAGAATACTATGAAGAAAGGCAGTATGCAGTACGACCAGTATGGTCGCAAGAGAAAAGTAGGTCATCTCTACAAGAGTACAAAAGCGAAACCAAATTTCGATGTACAGATGAAGAAAAAATTTAGAGAAGTGAGTGATATCCCGAGTGCACCAGTGGGAGAATATACTGTGCCTAAGGATAACTCATACAAACAAAACATCAGTAAGCAATATACAGTATCGATTGCTTACAACAAAGGTGCATATCAAGTGATACCAAAAGGAGAAGTGAAAGACATTGGCAAATAAAATATATGGCAATACAAGGCATTACGGCGTAGGCATGGAAGCAAACGGTAGCGTAATAAAGAAAATAGAGTACCCGTTAGATACAAAACCTAAGTACGAACATTGGGAGTGTCCAGCAAGGAACTGTAAGCACATGACAATATACCTAGAAAATGGTAAAATATTGCGTGATGATGAGTTAATACTAAAGAAAGAGTGGGATATGCTTCAAAAAGCAGAGAAGTTTATATCTGAAATCAGTGGAGGAGTGGCATAATGAGTAAGATTAATGACTATGCAAAATTTGTAGACCAGTGCACATCTGAAACAAGTAAAGATACGACTAAAATGTGTGATAGATTGGACAAACTGATGGGAAATCATACAATGCAGAATGGAGTTATGATTGACTGTGAGATAGACATGGCAAGATTGATGACTGCACTGATAGGGATGATGGCAGAGAGTGGAGAGTTTGCTGAGATTGTGAAGAAAAAGGTATTTCAGAACGATACACAGTTCACAAACGACGAAATTTTTCACATGAAAAGAGAGTTAGGAGATGTACTTTGGTACTGGGTTCAAGGGTGTATCGCTCTTGGGTTTACTCCTGACGAAGTAATGGACGAGAACATTAACAAACTAGAGAAGAGATATCCGAATGGTTTTGAAGTAATTCGTTCAGAAGTAAGGGCAGAGGGAGATATCTAATGCTACTAACTGGTCAGTTTGATATACATATTATTCATGCTTGTAATTTAAGTTGCAAAAATTGTTCTGTACTAGATTTCAAGTTTGGAGATGACCAAGAAGGAAAGAATGTAAACACATTTATGACCTACGAACAAGTAGTTAAACAGGTAGAGTTAATTAAAAAGTGGGGATATCAACTAGAAACACTTAAAATATTGGGTGGAGAACCAACAACCCACCCAAAGTTCCCTGAAATCGTTGACTTTCTCATGGAATCAAAGGTAGCAAAAGAGGTCTGGGTAAACACAAATGGTCTTAATTTTAGTGAGAAAGTGATTAGTGCATGTTCTAAATTAAATAAAGTACTAATTACACTATACCCTCTAGTAAATACAAAGGTAGACCAACTAACAGCATATAGAAGTAGTGGTATTTCTAACAGATTTCAAAGAACTCATATCAATCTTATGACAACTTTTGAAAAATTTGGGGTAGGATTACCTAATGTTGAATACACCCAAGAAGGAAACTGGAAGATGTGCTGGTCAAAAAATGATTGTAGAACAATAGTTGGAGATACAATGTATCAATGTAATGTGTCGTACGCTAAAAGAGTAGAAGGACGACATATTTCTGAGTGGGGAGATAAACTAGACACAATGCTAAATCTATGTGCAAAGTGTCCTTACCCACCGAAGTTGGTACCTTGGAGCAGTTTAAACATAAAAAAAGACCAGAGAAATTTGAACAAAGGTTTGAAGTTCTGGCAACAACATAACAACACAATAAAAATTAAGGAGATTTAACATGGCAAATCATGTACATTTTACAATTCATGTAGAAGGAATTGAAGACGAACAGTTTAACGAGTGCGTTAAGACTGAAAAAAGAACTATCAAAGATTGGAGTGATAACGATATGGAAATCACAGAGTATTTGGAGTTAGAACATCAACCATTCATGTCTAGAGTAGAAAAACAATTAGACAAAGATGGGGATTTAGAGAACTCATATGACTGGTACTGCGATAACGTAGGTGCTAAGTGGTGTCATATAGATGAAGCGCAGGATGGATACATTGCTGGTTATTCAGCATGGAGACAACCTCACGAGTTAGTAATAAATATAATGGAGTTCTACGCAAACAAGTACAATACTGAAGTAAATGCGAGTATGACTTATGAAGATGAGTTTAGAAACTTCATGGGTAAGCAGTACTATGGAACTGTTGAAGATGATGGTTGGATTGCTTGGGAAGGAGACTATACTGAAACAGATGCTGATGAACTCATGACAGCATTCAATGAACTCTATCCTAGTATTGATACTGAAGCAGAGGACTTTGATTATCATGGAGAGTATGAAGTCGATGGAGAAACTATCTATCCTAATGAAGTATTAGATGAAATCGCTGATAGATTCTGGGAAGGTTGCTAATGACTCAATACAATGATATAGTTGAAAAGCGACGTCTTTACCTAGAAGCAGAAGACTGGGGCAGTAAAGTATCTCAACATTATGTCTGTAAAGGTGGGATGGGAGATTTAGGATATGGAGAAGGCTACTTTGTTTACTACAACAATGGAGCAGTTCATAAGATAAACAAGAAAGGATTTAGTATAGTACAAAGTCCAATGTCAATCGAGGAGGTCATAGATGCGTATACTAGAAAGGATAATTAATAGAATCTTAGAGTGGTCGTTCAAAAGAACAGCAGATAAACAATGGAGAAAAAGAAATGGCAGTTAACTACACACAAGACCAAGTAGAGTATATAGTAAACCAGTATAGATTAGAACCAACTAGAGAAACTGTGGAAAAATTAGCAGAAGAACTTAACAAGAGTGTAAAATCTATTATAGGAAAACTATCAAGAGAAGGAGTGTACAGAAAAACTGAGTACACAACCAAAGCGGGTACAAAACCAGTCACTAAGTTGGAACTAGTACAAGAATTAGAAGAAAGACTAGAAACCACCCTTGCAGGACTAGAAAAAGCACCAAAAAGTGTATTATTTAAATTAAAGGAGAGAATATGAGAGTATGTAAATTAGTAAAAGCTGGAGAGAACCTTCAGACAATAGACAAGCATGGAATGTATGCAGAAGTATTAGAACTTATCGAAAGCCCCAGCGGGTATAAAGCAAGACTAGAATTCGCTGATGGACATAAAGAACTATTGAGTGTACGTAGACTAAGAATGCTACAGTCAGAAGTACCTAAGTCAAGAGGAAGCTTCTGGGACTAAGGAAGAACTTTCGGAAGTTAATGGGAGCCCACTCTTGCAGTGGGTTTTTTATTGCCTCAAAAAAATTTTGAATTGGCACAAGTTGTGTAGAATTTTAAGGGTTTTATATTAATTAGTGTTTAGTGTGGGTTTATAAAGTCGTTGATGTTGACTTTAGCGATACTTGGTTGTATCTTGTTGATATTGATTATACAATTAACACTGTATCTTTTTCCTAGATTTGAATACTCGCTTTCACTCTCGCTTCGCTTCGTTCAAGCTCTCAGTATCAGTTAGGAAGAACCAGTGTAACTGGTAGTTTGTATTGACTGTATATCAAATTATACATTTATTATATCACAACTTTTATCATAATGCAAGAAGTGTTTTTCCTAGGGGTATGAAATTGTGTTTTCGGGTGGGTTTAGATGATAAGAAAATATATTATCTCTTTAGTGAGGATTGTGAAATTTAGTGTTATTTCTCAGTTGATTTTCGTTGAGGTCTGATTCTCTTTGTGATTCGTAATCTTCTTTCGAGTTGAAATGCTTTTCGTGCCTCTATCTCTCGTGTTCTTTTCCTATAATTGTTCGCTTGATTCTTACGAACGTTGGGTTTGACATAGTATTTTCTTTCTCTTACTTCTTCTTTTATCCCAGCATTGTCACATTTTTTGCGAAAGATTCTCAGTGCTTTCTCGAAACTCATGTTCTTAGCATCAACTTTTGGCATCTGACCTCCTGTGAAAAGCCCAACCACGTTTCCTTAGATAGTATACTAATGAGGTGACTGACGCTGGACTTCTGTCCAATGCACGTGCAATATCTTCCGTTGACTTTACATTGTAATGCCGTTTGATGTATTCTTTTTCTGTTGTAGTCCATGTTCTTTTCATATGTCTATATTATACAAAAATTTTAATCGAATGTCAAGAACTATTTTTAGGTATGTTGAACTTAGTTCTTGACTTATGCTCGGAAAGTTGCTATAATATTATCTATGATAGAAAATGATATAAGTTATGGAATATTTGTAGTTATGTGTGTAGGCATTGCTTGGACACTAGGAAAACAAGTTGGAATTAGAACCACGATAGATTATCTTGAAGACAAAGGTCTACTAGAGTTTGATGACTCTGAAAAATAGTTCTTGACATCAAGGTTAATTTTTGATATAATTATTTAGTAAGTGATAGAATTCACTTGCATATTGGTGCGTCTACCGTAAGGAGGCGTGAATTATTTACTGAAAAGGAATTATGGAGAAAATTATGAGTATAGATTTAAGCAAATTTTGGCTTGGATTGGATATGCCTACACTGCCGTCTTATACGGATGCAGCATATCCTAGATATAACCTAATCGAAAAGGCAGGAGACTATCGTATAGAAGTTGCAGTGCCAGGGTGGAAAAAAGAAGAGTTGGAGATAGTCTTTGATAACAAAGAACTCCACATAAAGGGTAAAAAAGAAACAAAACTAGGAGAAGATGAAAATTTCATTCATCAAGGATTAAGTTTAAAGTCTTTTGAACGAAGATTTATTCTAAACGCCGACCTACAAGTAGAAGAAGTAAGTCTACAAGACGGATTGCTGACAATCAGACTGTTACGAACTCCAGATTCCAAGAGGAAAATCTTGGAGATTAATTGATGAAAACATTATCAAAAGTTCGTGATAGTATATGTGAGAACGGAGAGTTCTGCAACATGGTAGCTAATTATACATTAGTGGTAGCCTTCGGTGGCATAATGGTGCAGAGTGTTACGGTACTTACTTAAACTGTCAGAATGTATTAGGGGAGCTTCGGCTCCCCAACCTATAGGAGAAAATATGCAAATTTCAATAGAGGGGTTATCCCTAATCAAAAAATTCGAAGGTATGGAAACAGAAGCGTACAAGTGCGCTGCTGGAGTATGGACTATCGGATATGGACATATTAAAGATGTCAAAGAAGGAGATGTAATTACTAAAGCAGAAGCAGATGAAATGCTAGTACATGAGATAGAGGAGTACGAAAACTATGTGAACACAGCCGTAACCGTTCCACTTTCTCAGTGCCAATTCGATGCAATTGTATCATGGGTGTTCAATCTAGGTAATGGAAATCTTCGCGCTTCAACTATGTTGAAAGTCATCAACGCTAGCGACCATGCTGGTGTACCTGCTCAAATCAAAAGGTGGAACAAAGCAGGTGGTAAAGTATTAGAAGGACTAATCCGAAGAAGAGAAGCAGAAGCTTTACTATATGAAGGAAAAGACTGGAGCAATGTCTAAGTTTCTAGATAAAGTAGGCGAGTGGTGGTTTTGGTTTAAAAACCTATTCATTACTTATTATAGTCTCAAAGTGAGTTATAATGCTACTTGGGGGGATGCAGACGACCAAGAGTTTATCGTCAAGAAGTTCATCAAAAAACAACCAAAGTTTATATCATTCATCACAGAAGAAGGAGAATTAGTGGAGATTAGTGGTGCTGATGGACTTAATTACAGGATTCAAGAATTATGAACCAATTAACAATAGGTGGATTAGTTGTATTAGGAGGTCTATGCTACTTTCTGTACAGTCAGAATGAAACCTTAAAAGAAAACAATATCAAGTTAGAAAATGCAGTGCAAGCCCAGCAAGAGGCAATGGACACACTGCGAGAGTCTTATGAAAAACAAGGTAAGTCTCTTATGAATATGTCTAGAAGAAACTCAGAAATAGAAGCTGAAAAAGCAGAGTATCTTGCAATATTTAGCAGACACAATTTAGATATGCTAGCATTGAAAAAGCCTGGTCTTATGACTAATAGGTTTAACAATGGTAGTGAAAAAGTGATGGAGGGAATGGAAGATGATACAGAAAAGTTATACGAGCTTACTGTGCCTAGCACTGACGATAAGTAGTTGTAGTTTACTTCCTACTAAGAAAGTAGAGATAGTATCAAAACCAATTGAAATCGACATCATGCAACCCGATTTACCAAGACCAGTAGAGCTTACAGCTCCTCAGTGGTGGGTAGTATCAAATGCAAGAATTACAAACCCATGTATCAAAAGAGTACAAGATGACGGCACTATGAAAAGACCAAAGTCTTGTCTTAAAGAAGATACAGAAAATCCAGACTGGCCTGAAGGTTATACCTACCTAGACCAGTTCTTAGATGAAATGAAAGAACAAAACAATGGAGAAGTACTATTTGTAGGAACAACTATTGGAGACTATAAAGTCATGTCCGAAGATATGCAAGAGTTAAAAAGGTACATCAATCAACTAGGAGAAGTAGTAATATACTATCGAACAGTTACAGCTCCAAGCGAGATAAAAGATGAAAAATGAGAAAACTTTTAATAAATAACAGAGGATTTTTACTAGAATTAGATAAATTAGCTACGCAAGTATTACAACACCCAAATACTTTTAGATATACGCCACCACCCAACGTGAGTATGGCAAGACTAAAACAAGTTATGGATGCAGATGATGGAACAATAGAAGAATGTAATGGAGTAGACTATTCAGGAAAAGAGTGGATAACTAACGAGTACATACATTACTCTACAAACGACCCTTACCATAGACAAGCTGGATTAAAAAAATCTTTTAATCAAGCAATACCTTGTTCAAGTAAATATATGTTATTGGAATATATAAAAAAGAAAACTTTTAATGAAGCATGGGAAATGGACACTTGGGAAATACAACCCGAATACCATGGATGGACTCCCTGGCACAGTGGTAAAAATAAACCAGTTAATTTTATAAGATTCATTTGGAATTCAGGTTCTGGAGTAACAAATTATGTGTCGGGCGGCAAACATTATAAATACAGAGATTCTAAGTATACAGGACAAAAGTGTTGGAATTGTTTAGTAGGAAAACTAGACGGAAGACAGTACTTATCTGATAGAAATATTGGCAATCATAAACGAATTATAATACAGTTTACTATACCTTCCAAATATAATGCACCAGTCGAGGAGCTTATTAACTTAATACAAAATGTTGAAACTGTAAAACAACAAATTGGTACTCCTGTAGATACTGCTCTTGTTCACCGAACAAACTGGGAATGATTAAGTTTTTAAAGTTATTATTCTGGAGAAAAGACTTGACTTCAGCATCTAAATGGTTTGATAAAAATCAACCAGCACAAGATAGATTTTGGGAGTTGGAAGATTGGAGTGAAGAATTAGAAGAAAGAATATTAAAGTTAGAAGCTAACTCACACCCATGTAAAGAACTACATGAGTTTGAAGTTTACCCCGAATTAATAAACAGAATAACAACTTTAGAAAATGAAATTAACAACATCAATAGTAAAATCAATAGCGAGTAGAAATGTATGGAGTAGTGATTGGGTAGCACCTTTCTGTGACGCCATTCTGTTTTACAAAAAGGGTATGTATTCACATACTCATCCCGAATGGCGAGAAAATGAAAAAGCCATACTCCAAGAATTAGACTTATCTTTAAGAACCGTACCTATACCAGACGGTACACACAGGCAATACAAAAATTATACAACACCTATAAGAATAACTTTAATAAAAGTTACTGAACGAGGTTGGTATCAAGCAATGAAAAGAAAAGCAATACTTATAGCTATAGAACAGAAGTGTATAATATTAGGAAGCTCACAAAATGCTATTGCAATAATCGGTAATATAGACAAAGTTAAAACTGTGCCCTCATGGCAAAATGATTTTTGGAATGAGAAACAGATTTGGAATAGTATTCTTACCCCCGATACTTCTGAACAAATTGGAGTAATAGGTAATATGCAAACAACAACAATATATCCAGAAAAAGGACAAGTATTCTTAGAGGTATTATATGCCGAAGACTAATTTTAGATTTGATATACCAAAAGAAGGTATACCCATATTTATAGGTGCAAGTGACCATGCTTGCGATAGAATACAAGAACAAATAGTAATGTACACTTTACAGAAAAATACTACTGCAAAGTTAAATATAGTTTTCTTAAGAGCAAGTGACTATACAGATGTATCTGCATTAGGTTGGGGTACACCTTTCACTGGATTAAGATATGTAGTACCAAAACTCATGGGATTTAAAGGAAAAGCTATCTATATGGATATGGATATGATAAACTTTAGAGATATAGAAGATTTCTATAATATAGACTTACTAGGCAAACCTTTTGGAATGGTATGGGACGCAAAGCAAAGAGTAGGAAATAAAAGAGGAAGCTACTGCGATAGTATGTTATTGATGGATTGTTCAAAAACTCATAATTTTTGGGACTGGAATGAAGTACATGCATGGTATGAAACTAAATCAGGATTTAAGTGGGAGTTCATGAGAAGACTAGGAAAGTATAATGACCCTAACAATAGAGAAATTAACCACGCAGTGACACGCATAGACTCTAGATGGAATTGTTTTGATGGATATATAACAGACTCAACCCCTCATTGGAAGACAGATACACAAGAACATTATAGATTAGACCAAGTATTTCAATTACACCTTACAGCTTTAAGTTATCAACCTTGGCACAGTAGTTATCTTATGTCTGCCAAAGCAACACATTTTAGACCAGATGTTACAGATTACTGGTGGAAATTAGTAGACGAGGTAAACGCTCTTAACGACCTTTCCTCAGAAAGGTCGGCAGGTTGGGGGGCAGTTGATGGCATCAACAAATCCTGGTTGGGGGGCGGCTGATGACGTTTGAAGAACTCATAGCCCCAGTGGGTATAGATAACTTTTATAAAAATTACAAAGGTAAACAATACTTTGTAATTAAATCTGATAGACCTAGATTTAAGAATTATTTTAGTTGGCATGAATTTGACAACTATTTAAATCAACACAAACTTGGTGCATGGGATAGAACACCACAATTACAAGTAGTATTACCAGACGGTGGAAAATACTGCAAAAAGAAAGACCCAGTTAAAAAGTCAAGAGACGAGTTATATAAGTTGTGGAAAGAAGGAGCCAGTTTCATATTGACTCTCTCAGAATTTTTAAACAAAGAATTATGGAATCAGTGTGCAGAATTTGAAAAACATTATGGAGTTGGGCAATCAAACATTTATTGCAGTAGTCAAAAAGATGCAAAAGTATTTCCAATACATGCAGATTCGACAGATAACTTTTTGTTTCATGTAAGAGGTAAAATAAGGTGGTTTATATATAAAGAATTTCATAAGCATGGAACACCTTATAGACCTAAAGATTCAACATTATTAGAAAGTTTTGTTCTTGACGAAGGTGATTTACTTTACATTCCAAAAGGACAATTTCATAGGGTAGAAACCCTGAGTCCAAGAATATCAATTAGTTTTCATTTTACTGAAAATAAATATAAGTCAAGTAGAGGTGATTGGTATGACTGGAAGCCGTAGGAGAACAATATGGCAGAACCAAGTAATCAGTTTTCAGGAGATATGTCAAGGAATGAAGTAGAGATAGACCTTAATAAGTTTATGGAACTCGTTACCGAAAACAGTAATCTGAAAGCTGAAATATTAAAGTTAGAAAACGATAAAGAACCAGAAAATCCGTGGCAACGTTGGATTTGGCTATCTTCAATGATAGACGCTTGGAGAATCTTCCCTCGTTTATTTCTAACAGTATACATTGTACTACTCTATAAATGTACAATATGGTTTATGGATTTACCAGAACCTTCAATGGAACAATCAGGTTTGATTAGTATCGTTGTTGGCGCAGGTGCGGCTTGGTTTGGTCTTTACGCTGGTACAGCCAAGGACAAAATCAATAGCAAGTAAACCATGGAGACAATGTGGAAACACTACTGCAAGTGGGTGTGTGATATAGTTTATGCACCCATTGGCACTAAATGTCCATATTGTAAGAAATCACAAAATAATACTTGACATATGGTTATAATTTTAGTATAATATACATATGAAAAATACAGAATACAACGAACACAAAACAGTTAATATGTGGAACTCAGAAACAAAAGAGTTTGAAACATACCATTACGGAGAGTGCGAACATTGTGGAGCAACAGTACAGTCAGAGAATGGCGAGTGCCCACATTATAAGTGCTGGATAGCGTAATGAATTTATTTTATTTAGATGAAGACCTAGACAAATGCGCAGAGTATCATGTCGACAAGCACATAGTAAAGATGCCTCTCGAGGCAGCACAACTCTTATGTACTGCGATATGGATTGATGCCAAACTAGGTTTTGTACCCCGTGCGCTTGACAAGGACGAACGTGAGGTACTAAATAGTGAGAAAGCCAAGATTAAGCACCTACCGCTTGACCAGCGACCGCTCACGCCCTACTTGCCGATGATGTATAATCATCCCTGCACGATATGGGTAAGGTCGAGCTTGGATAACTTTGAGTGGACTCATTGTTACGCTAACGCGTTAAATGATGAGTACCACTATCGTTATGGTAAACAACACAAATCCATAGTGGAAGTAGTAAACAAACTACCTGAGCCAAAAAATATGCCCAGACTTGGATTTACAGAATTTGGACTAGCAATGCCAGATGAGTTGAAAGACTATGAGAATCCGATACAAAGCTATCGGGACTATTATCATCTTGACAAAGCTACGTTCGCAGCATGGTCTCACAGAGACAAGCCTCATTGGTGGAATGAAGATTACGCCGACTATGAGGAAAGGATAACAGCAAAATGAAGCTAGAAGTGAATGGAATGACGATGGTTTTTTCAGATGAAATGAGCGAAGAAGATAGAAATAAAGAGATAGTGAAAAGACTAAATAATCTTTACTTTACTAAAAGACCAATCGTTATTAGAAAAAGTAATGGAGAAGAGTATAAGTTATTAAATGGCGTAAGAATGCAGGGTAAAAGACATTCATCATGAACTTATCAGAATTAATAGCAGTGGCAGAGGAGCCTCCAAGAGTTATGGGAAAAGCAGAAGTAATAAAACAAAACTTACAAGTACAGCATGATAAGGTTAGTGCCGAGATTGGCATACTTGAAAAAAAGTTAGCAGACAAGAAAGAGTACCTCGCAAAGATTGAAGGTGGAATAGATGTAGTTGACGAATTACTAAAATGATAGTAATTGAAGACAATTTTTATCCTAACCCAGATGAGGTGCGTGAAAAAGCATTAGAATTATTTTTTCACCCTGGAACTAAGGGTAGAAAAATTAATTTTGCAGGTGCAAGAAGCATATGCAGTTTTTCTGCACAAAATCGTATTTATTGTAGAAATAGAATATCTAAGTTAATAAATAGAAATATTGTGGCATTTCCAGCAGAGACAAGTAACTCTGCATTTACGCTTGGACTAAATAAAAATCCTTTACCTAATTGGGTTCATCATGACCAAGCAAATATAACAGAAAAAAAGATTGCTGAGCTTGATTGTCAAATGTTTGCCGCTGTATGTTATTTAAGTCCTAATCCTCCTAGAGGGTATGGAACAGGATTATTTAGACATATAAAAAATAAATCAAATTGGGTTCTTCCTAATACAAAACTAGGAAAGAAACCAACTTTTAAAGGGGAGTGGCCAGGGTGTACAGAGTTTGCCCTACATACTTACGCTGATAATTTATATAATAGAATTATACTTTATCCTGCTAGATATTGGCACGCTCCTTATGACGCAGGTTTTGGTCATGATAGAAAGACAGGCAGATTAATACAGGTATTCTTTTTTAACGCAGAAAAAAGTTGTGTAGAAAGAGGGTACGAGTGGACTTAAAAGTAGATGGCAGAACATATCGAAATATGGAAAAAGCTGTTCTCCATGAACACTTAATAAAACAAGAAAAGCATAGAGAAGAACTAAAAACTCTGAGTGCTCCAGATATTTATTTGTGGGATAAACCTACTAATCATGCCTATGTGTATACATTGTACGGACATGAAATGTACTTGACTTATCTTAGATACTCTATAATGAGTTTAAGATTGTCAGACCCTGATGCAAGAATAATAATATTTGCCGAATCAAATATATGGGAGAAAGCAGTAGAAGAACTGAAACATCTTGTGTTTGAACATGACATTAAGTATGTAAATGGAGTAGCAGCAACATATAAACAAGTAGTAGTTTGTCATCCAGCTTTACAATGGCATAAACAAATAACTTTTGTCGATGCTGACTTATTTTTTGTACATGACAAAAATCAAACTATGTCCAAAGTAAAATATGAGTTGGCAGGAATGTTAAATCGTAACCCTAAGTCTTTTGTATGGGCATTTGGTAGAATAGAAAAACCTAATGTTAGCCATACTTTTATGCACAAAAGAGGCAGAGAAGGAACAACAAATCCAGATACTTACGTATGGGACTTAGAAGAACAATTAGATTACGATATATCAGGATTTCTAGAAAAAGAAACAACTTGGAATATTTCGTATATATTTAGTTGTAATCCTAGAGCATTGGTAACTCCTGCTTATAAAGAGTGGGCTATGTACTCTATGTTTAATAACAACCTTTGTGATGAAAGTATATGGTATTTGTGGGCAAAGAAACATAAGTTCAAAAATTATCATATGAGTACACATTTTCAGGATATATTAGATATAAGTTCTGTAAAACATACAACAGATAAAGAATTACTATTATTTCAACCAATGTTTACAGATACAATGACAACAAAAGTACATAGAAGGTACACAACATTTTTAACAATATTAGAACTAGAAAATAAATATAGAGAGTTTATACATGACAGAGTACAACAACGACAAGTTTAACGAAAGAACAGCATTGAATATGCTAAAAAACCACATACTAAAAAGTTACGATAGTCACTACAGTATGAATAAAATCCAGTCAACCGAGTTCATCTTCGATGCTGGTCATGGAGAAGGCTTCTGTTTAGGCAACATTATAAAGTATGCGCAGAGGTACGGAAAGAAAGATGGAAGAAACGAGCAGGACTTACTAAAGATTCTGCATTATGCAATAATTTTACTAGGGGTAGAAAATGAGAATAAAAAAACACGAACAGATTACACAAGCGAATATAACCAAGGTAATTGAGTTATTAAATCCAACGGATGGTAGTAAACCTATTACCAAGAAGGAAGCCTGTGGTATATTAAATATTGCTTACAACACAACAAGATTAGGCAACATTATAACAGAATTTAACGAGACTATGGAGTTTCGTGCAAAACGAAAAGCACAGAACAAAGGCAAAGCAGCAACACCACAAGAGATTAAAACTACAGTAGGTTTGTACTTAGAAGGAAGTAATATTTCAGATATAGCAAAAGCATTGTATCGTTCTCCTGCTTTTGTAAAAGGTATCATTGAAAGAATTGGAGTACCTCAGAAGCTCTCAATGACAGACTATGAAGGAAGAAGAAACGCTATGTTACCAGAACAGTGTGTAGCAGAAGAGTTTAAAGCTGAAGAAAGAGTTTGGGCAATCAAACAAAATTACCCTGCTATAGTCCAAAGAGAACTAAGACCTGAACAGGCGACAGAAAGAGGATATAAAGTGTACTTAGTAAGTACAATAGAGTGCACACAAGATGATTTAAAAGATACGTACTTCCCACACTTAGAGCATGCTGGTAAACAATATTGTTTAGCTTCATACGAGTTGGGCAGTCTAAGACATTTACGAGAGTATTTGTAAGAAGGAAAATTATGGAATACATAATTGCTATGTGGTTATCCGCATGGCTTATACAACTATGGACTATATTTAAACCAATGTGGTTATTAATACCAAAAAACAATATGGTCGTACAACATAAATACATCACTGGAATTGTGTTGGGAGTATTGGTATTAATTTTAGTACCTGTACTATTACTACCAATGATGAGTGATGTACATAAATTAAGATTTCAGAATAGTTTTCTGAGAGGATTATTAGGAGAATAAAATGTATAGAGGCAACCCTTATTTTGAAGCATTAGCAGCTAAGTATAATGCTCAAATATTAGAAGCAGAAGCAGTTTTACAAACTTATTTCCAAAACTCAGTAGGTATCGGAGAACACTCTGAAATATTACCTGAGTTTGATAAATGGGTAGGTCAACTTGCAGAAGCAAAAGATAAATTAAAAGCTTTGCAAAGTCTACTAAGAAAATGAGTCAATCTTTAATATTAACTTATGATGGAGAAGATATAGCAGTAGTTAGAGATACTTATGAAAGAGCAGTATATGAGTATATGCATAGTTATGATTTTATAGGATTTGATAATTGGTTAGCAGAGGGCAACTTGCTTTGCCAAAAAGAACTCTATAAAAACTGTACTCATTTCGTTGATTTTGAGAACTGGAAAAACGAATTAGATATGTTAAACTTACATCCAAAAGATACATCAATTATGGTAGGTCAAAAAAGTATATCGGACTACAAGAATTGGTATACAATGAAGAGCGCAACTCTAATATACCAGCTGTACCATGAGGAAATTAATCACTTCGGGTATAGCTATTAAAAAATAGTTCTTGACTCATGCTCAAAATTCGGATATAATATATTTATAATAAGGAAATAAGCAATGAGCGACAGGTATTACACACAAATGCTAGAAACCACAGGTTGGTGTCCTGGTTATCGCAGTACCTATACTCTTGCCGAATATAAACAAAACTATAAACTAAAAAGGAAAAGAACTATGGCGTGGACAGACGAAAGTAAAGAACAAGCAGTTGAAATGTATACTGCGGAAGAACCAACTCCAGAAAATAGCATGGAGATTGTTAAGAATATTGCTGAAGAATTAGGCGAGAGCCCAAATGGTGTCAGAATGATTCTTACTAAAGCAGGAGTTTATGTTAAGAAAACTCCAGCAGTTAAATCCTCATCAGGTGGAGGAGGCGGCAGAGTAAATGTTGCAGCAGCACAAGATGGATTAACTCAAGCTATTAGTGATGCAGGCGAAGAAGCAGACAGTGCTATCATCAGTAAATTAACTGGTAAAGCAGCAGTATACTTCACTAACCTAATCAACAAACTTAACGATTAATACCCCTGGAATGTGGGTAGTCTTCGGACTGCCCGCACTTTTTTGCATCTAACAGAAAGACCTTGCAAGACGATACCATGATTGGACGGTAATAGATATTAACCTACCAACAAGGAACGCATGAAAAAAGACGATTTTGTTAAAAAAATTGATGACGCTGGTGATGCAGTCGTCACTTATCGCAGTCAGAATAGTCGCAGAATGAAATATAATGTCTGTACTAGAGACTTTGATAATAAATATATACAGGAGAAAAGAAACAGAGCAAAGCCGAATAATAATCAAGTATTATTGTTTTGTTGGGACACTGATTCTTATAGATTATTATCTCCTGAAAGTGTAACTTCTATCCTTCCTCTAGCGAGGATTTTGAAAAATGATAGAACTACATAACGCACCCCCTGTTTACGAAAAAGAAATAGGCTATAACGAAGCTAAACATGAAAAAATCTTTGTTATGGTTAATACTTTTCGTGGAACAGAGTATCTACATATAAGAAAGTACTATCAAGACTTTGACGAAGAATGGAAACCAACAAGGGACGGCATTGCCATGCCTTTAGATTTTGATAATAGTCGTGGACTGTTTGAGGCATTAGTAGAGATACTTTCTATATCAGAAGTCAAAGGAGTACTAGAAACTCATTTCAAAGAAGTGTTAGACAAGATATACCTATAGCATCAAAAAATAATCCTTGACAAATCCTTAAAAATTCTGTATAATATTCATATGAACAAGACAGAATACCTAGAATTGTGTAATCAAAAGTATGCAGAAGGCAATCCAATATTGCCTGACGAAGTATACGATAGACTCGTGGAAAATACCGAACTTGAAAGTAAAGTTGGGTATGATGTCACAGAGGAAAGATTTAAACACCCCTTCCCAATGTATTCATTACAAAAAGTTTTTATCGGAGAAGATAAACAACCACAATGGGATATTAAACAACCACAGATAATGACTGCCAAGTTGGATGGTGCAGCCGTGTCTATAACTTATATAGAAGGCGTACTGACACAGGCGTTAACTCGTGGTGATGGTAAAGCAGGACTAGATATTACTGATAAAATTAAGTGCTTAGTGCCAAATGAAATATGGAGTAAAGGATTGAAACAGATTACTGGAGAAATCGTTGCCCCTAAAGAAATACCAAATGCTAGAAATTATGCGAGTGGTGCTTTGAATCTAAAGGACTTAGAAGAATTTAAATCCCGTAATCTTACATTTATATCTTATGGTATTCAACCAGCAATTTGTGCTGAGTGGAGTGCTGATATGGGTATGCTAAAAGATATGGGATTTAACACTGTCACACAAAGTGATTGGACTGAATTTCCTCACGATGGTAAAGTTGTAAGGGTCGACTCTAATATATATTTTGAAACATTAGGCCACACCTCACACCATCCAAGAGGAGCTTTCGCTCTGAAGACAAGACAGGCAGGAGTAGTTACTCGACTCTTAGACGTTGAATGGAATGTCGGGAAGTCAGGTGCTGTTTCACCAGTTGCAATCTTAGAGCCGTGTATCATTGGTGAAGCGACAGTAAGTAGAGCAACCCTACATAATATCGGATATATCGAGGCGTTAGACCTAGAGATTGGATGTGATGTGGAGGTTATTCGTAGTGGAGAAATCATACCTCGTATTGTTAAGAGAGTATGAAATTAAAGGATAGAATACAAAAAAGACTAGATGTACTAGAATTTATGATGGAGAATAATGTTCACATCGCAGACCCCAACGGGTGCATGGAGTATAGTTTAACTATTAGCAAATTTTGGGTAGTTCTCTCAGAAGAAGATAGAGATTTTGTCCAAGGCTGTCAGTCTTCAATCGAAGAAGGCTGGGAGTGGAAGAAATGAGTGGCGGAGTATATAATCAAACCTTTTTCAATAACCATCCGTGGGAAAAAGAAAAAGACGGCATACTATACGGAATAGTACTGGTAAACATGCAAACATGGGAACGAGAAACAATAAAGGTAGGCATCGCAAAAGGGCGAACATTCAAAGACGCAGTAAAAAGAGGGCGTGGGTTTACAAACTACGACATCAGAATACAGAGACTTTGGCAGGGGACGATATACGACTGCTGGAGATGGGAACAGAAACTACATAAGATGTACGAAAATGACAGACACAAAACACAACACCATTTTGGAGGGCATACGGAATGCTTTAGCATGGACTCAAAAATCCTACACAGCTTCCCCAAGAAAAATGAAATATTTAGGGATTAGTGAGGGATTCCATGATGCCGCAGTGGCACATATGGAAGACGACAAAATTCTATTTGCAACTCAAGCTGAGAGATATAGTCGTGTTAAGAATGATAGAAGGCTTCCTGTAGAGTTTAAGAAACTTGAGTGTGACAAAAGTTTCTTTTATGAAGATACAGAACTTAAAAATGCTCGTAGAGTATTTAGTGGTATGAAACCTACAGAAAATGGTAAGTTTATAACAAATCACGTTAGACATCATGAAAGTCATATGGCAGCAGCATACTATACTGCTCCTTTTGTTCCAGATGTCACAGTAGTTATAGATGCTATTGGAGAATGGGACACAGCAAGTATTTGGGTAAACCACGAGAAAGTTTGGAGTCGAAAGTACCCATGGTCGCTAGGATTATTCTATAGTGCGATTACGAAACGAATAGGACTCAAACCAAATGAAGATGAGTACATAACAATGGGTATGGCGGCATATGGAACTCCTTGTGTAAACATGGACAAGATAGTACATACAAATCTACATAAAGGAATACCAACAAAAAAGTGGTTCTGGAATACGCCAGAGGATATAGCCGCAAGTGCACAGATGCAGATTGAACATGAAATTGGAAAGATATTTGATAGAGCCAGAACTTATGGAGATAAAGTAGCCTATGCTGGTGGCGTTGCATTAAACTGTGTAGCAAATAGTAAGATTAGAAATAAGTTTAAAGAGATGTGGATATTTCCAAACCCAGGAGATGCAGGTAGTGCACTAGGTTGCATACTAGCACATACAAAACAAAGAATAGAATTTAAAGATACTTTTTTAGGATATGATATTGATAGACCTATCAATCCTATTCAAGTAGTAGAAGAATTAATTAATAACCGAATGGTAGGAGTAGCAAATGGAAAAGCAGAGTTTGGCCCTAGGGCGCTTGGTAATCGCAGTCTGCTTGGCGATATCCGTTATGACATTAAAGACACCGTTAATGATGTCAAAAAACGACAGAAGTTTAGACCCTTCGCTCCCGCGATATTGGAGGAGTTTGTAGATGAATACTTTGAAGGCCCGACTAATGAGTTTATGCAATATGTTGCGAAAGCAAAACACGACCACACAGCAGTCACCCATGTTGATGGAACTGCAAGAGTACAAGTGGTTAGAAAAGACAGCACATCAGCACTGCGACCCATACTAGAGGCGTACTACGAAGTGACAAAGATACCAATGTTATTAAATACAAGTTTGAATATTAAAGGTCAACCTATGGTTAACACATGGGAAGACGCCAAGTTATTTGAAAAAAGATATGGGGTAAAAGTATTTTGAGCGAGTCAGTACTAGATTTAAATTATGTAGACAATCCTGATACTTGTAAAAGGTATTCAAGTTCGCACCCAGACATCTATTTCAATGGAGATAGTTTTGTGCAGGGCATGGAACTGCATGATAGATTTAATGGTTGTTTTACACATTTAGTTGCAGAACATTTTGACCAAACATGGAGTAGATCATCAAAAATAGGTGGAGGTAACGACAGAATACTAAGAGTTAGTAGTACTGATATGATACAAATGCCTAAAAAACCTAAGTTAGCAATTATAGTATGGTCTGGACCAAACAGAGTAGAGTACTTAAATAATCTAGGAATATGGAGACAAGTAGGACATCTTCGTTTTGGTTTTGATAAGAGAGAACTATTGATTAAACATAGTGAAATATATTGTCATCCTGACATGACACGCGACCAGTACGAAGGTTGGAAAAAATATATGAAAGACTGCAGGAGTATTAAATGGAATTTATTAGAAACTCTGCATTATATGATATATCTTAGACATATATTAAATGGACTAGGTATTCCACACTTATACTATTGGATGTCTAAAGGACAAGTAGATTGTGCTATAAAAACACTTGATGAAACTAGGAAGGAAGGCGCTAATGTAGTGTGGGAACAAAAGTATAATATGAAAGAAAAAGATTTCATAAGAGAGATTCCTGAATTACATGATGAAGGCTTCTATGAAATGACAAAATACAGACTTAAAAATAAGTACGGGCCGCTTGACCACCCACTAGAAGATGGTCATAGAGCGATGGCCGATAGAATAATAAAGGATATATATGATAAAAACTTGGATAAACTCTTTAATAAAAAAGATTAAAGCATTACACTTTCAATGGAAAAATCGAAACATTGTAGAAGATACACACATCTACGAGGAGTAGTAAATTTTGAATGTGGAAATTTTCCTGAGCAATTCAAAAATAGTTCTTGACAGATGCTTAAACTTTTTGTATAATATATTATATATTTGAGAGAGAAAAGAAATGACAACGATTACACCACCGACTAACTGTCCTTGTTGTGACTCCATACTGGAGTTAGTAAACGAGCAGTTGTTCTGCAGAAACACAAAGTGTCCTGCGCAGTGGACTAAAAAGTTAGAGTCCTTTTCATCTTCTCTTAAAATAAAAGGGCTTGGGCCTTCGACTATCTCTAAGTTAGGTGTCGAATCTCTGCCCGAGCTTTATGAACTTACTGTATCAGATATACAGAATAGAATACATAGTGAAAAATTAGCTGAGAAACTTTTTGACGAACTAGAAAAGTCAAAGAGTAGCAAGTTGGTAGACATTCTACCTGCTTTCTCAATACCACTTATTGGTCGGTCGGCTTCTCAAAAATTATGCGATACAATATCAAACATCGAAGATATTAGCGAGAACAGTTGTACTGAGGCAGGTATCGGACCAAAAGCATCAGCTAACTTGGTAAATTTCATGGAAACTGAATTCTATCCTAATAGATACAAAGACACATTACCCTTCAATTGGAATAATAAAATTAATAAAAAGAAAGAGGTCACAGGTGTTGTATGTATAAGTGGTAAGTTAAAAAGTTATCCTACAAAGGCTCATGCTACGAAAGTACTAGAGTCATATGGATTTGTAGTAAAATCAAGTCTAACAAAAGAATGCACTCATCTTATAAATGAGTCAGGCATTGAGTCAGCAAAAACACAGACAGCTCGTGACCGAGGTGTTATAATAATAAGTAATATTAAACATTTAATTGGAGAAAATTAAAAATGGCATTACCAAAATGGACAGACGAAAGAACTTCAGAGTTAACTTCTTTCGTGGGCAGTGAGTCCCCTATCTCACAAACTACTGTTGCTTCAGCAGCAGAGCAGTTAGAAACTTCTGTAAGAAGTGTATCTAGCAAATTAAGAAAAATGGGTTATGATGTAGAACTAGCTTCTGCTTCAGCTTCTAAGTCTTTTTCAGACGACCAAGAAGCAACTCTTAGCACTTTTGTGCAAGACAACTCAGGTTCTTACACATATGCAGAAATTGCATCAAACTTTGAAGGCGGAGCTTTTTCAGCTAAGTCAATTCAAGGAAAAATCCTTTCTATGCAGTTAACAGAACATGTTAAACCTGCACCTAAAGTTGAGACTGTAAAGTCATACAACGAACAGGAAGAAGGACAGTTCGTATCATTAGTTAATGATGGTGCGTTTATTGAAGATATTGCAGAAGCTATGGGCAGAAGCGTAAATTCAATCAGAGGAAAAGCTTTATCACTACTAAGAGCTGGTGAAATCAATGCTATTCCTAAGCAGAAAGAAACAAAAGGTTCTAGCAAAGCTGACCCTTTAGCAGGTGTCGACATTGACGGCATGACTGTTGAAGAAATTGCTGATGAAATCGGCAAAACAGTAAGAGGCGTGAAAACAATGCTTACTAGAAGAGGTCTACAGTGCTCAGACTATAACGGAGCTGCTAAAAAAGAAATAGGCTAATACCTATTCATCGCGGGCGAGCTTTCCTTCGGGATTGCCTCGCCTTTTTTATAATTTAATAATTGTCTTGGGAGATTCAATTGACATTAGAAAGTGCATTACTTAAGCAAATACTTGCAAACGGTGATTTTCAGGCATGGAATGGTCTGAAAGAACACTACTTTCCAGAAGGTGAGTACCGAAAACTGTGGAAGATAGTAGATAAACACGTACACAAGTATCATGACTTACCAACATTTGAAGATTTAAAACTGGAGATTCGTTCAAGAGAACTCCAAGAAAAAATCTATGCCATCGAAACGGTGGAAACAGATGTTGATGCTATTCTTTTGCTAGATTATTTAAAAAATCAATTTACACAAAGTGAGATTCTTACTAGGATTGAATCTTTTGTGGATACTCAAATAGCTATCGGCGATGCTCGAGAGAACATTGACTTGTTACAAGAGATTGTAGTACAAGTAGAAGATAGAGTAGAAACTACTAGCGATAACGAAAGTATGGATACTATAGAGCTATTTGATAGTGAGGAAGACTATGCAAAATACCTTCCTCTGGGTCTTAATTCAGAGTATGATTTTGACTATAAATTCTCTCCCAAAGACTTAGTCGTTGTTGGCGGAAGTCGTGGTGGAGGTAAATCATTCACTTGTTGTAATGTTGCACAGTCAGCTACCGAAAAAGGTAAGTCGGCTTTATACTTTACAATCGAGATGGAACCAAGACAAATTCTTCAAAGGATTTGTGCTATGGCATGTAATGTTCCTATCAAACGAATCAACACTAAAAACCTATCCCCTATGGAATGGTCTAAGATTGCTGATTGGTGGGCAGGAAGATTTGAGAAAGGAGAAGAAGCTCGTGAAGAGTACAACGATCATCAGGATTTTGACAAGTTTCATTATCAGTTGACTCGTAACCCTTTGCGTGAAGATATCCCTCAAGTCGATATTTATTATGACCCAAGTCTTACACTAGCTAAAATTATTAGTGTAGTAAGACAAAAGGTTGCCGCTACTCCAGACCTTGGAGTAGTTATAGTTGATTACCTAAACCAAGTCAGACGCCACAACGCCCCGAGTCGAGGTGGTCAGTACGAATGGACTGAGCAGATAGAGATATCAAAAGGGTTAAAATCTTTAGCCCAGGAGAACAATGTCCTTGTTCTCTCAGCATTTCAAACAAACGAAAAAGGAGAAGCAAGATTTGCCAAGGGTATACTTGACGCAGTTGATGCTGCCTACAGTATTCAGCATTGGGGAGATACGGAACCTGCAATCAAGTTGAAATGTGATAAAATGAGAAATGGAAAAGTAGAAGGTTTTGTATCTACAATGAACTGGGATAGTTTGAGAATCGGCCCTCAAAATGAGATAGACCCAGACGAAAGAGCCGAAATGAAAGAAGCAATGTCAACAGGAGAAAGCTCCTATGATTTATAATCCTTTACAACAAAGAATATGTATTGGAGAAATATCAACTAAAGATTTACTAAGAACAATACCATCTATAGACCTATGGAATGTAGAAGGATGGTACAAGCGACAGCAGAATAGATTAGACATAAGACTGTACGCTTTTATAAAAGATGTGTTGAGCCGTGGGTTTGTGAATCCAGTTGTAGTATGGTATAGTGACCAAACAAAACAGTTTGCTATACATCCAGGTATGAATAGACTTATGTTAAACAAAGTACTAAACTTAGATATGCAGGCATGGGTAATTAGTTATGACGTAAATAACTACAAAAGATTAGGAAAACTATTCCCAGGTATTACTAAGTTAAAAACTGATGCAAATGGCAACAGAGATATATCTTTAACAGCTCAACACAGAACAGATAACAGATTATACGAGATAGTATTCGACAATGACAGAATACTACCACTACTAAGAAATGCAGATAATAGTGCAGAGTGGAACGAACTATCCAGTAATACAGGATTTCATATATGGCAAGACAATAAATATATTGGAGCTATAGGAAATGCAAAAGAACACTGGCAAGTGGATGGAGTTGCAGGAGTATATGAACTAACACTAAAATATTATTTTAACAGGAAAACAAACAATGCTTTTGTACACAGAAAAACAACTTAAAGTAGCGTACACAACGTACCTGCAAAAATTAATAGGAACAAACAGACAAGGAATAGAAATACCTTTTCCTACACTAGAAGAATTTAGATTAATCTACGAAGATGAATGGAATCAAAGATATAGGGAGATGGACAGTGGCTTATGATAGAGTAAGTAGAGAAACAGCAGAATTAGTACCACTTCCTCCACATACTTGGTATGTAAGAACAGTCGGGTGGTTACTAGAACAAGAAAAAGTAAAAGAGAACATAAAGAATGTTCCAATAAATGAAAAGTTAAGGGAAAGTTTGGCGAAAGACGGAGTAAAATCTCCCATACTCTGTATGCCAAACTGGTACCCCATAGCAGGGAGTCAGAGGATGAGATGTCTTCAGGAACTCCCTGCCCTACATGGGCAAGAGATAAGAGTATGTCGATTCGATAAAGAATGGTGGTTAGTATTCTATCTATGGGGTGAGACAAAAGAAAGAGACAGAATGGTAGCAATCTATTTCCAAATGCTAGAATTAGTATGGAAATCAATGTACTATGAGGAGAATGGTACAGACTCTATGGGAACAGATTACAAAGTATTTGAAAAAATTGGAGATGAGTTAGATGGCTGGAAACATAAACAAACCTGAGAACTATATAGAAGGGGGTACTCAAGAATGGGGTGGAATGAGATTTAATCCACCACATCAATGGAATGCAAAACCAAATGTAGAGTGGTTTGGGTTAGTACAGTTATTATCTACAATCAACTTTGTAGAGGGACACATGATAGAGATAGGAACATATGCAGGAGAATCTACATCTATGTTTGCCTCTAGTGGTAAATTTAAAAAAATTCATACAATAGACCCATATGATTTTCCGCAAGGATACCAAGTACAAATGGAAGCAAAAATAAATACTAGATTTTGGTATAACATAAAATTCTATAAGACATGGTCACATAAAATTCATAGTCATTTTAAAGACGGTATGTTTGACCTAGTGTATATCGATGGAGACCACAGCGGAGAATCTGTACGAAAAGATATAGAATTATACTTACCTAAAGTAAAGAAAGGAAGGTATATTGCAGGACATGATTATAATAATGAAATGTGGCCTGAAGTAGTACAAGCAGTAGATAGTTTTTTTCCTAAAGAAAAAATATGGGTATACGAGGATTGCAGTTGGATGGTTAAGATATAGAAAATAGTTCTTGACAGAATCTTAAAAATTTGATATAATATATATAATTATGATAGCAGAAGACTTATTAAGAGAAAAAAAGATACAGTATACCGTTAGTGGTAGGGATGCTCTCATTAAATGTTTAAACCCAGAACATGAGGATAACTCTCCTTCAATGAGAGTAGATAAAGTCACAGGAATATTTCACTGTTTCTCATGTGGGTACAAAGGTAATCTGTTTACATTTTACGGTGCGCCCTCTTCTCCACTAGAAGTTCGTATGCACAGAATTAAAGAATCAATCAACAAAGTCAGGTCAGCAACTGTCGGTATCCAACTCCCAAAGGATAGACTATCGTGGAAAGGTGGTGGTATTCGGAATATTTCCGAAGAAACTCTCGCTAAATGGGATGCGTTCACATGGAACGTTCCTAAGTTTGAGAATCGCATCATCTTTCCGATACGAGATATCACAGGTAAGACCGTGTCTTTAATAGGTAGAAGTCTGGACGACTTCAGTAATCAAAAGTATTATATCTACCCACAAGGTGTAGAGATGCCTTTCTGTCCAGCAAAAGTAAAACCTATTCAGAATAGAGTTATATTGGTGGAGGGCATCTTTGATGCTCTTAACCTTTGGGACAAAGGTCTCAAGAATACAGTATGTACATTTGGTACACAACAAGTGAATTGGGTCAAACTAAGTCTACTAAAACTTCAAGGAATTACAGGAGTTGACATTATGTTTGATGGGGATGAGGCGGGTATACAAGCATCTGAAAAAGCAAAAGACTTAGCAGAGAAACTAGAGCTAAGTGCAAGAGTAGTAAAACTAAGAGAAAATATAGACCCTGGCAATCTAACAAAGCCAGAGATAGAAAGATTAAAGGAAAAGTTATATGGCTAGAAAGTTATTAGTTTCCGTATGGACTGACGGAAGAAAAACAGTAAAAGTCTATGCAGAAGTGAAAGAGAAGTAAATATGGATAAAACTTGCAGAGTATGTAGTATCACAGAAAAAGAATTAGGAAAACCATTTCCTGCCAGTTATGGCGCACAGTGTAGTACTTGTAAAAATGGAAAATATAGGTACGGATTAAATAGATTACAGCAGTTAGAATTACTAAAGAAACAAAATAATAGCTGTGCAATTTGTGAAAAAGATATAAAATTATTTCAAGGAAATGGTAAACAAACCGCACAAATTGACCATAAACCAGGTACACAAGGAAATAATGCTATAGTACGAGGAATACTATGCTTTGATTGCAATAACAGATTAAGCAACAGCACGACTAGATGGCTAAAACGTGCAATACAATATTTAGAGAGATAAAATGAAAGTAGCACTAATAGAAACAACAATGTCCAGCACGAACTGGAACAAATATTTTGAGTTTGAATTCGATAGGTTTGCCCTGTGTTCAGATTCTAGCAAAAAGAAAATTTTGAAAAGAGATGTTGATATCGAAATCGATATTGATGCGTACGAATGGCTTATAGTTGTGGGTTCCGAACCTTTCAAAATGTTTACAAAAAAGACATCAATAACTGAGTACAATGGAAAAGTTGTTGATTCTAAGTTTTTGGCAATAATCAATCCCGCAATGATAAAGTTCAGACCAGAAGCAAAGAAGTCGTTCGAGGAAGCCGTCGAGAGCATAACGGGATATGTTAGCGGAGAACTTAAACAAATGACGATACCGAAAGACAGATGTTACGGTATACAAGACACAGAAGAATTAAATGCGTGGCTGCAGAAAGCGTTAGACCACCAAGGGGATTTCATAGCCCTTGACTCTGAGACATCAGCATTGTACTGCCGTGATGGCTACATGCTTGGTTTCTCTATGTCCTATGAGAACGAGCATGGTATTTATGCAGATTGTGATTGTATGGATGAAGAATCCGAACGACTCATGCAAGAAATATTTAACAAGAAAAGAGTTGTATTTCATAACGCTAAGTTTGATTTACAATGGTTTGAGTATCATTTCAACTTTGAGTTTCCACATTTTGAAGATACTATGCTCATGCATTACATGTTTGATGAAAGACCTGGAACACATGGTCTTAAAACACTAGCAATTAAACACACTCCATATGGAGATTACGAAGCAGAACTTTCTAATTGGATAGCAGACTTCAAGAAAAGAACAGGTATACTCAAAGATTCATTTGATTATAGTATGGTTCCATTTGAAGTTATGCGTAACTATGCTGCAATGGATGCGATAGTTACCTTTATCTTATTTGAAAAGTTTGAGAAAGCATTAAAGACTAATGACAAACTATACGGAGTATATAAACATATTCTAGTAGAGGGTTGCAGATTCTTGAAGTGTATTGAAAACAATGGAGTTCCATTTGACAAGACTCGTTTAGAGTTTGGTCAGAAGCGTATGGGTGAAGACATAGATAAAGCAGTGAAAGCTTTATACGAGTTTCCTGAGATTAAGCAGTTTATAAAAGATAAAGGAGAGTTTAATCCTAATTCAACTTTGCAATTAAGAGCATTGTTATTTGATTATATTGGACTGAAGTCTGATAAGAAAACTGCAACGGGTGCGCTGTCAACTGATGCCGAAGTACTTGGCAACTTATCAGAAGAACATGATGTGCCTAAACATATTCTAGAAGTCAGACAGAAAGTTAAAATCAAAACTACATATCTTGATAAAATTATACCAAACCTCGATAGAGATGGTAGACTTCGTACAGGTTTCAATCTTCACGGTACAACCAGTGGTAGATTGAGTAGTAGTGGTAAACTGAATATGCAACAGCTTCCAAGAGACAACCCAACAGTAAAAGGTTGTATCAAAGCAAAAGCTGGAAACAAAATAGTTGCAATGGACTTAACAACAGCAGAGGTATACTGTGCGGCTGTACTTGCAGATGACAAAGGACTTATGAATGTATTTAAGTCTGGCGGTAACTTTCATAGTACGATTGCGAAACAAGTATTCAGACTGCCAGGGGATGTTGACGACATAGCAGCAAACTTTGGTGCGCAAAGACAACAAGCAAAAGCTGTTACCTTTGGCATCATGTACGGAGCAGGACCGAAAAAGATTAGTGAACAAGTAACAAAAGATAGTGGAGAGTATTTCAGTATGCAAGACGCAGCGAATACTATCAAAGACTATTTTGAGGCTTTCCCTAAACTTCGTGAGTGGTTAGACTATCAGAAAAAGTTTATTCAAGCGAATGGATTTGTGTATAGTAGATTTGGCAGAAAGAGAAGATTACCTGATGTGTTTTCACAAGACAAGGGAATCGCCTCACACGAAGTGCGTAGTGGAATTAATTTCTTAGTGCAATCAGTTGCATCTGATATCAACCTTATGGGCGGTATAGATATGCAAAGATACATAGAAAAGACAGGGATGAAGTCTAAAATATTTGCACTTGTTCACGATTCCGTACTAGCAGAAGTACCTGAAGATGAGATAGAACATTATTCAGAAAAACTTCAGGAGTTTATACAAAAAGATAGAGGATTATCAATCCCAGGCGCTCCAGTCGGATGTGACTTTGATGTTGCAGATGACTATTCATTAGGAAAGTTTGAGAAGTTATATGCACATTAACTTTGATATAGATAGCGAGTATGTATTAAATAAGTCTTGTGAGTTTTATAAAAGAAAACCTTATATAGATAGTAATACAGTGTACTGCTATGTAGATTACTGTGATAAAAACATATCAGATTTTTTAGGAAATAAAAGATCAGAGTTGAATATAATGAGAAAAAACGAACAATGGAAATGGACAGGTTATCATAAAATAGGACTCGGTAATATTATAGCAACACGTATAGAATGGAGATGGGAATATAGCGGACCTAGACATTATCCTGTAGGAGCAAAAACTGTTATAGATTGGGATTTAAGAAAAGGAACTGCGGAAATGATAGATTTAGAGAAAACAAAAGGGATTAAAACTGTACAACCAGAAAACATATTTTACTCTGTATATAGTAGTGTAGAGTATAAAAAATGTAAAGATAGTTTTAATAGATTTTGGATGGCAAAGAAATGAGATATCCTATATATGTAATACATAATGAACCAGAAGAACTAGACAATATGTTATGGCTTGATGACCAAGTCATTGACGATAGAAATATGTTAGGAGAGAGTCTTGGAATAAGAAGATTGCAGACTCCAATGAAAAGTATTTATCCATTGAAGTATCAATGTGATGATGAAGTAGCAATGTTAAAACACAGAGGAAAACATTTTGTAGACTCTGATGGTAAATATTTCTATAATGAAAAGCTTGATACAGCACCTTTAAAGTATCACAAAATTAAAAAAGTTATTAAAAAAGATGTGGCGGCAGTAGTATGGATAAAGGATATTCCTTTTCCTTTTGCTATTGCTAGACCGCCAAGAGTAGAACAAACATGGGCAGGTATACTTTATAAAAAGGGTATACCTTATGCTATATGGGAGTTCGCTGAAGAAAGGAAAAAAGATACATGGCGCAAGATTTAGACAAAATGGTAAAAGCACTGGAAAAAGGAATAGTACTAGTACAGTATGAAGACTTGAGAACAGGAGAAACAAAAGAAAGAGAAATGACTTTAGTACCTGAGAATACTAGAGGTATGGATGCTCGTGCATTAAATGATGGAGATAAACTAGGTGGTAGAATACTTATGTTTGACGTTGAGTTTTGTAAGTGGGCAGATATAAGAGAAGATACAATTATAAACTGGAAAAAATACTAATGTGTGGATTTGTTGTAACCACTGAGGGTAATAAAGCTGACGAAATGTTAGATAGACAAGCATTTAGAGGCCCCGATGCTCGTGGTGAAACTATAAGATATATAACTAATCTTACATTTGGTCATGTGCTATTAGATATTTCTGGAGAAAAAGAAATACAACCATATATAACCAGTAAAGGAAACATAATGGTTTTTAATGGAGAAATGTATGACTCAAATATACCAAGTGATACAAAGTTTTTAGCAGAAGGTTATGAAAAGTATGGAATTAAATTTATAGAGTTTGCAAATTGGCATGGGTCTTTCTGTTATTTAAATTATAAGAGAGGAGAAATGGTTATAGTAAGAGACCATTTTGGAGCTAAACCTTTATGGATAAAACAAGAAAAAAATAATGGAATTAGTGTAAGTACTAGTCTTGCTAGTTTTACTGATTGTCAACTTGGGCAATACACAAAAGGTTTTTGGAAGAATCCTATATGGGTAGGCAATAAAACTCCTTTTAAAAATGTTTTAAAAGTAGAGCCTGGACAAATTTATATCTGGAATATTTATGAAAATAAACTTAAAAAATCTTTTAATTTATGGGCAGGGTATTCAATAGAAAATAACAAACATAATGATAAAGATTTTGTAGAAAAATTAGTACAAGGAATAAAGAAAGTTGCAAATAATAAACAAAAAACTGCTATATTTCTAAGTGGGGGTCTTGATAGCACTGCTGCGCTAGGAGTAGTTAAGGATATGGGACTAGATTTAACTGCATATATTTGTGCTTATTCAACAGAATCTGGAAATAAGTATAGGCAGGATATATTTGCTGATGAATCAAAACTAGCAATAAAAACTTGCGAGGAGTGGAAAGTACCTTATAAAGTTGTTACTTTAACTAAAGCACAGAGAGATGAGTATGGTAAGGCGTGGTTGGAAGGAAATAATTATGTATGGAATGATGATAATAGAAGAGCTCCGAGATATGCCTTAGCTAAAGCAGCTTCCGAGGATGGGTGCAAAGTTGTACTTACAGGAGACAGTGCCGATGAGTTCTTTAGTGGATACCAACACCATGCAAAAAGATATACTGAAGGTTATAATGAAAATTGGATTGAAAATGAAGTACCAAAGTATCATAAATGGGTTCCACATCATATATTTAGAAAAGATAAAATAGGATTCAACTCAACATTATTTATGGACTTAATGGTAACAAGTGAAAATAATGCTTTAGCAGCTGATCAAACTTGCGGCTTATTTGGTATGGAGTCCAGACCAGTATATTTATCACAAGACTTTGCTAGATATATTTATGAAATTGATGGTAAAGTAAAAATGAAACTACATAAAGATTATGCTTCAGGAACTTATAAATATTTATTACGAGAAGTTATGAAAGATTATTTACCAAAACATATACGAAATAGAAAAAACAAATGTGGATGGTCTAGTCCTTGGGATAATAATTCTGATGAAATGAAAGTACAAAACAGAAGAGTATGGGAAGAATGGGTAAGACAATAGGATTTACTTGCGGGGCATTTGATTTGCTACATGCAGGTCATATAGTAATGCTAAAAGAAGCAAAGGATAACTGTGACCATTTGATAGTAGGTCTACAAACAGACCCGAGCATTGATAGACAAGAAAAAAATCAACCAGTACAATCAGTATTTGAAAGATACATACAACTAAGAGCAGTAAAGTACATTGACGAAATTGTTCCCTATGATACAGAACAAAGTCTATTAGATTTACTAGAAGCAACACCAATACATCTTAGATTTGTAGGAGAGGATTGGACAGATAAACAGTTTACTGGCAAAGGATTACACGAGATTTTCTACACTAGTAGAGCTCATTCTTTTTCTAGTACAAATTTAAGAAATAAGATACATGAAAGCAGTTCTAAGTAACAGAATATACATGAGTGTAACTAAAGAGTTACATAATTCTATAGAAAAGGAACTTACTTATACTATTGCTCCTCGTATACCTTCAGATCCCCCTTTAGTATTTAAAACAATTCGTTTTATAAAAGAAGGTTTGATTTCTATACCTATCGGAAGAATGGATTTAATCCCAGAAGATTATGAAATAGTAGACAAGAGAACTGAGTCGCCGATAGAACATGCAGACTTTAAGTTTGATTTACGACCAAGCCAAAAGGCGGTTCATGATGAGATTAATGACAATGCTATAATTAACGCTTGGGTTAGTTGGGGTAAGACATTTACAGGTTTAGCTATAGCCGCAAGACTTGGCCAAAAAACACTTGTTGTTACGCACACTACCAATCTAAGAAATCAGTGGGAAAAAGAAGTACGAAAATGCTTTGGAATTGAACCAGGCAGAATAGGTAGTGGAGACTTTAAGATTGATGCTCCTATAGTTATCGGGAACATTCAGAGTTTATACCGAAAAATGGACGACATAAAACAAGAGTTCGGAACATTGATATTAGATGAAATGCATCACGTCAGTAGTCCTACTTTTACCCGAATAGTAGACGAAATGCCTACAAGATATAAGATAGGCCTGACAGGAACATTAGAGCGAAAAGATGGACGTCACGTAGTTTTTAGAGACTACTTTGGGCATAATGTTTTTAAACCGCCTAAAGAGAATTACCTTATTCCATCTATACATATAGTAAAATCAGATATAAGATTCTTAGACGGGTCGTTTACGCCATGGGCAGAAAGAATTAATGACTTAGCATATAAAGAAGAATATGTGCATAGTGTAGCTATGATTGCTTCTAAGTATGCAGCTTTAGGGCACAATGTATTAGTAGTATCAGATAGAGTAATGTTTCTAAAAGCTTGTGCTAGATTAGTAGGAGATAATGCAGTATCAATTACAGGGGATATGGATTTTCAAGAAAGAGAAGATACAATGGAATTAATAAAAGGAAAAGATAAGAATATATTGTTTGGAACACAATCTATCTTTTCAGAAGGAATATCACTAAATGAGTTAAGTTGTTTAGTGCTAGGTACACCAGTTAACAATGAGCCTCTTCTTACACAGTTAATAGGCAGAGTTATAAGAGAGAAAGAAGGGAAAATACAACCTATAATAGTAGACATACATTTAAAAGGAAAAACAGCTACCCGTCAGGCTAATGCTAGAATGGGATATTACATAAAACAAGATTATGAGGTAAAAATATTATGACACAACAAATAGAACTAAATATAAAAGAAATGAGAAAGATGAAAATCTTTATAGCAACTCCTATGTACGGAGGTATGTGCAATGGCATTTATACAAAATCTTTAGTAGAAACTGTAAGTCAACTGCAAAACCAAGGCATACCATCACAACTATATTATTTATTCAACGAGTCTTTAATTACAAGAGCTAGAAATTACTGTGTACACAACTTTTTAAAAAGTGATGCAACCCATTTAGTTTTTATAGATAGTGATATTGGATGGAGTTCTATGGACTTTATGTATATGTTGCACCTAATGTCAGAAAACCCCGACAAACTTAGAGTTTTTTGTGGATTATATCCTAAAAAAGCAATAGCGTGGGAAAAAGTACTTAAAGCTGCTAAGACAGGACAGTTTGATGAAACCCCATGGGAGCTAGAACAAGTAGCAGGAGATATAGCATTTAATCCTAGAGCCGCAGACTACCCAGATGGAGTAGCCCCTGTTTATGAGCCTATAAAAATTAAAGAAGGCGCAACAGGATTTATGTTTATAGAAAGAAGTGTTTTTGAAGAATATGCAGAAGCCTACCCCGAACTGTTATACACTCCAGATCACTTAAGAGAGGGAGAGTTTAGATTAGGAGAACAAATTACAGCTTTTTTTGATTGTATAATTAACGAAGAAAGTAGATATCTTTCAGAAGATTATATGTTTTCAGAGTATTGTACTAAGTTAGGAATTGATATTTGGGCATTACCTTTAGTAGAGTTAATGCATTGTGGCGCACATATTTTCAGGGGTAGTTTAGTTAAAATGGCTCAAGCAGATGTTCATGCTACAATGGCAGCAGAAGACATAGGTAAAATACAGTCACGTCACAATGACTTAAGACAAGACAAAAATAGTTCTTGACACGAGTTCAAAAATTTGTTATAATATGTTACTATTTAATTGGAATAAGATAATGAGAGTAAGCGAAGGAAGTGTTGATGATATAATACAAATCCTTCGCATTATGACTTATAAGATTCAACCAAAAAATTACTATGATAAGACTTTTAAGTTTTATCAGCATCGTTTCGGCGGCAAGTCGTATCTCCAAAATCCGAGAGAACTGCTTGAAGTTGGACGCACATTTAGTGATAGAGAAGTTGTAGAGTATGCAGGTGTTGCATCCTTTCGCAATTATCATGATTATGTGAATACTAAAGACACCACACTAGACTGTTTGTTATCACCGATATCAGACGAAATTATAAAAAATAACAGACTGCTTGATATAAAGGATGATCGGATTACCTTTATGTTCGAGGAGACAATGGAGAAATAAAATGGCAATTGGATTCAACCAAACCAAGGGCTCAGCCCAAAAAAACAAAATAGAAACATATAACTACGCAGGTAAAGAAGACCACCATGTAAGACTGGTAGGAGATTTACTTCCTAGATATGTGTACTGGATTAAAGGAGAAAATGGCAAAAACATTCCTATGGAGTGCTTATCTTTTGACAGAAACTCTGAAACATTCAACAATGTAGAACATGACCATGTTCGCGACTTTTACCCTGATTTAAAATGTGGATGGAGTTATGCCGTTCAGTGTATTGACTACGCCGATAAATCTATAAAAGTTCTTAATCTAAAAAGAAAGTTATTCGACCAAGTTATAGTAGCAATGGAAGAGTTGGGAGACCCAACAGACCCAGTTACTGGTTATGACATTCATTTCAAAAGAAAGAAAACTGGTCCACAGGTATTCAACGTAGAATATCAGTTAGCAGTTCTTAAATGTAAGCCAAGAGAATTAGAAGATTGGGAAAAAGAATTAACTTCAGGACTTAAGTCTATGGATGAAATTCTTGTTAGACCAACAGCAGATGCTCAGCTTGAACTATTAAGAAGAGTTAACGGCAATGACGCAGGTGAAGTATCAGAAGATATTTCTAGCGAGTTTGACGTATCATGATAGGCGTTGGAGAGAAGTTCCCTGCCTTTACACTGCAGGGTGTAGACAAAGATAATAACTTTGTAACAGTATCTGTCACAGAACAGTACGAACCTTTGAAAAAAGATTACACAGTTATATACTTCTATCCAAAAGACTTTACTTTCATATGCCCAACAGAAATTGCGGGAATGGATATGTTAGTAGAGGAAGCTAATGTTATTGGTATTAGTGGCGATAACGAGTTCTGTAAGTTAGCTTGGAAACAAGATAATGAACTCATAGGAAACATACAACACTCCTTAGCGGCAGACTGCGGCTTAGGACTATCTTCTAAACTAGGAATAGTACATGAAGAAGCAGGAGTATGTTATAGAGCTACTTTTATCATTGACAGAAATGATATAATACAACATGTAAGTGTTAACGCACTTGACACAGGCAGAAATGCTCATGAAGTTCTTAGAACTTTGCAAGGCATTAAAGCAGGTGGATTAACAGGGTGTGAATGGACACCTGGGGATGAACTATTAGGATGATTTTATTTACAGCAGACTGGCATATTAAACTTGGACAAAAGAATGTACCTGTAGCGTGGGCATGTTCCCGCTATGAGATGTTCTTTGAACAAGTACAGGAAGCTATAGATAAACATAATGTGACTCTTCACATCATAGGTGGGGACTTGTTTGATCGAGTCCCTTCTATGGACGAGCTTACTTTGTACTTTGACTTTGTAAAGAGACAAAGTGTAAGAACAATTATCTATGATGGCAACCATGAAGCCACTAAGAAAAACAAAACTTTCTTTGACAATTTAAAGAGAGTTACAACAGAATTAAACCCCTGTGTAGAAGTTATTACAGAAACATACTACGAAGACGACTGGGCAATATTACCTTACGCGGATTTGCACAGAAAGAACAGTATAGAAACGATAGATGCAGACTACTTATTCACTCATGTTCGTGGAGAAATACCACCCCATGTTATGCCTGAAGTAGAACTAGAAAGATTTGATAAGTACAAATTGGTTTTTGCAGGAGATTTACATGCTCACGAGAATACTCAACGAAATATTGTATATCCTGGCAGTCCAATGACTACATCATTTCATAGAAATATTGTAAAAACTGGGTACTTGATAATAGACGATAATTGGGATTGGACATGGCATGAATTTGATTTGCCACAATTAATTAGAAAGACTATCGAAGACCCAGCGGGTATGCAACAAACAGACTTCCATCACACTATTTACGAAGTTACAGGAGATGTACAAGATTTGGCCAAAGTCAAAAACTCAGACCTTCTTGATAAGAAAGTAGTAAATAGAACAGTAGACGCACGACTAGATTTAAGTGGAGACTTAACTATGTCAGATGAGTTAATTAAATATCTACAAGAGATACTTGCTCTTGATGATGCAAAAATAAAAAATATAATAGGAGTATTCAATGATTATTCTTCAGAAGTTGAAGTGGGATAATTGTTTCTCATATGGAGAAGGCAACGAGTTAGACCTATCCAGAGATACACTTACACAATTAGTAGGTACAAACGGAGTGGGAAAATCCTCTATTCCCCTTATTTTAGAGGAAGTATTATTTAATAAGAATAGTAAAAATGTTAAGAAAGCCGACATCGCAAACCGTTATGTCAATAGCGGTTATAATATCAGCTTATCTTTTACAGTGGATGATTCTGACTACGTTATTAGCGTAAACAGAAAAGCTACACTTAAGTGTAGACTAACAAAAGATGGCGATGATATAAGCTCACACACAGCGTCAAATACGTACAAGACGCTTGGGGATATATTGGGCATTGATTTTAAGACATTTTCGCAATTAGTGTACCAGAATACTAATGCATCATTACAATTCTTAACAGCAACAGACACAAATCGTAAAAAGTTCTTAATTGATTTATTAAAACTTGATGACTATGTTGCATACTTTGATACATTTAAAGAGGCAGTACGTATTGCTTCTAGTGAAGTCACAATGGAGACTGCAAAAATTGCAACAATTGAGAAATGGTTAACAGACAATATTCTCGAAGATAGTTCCATACTTGATAAAATGATTTTACCAAAAATGTCAGAAAAAGACGAAGAATCTTTGCGTTCTTTACAATACGAATTTGAAAATATCTCCGAAAAGAACAAAAAAATAAATCTGAATGAAAATCTGAAGGAACAGTTAAAATCGATAGACCTTGATAAAGCAAAAATGCAGTTAACAAGTTATCCTGAAGAACAACCTTACATTGAACATTTAGGAACAGTACAGACACTCAAAGTAGAGAGTCTAAGAGAAAAAGAGATGGTAGACAAATATGTAGACCTAATGTCTCAAACAAATGCAGAATGTCCTACTTGCAGTCAAACTATAGATGACGAGTTTGTAGCAAGTCAGTTACAGAAGCATGAGACTAAACTTGTAAAGATTAACGAAGAGTTGCAAGAACAACAACAACTCACAGATACGATTGGTAAAGAGAATGAGATACATAAACAAGCAAAACGGAATATCAAACAGTGGGAGGATCTCTACAGGTCTATTGACATTGAGCTCCCAGAACAAGCAATCAATGCAGAAGAAATCCAAAAACAGATTGCGGAACTTCGTGCAAAAATTACCACTGTTAGGTCGTCTCTTCAGGAGGTCATAGATGAGAATACTAGACGAGAGAGACATAATACGAGAATTGGAATCATTCAAGAGCAAACAGAACAGTTTGAGACAGACCTTAGTGAGTCTCAGTCTAGACTTGAGAGTGCAGAAAGCAAATTGGCGGTACTTGAAACACTTAAGAAAGCTTTCTCGACAAACGGACTCCTCGCATACAAGATAGAGTCTTTAGTAAAAGAGTTAGAGATTCTTACAAACGAATATCTAGCAGAATTTAGCGATGGCAGATTTGCCATCAATTTTGTAGTGGAGAATGATAAATTAAATGTGGAAGTCTCAGATAATGGCAATATTATTGACATTCTTGCTCTTTCTAGCGGCGAGTTAGCGAGAGTAAATATTGCAACATTAGTATCAATTAGAAAGTTAATGACTTCAATTAGTAGAAGTCAAATTAATGTTCTTTTCCTTGACGAAGTAAACCAAGCGTTAGACGAAGTCGGAAAAGAAAAAGTAGTGGAAGTATTATTAAAAGAAGAAAATTTAAATACTTATATGGTGTCACATGGTTGGACTCACCCATTACTAGAGAAAATAGAAATTACAAAAGAAGATAATATTAGTTATCTTGAATAGCAACACAAAAGTATATCTTGACACGAAACTTATTTTCTGTTATAATATATATCTTATGGAGAAGAAATGAAAGTAGAAATTTATAGTATACCAAATTGTACTTATTGCAAAAAAGCTAAGTTTTTAGCTGACCATGTAGATCAAGTAACTGAGGTATCATATAAAATGATTGGTGTAGATTTTTCTGCGTCTGACGTTAGGGAATTATTCCCAGGAGCAAGAACATTTCCACAAATACTAGTAGACGATAAACATATCGGTGGCTACGTAGAGTTGGAGAAGTTAATTGGTTAATAGCAGACAAAAAGGAAACAACGCAGAACTTAAAGTAGCAGAGATGCTTCATAGAATAACAGGAGAAGCTTTTACACAGACTCCTGGCAGTGGTAGTGGTAAAATAAAAGGGGACTTAATGATTCCTCATAAAGATAATAAGTTTACCATAGAAGTTAAATTCTATAGAGATATGGCATTTAATCACAAAATATTTACTCAAAAGAGTAATACCTTTGTAGGGTGGTGGAATAAATTAGTAATACAGGCTGAACAAATGAATCAAGAGCCTTTACTTATATTCAAAGAGAATCACTCACAATGGTACGTGGCAACGACAAGAAAGCCATGTTACAAAAAACATATGTATATTAATTGGCTAGGGTGCTATGTTACCTTTGCTGAGAAATTTTTCGAAACACAAAACTTGGAATTTACAAATGGCGATACAATTTATGAACCATGGAAAAGCGACCCCGAACGGGAATTTACTGATTGTTGATGGACTCAATCTAGCTTTTCGATGGAAACACCAAGGGACTACAGACTTCGAGCATGAATATGTTCGTACAGTGCAGTCTCTTGCAAAGTCCTATAACTGTGGAGAGATAGTCGTATTAGGCGATGGCGGTAGTAACTATCGTAAAGAAATCTATCCAGAGTACAAAGCAAATCGTAAAGAACGATATGCAGAACAAACTGAAAAAGAAGCAAAAGAATTTGAAATGTTCTTAGCAGAATTTTCAACTACACTTAAAACTTTATCTCGTAAGGGTTATCTTACACTAAAGTATGCAGGTGTAGAGGCTGATGATATAGCCGCACTTATTACACAGAATCGAGAAGAATTAGGTCTTGATGAAATATGGATGGTGTCATCAGATAGAGACTGGGATTTACTAGTCGATGGTAACATTAGTAGATTTTCTACAGTTACCAGAAAAGAAACAACACTCCTAAACTGGGACGAGCATTATGACTTTGACCCTGAGTACTTTTTAACATATAAGTGCTTAACTGGAGATAAAGGAGATAATGTTCCTGGTGTTGATGGAATCGGGCCTAAGAGAGCCACACAGATTATACAACAGTATGGAGATATCTTTGATATTATGGCGAGTTTGCCAATAGAAGGAAAGTACAAATTCATTCAGAACTTAAATGAGTTCGGAGAAGAAGGACTAGAGATTGGATTAAAACTCATGGACTTAACTTATGACGTAGACGGAGCAGTCTTAGGTCATTCAAAAGAAATTATAGGATTAGTAGAAGATTATGTCAGTAAAAATTGATTTTAGTAAAGATACCCTTTTAGATGATTTTGCATTAGCAACTCTAAAAGATAGATATATGGTAGGTGATGAGACTTCACCTCAAGAAGCTTTTGCTCGTGCTGCAGTTGCTTTTGCAGATGATGATGACCATGCACAAAGACTATACGATTATGTAAGTAAGTTGTGGTTTATGTTTGCAACTCCTGTATTATCGAATGGAGGTACTCGCAGAGGGTTACCTATTAGTTGTTTTTTAAATCATGTAGATGATAGTAGAGAAGGAATAACAGACCATTTTGTAGAAAATGCGTTCTTAAGTTCTTTTGGAGGAGGTATTGGAGGAAACTGGAGTGACGTTAGATCTATGGGAAGTAAAACTTCTAAAGGCTCTGAGTCTACTGGTGTAATACCTTTTATAAAAGTTGTAGATGCTGAAATGTTGGCGTTTAGCCAAGGAGTAACTAGACGGGGTAGTTACGCTGGATATCTACATATTTCCCACCCCGAAATAGAGGAGTTCTTAGATGTTAGAAAACCTACTGGCGGTGACACGAACCGCAAGTGTACTAATCTTCACCACGGGATCGTTATATCTGATGCTTTCATGGAGCGGATACACAATGCAACTAAGTATCCTGACTTCGATGATAGCTGGGATTTGGTTGACCCTCACTCTCAACAAGTAAAGAAAACCGTATCTGCTAGAGCATTATGGGTTAAGATATTACAAAATAGAATAGAAACAGGGGAACCATACATTATGTATGAAGATGCAGTTCAAAATGGGTTGCCTGAGTTTCAAAAGAAAAAAGGATTAAAAGTACATCATTCCAATTTATGTAGTGAAATTACTCTTGCAACAGACGAAGAGAGAACAGCAGTATGTTGTCTTTCTAGTGTAAATTTAGAGTACTATGATGAGTGGAAAAATCATCCCTCATTCATTCCCGACTTGATTAGGATGCTAGATAATGTATTAACTTACTTTATTGAAAATGCACCTAGTCAACTAGATAAAGCTAAGTTCAGTGCTTACAGGGAGAGAAGTATTGGACTTGGTGCAATGGGGTTTCATGCGTACCTGCAAAAGAATAGTATTCCTTTTGAAAGTGCTATGGCAGGTGGCACTAATTTAGAAATGTTTGCGTTCATAAAAAGACACGCAGACAATGAAACTAGAAAACTTGCAGCAGAAAGAGGCTCTTGCCCAGATGATGATTCTTGTACAGTAAGAAATGCTCATCTATTAGCGATTGCTCCTAATGCTAGTTCTAGTATTATTTGTGGAAACACAAGTCCAAGTATTGAGCCATTTAGAGCCAATGCTTATACACAGAAAACAAAAACAGGAAGTAACTTAGTAAAAAATAAATTCTTAGATGCAATCATCAAAGAAAAAGTTACTCCAGAACTGTATGAAGAAACATGGTCAAGTATAGTTGCGAACAAAGGAAGTGTTCAACACTTAGATATACTAGATGAATGGGAGAAAGATGTATTCAAAACAGCAGTTGAAATCAATCAGGCATGGGTAGTGGAACACGCTTCAGTTAGACAAGAATTTATTTGTCAGTCTCAAAGTGTAAATCTATTCTTCCCACCTGATGTAAATAAAGGGGATTTGCATAATGTTCACATGTTAGCATGGGCAAAGAACTTAAAAACATTATATTACCTAAGAAGTGAAGCTATTGGTCGTGCCGATAATGTATCTTCTTTGGCTAAAAGAGAGATAATTTTTGAACAATCAGATTGTCTAAGTTGCGAGGGATAAATGAGCAAACTATTAGAAGAAAGAGACTATTATAAACCTTTTGATTATCCTTGGGCATTTGAGTTTTACAAAAAACAACAACAAATGCATTGGTTACCTGAAGAGGTACCACTCCAAGATGATATTAAAGATTATAACGTAAAACTATCAGAAGGCGAAAGAAAACTTATAGATAACATATTTAAGTTTTTTACACAAGCCGATGTAGATGTATGTTGTGGATATGCAAAGCATTATCTTCCAACATTTAAAGTACCAGAAATAAGAATGATGCTAGTAAGTTATGCTGCTATGGAAGCAGTACACCAAGAAGCGTATTCTTTATTACTGGAGACATTAGGAAAATCAGATGACCAATATACAGAGTTTTTTGAAATACAAGCTATGGCAGAAAAGCATGAATATTTAACTGATTTTAATATGTCAAACGCCCACGAGATTGCAAAAACAATGGCAGTCTACAGTGGGTTTACAGAAGGAGTACAACTATTTAGTAGTTTTGCTATACTTCTAAACTATCCTAGACATAATCTTATGAAAGGTATGGGGCAGATAGTAACATGGTCTATAAGAGATGAGTCACTTCACGTTGAAGGATTATCAAAACTCTTTAGGGCTTTTATTGCAGAAAATCCAGAAATATGGACAGATAAACTGAAATACGAGATATATTGCGCAGCTGAACGCGTTGTTGAACTAGAAGATAAATTTATAGATGTTTGTTTTGATAAAGCAGACATTCCTGATTTAACAGCGAAAGAAGTAAAAGAATATATCAGATATATTGCAGATAGAAGATTATTAGGTCTAGGAATGAAAAACATATTCCATAGCACCACTAATCCACTGCCTTGGATTGATATGCAAGTAAATGCAGTTGAGCATACCAACTTTTTTGAAAACCGTGCTACCGAGTATGCTAAGGCAAGTACACAAGGAAACTGGCAGGATATATTTAAATGAGCAAAGAATCAATCACAATCGATAGCGTAGAGCATTTAATTGAAGACTTATCTAAAGAACAACAAGCTATAGTCATGTCTATAAATGAGGCAGATAAAGAGATTGAAAGAAGTAAACATCTTATAGCTATATGTCAAACAGCAAGACAGGCTTATATTAATGATTTAGGTAATCAATTAAATAGTGGCGAAGTTGGTGAAGAAGAAAGTTAGATTTTACATATTAACAACTGCATCAAACAGGTTTTTAAAGTGGGGTTCTAAGGATGCTATCGATGATAGTAATTATAAAAACTTAAAACTCCATTTTGAACCTAGATGGTCTAACATACCGTATAAAGATGCAGTTGTTGTTATAAATACTCTAAACAATAAAAAATATGAAAAGCTAGTACAAGATTGGTGTAATTTAAAAGGTATCGAATGTCATATAACCAAATCGAATGGGAGTCCAGGGAAAGGTAAAAATGAATTACTAAAGATATTTGAAAAATCTGACGATGATTACATGGTGCAGATAGATGGCGATGATATACTAACCCCCTATGGGGTTTATCTGTATAAGAATCTTGCAAATAATAACCCGCCTGATAGTGTAATTATCTATCATCAGTGGGCACAAACTGTAGATAAATATGGTCAACGAAAGTTTCATGGAATTATGAACAATGATAATAGACCATCTAATCAATCTAAAGACAGTAAAATGATTTATGTCCAAGTACATAATATGTATATGAATATGCCTGAGTATAGAAAAGACATAGACGCCATGGGTGGAGTCAGTGGAGCTGTAAAAATATTTACACAGTACACAAGTGACATTCATGATTTGGCACGAACATACAATGAAACATATTGGTCAGCAGAAAAAGAAAGGGAACTAGTAGATAATCACTGTAGACCAGTATGGTATTCAAAGAAAACAGCTAAGTACAGATTTGATGAAGAGATGAAGATAGGAGAAGATACAAGATACTATCTACAACTAAAAACTGCACATTTTAATGGAGACTTAGTAGTAAAAAGATTACAAGAAATTCCCTGTAGTTATGTTTATAATATGATTTATGGTGGTCTTGTAATGGAACACTCAATGAACATGACTAATTTAAAATGGATGCGTTTATATATGATTAATCTACAGAAAGATATTGAAGAAGGAAAAGTAAAAAGAAATCCAAACTTACCTGATTTGTTTCCCTCTTTACCTGAAACAATTAATGACTATCATATAACTGAAACTATAGTAGAGGATGAAGTTACTGCACAGTATGATAAACGTATACAAGAACTAAAAACAAAGATAGATATATTAAAACATGGTGCTTCTCAAGACTGGCGTAAATTGGCTAGAAGTATGGGTGTAAAGTATATGGCAACAAAGTACCCTTTCCATATGAATATACCTGTAACACAGCCAAATGAATACGGTCAAGAGCATTACTTTCACAAAAGGATAGTTGAATGAAAATTTTTATAGGTTATGAGTCTACATACCCAGAAATGTTTGAGGTGTGCAAAAAAAGTATACTTCGTTACAATTCCAATCATGAAATCATACCACTCAAAAAATCGGAAATATTAGAATATACTCGTCCATTTCAGAACGAGAGTACGGAATTTGCTTTTACTCGTTTTCTAGTACCACAGCTCTGTGACTACAAAGGGGAAGCTTTATTCTGTGATGGAGATTTCTTATGGCTCTGTGACCCTGAAGAAGTTATGGATTATTTTTCCGATGAACATGCAGTTCATGTAGTAAAACATCCTAATTTTCTCATTCAAACCAGAAAAATGAAAGGCAAGAAAAATCAAAGCTATCCTAGAAAATACTGGTCAAGTCTTATGCTTTTCAATAATCCTAAGTGTACGGAACTTACTTATGATTATGTAAACCAAGCCCCAGCGGGTGCATTGCACGAGTTGCGGTGGGCGGACAGCATAGGGGAACTTCCCGCGCAGTTCAATGCCATGATAAATTATTACAAATTCAAACGACCAAAAGCACTACATTTTACAGATGGCGGTCCTTGGTTAAATATAAACGATAGCTCGGAGTACACAGCAAAATGGATGAAACTTTACAAAAGTTAACAGAAAACAAAAACTTAATACTTGTGGGAAATTCAGTAGAAATTCTACAGTATGACTTTGGAGATTATATAGATAGTTTTGACACAGTTGTAAGATTTGGTAAAGGAATACCAGAAGACCAAATGGTTCAACATGTTGGTAAGCGTATGGATATATGGATTACAGGGTGGTTAAGAATGGTGCATTGGGGAGAAGCTAAACATGCTTATCCATTATTTAATCGCTGCCGTATACACTTGGACAAATACCCCCACCATAAAGGGCCACCACCGTTTGGACATAAACATGATATGTGGTCAGATGAAGAACTTCACAAAATTTTCAATAAGATTGGAGCAAAAAATAATACTATTGGGGGAGGTCGTCCAAGTGCAGGATTTCTTGGTATTTTATATTTCTTAAAAAAATGTAAGTGTAAAAGCATAACTTTAATTGGTTTCGATTTCTTTTCTAAAAAATTGCCAATTAAAACAGGAAAAGATTATCCGTCAAGTTGGCATATGCCCATTTCAGGCACAGAAAAAAATCCACACAATTCAAAAAAAGAAAAAGAAATAGTACAACGATGGGAGAAAGAAGGTAGGTTAAATTGGAAAATATTATCTGATTTAAATGAGGAAATGTTAAAGTTTACCTAGTCTATAACCTACTTTAATCAATTGACTCGCAGTTGACTTTTGTCTCGTAGTTTTTATCATTAAATTTTCACATAGCCTTGAATCTCTAAGATTTACAGGAATCCTATCAATTAAATTAGCATATAACTCCCAAGGGAAAGATAATTGTTTGCCCGCAGTTAAATCTGTATAGTTAGATTCTAAAGATGTTGTCGGTAAGGCTAATGTAAAACATTTTCTTAGCATGACATTATAGTTTAAAAATTCTTTTGAAGGTAAAGCATCCCATTCTATCAATAAGTCACTTTTACCTGACATGTATCTAGGTAACACTCCGTGTTCTGCTTCGTGTAATTTTGTAAAAAAGTATTTGTTAGTAGAAGCTAAAACTCTGCTATCGTAGTCATTATAAAATCCTCTTTCATAAAATAATTCATTATCGTGTAGAGTTTTTAACTTATCATAATTTATTAAGAAAAAGTTTGTATCCCAATTTGCAGGCATATCTGCTTTTGCAAAATCTAGCATGCCATAATAAGCAGAAAACTGTTTATGTCCTACAAAGGTTTTCTTCCTAGATAAATGAGATAGTTTTTTTACGAAAAAACTTTCATCAGGTATTTCATTATTCCAACCATGTTTTAAAAATATTCTATTTCCACTTGCATATAATATTCTTTTATGTAATCCTCTATCTTTCCAGTGTAGTCTTAAATGTTGAATAGCTCTTGCTGCAAAGTCTTTTTGCCAATAGCTTTCATATATTTTTACATTAGTAATATTATCAAATATCCAATTTACAGGTAAGTCATCAAAGTGTTTTTCGTCCACGTATAGATGTAAACGAAATTCCTCGTCTTCTTTGTCTATAAGGGATGCAATAGTGAAATAACTCCACTTTGGATTCCATGTATGTACTATCTCAATCATTTGTCTTTTTATACTCCCAAAAATTATTTAAATATAACTCTAGTCTTTGTTTTGCATCTGTGTCGAAGGAAAATATTATCCCCGAGTTTTTTGCAGAAAGTATCTTTTTAATTGCTAAGTGTCCATCTTTGTTTGAACATGCTTCATAAATACTTTCATATGTTAATAAACTTTTTTCTCTTTCTTTTTTTGTGTAACTTATCATGCTTAAATGTTTTTTAAGTAACAGTGCAATAAGCCCCATCTCACTATTTGGCATTGTCCCCACATGAGAACAGTTCATAAGTAACTCCATTCCTCCACTTTTTTTATCTAAAACATTTTCTTTTCCGAATTTTCTTTTTAGTTTAGCAATAAATATAGGTGCAGTAATTGGGTGTGGTTTTATTACGTACCCTTTATCTACTAAGTTTTTTATTCTTCCTTGGTGAACACAATCTTTTTTGCAAAGTAAGTTTGAGCCGGGTGGAAATATTACTTTGTCATATGTTTCTTCTGGAACTTTTAAATGATACTTATTTCTAAGATTTTTTATTATTCTATTTACTCGCACTTCGTCTATTTCTATGTCTGATTTTGCGATTCTGTTCATTAGTCTATCATTTATTTTGATAGATGGTACTCTCAAATATATTCCTGCACCTAAAAAATCTGTGTATAACCATTTTCTAATAGTATATAATTCGTTAGTATTAAACCATAAATCATATTCAAACTCACAACCGCCCCATGCATCAGGTATTAAGTCTCTTTTCATTTTTGCCAATTCGTCTAAATCTTCTTTAGGTCTTAATGAAGACCCAGACTTAAATATGTGGGTATTTTGATTGCCTAGTTCTTCTACAGTAGATAAAGGTACTAATCTATTTGCTTTTTTGCTTTTTTGTACTTTCATTTTTTAGCTGTTGATTAAGTTCTATAATTTTCTTTTCTTGTTGTTTTAGTCTTTCTTCAAATTCGTGTATTGAATCAAAGAGAGCCGAGGATAGACTTTCTATCTTTCCATTTAGATATTTTACATCAATATCGTCGTCATGTAATTTCATTGTTATTCCTTAGGTAATTATTAGTTTTCCGACCACTGGCTACCATCCCAGAAGGACGCATTAAATGCTTCTGCACTGGATACTTCTGTATCAAATATTGTTCCAGCTGCTGATGCGGTAATTCTTTCAAACACTTGCGTAGACGTATCAAAGGTTGTTGTAGTTGTAGGAGTTGTCGTCCTAGTTGTATCTGATAATCTACTTGTTTGTATAGTTGTTGTTGTTGTTAGACCTGTTGCAAATACAGTAGTTCTAGTCGTATTAAATACTGTGCTTGTAGCAAATACTGTTGTTCTTGATGTATCTGTAGTTCTTGATGTATCAAAGGTAGAAGTAGTACTTCTGCTTGATCCAGTGGCTCTACTTGTAAGAGTCGCTAATGTTGTATTAAACGTAGATACTGTATTTTGTGAAGTAACCGTTCCTCTACTTGTGAGGGATGCTCTAGAAGTCGCAAAAGTAGAAACTGTATCTCTGACTGTAACTGTACCTCTAGTTGTTTCTGATAATCTACTAGTGTTAAATGTAGAGATTGTATCTTTTGAAGTAAGTGTACTTTTACTTGTTCCTGTTGCAGTACTAGTGTCAAAAGTAGTTGTAGTACTTTTACTTGTTCCAGTACTTCTAGTTGTAAGAGTTCCTTGACTAGTAGCATAGGTCGTTGTTGTTGCTCTACTTGTAAGAGTCGCTAGTGTTGTATCAGTTGCTTTACTTGTATTGAATATTGTAGTTGTATTTTTACTAGTTTCTGTAGCTCTTGTTGTATCAGATAGTTTGGAAGTATTAAATGTTGTGTCTGTTGCTCTACTTGTTCCTGTTGCTCTCGTTGTATCAGATAGTCTAGTAGTATTAAATGTTGTAGTTGTACCTCTGTCTGTAATAGTTGCTAATGTTGTATTAAATACTGTAGTTGTTGTTCTACTCGTGCCGGTAGCCCTAGAAGATAATCTTGAAGTCTGATACGCTGTTGTAAATTCTGTAGTTCTACTTGTATTAGTAGTTTGAGTAGTAGTATAACTTGTTGATTGTGATGTACTACTTGTTCTACTTGTATTTGTTGAGAAGCTAGTATTATACGTAGTTGATTGTGATGTACTACTTGTTCTACTAGTGTTTGTTGATCGAATAGTATTATAACTCGTTGCTTGAGAAGTATTAGTGCTTCTTGCAGTATTTGATAATCTAACTGTATTATAACTTGTTGATTGTGATGTACTACTTGTTCTACTTGTATTCGTACTTCTAATTGTATTATAACTAGTTGAAATACTTGTTGTTGTACTTACAGAAGTATTTGTATTCCTTGTAGTAGCAAATGAAGTGTTATTTGTAAATGCTGTTACTCTACTTGTATTTGTGCTTCTTGTAGTAGCAAATGATGTGTTGTCTACATATGCTGTTAGTCTACTTGTATTTGTGCTTCTTGTAGTAGCAAATGAAGTGTTGTCTACATATGTTGTTATTCTTGCTGTATTTGTGTTATATGTAGTACTTCTTGTAGTATTATCTGTATACTCCGTTGTTCTTGCTGTATTTGTGTTTCTAGTAGTAGCTTGAGAAGTATTGTCTACATATGCTGTTAGTCTACTTGTATTTGTAGAATTTGTAAATCCTGTATTTCTAGCGGTATTTGTAGCAAATGATGTATTTCTACTTGTGTTTGTAGAATTTGTAAACCCTGTAGAGTTAGTAAATCCTGTACTTCTACTTGTGTTTGTACCTCTTGCGGTATTTGTAGCAAATGATGTATTTCTACTTGTGTTTGTACCAAAAGATGTAGAGTTAGTAAATCCTGTATTATCTGAATACTCTGTTAACCTTGCAGTATTCGTAGCAAATGATGTATTTCTACTTGTGTTTGTAGAGTTTGTAAATGATGTAGAATTTGTAAACCCTGTATTTCTACTTGTATTTGTAGCATTTGTAAATGATGTAGAGTTAGTAAATCCTGTACTTCTAGTTGTTCCATATGAAGTACCTCTACTTGTATTTGTACTTCTTGTAGTATTATTTGAATACTCGTATGCTGTTATAGTGTTGACGTAAAAAGCGACCTCCTGGCCGCTACTGAAGAAAGTATAATTAAAGTAGTTATAAGTAAATGCTGTAGTTGTTGACTGTGACGCTGGCCCTCCAGTTACGTATGTAGTATTTACTGCAGCTAGTGCTGTATTTCTAGAAGTATTATATGCTGTATTTCTTGCTGTATTTGTGTTTCTTGATGTAGCGGTATTATCTGAATACTCTGTTAATCTTGCAGTATTTGTATTTCTAGCTGTGTTAGTATTTGCTGCAAACTCTGTTAATCTACTTGTATTATTTGTAAATCCTGTATTTCTACTTGTGTTTGTACCTCTTGATGTAGCAGTGTTTCTTGTAGTATTTACACCAAACTCTGTTAATCTACTTGTATTATTTGTAAATCCTGTATTGTCTGTGTATGCTGTTACTCTCGCTGTGTTCGTATTTCTGGCTGTGTTAGTATTTACTGCATACTCTGTTAATCTGGTTGTATTATTTGTAAATCCTGTGCTTCTAGCAGTATTTGTATTTACCGCTGCTAGTCCTGTATTTCTACTTGTGTTTGTAGCAAAAGCAGTATTGTACGAAGTACTATTTGTAAAGCCTGTACTTCTTGATGTATTCGTAGCAAATGATGTATTTCTTGTAGTACTATTTGTAAACCCAGTACTTCTACTTGTATTTGTAGATTGAGTTGTAGTATAAGAAGTATTTACTGCAGCTAGTGCTGTATTTCTAGAAGTATTTGTAGATTGAGTTGTAGTATAAGAAGTATTTACTGCAGCTAGTCCTGTGTTTCTTGATGTAGCGGTAGATTGAGTTGTATTGTAAGTTGTACTTGCTACAAAAGCAGTAACCGTAGCATGGTTAGTGTTTCTAGTAGTAGCAAATGAAGTATTATCTGTGTATGTTGTTGTTGTATCAAACGTTGTAGTTCTGCTAGTAGCAAAACTAGTATTATCTTGATATGCTGTTGTTGTAGCAAATGTCGTTGTTCTACTTGTAGCAAAACTGGTGTTGTCTGCGTATGCTGTTGTTGTATCAAACGTTGTAGTTCTGCTTGTTGACTGAGATGTATTATCTGTGTATGCTGTTGTTGTATCAAACGTTGTAGTTCTGCTAGTAGCAAATGAAGTACTATTTGTAAATTCTGTTAACCTATTTGTTAATATAACGGTATCAAAGAACGTTGTAAATGTAGTTGTTGTTTCGTATGCAGTCGTAGTACTTTTTGTAGTGTTAAACGTTGTAATAGTAGTAAAATCAGTTGTAGTCGTAAGTGTTGTATTAAACGTTGTAGTTGTAGTAAAAGTTGTCGTGGTATTATATGCAGTAGTTGTACTTAGACTAGTTTCAAATACTGTTGTAGTTTCAAAGGTAGTAGTTGTATTAAAAGCTGTGATTGTACTCTTACTTGTATTAAACGTTGTAGTTGTAGTAAAAGTTGTAGTAGTATTAAACTCAGTAGTAGTAGTAGTGTTGGTATCAAACGTTGTAGTAGTAGCAAATGTAGTAGTTGTATTAAATGCCGTGACTGTACCTTGAGTAGTAGCATAAACTGTAGTTGTGTTAAATGCTGTAACAGTACTGAAAACTGTTGTTGTTGCAATGGTAGTATTAAATGTTGTAGTTGTATTGAACGCAGTAGTAGTAGTAAAATCAGTAGTTGTAGTTGTATTTGTATTAAAGGTTGTAGTTGTGTTAAATTGCGTTGTAGTTGTAAAATCTGTAACAGTAGTAATTGTTGTATTAAACGTAGTGGTTGTGTTAAATGCTGTAGTAGTTGTGAATGCAGTTGTCGTATTTACTGTAGTTGCAAACACTGTAGTAGTTGCGAATGTAGTTACTAAATTAGTTTCTGTACTTCTTGATGTATTAAACTCTGTTGTTCTACTAGTATTGAAAGTTGTTGTTGTATTGTAGTTTGTATCAAAAGCAGTGGTAGTGTTAAATGTTGTGACAATGTCAGTTGTATTTGTTACGCTTGACGTTGCAGTATTTCTTGATGTTTCATGCACGGCAGAGAACGGCCCAGCTAAGTTACCGTTATCGTTTACATATACTTCATTGACCCTTCGTATTGTTCCGCTATCATTGATTGCAAGAAAGGATATCTGACGTAATGTGCCACTATCATTAACATATATTGCCATGTTTTAACTCGAATAAACAAACCATACATGACCATCACTTGTGCCTGTGGTATTTGTTGGTGCTGTTGTTGTTATTGTAAAGGGTAGTCTAGCTTTTGCGATAGTACCTGAGCCTACTTTATTAGCAGCTACTGCACCTTCAAAGTTCCTACTAGCATCGATAACATCACTACCATCAATTTTTAATCCTGCGTCTTCGATATTAAAGTCTAATTTTTGTCCCATTTTATACCTCTATTGTTGTCCTGATAAATTTGAACGCCATACTATCTGTACTTGCTGGCGTTGCTCTTAATCTTATATTACCTGATACTAAGTCTGCATCAAATGCTGCTTGTGCTCCATTTTCAAATATAGATGCGTACTGTGTTAAGTATACATCTGTACCATCATGGAATAATAAAATTTCTATTGCTTGAAAATCTGTGTCTGTTGAATTATGTACTTGTACTAAGTACTTAGCAGTTCTAAATGTAGCGGCTGCAAAACTGTCTAGTGTAAATTGTGTTGTACTTGATGAAGTTCCTGTACCTACATCAAAACCTGCTACTTCATCTATGTGAAGTTTCTGTTGTGGTGCTGAATCTTGGATACCTAAGTTACCAACTACATTTGTTGTATCGGCTCCATCTCCAAGTGTAACTGCTCCAGAGAATGTAATGTTCCCTGTCATATTTTTACCACCAAGTGCTGCACTTGATAATTGTGTTGTTGTTACAGAATTATTTGCAATCTCACTTGACCCAACAGCGTTTGCTGCTATCTTAGCTGATGTTACAGAGTTAGCTCCTAGTTTTGCATTTGTTACATTACTATTAGCAATCTTTGCCGTTGTTACTTGTGAAGTTCCAATATGAATAGTATCAATACTTCCTGATACTAATTCTGAACTGTCTACTGAGTTTGCAGCTAGTTCTGATGAACCTACTTGTCCTGTTCCTATTTGTGTGCTAGTAATAGAACCGTCTGCTATCTTAGCTGCTGTTACACAGTTATCCGCTAATTCTGCTGTTCCTACAATACCGTTTTGGATTATACCAGCCGTGACCGAGTTAAGTGCTATTTCGCTTGTTCCAACAGCATTACCAGCTATCTTTGCACTTGTTACTGAGTTTGCTCCAATATGTATAGTGTCTATTGAACCTGTTACTAGTTCTGCGCTATCTACTGAGTTACTTGCTAATTCTGTTGCTGTTATAGACCCTGCAACTATTTTTGACTGAGTTACTGAATTATCTGCTAAATCTGCTGTTACAATACTACCGTTTACTATCTTTGATGAGTTTACAGAGTTTGCTGCTAGTTTACCTAGTGTTACTTGTGCATCTGCAATATGTGCTGTATCAATGCTGCCGTCTACATAATGTTCTGAGTTTATAGAATCATCTGCAATTTTTGTGCCATCTACTGCATCAGCGGCTAACTTTCCATTAGTAATTGCTAAAGCATCTATACGATTAGTAGTTACTTGCTGTGAGCCTATGTGTCTTGTTAAAACTGCACCTGATATAATTTTTGTTGCATTTATATTGTTATCTGCAATATTTGCTGTTAAGATTGTATTTGCTGCTATCTCAGCTGTTGTAATACTTCCTGCTACAATCTTACTTGCATTTACAGTATTGTCTGCTATTGCACTTGCTGTTCCTGTTAAGTTACCTGTAACATTTCCTTCTACGTTTGCTACAAGTGTGCCTGTTGTATAGCCTGTTCCTTCTGTGTTTACTACTGTAGTCGGTACAGTCTGTAAATCTTTAAATATTTTCCATTTACCTGAGTCTCCAGCATCTCTGAAGAAACCTGTGTATTTGTCTGTGCCTGCTACATCATACAGTCCGTAAAAACCGATGTCAACTGTATCTGCTGAGCTGTTTGTCGTTGCTAGTGCAAGTAGTGGGTCTGCTACATTAATTGTTGTAGAAGATACTGTTGTTGTTGTTCCTGATACAGTTAAGTTTCCAGATAACACAACGTTACCTGAGAATGTTTGTCCACCTAGTGCATCTGATTTTAATTCACTTGCACTTACGCTGTTTGCTGCTATCTTTGTTGCGTCTATTGCATTGTCTTGTATTTTTGCAGTTGCTACTGAATTACCTGCTAATTGTGCTGTATTTATTAGACCATCTGTAATATAATTTACACTATCAATAGCATTGTCTGCTATATGTCTTGATACTATTTGGTCTGTTGCAATTTTTCCTGAAGTAACATTGTTATCTGCTATTTTAGCTGTTGTTACTTGTAAGTTTCTAATGTGGGTAGTATCTATACTAGCAGAAATTAATTCTGATGAATCTACTGAGTTTGCGGCAAGTTCTGAAGCACCTACTGCTCCAGCTGCTATATGTGATGCATCGATAACATCTGTACCTATTTTACTTGCTGTTACAGAGTTAGTTGCTAGTTCGCTTGAAGCTACTTGTCCTGCTCCAATTTTTCCTGCAGTGACAGAGTTAGGGGCTAAATGTATTGCATCTATACTACCTGTAACTAATTCTGCTGAATCTACTGAGTTTGCTGCTATGTGTCTTGCAACTATACTGTCTGTAGCTATTTTTGTTCCGTTTATATTGTTGTCAGCAATGTTTGCTGTTAAAATTGTATTTGCAGCTATCTTACCACTTGTTATAGCAAGGTCTGCAATATCTGCTGTCGCGATTGTTCCATTGACTATTTTTGCTGAAGTGACAGAATTATCTCCGAGTTTGGCAGTTGTGACAGCTCCCGCGGCGATTTTTGCAGTAGTAACCTGTAAAGCTCCTATGTGTATAGTATCGATCGAGCCAGTAATTAATTCTGCACTGTCAACACTGTTTGCTCCAAGTTGAGTGCTAGTGATACTCCCATCAGCAATATGATGGGCAGTAATGTTGTTCGCAGCAATTTTTGCAGTTGTAACTGCATTTGCCGAAATGTGAATTGTGTCGATACTACCAGTAGCAATTTCACTTGAGTCAATTGAATTTTCTGCTATTTCACTCGAGGTTACTGCATTTCCAGCTATCTTCGCAGAGGTAACTTGGCCTGTACCTATGTGTATAGTATCAATACTTCCTGATACTAATTCTGAACTGTCTACTGAGTTTGCAGCTAAGCCTGCGGCTGTTACCGAGTTATCTGCTACTGCAGTTACAGCTGTTGCTTGTAGTTCAGCTGCTCCGACAGAGTTTGTTGCTAATTCTGCAGCTGTTACAGAATTTAAAGCTAACTCAGAAGCTGTAATAGCATTAGCCGCAATCTTACTTGCAACTACACTATTATTACCTATTGAGTCTTGTTGTACTAAAAACTTACCTATTAATGGCATTTTATGTTTGCTCCAAATACGATAGAACTATGTCTACTGAACTTGTCGTGTTTGATTGGCACTTTATAATGTCCCCTGCCTCTAAAACGACTTTCGCATCTCCACCTATTGGAGCTAGTGTTGAACCTGCTGGTATCTCTACTCCATTTACGATTGAGGCGTGATGGTTGGCACTCGCATTATATAATTGAACAGTCGCTGTAATGTCTGCTCCTGCAACGTTACAGATATATAGTCCGATAATCGTTGTTGTTGTACTATTGGGGCAAGTATACACAGAGCTTAATCCTGTGCCTATATCTACTGCTGTTTCTGTCTTAAATGCTGATGCCATAATATTATCCTAATGCTATAGAGAAAGCTACTAGGTCGTCTGTTGTTAACGCTCCTGGTACATGACTGGCTAGTACTACTACTGTGCCATCTGCTTTCTTTGTATAAATCTTTTGGTCAGCCACATTCATAGCAATTTCATGAGTTTGTAAATCACTTGTCTGTGGCACAGATAACGCTGTTTCTGACCTTTTTGGTTTAATAACTTGAGCCATTCTTAGAATGTGCCTCCATCTATGTTATTACTCCATGCTATTGTTCCGTTCGCTCCAACCTGTAGAATTTGTCCTACTGAATTTGTTGAATCGTATGTTCCGATTGATAAAGAAGCAAATGAGCCACCTGTATTAGCACCATATAATAGTACTCCTTCTGGTACAGAGGTTACTCCTTTTAATCTTAATGTGTCTGAGTTAATTTCGATTGATGCATCGTCAACATTTACAGATAATGTGTTTCCTGTTTTTCCAAGACCTACACCTGCTGTAACACTACCAGCTCCTGAGAACTGTGTAAATCCTAATCCAGTTGTTCCTAGTGTTGCTGAACCTGTTACATTTGAAAGTACAAAACCTGCGTCTGCACTTACTGTTCCTTCTTCAACAAAGCAGAAAACTCCACCAGTCATATCAGCTGATGAGTCATTATCTATTGCTCTTGTTAATACAAAAGGATTACTTCCGTCACCAACTGTTGTTACTGTATAAATACCATTTTCTGTTGTATCTGTTTGATTTTTAACAAGTATTCTATTACCAGTAGTTGGGGAGACATCATCTATTGATATAGCTCCATTAGCATCTGCTGTTATAGTAGCGCCTACGCCTGAAGTACCATTATTATAGGTTGAAGCTATGTTTGCTGTTGTTGCAACTCTTACTGAATCTTTAATATCTAGTGCTTGTTTTACTGCATCTACATATCCTTTATTTGCTGCATCTGTTGATGCTACAGGAGTTCCTACGTTTAGGATTTTGTTTCCACCTGCATCTACAGTTTGTGAGCCAGCAATTGTTAAACCACCATCAAAGTCTACTGACGGTGTAAATGTTGTTGTTCCAGTTACAGTTATGGTATCTCCACCTGCATTACCTAAAGTAACATTTCCATTGAAAGTTGAATTTCCGTCTACGTTTAAGTCGGAATCAAAATCTACATTGCCTTGACCATTAAGTGTACCTGCTATAATTGTATTACCAGTACCTCCTACTACAGAGAACTTATTAGTATTAATTGTTAAGTTACCTGTTGCGGCTATTGAAGTATTAGAAGTTAAAGAATTAACTGTTGCTGCACCTGATACATCTAATGTACCATTTAAGTCTACATTTTTACCTAACTCAATTTCTTCGCTACCATTTGTAGTGATTAATTTAATATAAGAAGTTCCGCCTTCATTAATATCTAATGCTGCTGCGTTATCATCTAGTATAGTAAGTGAGTTAGCTTGGGTAGCTAAGTTTAGTGTTCCACCATGCTTAAGAATTAAATCTGCTGCTGATGTTATTGTTATGTTTCCGCTTGATACTGTTTTTAGTTCAAAAGCTGCGGATGTAGTTGCTATAGTATTGTTAGCGCCTGTAATTACAGTAGAGCCAGTTTTTAACTGGTCAATCTTACTGTCTGAGCCTACTAATATAGCTGAACTAGCTGTTAGAGTACCAGCTGAATGGTCAAGCATTGCAACATACAAATCTCCTCCGATTGTTGTTACTGCGTTACCGACTGCCGGTGAGCCTACAAATAGCTTCTGCGAATTAGAAGAATATGCTAATTCACCAGCACCTAATGAGGTAGGAGCAGCGGAGGAGCTACTTCTTTTGATTTTAATGGTTTGTGCCATGATTATTTCCTATCGAGCTATTAAAAGCCCCCTGCGTCTACCGTATCTGAGTCCGCTGATTCGTTCCCTATCATTATAGGCACAAATTCAAAGTTTCCGGTTGATGTTTCTCGGTAGATCTTTAACTGATTATCGTCAGTGTCATAAAATAAATCTCCTTCTGCCAGATTCGTTGTATCTGAAGAGGGAGCTGTTGTAGCAACATAAAATTGATTTGCTAAAAAGTTAAGAGCATCTTCTACATTGTCTGTACCCGTAAGGCTTCCTACAGGACTGGTGAAAGCAATAGTTGATGCTTCATTAGTTGTAGAAGCTACAGCAGAAGAGATTGTAAGAGTAGTAGTTGCAGACGTGGCAGTTATTGAGCTATTTTTAGGAGTTATAGTTACAGTTGTTGCCATTATCTTGTTACATTTGGCGTAACTCTTGCTACGCCCTCGATTACTCTAGTAATACTATTTGCTGAAGTATTATGTATTTCTAAATCATAATAATATTTACCTGCTGCAATATTTGCCGTAACTGCATAACCTAGGTTCATAGTTAATTTTCCTTGGGTTGGTGCCGATACTGGGCAAGTAAAAGTTGCTGTAAGAGTATTTGATGTAGGGGAAGGACGCAACTGTGCTGATGCGCTATGGTTAGATAAATTAATTGGTGCTCCATCTTCGGCGAGCGCAATTTCAAGGGCGAAATCCGCTCCCTGGTCAATAACTATATCATATTTTCCTGCTGCCATATTGTACTCCTATATGCTAAATTATATCAAAAACTTGAGGTGGTGTCAAGAACTATTTTTGAGGGGTATATGCTTGACCTACGAGTTCGGGAATTTGTCTTTAACAGCTTTCCTAGCTAAATAAAATTGTCCAGTTTTTGCTGTATCGCCAAACTTACCAGAATCAATATCGTGGTATAGTTTATCTAGTTGTTCTTTTAGTTGTGTGTAATAGTTTGCCCTTTTTTGTGCAGGTGTGTCACCTTTGCTTAAATTTATATTCATTGTCCATACCTCTTTACTGTTATTGTTGTTCCACTATGTGATTTATAGTGAAGTTTTTTAAATTTTATTACGTACTGTCCTGGTTCTTGAACTGTGAGTGTTAAAGTAGTATCTGTCATAATTCCTATAGAGTCGCCATCTTTAAATACTTCTGTACCTACTGGAACTCCTGTTACATTAACTACTTCATCAATAGCAGGATTTGTTGTTGAAAACACACAGTTAAATACACTTTTTTCGACTAAGGCAGTTGCGTCACTGTTTAGATAAAAATCACCATCAGGTAAATTATCTGAATCCAATGCAACGTGACTGTGTCCTAAATCTGTTTGTGCACTTATTATTGTGTCATTTATTAGTCCTGTAGTAGACCACACTATTTCTTTATTACTATTGTAAAATATGTTATATATCATAAACTTTCTCCGTTTAAAAAATTTTCTGCTGTAAATATTACGCAACTCCAAAAATAACGAGCATTTGTAAGAACTGACCCAGCTGTCATATTTCCGTTTGAGTCAGGGTTATAATCATCATCATGACTTTGACTTACGTTATTCTTTAATACTATTGTATTGTTTGTTGTACTACTTATTACTAATCCGCTAAAACCTGCAATACCTGGGAATGTCACTTCGTCCCCTTCTTCTTCTCCTTCTTCTGTTCTTTCACTTTGCTCTATACCATAGGAAAAAGGAGGGTAAGTCTCAGTTGCTAAACCACTACTAATTTGATTGTAAGTGCACCATCGAACAGCAAAACAAGGTACATATCCTAAGTTATGAGTAATTGTAGCTGTATGTTGATTATAGGTTACTCCATTATAAGAAAAACTAACTTGTGTTCCTGAAGTGGTAACTAAATCTGGAACTAGTATTCCTTGTGATGCTGAATGTACAATAAGACTTTCTGCGGCTCTTGAATCAAATCCCAAAGGTTGAGTAGAAGTTAATACATCTTGACCGTTTCTAGAAACAAATAATCCGTGATCTGTGCTTCCTCTTTTTCCTAATAGTACTCGATTTGCCATTAGAATAACGCCAAGTTTGAGTATCTAGGTACTACAAAAGATTTTACACTTACAGAAGCAGTTCCTGTGTTTTCTATTGTTATTGTACTCAAGGACTCACTTATACTAAAATCATAGCTTAATGCACTAGAAGTAGAACTGTACGCTGTGGGAGCCAAAAGTCCAAAACCTATAAAACCAAAATCAATTCCAAAATCTATACTACTTAGGTCTAAAGTCGCTGTATTTCCTGCGGTAACAGTAGAAGTAGTAGTAGTAGTAGTTCCTCCGCCTACTACAGGTATAGGAGCGAGTTGGTACATAGATATTATTCTTGCTAAACTTGTTCCTGTGCCATTATCAGTGTTAAAAATTAATTCGTCTGCAGTACAAGTAGTTACATCTTTTCCGGGTCTTGATATGTAAAGTCCAAATCCTGGAGTACCTGAACTATGTCCATGATTACTATTTATATTTTTTCCTAATATTATTCTATTTGCCATAATTACGTTCCAAAGTAAGTACTTGTCATATACCCATAAGCACAAGGTATTCTTAAAACAAAGAAACTTGCATTAATCATTTCTGTTTCTTGTTGAATATCTGCATTGTTATAAGTGTAGTCTCTTCCTATACGAGCAGGATTACCAACATCAGTACCATTTGATGAGGAACTGGTTGGTGTATCAGCTGAGGCTTCTATTGGGTACATATGAGTAGAAGTTGTTTTAAATAAACTCAGTCTATTTACAGATTCATATATTTCTTCTTCGGGGTCTTCTCCTTCATATCCTCCTCCATGTTGTTCCGATAAAACTATTAAAGGTACATACCCTAAACCTGGTTTGCCTGAAGCAGTTAAATAATTAACTCCAGCAGAAGATAATTCTGGATAATCATAAGTCCCTCCTGCTATTCCTACGAATGTTTCTAAAGAATTTGATGCGGGATAAGTTATTACCATATCAGAACCTGTTTTTTCTAGTGCTAATCTATGGTCGGTTGAACTCAAGGTGCTTCTATAAGCTGTGACTCCTGTTATACTTGCAGCAATAATATCTGCTTTCATGTTATCTACAGTAGTAAAAGTAACTCCAAAACTTGTTGTTGTCGTTGACAAAGTTACAGTAGTGCCGTCAATAATAATTTTTTTGCCTGTTAGATTTACTGGATTTACAAATGCAGTACCAAATCTATTAACTGAACCTCTTACATATGCTTCTTGGTCGCTAGAATAGTCTACAAAATTTAAACCTGCGCCTCCTGCATATATTTGCCCTGTTCTATTTTTTGTAGAGTCAAAGAGCATATCTTTATCTGCTCCAGTAGTAACATCAGTACCTGCTCTAGATACTTTGAGTCCAAAAGTACTTCCTATATCTCCTAATAATATTCGATTTGCCATTAGTCTGTAATTAAAATTCTCCCGTTTGTTCCATCTATTGTTATATTTCCTACTACTATACTTCCGCCAGAAGCAACACTCATACTTGACGTTACGTTTCCTGATGAATTTATAGCAGTACCATTATGTGTTGCTTTTCGTACACTTGCTACGTTTATGCCATTTGAATCTGATGTTATTTGAGCATCAGCTGCTGTTAGTGTTATGTCGTTATTTGAGCCATTGTTTAATCTTAAAGTTCCTGTACTTGGTCTACTAAAACTAATACTAGTGTTTCTAACTGTAGTAGGGGTTCTAGCAATAGCTATTGTGCCTGCTGATATGTTACTGGCGTTAGTAGCATCAGTATTGGGTACGTTACCTAGTCCTACATCTGTCTTAGTAGTATTAGAATTAATAATAGTACTAGGGGCATTAGTTAAGTCTGCTCTTACCTGAGCAGCGTTAATTACGTTACCTAGTCCTACATTATCTTTAGTGGTCTTATCATTTCTTATAGCAATGCCATCTCCAGTAATACCAGTTATAACACCTGTTGTACCATCAATTGCTATAGTAGAGTTTCTAACTGTAGTA